>Ga0233425_10002776_pt1 | contig 33487 bp, 28 predicted proteins | sample Watercolumn_Towu_2_FD_181712 | JGI IMG/M metagenome (GOLD analysis project Ga0233425, IMG submission 181712) | Freshwater microbial communities from Lake Towuti, South Sulawesi, Indonesia - Watercolumn_Towuti2014_140_MG | ecosystem: Environmental > Aquatic > Freshwater > Lake | place... | reverse complement strand
CCTGGATGCAGATCCGCTCCACCGCCTGGACCCTCGCCCAACTCCTGGTCGTCGTCGCCGGCGAGTCCTTCCCCATGCGGGACGTCGCCCCCTGGCGCGCCAATCACCCCCTCACCGCCGGTCTCATCGCCCAGTGGCTGCGCATCGAATTTACGGGACTTCCCTTCCGCGACGGCTACGACCCCAAGTCCCGGAAATTCCCGTTCCCCGAACAACGTGACGATCCCAGGCTCGCGCCCCGTCCAGCCAACTCACCCCCGGTAGACCAGACCGCAGACCCGCCCGCGGAGCCGGCGAATGTCTAAAGTTGAGGCTCTCTAGGTAACCTGAGCAAATTGTTGGGGTGGATCATTCCCCAGCCGGCGTTCATCACCCTCGGTCCGTGGGCGAGTTCCATGCGTGGTTCCGAACCAAAGGAGAGCGATCACGGACCGTTCCACCCATACCACCGAAGGTCAGCGGGCATCCGCCGAGACTCGGGCGGCCTCCCGAAAACCGCCTGTGGTGAAACTCCGGTTCAGTGGAGAGCCCAGTCTTGTCTAATGAGGCTCCGCCTCAGACCGACGAGGTGTGGTGTTTTATTGGTTCTGTCGTGCCGGTGCGGCAGGGTAACCACACCTGCGTTAGACTGCCGAACGATCGGGCCTTCTAAGTAGACAAAAGTTAGCAAAGTCCGTCACCAGGATAGCACCCATCACCGCCCCCTCCGATTCAAAGCATCGTCATGAGACGTTTCCCCTGCCGCGGCGGAAGTTTCATCGCCGCCGGGAGGTAGCGGTGGGCTGAGAAACTGGGACTTGTCGAGCCGGTGCTTCTTGATGAGCTTGCCGATGAAGCGCCGCTCCTTCTGGGCCAGTTTGGCGGCGGCGGTGACGTTGCCACGGGTTTGCTGCAGTAATCCTAGCAGGTAGCGGCTCTCGAAGTGGCGCAGAGCCTCCGCCTTGGCTTCGGCGAAATCCGCCGCGAGCAGATGGGTGACCCGCCGGTCCGGCATTCTGCGGCGTTCGGCCTGCTGCAGCGGCGCGATCCGCAGTTGGGGCGAATCCACTTCCGACATCAGATACTCGCGGCACACCAGGTTCTCCAGCTCCCGCACGTTGCCCGGCCAGGAATAGCCGTCGAACCAGGCTGCGGTCTCCGGGTGCAGGGCCTGTTCAGGCTTGTCGAAACGCTCGGCGAAACCCTTCAGGAAATGGGCGGCGAGCAGGCTGGCGTCGCCGCTGCGGGCGCGCAGCGGCGGGATCTCCAGATACAGCACCTTGAGCCGGTACAGCAGGTCGTAGCGGAAACGCCCCTGCTGGCAGAGGCTGTCCAGGTCGGAGTTGGTGGCGGCAACGATGCGGACGTTGGCCTTCTGCTCTCTACCACTACCCAGTGGCCGGAAATGCTGGTCCTGGATGAAGCGAAGCAGCGCCACCTGGCCTTTCGGTGTCAGGGCGTCGATCTCGTCGAAGAACAGCGTGCCCGAGCCGCACAGATTCACCAGTCCCTCCTGGTCGTGATGGGCATCGGTGAAGGCCCCCTTGCGGTGGCCGAACAATTCGTTCTCGAACAACTGTTCCGGCACCGTGCCGCAGTTCACCGGCACGAAGGGCTGGCCGCGGCGGCTGCTTTGGTAGTGAATGCGGCGCGCCGCCAGTTCCTTGCCGGTGCCGGTCTCGCCCTGGATCAATACCGATGCGTCGAAGCCGGCGATACGGTCGAGGCAGCGCAACATCTGCAGAAACGCCGGCGCTTGGCCAATCATTCGTTATCCTCGAGACGGCGTGCGGTTGGTTTCCATGGCGCTACGTTAACAAAGCCCGGCGCGGCAACGAAAGGCAAATATTCCCATCGCCGCCGGCCGGGTCAATCACGACCCGGTAGGGGCATCTACAACCCATGCCGGTCAAATGCGAAAGAATAGCGTTTGTTGCGGAGTTCGCCAGCGTGTGGTGGGTAGGATTTAACCCGCCGTTTCAGCCATTCCGGTCGTAATCCCTTGTTTTATTGAATGCAGGACCTTGGCATGTCGCGTGCTGGTATCGGGACAACCTGGTGGCGGCTTGGTTGGTTCGATATGACGCAAAGCGACTCCGAATCCGCCGCAAGGCTGAGGGAGCAGAGGTTACAGCGCTATTGCCGGGAGATCGCCCGGTACCTCGCCGCGTATCCGCAGGCGTCGGACACGGTTGCGGGCATCAGTGGCTGGTGGCTCGCGGAGCCGCCCGAGAGCGTGGTGCAGCAGGACCTGGAAGCCGCCCTGGAATTGCTGGTGAGGCAAGGCCGGCTGATGCGGCGGACCCTGTGCGACGGCACCGTGTTGTACCAGGGCGGAACGCCGGAAACCGCCGGCGGCGGATCCGGTTGAACCGCCCATCCCCCCGCCATGAATTTGTGCCAAATCGTTAGGAGGAACAGGCTATGCCCAGTGCGTTGAGTTATCCCGGCGTTTACATCGAGGAGATTCCCAGCGGCGTCCGCACCATCGCCGGTGTGGCCACGTCCATCACCGCCTTCGTGGGACGCGCCTGGAAAGGCCCGCTCAACGAGCCGGTCGTCATCACCAGTTTCGCCGATTATGTCCGCGGCTTCGGCGGACTGTGGCGGGACAGTACCCTCAGCTATGCGGTACAGCAGTTCTTCGTCAATGGCGGGCGATCGGCCGTGGTGGTGCGGGTGGCCGATCTGGCCGATGCCGATGCCGCCAGCGAGGCCACCATCGACCTGGGTGGGGGCAATACGCTGAAAGCCTCCAGCGTCGGCAGTTGGGGCCGCAATCTGGTGGTGACGGTCGACCACAAGGTCAAGGATCCCGCCGATGCCAATCTGTTCAACCTGACCCTCGTCGACGACGCCGCGCTCAAGCTCGATGCGGCCAGGATGGGTGGCAGCGGCGCCCGCGAGACCTTTCTCAACCTGTCGCGAGATTCCGCCAGCCCGCGTTTCGTGACCAAGGTGCTGGCCCAGCAGTCGCAACTGGTGCGGGTGAGCGGCGTCGGCGCCGCCAAGCCGGCGGCCGCCACGGTGGCGGCGGCGGTGGCCTCGGGCGGCGACGGCGGGGTGCTGGTGGCCGCCAATCTGGAAGGGGACGAGGCCGCCAAGACCGGCATCTACGCCCTCAAGAAGACCGATTTGTTCAACCTGCTGTGCATTCCGCCGCTCACGCCCGGCGCCGACGGCAACGACGTGCCCATGAGCACTTGGACCAAGGCCGCGGCCCTGTGCCTGGAGCGCCGTGCATTGCTGCTGGTGGATGCCCCCAAAGGCTGGACCGTCGCAATGGCCGCCTCCAGCGTCGGCAGTTTCAGTGCCATCGCTCGCAAGAGTGCGGCGCTGTATTTCCCCAGGCTGCGCATCCCCGATTCCCAGCAGGACGGCAATCTGGAAGACTTCGCCCCCTGCGGCGTGGTGGCCGGCATCATGAGCCGCACCGACACCAACCGCGGCGTGTGGAAGGCGCCGGCCGGCATCGAGGCCAATCTGCAAGGGGTGCTGGGGCTCACCATCAACGGGCTGCCGGGCAGCCTCACCGACCCGGAAAACGGCCAGCTCAACCCGCTGGGCATCAACTGCCTGCGCAACTTTCCCGGCGTCGGCCACGTGCTGTGGGGGGCGCGCACCCTGGAAGGCCAGGACATCCTGGCGTCCGACTGGAAATACGTGCCGGTGCGGCGTACCGCCCTGTTCATCGAGGAAAGCCTGTACCGCGGCACCCAGTGGGTGGTGTTCGAACCCAACGACGAACCGCTGTGGGCGCAGATTCGCTTGAATGTCGGCGCCTTCCTGCACTCCCTGTTCCGCCAGGGCGCGTTTCAGGGCCAGACCCCCAGGGACGCCTATTTCGTCAAGTGCGACCGGGAAACCACCACCCAGAACGACATCAACCAGGGCATCGTCAACGTGGTGGTCGGCTTCGCTCCCCTCAAACCCGCCGAGTTCGTGGTCATCAAGCTGCAGCAGATGGCCGGCCAGATCCAGGCATAAGGAGACAACACCATGGCGCAGTTCACCGTTAACGCTCAGCGGCTCGATCCCTACAAGAACTTCAAGTTCCGGGTCAAATGGGACGGCCGTTACGTGGCCGGCATCAGCAAGGTCGGCTCCCTCAAGCGCACCACCGAGGTGGTCAAGCACCGCGACGGCGGCGACCCCAGCAGCAGCCGCAAGTCACCGGGTCGCAGCGAATACGAGGCCATCACCCTGGAGCGGGGGGTGACCCACGACAAGGAATTCGAGCAGTGGGCCAACAAGGTTTGGAACTTCGGTTCCGGCCTCGGGGCGGAAGTCTCCCTCAAGGATTTCCGCAAGGACCTGATCATCGAGCTGTACAACGAGGCCGGCCAGCTGGCGATCGCCTACAAGGTGTTCCGCTGCTGGGTATCGGAATACCAGGCCATGGCGGATCTGGACGCCAACGCCAATGCCGTGCTGATTCAGCACATCAAGCTGGAAAACGAAGGCTGGGAGCGGGATTACGAGGTCACCGAACCCAGCGAGCCCAGCTTCATCGAGCCGGCTTGAGGCGGCGGGCGGTTGCCTGGATGGTGCTGAGCGACGGCCGGCTGCTGGAACTGTGGGACGCCCAGCGCGACCGCATTCCGCTGCTGCAGGCACTGGAACTGCTGGCCGTGGCCTGGCCCGAACAGCCGGCCGAGCAGTGGGCGAACCTGAGCCTGGGGCAGCGCGACGAGCACCTGCTGACGCTGCACGGCGCCTGGTTCGGCGGCCGGTTCGAGCTGGCCGCCCGCTGCGATCGTTGCGGAGAAGTGCTGGAGCTGGATTTCGCCGCCGCCGACATCCGCGCCCCGGCGCCGGATCGGCCCGCGGCGGGGGAGATCGAGGCGGACGGTTACCGACTGCGGTGCCGCCCCCCCACCAGCGCGGACCTGCTGGCGGTGTCCGGGCTGGGACTCGGTGAATCTGCCCGGCGCGCCTTGCTGGAGCGCTGCGTGGAGGTGGTGAGTCCGACGCCGGAAACGGGGCTGGCCGGGGAATTGCCGGAAGCCGTGCGAGCGGCGGCCGAGGCCGCGATGGCCCGGGCCGATCCCCAGGCCGAGGTGTCCCTGGCGGTGAGCTGTCCGGCTTGCGGCCACGGCTGGTCGGAGACTTTCGACGTCCTGGCTTATCTGTGGGACGAGATCGACCAGTGGGCCAAGCGGCTGCTGCGGGAAATCCACGTGCTGGCCGGCGCTTACGGCTGGAGTGAAGCGGACATCCTGGCCCTGAGCCCGGTCCGGCGGCGCATCTATCTGGAGTTGAACGGAGCCTGAAACCGGGGCCGTTTTGGATCATCGAGCCAACACTGACGAAGAGATAGGGATCGACGGCATGACCAACTTTCTCGCGGGCCTGTTGAGCCGCGCCCTGGTTCGCGGCGCCGTGCCGGCCCGGCGCCGGCCGCTGGCGTTCGAGCCGCAGCCGGAACGGCCGCAGGCGGCGCCCGAGTGGCGAGTCCCGGTAGCCGCCGGGCCGACGGAGCGTACGCCCGCCGCCGTGCCGGCGGGACTCCGTTCGACCGAGCCGGGCGCTGTCGCGATGCCGGAGCCGCCCGCCTCGCCGGCGCAGCCGGGGCCGGAGGTCACCGGCCTTGCTCCCGCGCGAGGCGCTGCGCCTGCCGTTGAGCGCAATCCCCAAGTCCCCGCAGCATCGGCCGAATCGCCCCGATCCGTGCCGATCGCCCCCCCCCAGGTTGGAATCGAGGCCGCGGCGCCGGCCGCACCCGATCATGCGTCGCTAGCGCAGGAATCGATTTCCGGGATGCCCCCGCCGGCCGTGCCGACACCCGTGCCGACATCGGCACCTGTTTTCGCCGATGTCGAACTGCCGCCGCCACGGTCCTTTGTGTCGGCGCCGCAGCCCGCCCAACGCGAAGCCACCGCTTCCACGGCCCCACAATCGCCGGTCCCGGCTGCCGGTACGAAATCCACCGAACCCGTCCGCCTGGCTACACCAGGGTCCTCTCATTCTTCTCCTGGCCAGTCGCCGGCAGCGCGGGAGCCGATACCCACCGTCCAGGTCACCATCGGCCGCATCGAGATTCGCGCCAGCCGGCCGGCGGCCCGGCCGGTCCCGCAGACGGCCAGACCGACAGCCAAGCTGAGCCTGGACGATTACCTCAAGGCGCGCAGCGGGGGCGGCCGGTGAGCAGTGCCCTGGCCATCGCCGGTGTCACCGCGGCGTTGCGGGACCTGCTCAACAACGGGCTGATCGACCACGATCTGGCCCATGTGGGCAACTTCACCGTCACCGCCTCGCCGCCGGACCGCATCACCGCAGGCCAGCAGGAGCCCAACCAGCTCAATGTGTTTCTCTATCAGGTCAGTGCCAATCCGGCCTGGCGCAATGCCGACCTGCCGGTGCGCGACGGCGGCGGCAGCCGGCTCGCCAACCCGCCGCTGGCGCTGGACCTGCACTATCTGCTGACGGCTTACGGCAGCGCTGACATGAATGCCGAGATCCTGCTCGGCTACGCCATGCAAATCCTCCACGAGAATCCGGGCTTGAGCCGCGACCAGCTGCGCGTCGCCCTGGGCGGCGTGCCCCCGGTGGCGGGCAGCCTGCTGCCGGGTCCGCTCGGCACCCTGTCGGCGGCCGATCTGGCCGACCAGGTGGAGACCATCAAGATCACGCCGCTATACCTCACCGGAGATGACCTGTCCAAGCTGTGGACCGCCATGCAGGCGCGCTACCGACCCACCATGGCGTATCTGGTGTCGGTGGTGCTGATCCAGTCCCGGCGTCCGGCCCGCTCGGCGCCGCCGGTGCTGCGGCGCGGCCAGGCCGACCGGGGTCCTGTGGTGCTGGGCGGACCGGCGCCGGTACTGCTGTCGGCGCGGCCGGCGGCTGCCGAATCGCTGCCGGCGGCTCGGCTCGGCGACGAGTTGCTGATTAGCGGCGCCGGCCTGGAGGTTTCCGATGAGGTCACCGTGGTGCTGGAGAGCCGCGACGGCGATGCCCTGCTGCGGCGCGAACTGCCGCCTTTGGCGGTGGACCCGCCGGCCCGCATCGGTGCCCAATTGCCGGCCATCGCCAGCGACCCGGAAGCCATGGCGGACTGGCGGGTCGGGTTGTACCAGGTGTCGCTGGCGCTGGCCCGTCCCGGCCTGCCGGTGTGGCGGACCAACGCAGTCCCCATCGCCCTGGCTCCCTTGGTGGCGGTCGATGCGGCGGCGGTCGCGCCCAATGCGGTGGCGACCGGTGCCGATGTCAGCCTGACGTGTTCGCCCCGCTTGACCCCGCGCCAGCAGCAGTCGGTGCGGGTGCTGTTCGGCGACCGCGAACTGGCGCCCAAGTCGGTCACCACCCCCGCCGACGATGCGGCCAACCCCAACAACCACCAGCTCCCCACCACCGTGGTCTTCACCGTGCCCGCCGTGGATGCGGCCGGCGATCCCCTGGTTCCCGGCCAATATCTGGTCAGGCTGCGGGTGGACGGCATCGACAGCCTGCCGGTGGTGTTCGCCGGTTCGCCGCCGCTGCCGGCCTTCGATCCCCAGCAGAAGGTGAACGTGGCATGACCGATTGGCAGGAAGACAACGGACGCTATCTGGCCGCCTCCCTCAAGTGGCTGCGGCTCAAGCTGCAGCGCCTGGCGGGGCAGGACGAGGCGGCGGCCGGCGGCGGCAAGCTGGATCGCCAGATCGGCCAGGCCGGCGCCCAGCGCCGCAAGTTGGCCTCGACCGCACCGCCACCCGCCTTGCCGGCGTTGGCGAAGCTGTTCGGGCTGAGCGATTTCGAACGGGACATCCTGCTGCTGTGCGCCGCCATGGAACTGGACCCGGCATTGCCACAGCTGTGCGCCCAAGTGCGGGAAAACCAGGGCCGGCCCTATCCCACCTTCGCCCTGGCCCTGGTGCTGCTGGACGATCCCGGCTGGGATGCGCTCGCCGCGACCCGGCCGCTGCGCTACCTGCGGCTGCTGGAGATCAACCAGCCCGGCGCGACGCCCTTGACCGCCAGCGCACTCCGGGTCGACGAGCACATCCTCAACCACATCAAGGGCCTGCTGTTGCTGGATGACCGTTTGCTGGCGCTGGGCTTTCCGGTCACCGCCGAGGCGCTGCTGTCGGCCGGCCAGGCTGTGGTGGTGGAGAGCGTGCTGCAGCGCATCCGCGGCTATGGCGGGGTGCAGCCGGCGGTGCAGCTGGCCGGCGACGGCGACAGCGCCCTGGCTGTGGCGGCCCATGTCTGCGCCGGCCTCAACCATCAACTGTTCCGCATCGAAGCGGCGGCGCTGCCGGCCCAGGCCGGCGAACTGGAGACCCTGTTGCGGTTGTGGCAGCGCGAAAGCCGGCTGCTGCGGCTCGCCCTCTATCTGGATCTGGATGCGGCCGAGCCAGCCGCGCCGGAAACCCTGGCGGCCCAGCGGCTGTTGGAAAAGCAGCCGGGGCTGGTGTTCGTGGGCGTGCGGCAGACCCCGCTGAGCCTACGCATCCCCGGTTTCGTGGTGGAGGTGGAGCGGCCTGCGGCGGTCGAACAACACGCCGCCTGGAGCGAGTTGCTGGCGCCGCTGCTGGGTGAGTCCGGGGCCGACCGGGCGGCGCGCCGGCTGGCGAGCCAGTTCGACCTCAACCTCGGTCAGATCGAGGACGCTGTGCAAAAGGTACAGGGGGAAGGTACGGCATCCGCCGAGCTGTCCCGGCGGCTTTGGGATCGCTGCCGGGAGCTGACCCGGCCGCGGCTGGACGCCCTCGCCCAGCGGCTGGAGCCCAAGGCGGGGTGGGACGATCTGGTGGTGCCGGAGGAAGCCGGGCACATCCTGCAGCAGATTGCCAGCCAGGTGCAGGAACGCCACCGGGTCTACGGCGAGTGGGGGTTCGGCCTCAAGATGAACCGCGGTTTCGGCATCGCGGTGCTGTTCGCCGGCGACAGCGGCACCGGCAAGACCATGGCCGCCGAAGTCATCGCCCGCGAGCTGCGGCTCAACCTGTACCGCATTGACCTCTCGGCGGTGGTCAGCAAATACATCGGCGAGACCGAAAAGAACCTGCGCCGGCTGTTCGACGCGGCCGAGCAGGGCGGCGCCATCCTGTTCTTCGACGAGGCCGATGCCTTGTTCGGCAAGCGCAGCGAGGTGAAGGACAGCCACGACCGCTACGCCAACATCGAGATCAACTATTTGCTGCAGCGCATGGAATCCTTCCGCGGCCTGGCCATCCTCGCCAGCAACATGAAATCGGCGCTGGACCCCGCCTTCCTGCGGCGGCTGCGCTTCGTGGTCGACTTTCCCTTCCCCGGCACCCGCGAACGCAAGCGCATCTGGGAGAACGCCTTTCCCCGGCCGGACCGGATGGCGGGCAGCGCCGGCGCCCCCCTGGACGGCCTCAACTACGACCAGCTGGCGAAACTCAACCTGTCCGGCGGCAACATCCACAACATCGCCATCAACGCCGCCTTCCTCGCCGCCCAGCACGGTTCCAAGGTGACCATGCCGCTGGTGCTGCAGGCGGCCGGCAACGAGCTGCGCAAGCTGGACCGCCCGGTCAGCGAGGCGGATTTCCGCAGCGTCTGGCCGGCGGGGGGGCGGCAGTGAACGCCGTTCCGCGATTCCACCCTGTCCCTCCCTGCGGGAGCGGGCTTCGGTCCACGACTTGCTGCGATGGGCCGGTTCCGCCGGGAGCAAGCGCATGGTGAACGTTCGATTGCACATCGAGCAGCTGGTCGTGGAAGGCCTGAGCTTGGACCCCCGCCAGGGTGCCCAACTCCAGGCGGCCGTACAGCGCGAATTGCAGCGCCTGCTGGAAGCCGGCGGTGTGCCGCCCCAGTTGCAATCCGGATTGTCCGTGCCGGAGGTGCGCGCGCCTCAGCTGAGGCTGGAGGGCGAACTGCGCCCGCAGCAACTGGGCCGCCGGATCGCTCAATCCATCTATCGGGGAATGGCGCCATGAACAGGACCCTGGCGGTGCCGGCAACCCGCTCGCAGGGTGTCCAGGACTGCGTGCTGCAGCGGCGCTGTGCCTGCGGCAATCATTCCATGGCGGGCAGGGAGTGCGCCGAATGCGGGAAAAGCCGCGCCAGGCTGCAGCGGAGCGTGGCCATCGGCGCAACCGACGACCGCTGCGAGCGGGAAGCCGAGCGGATCGCCGGCCAGGTGATGAGCCAGGCGCCGCCGTCCGACACCGCTGCCGGGCCGGTTCGGGTCCAGCGCTTCGGCGGGGAAGCGGCCGGGGCGTCGGGGTTGGCACCGGCGAGCGTCGACAGCGTGCTTGCCGGTTCCGGCAGGGAACTGGAACCCACCGTGCGCCGGGACATGGAGCAGCGTTTCGGTCACGACTTTTCCCGCGTGCGGATACATTCCGGCGCCGCCGCCGAGCGGTCCGCCCTGGAGGTGGCCGCACGGGCCTATACCGTGGGCCATGACATCGTGTTCGGTGCGGGCGGATATGCGCCACAGACGCGGGAGGGGAGGCACTTGCTCGCCCATGAGCTGACCCACGTCCTGCAGCAGACCGGCGCCGGGAATGGCGCCCGCCCGCCGGGCGTGGTGCCGGCCGGTGCCGGCACCGCCTTGTTGCAGCGTGCCCCCGCCAAGCAGAGCGAGGCCTATTACCAGAACTTGGTCAAGCAGAAGAAGTGGTGCCGCGATTCGGAAAAGTCCGGGCAATTGCATCCGGGCCAGCAATGCTACCGGGAGATCCCTGCCAAGAGAGGCTATCCCTCCGGCAACCAGGTGTGCTTCGACAAGACTACCGGCAAGTTCGTCGAGGAAAGTCCCGACTTCGTGTCCGCCGTGTCCGGACAGAACGCCGACGGCACCTGCGACATACCCATGGGACTGCTCGATCCGCCGCAGCCTTTCACCCGGCGCGGCCGCCGTGCCTTGGGCCATCTCATCGGCGACATCGCCACCGAGGACAGCGACCTGATCGGCAAGCACTATGGTCGGATCGCCGGCTTGGCGATGGGCATCGCCCTGCCCAAGGAAAGCCTCGATTCGGACTTCGCGCCGCTGCTGGTGCCGGTCCTGCTCGGCTTCCTGGCGGGCAAGCTGGGCGAACGCGGCTTGCCGGTGCTGGACCGGCTGGCGCGCCGGCACGGGTTCTTGCCGACCATCAGCGCCGGCGTGGGCAACCAGGCCGGTCTCAGCTTGGGCTTGGGCGTGGGATTCGAGAAACGCGATCGCGCCTTGCCCCTGATCCCGGTCAACAGCTACCTCACGTTCGGCCTGGATTCCACCCTGGCAATCGGCGGAGAGGCCGGTTCCGCATCGACGATACAGGCGAAGGTGGGTATCCGCATCGATCCGGGTAAGCAGGGCGGCCTATTCGCCCTGACTTCCCTGGGTGCGGGGGTAGCCGCCGGCAAGGAGCTATCCGGCGTGCGCTCGGTGGGGGTGGGGGCAGGGGTGCGTGCGACCGATTTCCTCGATGTGCAGGTGGTCCGCGAAACGGTCAGTGGTGGCGGCGATGCCGGAACCACCTACTGGCTCACGCTGAACCTGGTCGCCCCGCAGCGGGTACTGAAGGGACATTGATGGCCATGAATCTGCAACCGCACATCGAGCATTGGATCGCGGGAGGCCTGAAGCCGGACCTGCGCGCCCCGCAACTGAGGCTGGAGGGCGAATTGCGTCCCCGGCAGCTGGGGCGCCGGATCGTGCGCTCCAATGACCCGTGCATCGCGCCATGAACAGAACTCTGACCTCACCGCTGAACGCCCGGGCAAACACTTCGGGCGATCTGCTGCAACGGCGCTGTGCTTGCGGCAATCACGCCGCCGGGATGTGCGAGAGTTGCCGCAAGGCCGGCCAGGGCCGGCTGCAGGTGGCCGACTCTGCCGACCGATCCGAACAGGAGGCGGACCGCATGGCCGATCGAGCGCTGGCAGCCGGGGCGGGCGGGGTGCGCTTGCAGCGCCGAGCCGGCGCGGCGGCAGCCGGCGGCGAAACGGCCCCGGCCAGCGTCGAGCGGGCGCTGGCCGGGGCCGGCCGGTCCCTGGAGCCGGGCGTGCGGCGCGACATGGAACAGCGCTTCGGCCACGATTTCGCGAGGGTGCGGGTCCACTCCGGCACGGCGGCTGAACGATCGGCGCGGGACGTGAGCGCGGAGGCCTACACGGTAGGCTCGGACATCGTGTTCGGGGCCGGGCGGTATGCGCCGGCAATCCCCGACGGGCGCCGGCTGCTGGCCCACGAACTGGCCCACGTGGTGCAGCAGGGCGGGGCGCCGGGCCTGCTGCAGCGCAAGCCGGAGGCGGGGGGCAAGGGAACCCCGCAGCCGTCGGAGAAGGAGAAGAATGCCCGCAGCTTCGTCGACGGCGTGATCTGGATGCTGTCCTTCAGCGCCTGGCAATACCGCAGCGGCCAGCTGCTGGAACACCCGGAACGGTTCCCCAACAGCCTGAACAAGGACCTGGAGGTGATGCGCTACTGGTTCCTGCAGGCGCGCAGCCGGGTCACCAGCGAACTGGGCGACGACAAGTCGCTCCAGCAAAAACTGATCGACCACTACCGCACTTACGTCTACACCACCATCGTCGCCTTCGAGGCCAAGGACAAGCAGCCGGCCTGGAAGCTCTACCAGGCCAACAAGGACGTGATCCACGAGCTGGCGGGGCCGCCGCCGGCGGGCAAGGCCAAGCCCAAGGCCTACGAGCCGGATGCGCTGGATCAGGTCGCCATCCCGGCCCTCAAGAACCTGCTGTGCCGCACCCGCCAGACCGGGCTGGAGCACTGCGGCAACATCATCAAGACGGCCGACGGCAGCCTGCGGGTCACCGGTCCGCACCGGGGCGAAGTGGGCATTTGCAATGCGCAGGATGCGATCCGCCAGGACGAATCGCGGGTGGGTTATTACCACAGCCATCCCGAAGGGCAGGGCCTGGGCTTTTCCAAACCCGGCATGAACGGCCGCACGGTCGGCGATACCGAGAGCGCCGAGGACAACCGCATCGACTACTACCTCATCAACTCCAAGGGCGACATGCTGCGCTACATCCCGTCGCGGGACGAATACCGCAACGGGCGTCACGTCGATCTTGGGCCCAGCGGACAGACCTGTCAGGAATGAGGAGGACATCATGCCATTCCATCTGATCAAGGGAAGCTTCCATGCCACCGGCTACGCCCCAGACGGCGACTCCATCCGCTTCCAGGCGGCCGACCGCAGCTTGTGGGGCCGGCTCTTAGGGCCGCCCGTGGACCTGAATGCCAGGGGCCATGCCCAGCTGCGCATCGAGGCCATCGACACCCTGGAAACCCATTATGAAGGCCACCACCAGCCGCTCCGCTTCGCCAGCGGCGCCACCCACTTCCTGCTGGAGGAACTGGGCATCACCCAGGTGAAGTTCGGTGCGACCGGCCGGGTCACCTCCGCCAACGACGGCAGTCCCGGCTACATCCTGAGCCGCAAGGCCGAAAAATACCGCCGCCCGGTGGCTTTTGTGTTCGCCGGCGATGCGCCCGAGCCGGACGGGGCCGAGGTATTCCTGGAGCCCGACCGCCTGGAGGACAGCGTCAACTACCGCTCGGCCCTGGCCGGCTTCGCCTATCCGACCTTCTACACCGGCTTGTTCGCCGACTTGCGCGGCAAGATCACCCAGGCGGTCAGGCTGGCCCGCAAGGGCGCCGGCAAGGGCGTCTGGACCAAGGACCGCACCACCAAGGGCTTCCCGGTCACCGGTCTGGAATCGGTGACGGAGGATGCGGTGATCCTGCCGAAGCTGTTCCGCCGCATCGTCGGCTATCTGGGCGACGGCGGCGGCATCGACGGCTTCAAGGATTATCTGGCCGCCGAACCCGACCCGGTGCTGGAGCTGAAGTCCGGCCATTTCACCAACCTCGACAGCTTCGTCACGGTGAAGCGCAACAAGGTCAAGCTCACCGTCGAGCCGGAGCGGCTGGTGTTCGTGGAGAAATAGGAGGGAAGGGCGACCGATGGCCGACAAGCTTGCGATCCGATCACAGCGTGGTGCTGCGCCTGCGACCGGCGGCGTGCTGCAGCGCCGCTGCGCCTGCGGCAACCATGCGGCGGCGGAAGAGTGCGAGGCATGCAAGGTGGCCCGCCAGCAGGGCCGCTCGTCTTCGGCCGGCCCCGGCGCGGACTCCGTGGGTGCCGTGACCGGCCGCAGTGGCGGGCGCGAGTTCTCCCGGGTGCCGGTGAGTTCACCCCGCGGCCGCTCGCGGGGCGAACTGCCCGGCGATGCCGAACCGGCGCAGGTTCCTGCGGCGGCACCGGCGCCCGCCGCCGACGGAGGCCAGACCGCCGACAGCGACTCCCAGCCGGAACCCATGCAGAGCCCCCCGGCCCAAGGTCCCACGATCGCGGTCACCAACGGCTGGGCCAACCCCGCGGGGAAAAACGACCGCACCACGGTGGGCATCGGCGAACTGAGCTCCTTCGTGGTGCAGGATGTGGAAGGCGGCAGCTGGTCCAGTGCCGACGGCAAGGGCACCACCGTCAACAGCGTGACCTTTCGCTGGACCGCCAGCGCCGCCGGTACCAACAAGATTACCTACACCACGGCGGACGGTGCGACGTCCACGGTCACCATGACCACGGTGGTCCCGGCCAAGCTGACCGGCACCAAGCTCAGTGACCTGAGCTTTTCCGCCGGGACTCAGGGAGCAGGCATGACTCTGGACATCATCGTGAACCCCACCAACGTGTCCTTCCAGGCCCTGGAACTGATGGAAGACACCTGCGATGCCAGTGCCATCACAGGCTATTTCACCAGCCACGCGCCGGGGCCGCACGATGCCGCCGCCGGAGCCGGCACCTGGAACCAGGTGGGGCCCAACAACGACGTGTCCGATACCGCCGACAGTTCCGGCTGGCCCGCCCCCTGGTCGAAAGGCAGCTTCACCTGGGCCATACCGGCCAGTTGGCGGCTGAAAGCGGCGACCACCTCGACCGCCTTCAGCGCCAACAACAACCAGGTGGTCAGCATCGCCGGCAGCGACGGCACCACCACGGTGACCAAGCTGGGCGCCAAGACCACCCCGCGGAAGCCCTGAGCCATGAGCGCGATGCACTTTTCGTCCTACGCGCCGGTTCGCTCCAGTGGGAGGGGGCTTCAGGCCGCGACCGGAGCTCGTTCTTTTGGCTCTTGCTCCTCCAATCCCGTCCAGTCGCGCCGAGCATCGCAGCTTTCGGCAGGATCAGCCCGAAGGGGCGCGGCACGGATGCCGCGCGGCGGCAGAGGGCGATGGATCGCCCTTCTGCCGCCCCCTGCCGAAAGCGAGAAGCGCAGGGGCTTTCGCGACTGCCGGGTGGCCTTTCTTTTGGATACTTTTCTTTGGCCAAGCAAAGAAAAGTATCGCGGCCGTGGGTCCGCGAACCCACATTCAAACCAGCCATCGCGCAGCGATTCCTTATTCCCACCAATCCGGCGAAGGAAAACAAATGCATCTGGCCACCGGAGCTTGACGAAGCCATGACCACCTTCCCCAACTCCCCCCGCATGATCAAGGGCGCCATCATCGGCATAGATCCGCTGAATCCCCTGGCCAGCGTGGTGGTGTTCCAGTACAACCCGGACACCATGACCCGCACCCTGGCGGCCCAGGCCACCGGCGGACAGGGGGGCGAGCGGGCCGAGGCGTTCCGGCTCAAGGGCGCGCCGACGGAAGACATCAAGCTGGAGGTGGAGATCGACGCGACCGATCAATTGGAGAAGGCCGATGGCCTGGCCACCTCGGTGGGCATCTACCCCCAGCTGTCGGCCCTGGAGATGCTGCTCTATCCCAAGTCGGCACTGGTGATCGCCAACACCGTGCTGATGGCCCTGGGCACCATCGAGATCATCCCGCCGGAATCGCCGCTGACCCTGTTCGTGTGGGGCCCCAAGCGGGTCCTGCCGGTGCGGCTGTCCGGCTTCAGCATCGCCGAGGAGGCCTACGACAACGCCCTCAACCCGATCCGGGCCAAGGTGTCGCTGGATCTGCGGGTGCTGAGCTACAACGACCTGCCCATGACCCATCCCGGCTACGCCCTGTTCCTGTCCCACCAGGTCGTCAAGGAGACCCTGGCCACCCTCAACACCGTCGCCGGCAGCGTGCCGCCTGCCGCCGGTGCCTTTTCCTTCAGCGCGGGAGGCTGACATGATCCAGCCGAGCAGTCGTTACTACCCCATCGAGACCGCTCACTACCAGACCGCCGACGGCCGCACCCTGGCCTATGTGCGGCGGCGCTTCCTGCCGCGCCCGGACAGCCTGCCGCTGCTGGCGGAGGTGACCGTGACCCAGGGCGACCGGCTCGACCTGATCTGCGCCCGCACCCTGGGGGATCCGGAACAGTTCTGGCGCATCTGCGATGCCAGCGGCGCCGTGGACCCCTTCGAACTGACCGCCGAACCCGGCCGCAGGCTGCGGGTGCCGGTGCCCCAGCCCTAGAGGAGCCGAGTGATGGCCTTGCTGGGCATCCACCTGACCCTGTTGATCGGCCCCACGGTGGCCGTGCCGGCGCCGTTTCCGGTGATGGAGGCGCTGCAGAGCGTGGAGGTGACCCACAGCGACGAGTCCCGCTCCGGCTTCCAGCTCACCTTCCAGGTGGGCCGCTCCGGCGCCGCCGATCTGCTGGACTACGCCCTGGTGGCCAATCCCCTGTTCAAGCCGTTCAACCGGGTGATCCTGGTGGTCACCGTCAACGTGACGCCCAGGGTGCTGGTGGACGGCATCATCACCCATCACCAGCTGTCGCCCAGCAGCGAGCCGGGCCGCTCCACCTTCACCATCACCGGCGAGGACGTCAGCGTGATGATGGATCTGGAGGAAAAATCCGCCGAGCACCCGGCCCAGGACGAAACCGTCATCGCCCTCAAGCTGATCGCCGGCTATGCCCGGTACGGCCTGATTCCCCTGGTGATTCCGCCCACGGTGATCGACCCGCCCATCCCCATAGAGCGCACCCCGGTGCAGCGCGACACCGACCTGGAATACCTCAAGGAGATGGCCGGCCGCTATGGCTACGTGTTCTACATCAGTCCGGGGCCGGCGCCCTTCACCAATACCGCCTACTGGGGGCCGCCGGTTCGCCTGGGGGTGCCGCAGCCGGCTTTGACCGTCAACATGGGGGCCGAGACCAACGTGGAATCCTTCAACGTGCGCAACAACGCCCTGGGGCCGACCCTGATGCAGGGCCAGGTGCAGGACCGGGTGAGCGGCCAGACCGTGCCGGTGCAGACCTTCGCCAGCCTCAGGCCACCCCTGGCGGCGTTCCCCGCCTGGCTGTTCAACCAGCCCAACGTGCGCCGCACCCAGTTCCGCCAGAGCGGGGTCAACGCCGCCCAGGCCTTCGCCCGCGCCCAGGGCAGCACCGACGCCTCGGTGGATGCGGTGGTGGCGGACGGCGAGCTGGATGCGCTGCGCTACGGCGGCATGCTGCAGCCCCGCGCCCTGGTGGGGGTGCGCGGCGCCGGCTATCTGCACGACGGGCTTTGGTACGTGAAGCGGGTGACCCACAACATTCGCAAGGGCAGCTACACCCAGAACTTCAGCCTGGCCCGCGAAGGCCTGGGCTCCACCGTGCCGGCGGTGATGCCGTGAAGCAGTTTTTCGGCAAGTACCGCGGGAAGGTGCTGAACAATATCGATCCCCTGCTGCTGGGCCGCATCCAGGTGGGCGTGCCGGCGGTGCTGGGCGAGGGACAGCTGAGCTGGGCCTTGCCCTGCCTGCCTTACGCCGGTCCCTCGGTGGGGCTGTTCCTGGTGCCGCCGGTGGGCGCCAACGTGTGGGTGGAATTCGAGGCCGGCGACACCGACTACCCCATCTGGAGCGGCTGCTTCTGGGGCGCCGGGGAAGTGCCGGCGCAGCCTGCCCTGGCGGAGATGAAAGTGCTCAAGACCGATGGCATCAACCTGGTGCTGAGCGATCTGCCGGGCGGCGGCGGGTTGACCCTGGAGGTGGGGCCGCCGGCGGTGCCGATGAGCTTGAAATTGGTCATGAACGCCTCCGGCATCGAGCTCAGCAACGGCTCGGCCAGCGTCAAGCTGACCCCAGCCAGCGTGTCCATCAACGGCGGCGCCCTGGAGGTGATCTGATGCCCGGCTTCCTGCTCCATCAAGGCGCCACCGTGCTGTGCCAGCATGCAGGGCAAGCCCAGGCCACCGCACCCGATCCCAGGGTCCTGGTGGGCGGCCAGCCGGTGGCGACCCAGGCGGCGCCTTTCAGCGTGGCCGGTTGCCCCTACCTCACCGGCGGCAGCCCCAGTCCCTGCGTCACCGCCCAGTGGGTGAGCGCCGCCGGCCGGGTGCTGGCGGGCGGAGTGCCGGTGCTGCTGCAGGACAGCCAGGCGGTGTGCGCGCCCAACGGCACCGGAGTCAGCGTGGTGGCCACCCAGGCACGGGTGAGGGGGATCTGATGCAGCTCGGTTATCCATTTCAGATCGACAGCCGCGGCCGCACCGCCGCTGCCGGCGACGACCGGCATCTGCGCGATCTCATCGAACAGCTGCTGTTCACCGCGCCGGGCGAGCGGCCCAACCGTCCCAGCTTCGGGACCGGGCTGATGCAGCTGGTGTTCGCGCCCAACAGCGACGAGCTGGCCACCGCCACCCAGTTCCTGGTGCAAAGCGCCCTGCAGCAATGGCTGGGGGAGCTGATCCTGGTGGAGGCGGTGCAGGTGGAGAACCGCGATTCCCTGCTGCAGGTGACGGTGCAGTACGTCGACCGCCGCAGCCAGCAGCGCCAGCTGGCGAGTTTCAGCAGGGCAGGGGGCTGACATGGTGTATCTGTGTTGCGACCAGACCCGCCGGGAGGCGGTGCGCGCCGCCGCCGACCTCAACGGCATCGACTTCCTGGAGGTGGTGGACCGCGACGCCGAACTCGACGGCTTGCGCCAGCGCATCCTGCGGGTGCATTTCCTCAAGGCGCCGGCGCCTCAGAACATCGGTCCCGCCAACGTCGCGATCAGCGGCGGCGACCGCGTCCGCGCCATCAAGCCGATCGCCGCCGGTTACGACGGCGAGGTGCTGGTGGTGACGGTGGACCGTCCCGGCGACTTCTCCAGCTACCGGCTGGCCCTGGTGGGAGAGGACGGCGCCGCCCTGGCCGGTTTGGACCCGCTGCTGGCCGGGGTGGATTTCTCCTTCAAGGTGGAATGCCCCAGCGAGTTCGACTGCGCAACGCCGCCGGTCTGCGCTACGAGCCCGGAGCCGGCCGCCGAGATCGACTACCTCACCAAGGATTACGCCGGCTTTCGCCAGCTGATGCTGGACCGGCTGGCCCTGGCCATGCCCGGCTGGCAGGAGCGCAGCCCCGCCGATCTGGGCATCACCCTGGTGGAACTGCTGGCCTATGTGGCGGACTACCTCAGCTACCGGCAGGACGCGGTGGCCACCGAAGCCTATCTGGGCACCGCCCGCAGCCGCATTTCTCTGCGCCGCCATGCCCGGCTGGTGGATTACGCCGTGCACGAGGGTTGCAATGCCCGCGCCTGGGTTCAGCTGGAGGTCGTCGCCGATGGCGTCGCGATACCCAAGGGGACGCCGCTGCTGAGCCGCATCGAAGGGCTGGGCGCGCGGGTGGCGCCCGGTTCCAAGGAATACGCCCAGGCCCTGGCGCTGGGTCCCGAGGTGTTCGAGACCCTGCACGACGTCCGCTTGTTCGAAGCCCACAACGCCATTTCCTTCCACACCTGGGGCGACGGCCGCTGCTGTCTGCCCAAGGGCGCCACCTCGGCCTGGCTGAAAGGCCGTTTCGCCGATCTGGCGGCCGGGGATGTGCTGCTGTTCGAGGAAGTGCGCGGTGCCCGCACCGGCCGGCCCGAGGATGCCGACCCGCAGCGGCGCTGGGCGGTGCGGCTGACCGAAGTCCGAGTCGACGGCGCGGACGCCGCACCCCTGGCCGATCCGGTGAATGGCCAGCCGGTCACCGAGATCCGCTGGGCCGCCGCCGACGCCCTGCCGTTTCCCCTGTGTCTGTCGGCGCGGCTGGTGTCCGGCGGCAGCGAGACCGACCTGGCCGATGTCAGCATCGCCCGCGGCAACATCGCGCTGGCCGACCACGGCCGCAGCGTGAGCGGCGAGTTCCTGGGGACGGTCCCGGCCCCACGGCTGAGCTATGCCGCGGTCGGCGCGGATCGCTGCGACCCACAGCCGCCGCGCCCGGTTCCGGTGCGGTTCCGGCCGGCTCTCGCGCTGCGTCCCCTGACCCACGCCGCGCCTTACGATCCGAGCCTGCCTGCCGCCGCCAGCCTGGCGCCGGGCACCGAGGCCGCGCTGCCGCAGCTGACGGCGCTGAGCGGCCAGGCCTCCGGCAAGCCGGCCGTTACCTGGCAAGTGCGCCGCGACCTCCTCAACAGCGGTGCCGATGCCGCCGACTGCGTGGTGGAGACCGACAGCGACGGTAGCGCCCGGCTGCGCTTCGGCGACGGCGAGCGCGGCTTGCGGCCGGTCACCGGGACCGCCTTCACGGCCGGCTACCGGATCGGTAACGGCCGTGCCGGCAATGTGGGCGTGGAGGCCATCGCCCATGTGGTGACCTCGACCGACGGTGTCAGGGCGGTGCGCAATCCCTTGCCGGCGCGGGGCGGGGAGGAGCCCGAGAGCATGGAACAGGTGCGCCAGCTGGCTCCCTTCGCCTTCCGCAGCCAACGGCGGGCGGTGACCCCGGCCGATTACGCCGAACTGGCGAGCCGCCAGGAAGGCATTCAGAAGGCCGCCGCCGGCATGCGCTGGACCGGCAGCTGGCACACGATGTTCGTCACCGTCGACCGGCTCGGTGGAGCCGGCGTGGATGACGGCTTCGAGGCCGGTTTGCGCGCCCGGCTGGAGCCCTATCGGCTGGCTGGCCACGACCTGGAGGTGGAATCGCCCCGCTACGTGCCCCTGGAAATCGAGATGCAGGTGTGCGTGAAGGCCGAATATTTCGCCGCCGACGTCAAGGCCGCCCTGCTGCGGGCGTTCAGCAACCGGAACCTGGCGGAGGGCGGGCGCGGGGTGTTTCATCCCGACAACTTCAGCTTCGGCCAGCCGGTCTATCTCAGCCCGCTCTATGCCGCCGCCCAGCAGGTGGCGGGGGTGGCTTCGGTGCAGGTCACCCGGTTTCAGCGCCAGGGCCGCCCGAGCCGGGTAGGCTTGGACCAGGGCCGGCTGGACCTGGGGCGGCTGGAAATCGCCCGCCTCGACAACAGCCCCGACTTCCCGGAACGGGGTGTGTTCCGGCTGCAACTGCGGGGGGGGAAATGAACGGAAGGCATCTGTTGACGGCAGCCCTAAGCCCCTCTCCCTGCGGGGAGAGCGAAGCGAGGGGGGCGGAGCCGGTTGGGGTGAGGGCCAAGGCGCTTCGTGCTCGCGATGAACGCATTGAAACATTGGGCGCTTTGGCCCTCACCCTGCCCTCTCCCGCGGGGAGAGGGTTCCTCATTTCAAAAGTATTGGGGGTGAGGGCCTGGGCGGGCAAACGGCTTTTGGATTGCCCACAGCGTCTTCGCATTTTCAGCCAAGGTCTGGATGAGCATGTTCGTGATCCCCTTCAGCCGCGCCGAGCGCCGCAGTTTTCGGCAGGATCTGCCCGAAGGGGCGCGGCAGGGATGCCGCGCGGCGGCAGAGGGCGATGGATCGCCCTTCTGTCGCCCCCTGCCGAAAGCGAGGAGCACAGGAGCTTTCGCGGCTGGGGGTGGCCTTTCTTTTGGATACTGCTGTTTTGCGGCTATCCTGCCGCAAACCCTGCGGGCGCCCTCCGGGCGACCAAATCTGCTCCCGGCAGATTTGTCTTTGGCCAAACAAAGACAAATTCGCCTGGAGCGAATTTGGACAGCCGCAGGCTGGCCCGAAGGGCAAAGCCCAGGGATGGGTTTTGCAGCAGTATCTCGGCCGTGGGTCCGAGAACCCACATTCAAGACAGCCATCGCGCAGCGATTCAAGATCAGCGGTGGGCAGATGAAGCCTGCCCACCCTACGTGGACTTGGTTCCGGAGGGGCACGCCTAGATGAACGCCATCCTCCAAGCCGATCCATCCGACTGCAACTGCTGCTCCGGCCTGGCGGTCGCCACCCCGGTGGAAATCGCCAACCGGCCGGGGCTGTCGGCGATCGCCTACCGCGCCGGCGACCACGCCGGTTTCCGTCGCAGCCTGCTGGCGCGGCTCGGCAGTCTGGCGGGACTGCACACCCGCGATCCGGACGATTTCACCGTGGCCCTGCTGGATGCCTGGGCCGCAGCGGCGGACGTGCTGACCTTTTACCAGGAGCGCATCGCCAACGAATCCTACCTGGGCACGGCCACTGAGCGGCGCTCCCTGCAGGAGTTGGCGCGGCTGATCGGCTACGCGCCACGGCCGGGGGTGGCGGCGGGAACCTGGCTGGCCTTCACCCTGGAGACCGCGCCCGGCGCGCCGGAACTGGCGGCCCCGCCGGTGGCGGTGGCCGCCGGGGTCAAGGTGCAGAGCCTGCCGGGTCCGGGGGAGCAGCCTCAGACCTTCGAGACCGTGGCCGCGGCGGAACTTCGGCCGGAATGGAACGCCATGCGGCCCCTGTCGACCCGGCCCCAGACCCTGAGCCTCGAAGCCGGCAGCGTGCTGGTGCGGGGTCTGGCCAGCGGGGTGAAGGCCGGCGACAGCCTGCTGCTGCTCACCGGCAGCGAGGCGGGTCAGCGCGACGTCCGGCGGGTGGTGAAAGTCACCGAGGATGCCGCCGCCGGCACCACCCGCATCGACCTGGTGCCCGACCCGCCGGACCCGCCGCCGTTTTTCTTCCCCATCCTTCCCGTCGGCCAGTTCTTCGGCGTCTCCGCCGGCCTCACCACGGCCACGGTGGCCGGCCACATCGTCAACCACCGCTGGCGCCAGGCCGATCTGGAAGCCCTGGCGCGGGTCCACGACTGGCATGTCCCGGATCTGATGCGGGCCATCGCCCGCCAGGCCGCCCACCGCGAGTTCGCGCCGGAGACCGGGGTGTTCGCTCTGCGCCAGCGGGCCGCCCTATTCGGCCACAATGCGCCCAGATACCTGTCGCTGCCGGAGGACCAGCGCGGCAGCGGCAAGGCTTATCCCAGCGACTGGGACGGCTCCGGCGGCCGCAACCTGGACGACGAACAGTTCGGCGGCAGCCGCCGGGTGGACCTGGACCGGACCTATCCCGCCATCGTTCCGGGCAGCTGGCTGGTGCTGGAAAGCCCCACCGGCCGCCACATCTACCGGGTGGAGGACAACGCCGAACTGTCCCGCAGCGATTTCGCCCTGAGCGCCAAGGTGACCCGGCTGCGGCTCGACAGCGATGCCGATTTTGCCTCCTTCGGCCTGCGCGAAACCACCGTGCTGGGCCAGAGCGAGCGGCTGGGTCTGGCCGATCTGCCCCTGGCCGATGCGGTTTCCGGCAGCGAGATCGTGCTGGACGGCGTCTATCTGGGGTTGAAGACGGGCCGGAAGGCCATCGTCAGCGGGCGCCGCGCCGACCTCGACGGGGTGATGGGGAGCGAGCTGGTGAGCCTGGCGGACGTGGTGTTCGGCGGCGGCCACACCACCCTGGTGTTGCACCAGGCCCTGGCCCACTCTTACGTGCGCGACAGCGTCACCGTCAACGCCAACGTGGTGGCCGCCACCCACGGCGAGACGGTGCGCGAAGTCCTGGGCAGCGGCGACGCCGGCAAGCCGTTCCAGCAGTTCGTACTGCGCCAGCCGCCCTTGACCCACACGGCCAGCGCGGCCCCCAGCGGCGCCGACTCGACCCTGGAGGTCCGCGTCAACGGCCTGCTCTGGAAGCAAGTGCCCAGCTTCCGCGGGGTCGGGCCGGGCGAACGGGTGTACACCGCCGTCACCGGTGACGACGGCACCACCGCGGTGCGGTTCGGCGACGGCGCCACCGGTGCCCGGCTGCCTTCCGGCACCGAGAACGTCCAGGCGGTCTACCGCAAGGGCATGGGCAGCGCCGGCAACGTCGCCGCCAACAAGCTGAGCCTGCTGCTGACCCGGCCCGCGGGGGTGCGCGGCGTCACCAATCCGCTGCCGGCGAGCGGCGCGGCCGATGGGGAATCGCGCGACGACATGCGCGCCAATGCGCCGCTGGCCATCCTCACGCTGGACCGCATCGTCTCCCTGCGGGACTACCAGGATTTCGCCCGCGCCTTCGCCGGCATCGGCAAGGCGCTGGCCAGCTGGACCTGGAGCGGCCAGACCCGCGGGGTGTTCCTCACCGTGGCCGGTGCCGGCGGGGCGGAGATCGCCGCCGACAGCCCCACCTACGCCAACCTGCTCTCGGCCATCGGCCAGGCCGGCGATCCCCGGGTGCCGGTGCGGCTGCAGAGCTACCGCAAGGCGCTGTTCCGGCTGGCGGGCACGGTCACGGTGGCGCCGGATCATGCGATCGAACCGGTGCTGGCGGCGGTGGAGCAGGCCTTGCGCGGTGCCTATGCCTTCGAGGCCCGCGGCTTCGGCGAGCCGGTCGGCTTGAGCGAGGTGGTCGGCGTGATCCAGAACGTGGCCGGGGTGGTGGCGGTGGACCTGGACACCCTGGTGCGCATCGACGGCATCGGCGGTGATGCGGTGCCGCAGGCGCCGGGGCGGGTGGCGCTTCCGGCCGCGGCCGGCCGGCTCGATGGGGTGGTGCGGCCCGGTTTGTTCGCGCGCCGCAACGCCGGACTGCTGCCCGCCGCCTTGCCCCAGACCGGGCGCGGCGCGCCGGCGGCGGCCGAGCTGCTGCTGCTCGACCCCCGTCCCCTCCCTCTCACCGGAGTCCGCCCATGAGCCTCGACGCCGAAGCCCTCTACCGCTTGCTGCCGGCGATCCACCGGCTGCGCGACGCCGAGCGCGGCGAGCCCCTCAAGGCCCTGGTGGGCGTCATCGCCGAGCAGGTGGCGGTGCTGGAGGAGAACCTCGATCAGCTCTACGACGACCAGTTCATCGAGACCTGTGCGGAATGGGTGGTGCCTTACATCGGCGAACTGGTCGGTCACCGCCAGCTGCACGGCGTCACCGCCGCGGTGCAGAGTCCCCGGGCGGAGGTGGCCAACACCGTGGCGCTCCGGCGCCGCAAGGGCACGGCCGCCATGCTGGAACAGCTGGCCCACGACGTCACCGGCTGGGACGCGCGGGTGGTGGAGTTCTTTCAGAAGCTGGCCTCCACCCAGTACCTCAACCATCTGCGGCCGGACCACGCCGTCACCGTGGACCTGCGCCGCGGGGCGGTGCTGGTACGGCTGGGCGGCGCCTTCGATTCCCTCGCCCACACCGCGGACCTGCGCCGGGTGGGCTCGGGCGGGCGCTACAACATCCCCAACGTCGGTCTGTTCCTGTGGCGGCTGCATGCCTATCCCTTGACCGCCGTCACCGCTTCCCCGGTGGACCCGCGCCGCTTCCGCTTCGATCCCTTAGGGGTAGACCGGCAGCTCTACAACCGGCCGAGGACCGAGACTTCCATCAGCCAGCCGGCGGGACCCCTCAACGTGCCCGAACCCATCGGCCGGGGCGCTTTCGCCGCCGACCCGGCGGCTTATTACGGGGCGAGCCTTAGCATCGAAGGGGTCGGCTTGGAGCGGGTGGACGTCTGCAACCTGGCCGACTCGGGCGACGGCTGGGCCCATGCGCCGAGCGGCGACCGGGTCGCCATCGACCCGCTGCTGGGCCGCATCGCCTTCGGCTCCGACCAGCCCGAGCCGCCGCGGGTCAGTTTCCACTACGGCTTCGGCGCCGATTTGGGGGGCGGCGAGTACGACCGGGCCGTCGACCCCGAACTGCAGCCGGTGGCCGCGGTGCCGGCCGTCCAGGCCACCGTCCAGGCCGCGCTGGACAGCCTGGATGCGGGCGGGGCGGTGGAGATCGGCGACAACCGCAGCTACCGGGAGACCCTCAAACTGGCGTTGCCGGCCGGCCGCCGCCTGGAATTGCGGGCCGGCAGCGGACTGCGGCCGCTGTTGCAGCTGGACGGCCCGTTCGAAGTCGGCGGCGAGGGAGACGGCGAGCTGATCCTGTCCGGCCTGGTGCTGTCCGGCGAATCCCTGAAGCTGGTGGCGGCCGGATCCGGCCTGGACCGGCTGCGGCTGAGCCATTGCACACTGGTGCCGGGCCGGGGCCTGAATCCCGACGGCAGCCCGGCCCAGCCCGGCGCGCCGGGGTTGATCGTCGAGACCGCCGGCACCCTGGTGGAGATCGACCACTGCATCCTGGGAGGGCTCCGCATCGCCGAAGGCGCCCGTGTCCGGGTCACCGACAGCATCATCGACTCCAACCATCCGTCCGGGGTGGCTTATGCCGGCCTCGACGGCAAGGCGGCCGGCGCGCCTTTGGAAATCCGCAACAGCACGGTGATCGGCAAGATCCACGCGGCGCTGCTGGAAGAGGTTTCCCAATGCCTGCTGCTGGCGCAACTGGCGCCGGAAGACGACTGGACGGTGCCGGTGCTGGCGCAGCGGCGCCAGCAAGGCTGTGTCCGCTTCAGCTATCTGCCGCTGTCGGCGCGGGTGCCGCGCCGCTACCGCTGCCGGCCCGACAGCGCCGAAGACCCGTCCGCGCCGCTTTTGGTGTCACAGCGCTACGGCGATCCCGGCTACTGCCAGCTGAGCCGGCGCACCGCCGACGCCATCCGCCGCGGGGCGGAAGACGGCGCCGAGATGGGCGTGTTCCACGACACCTTCGGACCGCAGCGCGAGACCAATTTGAAGGTGAGGCTGGAGGAATACCTGCGCTTCGGCCTGGAAGCCGGGCTGATCTTCGAGAGTTGAGGAAAACCGGTGCATGGTTCGGGGGCCGTTGGGCAATGCTGCGTGGGTTGGGCACGTCTCTTCGTGCCCAACGCTCCGGGATCGTTGGGCAATGCTGCGCTTGCCCAACCTACGGTGGCGCTGCGTAGGTTGGGCACGTCTCTTCGTGCCCGACGCTCGGGGCCGTTGGGCAATGCTGCGCTTGCCCAACCTACGGGGGGGCTGCGTGGGCTGGGCACGTCTCTTCGTGCCCAACGCTCCGGGATCGTTGGGCAATGCTGCGCTTGCCCAACCTACGGTGGCGTTGCGTGGGTTGGGCACGTCTCTTCGTGCCCAACGCTCGGGGCCGTTGGGCAATGCTGCGCTTGCCCAAGCTACGGTGGCGCTGCGTGGGTTGGGCACGGCTCTTCGTGCCCGACGCGCGGGGCTGTTGGGCAATGCTGCGCTTGCCCAACCTACGGTGGCGCTGCGTGGGTTGGGCACGTCTCTTCGTGCCCAACGCTCGGGGCCGTTGGGCAATGCTGCGCTTGCCCAACCTACGGGGGCGCTGCGTGGGCTGGGCACGGCTCTTCGTGCCCAACGCTCGGGGCTACGGAGCATAAAGAATTCACTGGGTGGGGTGGACGCCGTCCGCCACCGTCGTTGGACATTATGAATATCACCGAGGTGTGAGATGAAAGGGGACTTTAGCCGCGACAGCTTCGATCCCGGCAACCATTACACGCGGGTACTGATGCAGCAGGGCCGGGTCCAGCTGGACGCCGACTGGAACGAGCAGCAGGCGATCCACCGCCACCACGGCGAAACCGCCGCCCGCGATCTGGTGGGCGCCTGCGGCGCGCCGGCCGGCAATGCCGGCTTCGCCCTGGCCGCGGCGCCCGGCGGCGCCGACCTGATCATCGGCGCCGGCCGCATCTATGTGGACGGGGTGCTGTGCGAGCTGGAGGCTCCGGCCTTCGTTGCGGTGGAAGCGGTGGTGGACCGCCAGACCGTGCGGGTGGCGACCGTCGTGGCGGACGGCCGCCCCTTCGGTCCCGGCCAATGGGTGGAGATCAGCGCCGCCGGCCTGACCCCCAAGGCGGTGGTGATCGTCACGGCCGACGCCGCCCAGCGCACCCTCAACCTGGGGGATACCGTGGCGGAGTTCCAGGAGGCCGACGTGGTCCTGCTGCGCCGGGCCACCAGCTACCTGACCCAGCCGGATTTGCCGGTGCCCGATCACGGTGTGGCGTCGCAGACTCCGGGCGTCGCCCGGCTGCAGCTGGCCGACGGCCAGTATGCCGCCTATCTGGACGTATGGGAGCGCCATGTCACGGCGCTGGAACGGCCAGACATCCGCGAGGTGGCGCTGGGCGGGGCCGACACCTGCACCCGCGTCCGCACCGTCTGGCAGGTGAAGCTGCTCAGGCTGGCGGGGCAGGGGGCCTCCTGCGGCGACACGATCGCCGAATGGGACCAGCTCACCGCCGTCGCGGGCGGCCGTCTCAGCGCCCGCGCCCAGCCCGAAGCCGCCGCCGACGATCCCTGCCTGCTGCCGCCCGGAGCCGGCTACCGCAGCCTGGAAAATCAGCTGTATCGGGTGGAAGTGCATGCCGGCGGTGCGCTGGGCGCGGCGACCTTCAAGTGGTCGCGCGACAACGCCACGGTGGTGACCGCCATCGAAGCGGCCGGTGGCCAGACCCTCACGGTGCACGACCTGGGGCGCGACGATCCGCTGGGCTTCGCCCCCGGCCAGTGGGTGGAAATCATCGACGAGATCCGGGAACTGGCCGGCAAGCCCGGCACCCTGGCGCAGATCGACACCCTCAACGCCGCCACCCGCACCGTCACCTTGAAATCGGCGCCGCCGGCCGTCGACCTGGCCCGCAACCCGAGGCTGCGGCGCTGGGACGGGGCAGGGGAGCTGGCGCTCACCGTGCCGGCCGAAAACGGCGGCTGGATCGCCCTGGAAAACGGGGTGGAGGTGCGCTTCGAGCCGGGCAGCTACCACACCGGCGACTACTGGCTGATCCCCGCCCGCAGTGTGACCGGCGAGCTGGACTGGCCGCATCTGGAGCCCCAGCCGCCGCGCGGCATCGTCCACCATTACGGCCGGCTGGGCCTGGTGCAGGCCACCGGCGGCCAGCTGGCGCTGCAGGACTGCCGCAAGCGGTTCGCGGCGCTGGCGGACGTGCCGCCGGCCCTGCACGTCAACGGCATCAACTGGGCCAACGACGACGCCATGCCCCAGGAGCAGCTGGCCAGCAACGGCCTGCAGGTGTTCCTGGACGGTGAGCCCGACCCGAAGCTGGCGGATTCCCTGGCCTCCGTCATGAGCGTGACCCTGGAAGTGCCGGTCCAGGTGTCGGCCGAGCCGCCGGTGTCGGTGCCGCAGAACCTGATCCTGGACGGCGATGTGGGTTTCGCCTCCCCCGCCACCCTGCAGTGGAAACCTTCGGCTTCCGGCCAGCTCTCCAACCTCATCGCCAATGTCCTGGTCAAGCAGCAGATCGCCAGTGCCCGTATGCGGGTGGTGATCAAGGGCGCGGCCCTCTGGAGCGATGCCGGCGGCGGCCGCGCCTACCTGGATGGCCGGGCCTTGGGCCGGCCCGGCCTGAGCAGCCGGCGCAGCCGGGTCGACCTGGCGCTGCCTTCGGGCGACGGACAGCGTGCCAGCGATTTCGAGAGCTGGTTCTTCCTTCAGGTCGAGTTGCCCAAGCCGAAGATCGCATCCCTGATCCTCGGCCAGACCGCCGTGATCGGTGGGACGGCGGTGGCCGGGACCGTCACCCTCGACAATCCGGCCCTGGCCGGAGGCGCCACCGTGGCGCTGGCCAGCAGCGTGCCCGCCATCGCCAAGGTGCCGGCCAGCGTGGTGGTGCCGGCGGGCCAGCTGCAAGCCAGCTTCGTGGTCAATACCGTGGCCGGCGGCAGCGGCATCAGCGCCATCCAGGCCACCCTGGAAGGCATCACCCAGCAGGCCAACCTGCAGGTGCAGCTGGTGACGGTGCAGGTGTCGCCGGCCCAGGTGACCCTGTTTACCCACGCGTCCCAGCAGTTCACCGCCGCGGTGACCGGCACCTCCAAGACCGGAGTGAGCTGGAAGGTGGTGGAACCGGGCGGCGGCAGCGTCAACAGCACTGGCCTCTACGTGGCGCCCGCCGCCGCCGGCACCTACACGGTCGTCGCCACCAGCCTGGCCGACCCGAGCAAGAGCGCCTCGGCCACCGTCAACGTGACCCTCAAGCGCAAGGACAAGGAAAAGGAAAAGGAAAAGGACAAGGAGACCAAGGAATTCGACAAGGTGCGCGAGACCAAGATCATCAAGGAGATCGACGTGGTGGGGAATGTCCGCAACACCGCCCCGCTCGCTCCGGTGGCCTCCGGCACCGACCGCAGCTTCATTTCGGCCGAGGAGCGGCCGGCGCCCACCGGGAGGACGACTCCGACCGGGGGAGGTTGAGGAGGCTTGCCGGCAGACGGTTCCCAATCACGGCGCAGGCTGGAATGAGCGGCAGCGAATTCCAGCCGATCGGACCCATCGCTGTGACGCTTCCTTCCATCCGCGATACTGTTGAAATATGAGGCCCTTTCTCGCGAGGAGGGGGGCAGGACATGGCCGCAAACAAATTCCCGCAAGCTGCCAAGAGTCCGGGAAGTTGTTTTCGGCCATATCTAAAGCCCCCGTCCACAGAAACCGATCGGCAATTGGCTGACCACCGAATCCTTGATTCGACGACATTGCCTCCCATCCTCCTCATCGCCAGCCGCCACGATCCGGTGGCCCGTGACTTCGCCGCATCGGCCGGCGAGGTGCTGCTGATGACCGCCGCCGATCTGTCTGGCGGCGGCTGGTGCTATCGGCCCGGGGAGGCCGGCCGGTCGACCCTGCGGGTTGGCGGGGTGGACCTGGCGGCCGGCGATCTCGGCGGGGTGGTGACGCGGCTGCCCTGGATCACCGAGGAAGAGCTGCCCCATATCCATGCCGAAGATCAGAGCTATGTGGCCGCCGAGATGAACGCCCTGCTGGTGGCCTGGCTCAACGAATTGCCCTGCCCGGTGCTCAACCGTCCCGGCCCATCGTCGCTGACCGGTTTGGCCTGGCGGCGGGAACAATGGATCGGGCTGGCGCTGGGTTTGGGTATACCTGTCGCCGAGGTCGTCGAATCCTGCGTGTTCCCGCGGGGCGACGGGTTCGGCTCGGCGGCGCCGCGGCAGGGCGTCGATGGATGGCCCGGAACCGGCGCCGAATCGGCCCCGCGAGGTTCAACCGCCTTCGCCGGAACCGCCGACGCTTCCACGTCCCGCGAGTCGCCGCGAACGGCGGTCACCGTCGTCTCCGGCCAGGCACCCGCCGCGGCCGACCGCGAGCTGGTCTCGCATGCCTGCCGGTTGGCCGAGGCGGCGGGGATGGATTGCCTGACGGCCGAATTCAGCGGACAGGGCAGGGAGGCCCGTTTCGTCGGCGCCGATCCGCTGCCGGACCTCGCCGACGCGCGGGTAACCGAGCGCATCCTGGCCTGGTTCGGCCGCCGCCGGAGCGCGCCTTGATACTGCTGTGGGGCATGGCCGGCGACGGGCCGCTGGATGCGGTGCAGCGCTGCCTGGAACAGCGGGGTGTGCCGCTGCTGCGGCTGGATCAGGCCGACGTGCTGGAGACGGCCGTCGAGCTTCGGGCCGGCGCCGTGCTTGCCGGTCACATCGATTACCGGGGGCGCCGCTATCCGCTGGAGGACTTCACCGCAGCCTATGTGCGCTGCGACGACCTGAGCCGGATTCCCGCCCTCGCCGCCCAGCCGCCCGGCGGCCCGGCCAGGGACCATGCCCTGAGGGTGAACGAATTGCTGAGCTGCTGGCTGGAGCTGACCCCGGCACGGGTCGTCAACCGCCTGTCGGCGATGGCCTCCAACGGCTCCAAGCCCTACCAGCTGGGGATCATCCGTGCCGCCGGCTTCGCCGTGCCGGCGACCCTCATCACCAACGAGCCGGCCGCGGTGGAGCAGTTTCGCCGCGAGCAGGGCGAGGTCATCTACAAGTCGACCAGCGGCGTCCGCAGCATCGTGTCGCGGCTGGCCGGCGCCAAGCTGGAGCAGCTGGAGCGGGTGCGCAGCTGTCCCACCCAGTTTCAGCGCCACGTCGCCGGCACCGATATCCGCGTCCACCGCTTCGGCGATGCCTTGTTCGCCTCGGAGATCGTCTGTGCCGCCGACGATTACCGCTACGCCGGGCGCGACGGCGTGGCGCTGGAAATCCGCTCGTGCGAACTCCCCCCGGAGGTGTCCGAACGCTGCCTGGCACTGGCCTGCCGCCTGCAGCTGCCGGCGGCCGGCATCGACCTGCGCCGCGGCGGCGACGGCCTGTGGTATTGCTTCGAGGTCAACCCCTCGCCGGCCTACACCTTTTATCAATCCGCCACCGGCCAGCCGATGGCCGAGGCGTTGGCGGCGCTGTTGGCGGGAACCTGCGGTGGCGCTGCGTAGGTTGGGCACGTCTTTTCGTGCCCGACGCACGGGGCCGTTGGGCAATGCTGCGCTTGCCCAACCTACGGTGGTGCTGCGTAGGTTGGGCACGGCTCTTCGTGCCCAACGCTCCGGGGTCGTTGGGCAATGCTGCGCTTGCCCAACCTACGGGGGCGCTGCGTAGGTTGGGCACGGCTCTTCGTGCCCAACGCTCGGGGCTGTTGGGCAATGCTGCGCTTGCCCAACCTACGGGGGCGCTGCGTAGGTTGGGCACGTCTCTTCGTGCCCGACGCACGGGGCCGTTGGGCAATGCTGCGCTTGCCCAACCTACGGTGGCGCTGCGTAGGTTGGGCACGGCTCTTCGTGCCCAACGCTCCGGGGCCGTTGGGCAATGCTGCGCTTGCCCAACCTACGGGGGCGCTGCGTAGGTTGGGCACGTCTCTTCGTGCCCGACGCTCGGGGCCGTTGGGCAATGCTGCGCTTGCCCAACCTACGGGGGCGCTGCGTAGGTTGGGCACGGCTCTTCGTGCCCGACGCTCGGGGCCGTTGGGCAATGCTGCGCTTGCCCAAGCTACGGTGGTGCTGCGTAGGTTGGGCACGGCTCTTCGTGCCCAACGCGCGGGGCCGTTGGGCAATGCTGCGCTTGCCCAACCTACGGGGGCGCTGCGTAGGTTGGGCACGTCTCTTCGTGCCCGACGCACGGGGCCGTTGGGCAATGCTGCGCTTGCCCAAGCTACGGTGGCGCTGCGTAGGTTGGGCACGTCTTTTCGTGCCCGACGCACGGGGCCGTTGGGCAATGCTGCGCTTGCCCAACCTACGGCGGCGCTGCGTGGGTTGGGCACGGCTCTTCGTGCCCGACGCACGGGGCCGTTGGGCAATGCTGCGCTTGCCCAAGCTACGGTGGCGCTGCGTAGGTTGGGCACGTCTCTTCGTGCCCAACGCTCGGGGATCGTTGGGCAATGCTGCGCTTGCCCAACCTACGGTTGCTGCCCATCCTGCGGCGATTGGGCGGTGGCGGGCGGGGTCAGCAGGAAGCCGATGCTGTCCTGCCACCACGCTCCGTCGACCCGGAAGAACCAGTCGTTGTGGTCGGCCTTGGGGATCACCCGCAGCTGCTTGGGACCGGCGAGGGTTTCATAGAGGGCGGTGCCGAACCGGGCCGGGACGATGCTGTCCCGCTCGGCCACCGCCACCAGTACCGGCCGGCCGAACTGCGCCAGGTTGCGGCTGTTGTCGTAGCGGTCCTGCAGGATCCAGCCCACCGGCAGCCAGGGGTAATGGAATTGGGCCGGCTCCACCAGGCGGTTCCAGGGGGTGATCAGCATCAGCCCGGCGACCGCATCCGGCTGGCCCGCCACGGCTCCGGCCACCACCCCCAGGGCAAGATCTCGAAAATCCGCTTGACAACTGGCTCTTGAAGAGATCTGCTGATGGCTTTTTCGCCTTGAAGGAAACCGTCTGATGTCGACCGTCAACCTGCTGGAACACCTGAGTACACT
>Ga0233425_10002775_pt1 | contig 33494 bp, 32 predicted proteins | sample Watercolumn_Towu_2_FD_181712 | JGI IMG/M metagenome (GOLD analysis project Ga0233425, IMG submission 181712) | Freshwater microbial communities from Lake Towuti, South Sulawesi, Indonesia - Watercolumn_Towuti2014_140_MG | ecosystem: Environmental > Aquatic > Freshwater > Lake | place... | reverse complement strand
GCCCGCCCGGATTTGAACCGGGGACCTTTTCCACGTCAAGGAAACGTTATACCGGGCTAAACCACGGGCCCAATACCACAAGAAGAAAAGCAGTGTTTTATATAAGTTGTGGAAAATTTTTATACTATTATTGTTTTCCTTTTTTTTATGGGAATTACTCAATACTTAGGAAAGGAAGTTGAAGTTACCATTGACAGAAAAAAAGGATCTTTACATCCTGAATATGGGTTTGTGTATCCTATTAATTATGGTTACATTAAGGGGACAGTTTCAGGCGATGGAAAAGAAATTGACGCCTTTATTCTTGGAGTTGATGAACTTCTTGATGTTTTTATAGGAGTGTGTATTGCAATTGTTGAACGGTTAGATGATAATGATCCTAAACTTATTGTTGTCCCAGCGGGCAAAAAGTACACTTGTGAAGAAATTGAAAAAGAGATTTATTTTCAAGAAAAATATTTTACTCATATCTTGATCATGTATTCTTAAGGGTTATCTTCTATAATTGTATACATATTTTCAAGGGTTGATATTTTTTCATGGTAAGATAGTTGAGAAAATCCCTCCTGCAAAAATTCACTTTGTGCTCTTGGACTTAGTTGTTGAATGAATTCCTGAACTCTTACGTCATTATTATTAGAGTACATTTCTCTAATATATTTTGTTATATCTTCTGGTTCTGTTTTGCCGCCACATACGAGTTGAAATACAGGAGGGATAACTCTTTGTTCTAGATTTTCAGGGAAATTATTGATTCTCTGACTAATCATCTGATAATTTCCTGCAAGATAACTTATCCCTGCAATGATTCCTATTCCTATTATTTTTCTAACATATTTCATAACTTTTCCCTTAATTGTTGTATGGTTTCTTTTTGTTCTTTAGGAGAATATGTTCTAAATATGTCTATTATTAACTGTGTTTGTATGTTCTTTTCATAAGGGTCATTACTTTCTTCACTAACAAATACGCGCAAGTGACTGTAAATGTCTGCTACATATTGTCCTGCAGGAATACCATATCTTATATCAATCTCTGCATTAATTTCTTCAGGATACACTTTATTTCCACACACAATTCTATCAATAGAGGTTATAATTCCTGCAGGAGGCATTGTATCTGAGGCATTATCCACTTGTCGAAATCCCATTTCTCTTCCCACACAATAACTTCCAATTCCAATGCCTATGGTAAATACAGTTCCGAGGATAATATTTGTTAATTTACTCATGGGTTTCAACACTATTCCTGCATTATTTGTTTTAAGCTTGTTATTGTCTGTACTTGTGTTCTTCTATTCATTTCTGCGAACATCATTTCAACCATTTCTTGTTCTATTTGTGGAGAGTATGTTATATGAAACGCATCAGCAAAGTCATATCTTCCTTCTTCTGATTCAAAAGATTCCCAGTTTATACTGTTATCCTGGTATTTGTACTTCCCGCACACAGCATCATCAATAACATCAACAACACTCACACCTATTGTTGGGAAGTATGCCTTATTATCTCTATATTGTTCACATTTAGCTCCTGCATAAAATGTTCCTACAAGTACTGCTGCTCCGACGACAATATCTGTTAATCTTCCCATTATTCTTCACCTTGCTGCTCATTATACTTTATTTGTGCTCGCATTATTTCAATTACTTCTTTTTTTTGTGTTTGAGAAAGATATTCAAAACCCACCTCAGCTAACAACCTGTTTGAATCAGGGCTCATTTGTGTGAAAATATACTGTTGGTTTTTTTCCTCTCCATATCCTTCAACATAACTTTCAAGCATGTATGCAACTTCTGATGGATGATTTGTTGCATCTCCGCATACTATTCTTTGTATTGTTGGTATAAGCGTCATTCCACGGTCCTTAGAATCGTCAATTAATAAGTGATATTTTCCTGCAATATGTCCTGCACTTGCAGCTCCTGCTGCAATTAAAGTTCCTGCAATAATTGTTGTTAATTTACTCATTGTGTTCCCCTTCCTGCAACTTCTTCTGCATGTCTCAGTACATCTTGTTGATATTCAAGAGGTAATTCTTGAAAACTTCTCACTACAATCTTAGAAAGTGCATCACTTCGAACTTTGTTACTCATAGGATCATAATTATATTGCGTTGGTGTAAAGAAGTTATATTCAGGATTACGCATAGTAAGTGATTCCATAATATCATGTGCATAATCAATTGTGTCAGCTGAGCCATATGAAAGATTGTCATCTAAGTTTTCTAAGGAGATGTAATCTCCGCATAATGCATAATCTATTGATTTGGTGATTCCGCTTGGCCATGAATGGGGATAATCATTTTCAGCAGTGTATTCTCCTCGATTAAATCCTATAATCAGTGCTGCGCCTCCAATAATTGTTGCACATATTATTTTTGTCTGGGGTTTCATTATCGTTCTACCATTATTTTCATATCTTTCAAGACTGCTTTCTGATCTTCTGTTCTCATGACTGAAAAAAATTCTCTTATGACTGCTTTTTGATTTTTTTCTGGAACTAGGGTGTCAAAGTACTCTGTTAAATCTATACTTTCTTCTTTATTGTAAAATGCACTATAGGGTATATAATACTGAGGCAAAACAACTTCCTTCCCACAAATAATAGTATCAGTCATTTCTATTACTCCTTCAACCACATATAGTGGGTCTGGATAAGTAGATTCATAGTGGTATCCTGCATAAAAACCACTTGCTGCAATTCCAGCTCCTACTATTATACTTGTTAGTGTTTTCATGAGTTTCAATCTTCCTCTTGTATTCTCTTCATTTCTTTCATGATTGTTATTTGATCTTTTCTTTTCATAGTTGAAAAAAATTCTGTTACAATCATTCTTTGTTCTTCTGGTGTAACATTTATTGCAAAATATTCAGTTAAGTCTTCAAGACCTGCTTGAGTTGTAAACTGGCTATATCGTGCGTAATATGTTGGATTTGTAATATACTCTGCACAAAAAAATGATTTCTCTACTATCCCTGCAGATTCCATTAATTCATATACAGCTGGGCTGCTGCCACATATCTCTGCTGCGACTTTAGTTCCTACATAAAAACTACTTGCTGCAATCATTGCAGCTCCAATAATTTTAGTGAGTGTTTTCATTTTTGTGAATATTGGTCTTGTACTCTGCTTTCTTTTTGCAAAACATCAACCATTGTTTCCAGCACTGCAACCTTGCTGTCATACGGCAGTTTCTTAAATCCATCTTCAACAAAATTTTCCTGTGCATGAGCAGGTAGTGCATCATAAACTGTTGATGCAATAACTCTCTGTTGGTGAGGAGATTGCTGTGCAACATAATCTGCTAATTTATCTGGAGCAGTTGTTTGGTCAGTTGACAATGCTGCTTCGCTACAGACAGAGCTTCTGACACTTTGTCCAATGTATGCTTTTGTTGCATCATATGCAAGACGTATTTTATCATCAAGATTAAAAACCCCGCCAAGATAGAGAAGGCCTGCTCCTCCTATTACTACTGCTGCTGCTTTTGTTATTGTTCCCATTTTTATTCCTCCTTGTAATTTGTTCAATGATTTCATTATCATAAAGAAAGAGAGTATCCAGCTTAAACTTGTGTTGTAGCAAAATATACTACGCAAGTTTAAGCAAGGGTAATGATTACTTGCGATTATGCAGAAACAAACTTTAGAAAAAATTATCAAACGTGCAGCAACAATAACAGTATTAGGAGCAACATCTCTCAGTATGGCTACATGTGCAGGAGCAGGATTGGGGTCTGTATTATTGCTTACAGAGTTGCAGACAGGTTTTGCAGAAAAAGCTACTGCCTTATGCAGCGGACTTACTGCAGAAGATATTGAACCGAAAATTGATTTTTTATATTCAGGAATTTTGCCGCATAATTATAATCTCATTGTTCATGATAAAGATGGAAATGTGATTGCAGAATCTTATAATCTTACAAATAGGACTGCTTTAGCGGATATTCCAGAACATGTGAAGTGGGCGTTTGTTGCTGCAGAGGACAGGCGATTTTATGATCATCATGGATGGAATCCAGCAATTCTCTTAGGTATTGGTGACGCAGTCCTTAGTGGAGGTTTGACAGGTGTCAGAGGATATAGTACTATTAGTGTACAAGTTGCAGACATTATGTATCCTGATAAAGAGTATGCCAGTAAATTAAGATTGAAAATTGATGAGTGGGCAGCAGCTGCTGTCATGGAGCAGTACAAGACAAAAGATGAAATTCTTCTTGAATATATGAATATTACTAATTTTGGATATTCTCCGCGAGAGGGTATTGATATTATTGGCATAGATGCAGCTGCTGAGTATTATTTTGGCAAAGAACCAAAGGAGTTAGATTATTTAGAAGCAGCGATGCTCGCAGGAATGGTGCAAAATCCTGCAAAATTAGGTGTTCTTGCATATGACGCTTTGATGTATGGAAATAATCCTGAGAGTTCTTATGTCTTGGATCTTAAAAAGAGAACTGAATATGTTCTTGGATGGATGGATGACTTGAATTATGGTAGAGAAGAACATGTTATTCCAGAGAGAGAATATGAAAAAGCACTTCAGCAGCTTGCTGCAGGAGAAATCCCTTTTAAACATAATAACATCCGTAGAATTGATCCAGCAGTATACGGATTTGCAAGTGAGGTGTTGAAAAGAGTCCCATTTATATTGCATGAAATAGAATCTGCAATTCCAAATGGCAGTGATATTCATGTTTACACAGGTTTAGATATGGGGCTTCAGCAGATGTTGCAGCAAAGAATTGATGATCAATGTAAGGTATTACAGGCAACTACTGTTGACAAAGACGGCAACACAAAAAAGTTTGCTGAAAACAATTCATTTAATGGTGCAGCAGTTGTTCTTGATACCAACACTAATCTTGTTCGTGCAATGGTTGATGGCTGTTCAGTTTATGCAACAAGTGAAACACAAAGTGCAGTGGGAGTAGAGACAAAATCTGTGCGAATTGCAAATGTTGTTAATCGTGCAACAAGGCCATTTTGGCATCCTGGGTCATCAGTCAAAGGAATTATTGACCTCATTGCTGTTGAGATTGGATACAAACCAACAGACACGTTCAAAGATGAATCAAGAACATTCCAGACAGAATCAGGAGCATATCGTGTTTCTAATTTTGGAGGAGGAAAAGGATCTGGAGCAATGTACACACTTCTTAGAGCAACAGTAAGATCAGTGAATACAATTTTTACAAATTTACTCTATGATATTGTTCAACAACAAGGAGAGCAAAAAGTAGTGGAAATGTTCAATGACTTTGGTTTTGATATCAAAGAGTATAGAATTCCTTATGGCATAGGTGCATTTGAAGCACCTCTCACAGATATTGCAGGAGCATATGCAGTTATTGCACACAACGGAGTGGGGGTACATTACGCCTATGGGGATAATGATGATGTTAATGTTTCTTATATTGATCACCTTATTATTGGTGATTTTACTCTTACTCCACAAGGTGTTGAAAGAAAAGTTGTTTCTGCAGAAACTGCGCAGACAGTAGATGCAATGCTTATAGATGTTGTTAACACAAAAGAAGGCACTGGAACAAGAGCGCAAGTTGCAGGCATGAAAGTCAGAGGAAAAACAGGCACAGCAGTTGCAAATGTTGCATTTGTGGGATATGAACCAACGTTGCATACCCTTACTGTTGTTGAATATGGGCTGGAAAACCCAGGGGTTCATCTTCCCTCATCGTACCAAGGGGGAAGATATGCTGCTCCGACTGCAAAATTTGTCTTTGAATATGTACGAGAGCAGTCACAAAAACCATTGTGAATGTGCTGTAGTAGTGAGAAGTACAACATAAGTTTATACTCTGTAAAGATAATCTACAGGGAGGGGAGAATATGAGTAGAACAATTCAGATTTCAAAAAAACATTTGCGAACAGCAAGAAATGTTGGCATAGTTGGTGCAGTTTTAGCTTTAGGAGGATTAGGAATTCATGCCTGTGCAACAGGTCCAGCAGGAAGACAACTCAAAACATATGTAGATTCAATCGCTGAAGGGTTGGGGATTGAGAAAAAGAAATATCGTAATGATAGTATCGAAGGTGAAATTAATGAAGTAGCTGACAAGGCGCAAGAATATTATCAACAAAATAAAAATAGAATGGTGCAGGGAAGAGGTGAAGGCATTATCATGACATACTATGATAGGCTTGAAGGTCTTGAAGCGCTTTTTCTTGAGCATGGTCGCCCTGATGCAAAACAAGAATATATTGAAAGAAAACTTGCTTCTGCAACAGTACAGCAAGAGCTTGCAGTTTATGCGAAGACAGTTCCTCAAGAAAAAGCAGTTGACTTTGCTGCACAACTGTATCAGGTTGCTGAGGTCTTTGTTGTTCAGAATCTTGACGAGACAAGTCGAAACTTGCATTACCTTGCCAGAATCATGTATGGCATTGAGCATGATTTTCTGAGTGATGAAGGAAAGAAAGCAGCACTCATTGGTTTTTATGATACTATGAGTCCTGAAGTTATTGCAGAGGTAAGTGCATCATATGTGCTTCAAAATCCAGCGTCACGAGAAACAATGGCAACTTCGCTTGTTACAACAATGAATGATGATGAAAAGCTTGCATTTCTCGAGAAAATGGTTGATGCTTTGCCTCAGGAAAGATACGATGCTTTTGTTGTTCAAGCATCTGAACGTTTAAGCACTGACGGCTATACTGCAGTAGAGCAAAAGGCAGAGCAAAAAGCATGGCAAGCAAGAGGCGATAGAGTCAAATCTCTTATAGATCAGGCAACACAATATTTGGGGAGATGAGCATGGGAAATTATTTTGCAATGAATCGTAAAACAAGAGTTCCATTTGGCAGAATCTTTACTGGCATAGCAATTGGTGCAGCAGTGCTCTACGGCGGCTGTCACGCTGTGGGATATGCTGCATCAGCTATCCAGGAGAAAGCAGTTGAGATATATGCTTCATGGCAGAACCCAAATGAGGATACAGCGCGTGCTTCTTCAGAATTTCCCGCATTTCAATTTTCATCAGAGCCTCCGCCGCAGACACTTGATGATTTGGTTGGTAAGCCCCTCAAACTTCCAAATGGCATGACATATAAGATTGTAAAAAATGGTCCTGCAGTGCAAGGAAAATATGCGCAGTATCTGAAAACACAGGAAGAATATCTGGAAGTGAATCAACATGCAACAAACTGATTTAGAAACAATTATTGTACAAGAGCGAGAAAGATTAGTTTCAGCTGCGCTTAATGGTGAGTTTGGAGATTTAGAGAGATATTATGATCCTTTTGAGCAGCGTGTTATGTATGCAGTGCAGGCAGCTCAACGTGTATCTGCATCTGTGAAACAAGCTACACAACGTTTCTTCGGAAAGTCAGTGCAGTTTATTCAGTATTGTATATCATATATCCCTTCTGTCACGTTAGTTGATGATTCTAATGCAGGGCATGGAAGAGACGTACAACAACATCCAGAACAGCTGGAAGAGTTAGAAGAACCTACAGAAACATATCATCCTCCTCAACTTCGAGTTGTTTCTCCTGTTGAAAGAGAAATGTCTAAATCAACTTCTGTATCTTATTCTGGAAGGCTGTATGCTCTTATTGAATCGCTGGTAAGGAAAAAAGTTGCAAGAGATATTATTCCACGAACCTATGCGCATTTTACGCGAGCAGAACAAACTCTTTCAGAAAATGCAAGGGAAATTGAAAAAAATATAGATATTTATTCTAGAAAGAGAGAAAAATTATTAGAGCAGGGGCTTCGCATTGGCAGGGATCTTGGGCAGAGAGAGAGTGAGCTTGCAGTATTAGAAAAAGAAGAGCAGGCATTGCGTGATGATTTTGAGACTGCAAAACAATTATCTCAAGCACATTTAGCCAATGATAGGGCATATAGTGACCCGAAAACAAGCGAGACTGCTGAACAGTACGGCCGCCTTCTTCCAGTTATAAGGCAAAAGATGTATGATAGTCAGAGAAGATATACGCAGCTTGAACAGAGTATAGAACGAGATAAAATAATTTTAGCGCAGATAACAGATGAAGTGAGGATTATCAATGAAGGAATTACAGCAATAGAATCTGTGTACAAAACAGTGCAAGCGAATAAAAAGGATGTGATAAGGGAGCGTGCATTACTCGAGCAAAAAACTGCAACTTACAACACGTGGGTAGAGGCTCTGCAATTTGCGCAGCATATTCCTCAACCAATTGAAGTAACTCCAATTATTGCAACAATGGAAAATAGCATAAGAGCACTTAAACAAAAGTACGGAGATACTTTTGGAGTTCATGTATTGTATGGCAAAGAAAGACAGGTGATTGAAAAAACACCAGGGGTGATGTAACATTCCATGGAAATCACCATACATGAACAGATTGCAACAGGATATTGGGCGTGCTCAATTACTCGCAACTCTTCCTGATGAATTTTATAAAGATGAAGTTAAACAGCGATTAGCAGAAGTTGAAGAATTACGCTGGAAGTATAGAGTTGCAAATAATGCATTTGCTGCAGAGTTATTTGTTCCTCATATTACTGGACTTCGACAAGCTTTATCAAAAGCACGTAACGGGACAAGACCACGAACTGTTGTTTCGTCTTCTTCTCAACAATTGCAATCTGATGGTGTTCTTCAGTATCCAACTCAAGATGCAAGTTTAGAGGAAAGAGCTGAATCAGATGAAGGGGAACAAGAGCCTGTGCAAGTTGAACATCTTCGAGTTTATACAACTCATAACCCTATTCAAACTACTTTTGGTGAAAGCAACATTCTTGAAAAACTTCTTGAGTACACTGCCTCCAAAGGAGTTATTGGTGAACAAGGAAATATAATCCTTGCAGCTCTTTGTCTAACAAATGGTCTTCATGTAGGAATTGAAGGTCCAAGTGGCTCTGGAAAAAGTCAGATTGCTAATACGCTTGTAGATCTAATGCCAACAGAAGCAGTATATAGATTAGAGCTTTGTACAGAGTCAGTGCTTATGAATAATACTGATGCAATTAATGCGTGCAGTATTCTGTATGTGCCTGAACTTCAGAAGCCATACAAAGGGTCTGGTGCAAAAACACCCATGATTGCTGAGATTATTAAAACTTTAACTGAAGGAAGAGATGCAACGCGCAAGGTTACTGTAAAGCCAGGAGAGGTTGTTGAGTATACTATCCATGCAGGCATTGCTGTTATGTATACATTAGCTGACGAAAATGCATTCAAAAAAGACGATGAAACTGCACGACGATTTATACGTTTACAAACAGATACAAGTGAAGAACATAAGAGCGCAGTGCGGGATGCAAAAGCTCAAGCAGCATTTCACAAACAAGAACAAGCAGTTGATGCTCATGTTGAAGCAGAGCTACGCTCGTATATGGAATATCTTGTGCATCATCATGGTGACTTTGAGGTGCGTGATCCATTTGCAGCAGCAATAAGTGAATATATTCCACTTACACAACGCTCTGCAAGTTATCAGTCTCATTATAATAATCTTGTTGCAGCTGCTGCACGCTTTAATCACAATCGGCGGCATACAATTGCTGAAATAAAAGATGAAAGAGAAGTTACAACTGTCTTTACCGCTCTTGAAGATCACCAGCTAGTATTTTCATTATATCATGAGCAGATGTTGTCTGCGATGGAGCAGATTGACAGAAGTGAGGAAGATCAGCAAAAAATTACTGCTGTGCGTAAGCGCTTGGAGCATGAAGGCGGAGTTCAATGGGATGCATGTTATATCCATGCAAAAGCACTTATGACACAGTATTTCCCTGAGCAGGTTCAACGCTGGGAGCAAAAACAGCATACGCCTCATGACACAACTTAAACATAGATTTAGTCAAATATTATTGCAGTTTGATACTCGTTTTATGAGTAGTGCTCTTGTTGATGCGTATCAAACATTGGAACAGCGTATAGCGCAGCGTGATGTTACATTATTTGATGATTCTGCAATCCTTGATGCTCTTGAGCATGATTTTGCGTATTATGATTCTGTTGTTGCTGTTGTTTCAGGCAATGATGAATACAGGCAAGTGTATGCTGCTGCATTAGGACATTATTCTTCTGTTCGAGAAGTTCAAGAAAGGTTACAGCACCATATTTCTGGTTTTATTGAAGATACGTGGAATTCTGCTGTTCAAAGACCTGAAATAGACTTCCACTTATTGCATTGTATTGAAGAATTTTATTCTCGAGTTTCGCAGAGTACAGCACTTCCTGTGTCCTCAACAACAAAAGATATTGAAGACTGGAAGCATGCAAAAGAATCAGAAGAAGCAACAATAGAAGAAGTTGCAATGGTGTATGCGCGATACGTTTCAACTCATTTCACAGCACTGCAGGATGCTCATGTTTTTTTTGATGCACACATTGCAACCCTGCAAGAGCAGCAGTCTGTTCTTTTGCAGGGAAAAGAACATACTCGCCACTATCCGCATTATGCTCTTCTTGATGAAGTAGTTGCTCTTGCACAAGATGAGATTGCTCGCTTTGAAGTATTGTCTGCAGTTAGGCAATCACAGGCAGATATTATTGCTGCAATGGAAGCTGATGTTGTATATATGGAAAGCCGTTCTTTTGCTGTCGCAGAGCAAAGGCAGGAAATTATTGCGTGTACTGCTAAAACGTATGCAGGACTTGTTGCAATTGATCATCCAAAATATGATTGTTCAGCACAATATGTTCAGGCCAAGCAAAAATTAGATGAAGCTCGAGAATCAACGTTACGAGTAGGAATAGAGACGTTGGAAACACAAATTAAAGATATTGCACATCAAGAGACAATTACTATTTCTGACAGAAAAAAAGCAGGCGAATTATTGTCTGTATTGCGTGGTGTTCAGCAACAGACCGGGCATTTTTATGATAATGCGTTGGATGCAGTAGTAGATTCTTTAACAGATGAACGTTCCTATTGTACTGCTCTTACACCACGAGAAGCAGTGCATGTATCGCATTCTTCTCCTTGTGATGTTTCTTCAAATTCTGCACATCCCGGATATGTTGCTGCTTGTTTAGCAAAATTATCTGTGCCTGAAAAATATACTCCTTTGCATGCTGCATTGCTTCACGGCGCTAACACAGCAGTTGTTGCAACAGCAAGAGTATTGCATTCAGGACAACTACCCTGTCCTGCACCCCTAACTTCTTCAGAAAAAAAATATGTTAATTCAGTTAAACAACTTTTTACATTTCCTTAGAATTCTCCCATAAAACCCAAAAATATTTTTCATATGCTTGTGCAAGTGCTTTATTAATAATTGAAACAGTAATAACTTTTTCTTGTGTTACAAGATTTAACACTAATTCTTCACCGCACACAGCTGTTGCAACAGGAGAATCCATCGCAGGTTGAGAACAGCGTGATTTTGTAAAAGGAAGAGTGTTAAGATACCTGCTTCTTTCATCTGCATCACTATTGTAAATGTGATACATCCATTGCTGTTTTGCTGCTCTTCTTTTATGAATCTCTTCTTGAAAATCTTTTCCAATTAATGAGAGAATAATCTTGGGTAGTCCCCAATAATAAATAGGTTCGCTTCTCTCCACAAATCGAAGAAATTGTTTTCGTATAGCATTTTGTGATTCAAACATCTGGATATCACATGTTTTTTTGTTTATAGAATGTTGTAATTCTAACTCAGGAAGAATATTACTGAGTTTTAGTTCCTTTTCTTTAAGGATGTTCATGATGTTTTTCGGCTGACTAACAACAAATACTTTTTTGTTTTCTAATTGCATTTCTGTTACTAAACCATGCAACTTTAGTTTTTTTATAGCATCATAGACATTAACTCTGTGAACTTTGCTTTCTTCAGCAATTTCTACTGCTGTTGCAGTTTTCTTTTTTAATAATGATAGATAAACCCTGCTTTCATTCTTTGTCAGTCCAATATCTTGCAAAATTTCCTCATGTGGTAAAGGTTCTTCCATATATAAAGAATAGTGCAGTAATTTATATAATTTTTTGTAGTAATAAAGTATACAACATAAATATTAATGTAGCATTTGTCTCCTATTATCTTGTGATGTAGTTGTATGGTATACAGCAACAACCACATTATAAAAAATATTTCGAAATATTTAAAAGGGGTCTTCAATTACTACCGAAGAGTAGATGACAATGCAAACAGACATACACATTTTAGGTCTTGGTGATGTTGGCGGGCATTTGTACAGAGACTTATTGATTTCTACAGGTCATGTTGATGAAATAGGAAATGTTTATGCATATGTCTCTGGAGGAGTTACTAGACAATGTAATCTAACACAACTTCTTCATGAGGCAAATAGGTTTAAAGACGGGATATCTGATGCTTTGCGCAGCAGTCTTGAACAACAGCAGAGAACAGTTGTCTGGCAGTACGATTCTCTTGATGCGTTAATGGGAGTATTATCGCAACATGCAATAACCGCACGAGTTTCTGGGCGACGAAATATATTAGTTGCTGCACGAAATTACCAGATGGATTATTTTGAAGACTCAGCAGCACCTCCTTCCTTGCCTTCTGCTTTTTTAACAACATTTGGCGCTGATGCAGATTGGGAAAAACAAAGAGCACAATGGCAACAAATACAGCAACTTGCTGAAAAATATGCTGAAGCTTCTCTCTCTTCATATATGACTTTTATTAGAGAAGTACATGGTGCTTCTTTTTGTGATAAAATCGAGCCACAGATTCGTGAGATTGTCATAGGGAAAAAAGCAAATAGAGCAAGTGGAAGCAGCGTAATAGGCATTCAACAGCTTGCACGTGCAATGGCTCAACAAAGAGAACATGGCAGTGTTGATTCTTTAATGGATTTAGTCTTTATGATTTCAAACCCTGTTGATATTACAACAATAGTATATGCTGCAGAAACAGGAAGAGTGCCTTCTACAGTTCTTTGCCCGCAGGATAATGACAGATTGCGGTATCTCAAACATGCAAGAAGTGTATTAAATGAATTTATTCGTGATGAAGAGGTTTGTGTAATAGGCCCTCATAATCACTGGAACATGGTTGTTCCTGAACTGCTCTTATTTTATTTTCATGGGAAAGGATATTCAATGCAGCAAGTGCAGCAGCATTTGGAGGAAATGACAGTGCATGTTAATCAACTTGTTGTAGAAAATTTTAGAATATTACATCAAACTCCTTCAGATTATTATGATGTCCTTCATCAAGCAATTGTTGATGCACTTCGTGACAGAACTGCAAAACCAACAAAAATAATTCAGTGGAGTCCTGATGACAGGATGTATATAGGTTGGATGGGAAGATTGCAGGCTGGCAGAGTAATTCCCTGCAAATATGAAGATGTCTTTCCTGTGGGTGTTTCTGAAGCAACAGTACAGCGATGGCATGCTGCAAATAATACCATTAAAGCTTTTTTAGATGATTTAATGCAGTGTAATTTTCTTTCACAATCGCAGATTGATGCGTTGCATAGAAAATCAGATGAAGCTGTACAAAATGAATTGAATGAAATATATGCAAGAACTCCTACAACAATATTTGTTCAGCGAAATCCTAGCCCATTCTCCCCATTACTCGCTGGAGATTATCTTGTTACAGCATGGCATCAATTAATTGATAAAAATCATGTACTGCATTTTGCAGTCATGCGTTCTGAACAAGGGGCATTCACAATTGAAAGGGACTTATGTGTTAAAGGAAATGTTACTCCTCGGCATGTTGTGTGTCATAATGGAGAATTATATTATTCTCATAGAAGTGGGATTGATGCAGTTAACATGAATACCTCTGAATCACAACGCATTCTTTCTTTAGATTCTCAACATACAACAGGTGTTACTTCTTTTGTTGTTGATGGCTCTTCTATATTATTTAGTGCATCAGGAAAAGGAATTGGAAGATATAATCTTGCAACACAAGAAATAAGCTGGGAGTATGAAACCACAGAACATGTTGATGCATTACAGCAGTATGGCAGCCAATATATTGCATTATGTGGTGATGGAATTGTTAAACAAACTGCTGCAGGCTGGGAAAAATTTTCATTAACAAAAACCCCTCTTGAAGCGCTTGTTGCAGGAGAAAAACTCTTTGCACTTGGGAGAACAGATACAGGGATTGTAATAATTGACGGATTGTCTTCTTGCACTGTAACACATAATTTTTTGCAAGGAGATGCAGGAGATATTCGTGATGCAATTAAATATAAACGGCGGTTGAAAGCTGGAGTTCAAGATAGTAAAATTGTTGCAGTAACATATGATGGTCAAGGAGTAGTTTATGACTCAGCAACACAAGAAGCACAATTAGTTTCAACAGAATTACGCGAGGTCGTTGGAGTTCAATCTCATTCACATGGTTTTTTAATTTCAGGTCTTGATAAAGAAACAGGATATCTTGGCTCAAGAAATCTTCGCTTGCCATATTGTACAGTAGATAAAGTAAACGGATTAGGAACAGTGCCAAATATTGTTTTATATGTAGGAGAAATCCACATAAGGTGATACCTATGTCAGAAGAATTACGCGGAACATTTGGACAAATAAGAAAAGAAGGTGATTATGCTATAAAATCAGTATATGATTTTGTTTTAGTTCCATCAGGTCAACAACCTGCTGATGCATTTGAGGCAGATAGACGTAAAGATATGGAATTGCCTCATCCTTTTATTCTCCATACACATAGTGTTGTTCGGCATGCAGCACCTGCAGAACATAAGCCAGGTAAAGTGTATTCTCCAGGAATGAAGATTACAATGCCATATTGTCAATTATTATATGATTCCTCTCTTCAAGAAAGATTACCTAAGAGAATAGATGGAACACCAAAAGATGCTCCGCAATTAAGAACTTTGTTTCATTTATATGAACAACAAAAACATGCTCTTGGCTGGCTTGCATTTGTTGGAGAAACTGTCTTGAATATTGCAACTGCTGTTCAATATTTACATGAACATGGAGTTGTTCATCTTGATATTACTCCTCAAAATGTGCTTGTAAATACCACTGGGACTCTTGATGATAATGTAAATGCCTTGTTTGACATAGCACGCACATATCTTGCAGATAGAGCAGGAGAAAATATTTATTGGTATTGTATGACTGTTGATGATTCTGCTGTGCCTGTTGATCTTTCAGTAACAGGACAAAGTATTCAACGAACAAAAGCTACTAAAACCTTAATCACAGGTAAAGATCCACGGTCATTAGATCACAAAAAAAGAGTTGAAGAAGATATTCGACTTATGGGATGTTTAGCTGCATATTTATTAGTTGGTGAAGATGAAGAACTTGAAGATAAAAGAGCAGCAAATATACTTTCTCCAGAAGCATACCATGGATTGAACCCTACACTTACAACAGAAGCATCTGCTGTTGTTGAAGCAGTTAGAAGAACAGGGTTTGTTCAAAGAAGGAATATAAGGATTCCCAATTTTCATGAGCATCCTTACAGTTCAATGCAGGAATTTATTGATACATTTAGTGCTGCATTAAGCAAGCACTTCTACGTCGCAAAACGAGCAGATTTGCCTGAGGTAGTTCAACAAAAGTTAGGTTCAGGAGGAGTAGGATATATTGTTCGTACTCCAGAACAATTTATGCGTTTGGTTTATCTTGATAGGGCTTTAACAACTTCTGAACTAATTCAAGATATGTTAAAAGTTGCTCAACATCTTTATGGTAATTCTGATTGGACTTCAATAGTTATTGGATCAGGAAACCCTGCACTTACATTACCTACTCAGCGTTTAGGAGGTGTTGCTGAGACAATAGATGCGGGATTAGTTGAGAGAATTAAAGCACAGCAGAAGGATTTTATTGCACAGAAAGATCGTGTTGCAATGCAATCCTTTACAGAGGCAGAAAAAGCTTTACAAGCAGCACAAGCTCGAAGAGAAGCCGCATTAAGAGTGCATGGAGAATTAGAAGAATTATCAAAATTATTAGAGTGATACTATGAATGAAATGAAGATGCGTATGGATATTGCAATGGAAAAAAGTGGAGAAGAGAGAGCGCAAGCACTTTTGCATCTTATTCAAACGTATAATATGTCTATTGAACAGCGGGTAGGTGCTGTACTTGAGATAGGAAAAGTTTATTTGGCGCTTGGAAAATATGATGAAGCGCATCATTGCTTTCATGAAGCAGTTCATCATGATCCAACAAGAATATCTGAAATTCAGCGTTTGGTTCTCCAAGTTGCTAAAGCAGAAACTAATCTTGCAAAATCTCTTGCATTACAGGCAGGACTTCTTGCATATGTTTCTGATGTTAGTCATTATGATGCTGTTGTTGAAAGTAGTTTTAAACTGCATCTTCCTCAGGTAGCTGAACGTGCTTGGCGAATATTTCGTCATTCTCATGATTATCTTGAAGATTATCTCTTTGAATTAGAAGCAGAAAGTCATGGCTATGAGATTCACACCTCTCGTGTATTCCCTGATGAGTATGATGCTGTTCCTATCCCTCTTTGCAAAGGGATTCCTGATGAAAAAAAAGAAAGAATTAAAGGAAAATTGACAGCAGCAATTGAAAGAAGGGTTGCAAATAATATTCCTGAAGATATCTTTTATTTTCAAAGAGTATTAGGTGAGCTTGAAGCACTGAATTATGGTGCAACTGATGAAGAAAAGCAAGTTAAATCTAGCATTATCTTGAGATATGTCATTCTTAGTGATGCTGTAAGTCATGAAGATTACAAAGCAGCAGTAGCTGTTTGTAAAGGCAATACAGGCAATCTTGTTTTAATTGCAATGTATGCTGTTATGCAGAGAGATGAAACGTATAAGAAAGGAATTGTTGCTGCTAACAAGAATTATTTGAAAGGCCAAGATAATCCGTCTCCTGCAAGTCAAATATGGGCAGATTTATTTGATATTCCTGTTCCTGCATTAGCAACTAAATCTCGTGAATATAAAATGCTTATGGCTCTTGGTGAATTAGAACGAATTTCCAAACAACCAGAAACAGTTGTAAATATTGGCTATGCTCGTATGATTCAAGATTATATTACTAAACTAACACAGGTGAGATAATGAGATATGTCCTTGGATTGGAAAGATCAGGAGATGGAAAAATTCCTGCACGTGTTGAGGTTCGTGATACAGATCATCAGCATGGGGTTGTTACAAGCCATGCTATGCCTAAACAGCAAACTATAGAGAGAGAATATACTCCAACAGGAATTTTATCTCTTAAAGATAAATTATTAGTTGGTACAAAATTTGGATTAGTACAATTTCAAAATAAAAAACTTGTTCAGTTTCCATCTTTAGTAGAAGGAAGTAAGCCTCTGGATGCACTCGTTGCCCAATATGCGAAAGATACTGTTCCTGATGATGGTTCTTGCTCATGTACTTTTGCTGTTGCTGATGGGATTACATATTGGCTTCCTACGTTACATGTAGGAATTGGTAAAGGTCAGAAAGCAGTGGGATTATTTCAATTAGCAGGAACAACACTTGAACGTCTTGCTGGCAAAGAAAATGTTGTTGGTCCATTGCTCTCTTTTGGAGATGCATTAGTTTATTATGTTGAAAGAGATTCATTACCTACACAAAGAAGAGGGGTATTATATAGTTATACAAGAAGTGCGTTTCATGTTTCAAGAAGAGAAGCAGATTTATTTTCATCTGAGCTCTTTCGCCAACCAGTTGCGCTTTGCACAGATGGCGAAGATATTTATTCTGCAAGTACACAAGATACTGAAGCTGAGATATCTCAGTTCAGTCCAACTCTTGCATTAAAAAAACAAACAAGAGTTTCATTAGATGAAATAGCAGATGTGACTGCATTTGCAGTCTTTAAAGTATCTTATGTGCGCCCTGAGATTCCAGGAATGCCAGGAGTTCAGTTTTCAGTTCATCCTGAAAAAACGTATGCACTGATTGGCGGAAGTACAGGAAATCTTGCACTTGTTGATATGGAAACTTCACATCTTGTTGCAAAACTGAACATACGAGATAATGAACTAAAAGAACATATTGGTGAAAGGCAGTATGTAAAAAATATTCTTGTTGCGCAGAAAGCAGAAGATGATGCACAAGTTCTTGTTCAATATTCAAATGCAACAGTTTTTATGAGAGCAAGTGAGCTATTAACTACTGCTTTTTACTTGAGTTCTCATGGAGACCCTTCAGCATTGCTTGTTGCATCTGGGTATACACAGAATTTTAAGAATAATCCTCGAGTTGCATATTTTCCAACATCAATCACATGCAGTGGGGTTGTGCCATGAACTCTGCAGTTTTTTTAGCTAAAGGAGAAAAAGATCCCCATAAAAAAAATGAGGATTTTGCCTATGTAGTTCCTGGAATGTTTTATGCAGTTGCAGATGGATATTGGGGACACGGAAGAGTTGCTTCGCATCTTGCTCCTGTTCTTTTTCACAGACAATTAGAAGAAAGACTTGCTTCTCAAGAGTTGACTCCGGAAAATGCTCTTGATTTCTTCCAATTGTGTGTTGATGGTGCAAACGAAGAGTTGAAGACAAATACTTTGCGTGGATATACGACATTGTCTGCAGCAGTTATTCACAAAGGCCAGTTATATGCATTTACTTTAGGAGATAGTGTTGTCTTTGGATATGATGGTACTCTTCATTTATTGACTGAACCCCAGTCTGTATTATACCCTTCTTCTGAAAATAGAGGGGATAGTAGTGTTTTTGAAAAATACTGTATTTCAGATGATGGAACACAAAGACCACGTAATTTTATGGGTCTTCCAAGTCCAGATATTCCTGGAGAAGGTAAGCCAACAATACGTCAATTGCATGTTAGTTCAATTGAGGTATATCATTCTTTGCTCTTAGTTACAGATGGTCTTACTAGTTTAGTTCTTCCAGAAGAAATTGAAAGAGCATGTCATGAAAGAGAACCAGACAGAGTTGTTGGAAGTATTGAAAGAATGTGGAGAAACCCTGAACAATTAATTTATCATCTTCTTGCTGAATTATATGCCCCAACAACAGATGCTTCTGTTCAACAGCAAGTAAAAGCACTTATTCAGCAGCAAGGAATTAATCCTAATCAAACCCCACAGCAAGTGTATGATGCATTACAGCAGAATGTTGGTGCATTTCAGACTGTTGCTCAGTATTGTCTAAATTATCCGCACAGAGGAAGTGTGCGGAAACCGAGGGATGATACTGTTGTCTTATATGTTGAGTTGCATCCTTCTCAAAGACCAAGTGTTGGTGCACTTCATCAAAGAATTGCAGGATTAGAAAAACACGTTGTAACTTTACAAACAGCTATTACAGATTATGAAAGACAATTAGGAGAATTGCGCGGACAATTAGTAGTTCAAACAACACGAGCAACAACTGCTGAAGCAAAACTAAGTGGACTTGAAACATCTCTTGCAGCTGAGACACAGCGTGCACGACAGACTCTTGAAGCAAATAGAGCATTACAAGAACAAACAAACAGAACAGAAAAAGATTATTCACAACAATTAGGGATATTAAGAGAAGAACTTCAGCAAATTACATCTGCAAGAGCAAGTGCTGAACAAGCTTTAGAACAATCAAGAGCACAATATTCTTTGTTAGAAACACAAGTAGCAGGATTAAGAACAACTGCCACAACTGCTACAGATGCCCAAGTTGCTGCTGAAAGAAAATTTAAAGACCTAGAAAGAGATTATGATGAATTAGATCAACAATGCACTCAATTACGAGAGTCTGAAAGTAGTTATTTAGCAAGAATAAGTCAATTAGAAACACAATTATCTGTTCTTTCAGCTTCACAAAAATCTGGTTCTGAAAGAGAAAGACCGCAAAAAAAGTCTTCATGGTTTTCTAAACTTTTTAAGTATAGTGCTATTGCTACAGTTGGAGCAGCTACTGTTGGAATTTTATCTTGTGGTGGATTGGTGTATTGGATTTGGCCAGAACGTACTCCTACTGAGCAATATTCTCAAGTTGAACAAATACCTCAGTCTGTTTCACCCCCTGTTGCTGCAGAATTAGTTAACACAGAAGAAGTTCTTCCTGTTATGCCAGTAAACATTATTCCGCCAACTCCAGAGCCAGTTATAGAACTTCCTGTTGTTCCTGAACCTACACTTGATAGTGTTGTTCATGATTCATCTTTGACTGTGTGTGTTACAAAAGATGGAACGATGGGAGATGTTGTTAATCCAGAAATACGAGAAGCATATGCATTCCAATCTACTACAAATGAACCCGATATGAAAAAGAAAGTAACATGTGATGGAGAAATAGTAACCTTAAGTCCTTCTTTTGTTTTATTTTATTATGTAAATGGATTGCAGAGAGAAGATCTTTCTGACTTTACTGATGGAATTTATGCATGGAATAACAGGATAGGGGATAATAAAATTCCTCTTGTACAACTTCTTGTAAACCCAAGTATAGAGCAGATTATGTATTGTGATAGTTGGTATCACGAAAATGATCCGACTAACCCAAAACAAGGATCAACGTGGTCTCCAAGATGTGATAAGTTAGAAAATTTTATACTTGTACATAAAGCAGATTTTGATACAGCTATACGCACAGGTCCTAATGATAGAATTATGTTAACACAGGGTGGTCAAGAATGAGTGAAATAGTATATACAGGGTATACAGTAAAAATAATTAGGCAAAATGGTCGTGTTCGTAAAGTTGCGCAGCAAGGATTTGAAGCATATTTAGAGAATGAATGGCAGGCAATAGAAAAGCTGCGTTCATTAGGGGTTCCTTCATCTATGGTTCTTTCAGTAGACGCCACTTTAGAAACAGTTGCTTCTCAAAATGGGATTACTGTTCCTGATTTCCAACAGACAGGTATGAAAACGCTTGTTGATTATCTTTGTGTTCAGGAAGGAGTCCCCTTGCCTGAAACTCGAGATAAAGACAGTGATAAACAACTTTTTACTCAATTAAGTACAGCATTATCACAACATGTTGCAACATTGACAGATGAAAAAGTTGCAAGCAGAGTTTCAATTGTTCTGCAGGTTTTGGGGATAAGTGATTCATACATTGCTCATATGAGCCATAATGATATTAGTCCTTCAAACATTGCTGTTCAGGAAACATCTGACACAACCCGTGCTTCTCTTTTTGATTTAAATAATGCAGTTGTTTATGATCATAACACTGTTAGGCCATTTGTTCCATTATCAAAACACCGTCCAGGGTATCCTATTTTAGCAGGAGTGCCTATAGCTAAAACATGGTCGCATCCAAATGTTACAAAACAAGAAAGTCTTGAATCGTTGTTATCTTCACCAGAACCTGAAAAAGTCTTTGCAAGAAATGAGATTTATCAGGCAGCTAATGTTTTATACTGGAGTTTGACAGGAAAGAGATTACAAGAAAGCAGTGCAACTGTTGCAAGTCAGGTTTCTGCAAAATACAAATCTCTCGCAGAAAAAATTGATGCACTGATTGGAGAAGTAAGAAAACCAATAGGAGACATAAATCTGGAAACAATTCATACAATGAGAACTAATTTGTCTGCTGCGCTTGACAGCTACAAATCCTCTATTCCAAAGCCTGCAGCAGTGCCTGCTGTAAGTGCAGGTTTTGCTCTTCCAGAATCTCGAGAAGCACCAACAATGATAGAACCATATACTCCGACAGGTTCTTCACAAGTAGGAGCAATTGTAACTGCTGTAAAGGGCTCTGTTGATGCGTATGTTGCACAAAATCCACAATTACAACAACAAATTGAAGAGAGAAATGCAGAACTTGCAATCTTGGGTGCAGAAAAAGCAGAAATAGATACTGCATTGCGATGGCAGCGTTTACAAACGTCTCTTTGGAAAGGTGCTGCTATTATTTCAGCAGTTGCAGGATTATCTCTTGCAGTAGCTGCAGGAGGAATATCTTATTTTGCAGGGAAATATTCTGTGCCCTCATGTCCTTCAAAAGTAGAGGTGTGTGCAGATTCATTAAGTGATGCCCGTGAATATAAAACAATTCTTGATGCACATTGTCCATCAACTACTGACTATGCTGTATGCTTAGATGCTTTGGCAACACCGCAAACACTAGAAAAATGTCCTGTTTCATTATCGCAGTATAACACTGTAATGTTAAAGAGAAATGAATTTGAAAATAAATTTGAGGTAGCTGATGCTCAAAGACAAGATTGTGAAACAAAATTAAAAGGTCTCCATAAAAATTATCAACGTTTATCTTCTGCTCAAGCTCAGAATGGATGTCCTGATGAGTACACAGATGCTTATGAGCATATAGGTATTTATCAAAGTGCTGCAGAAACATGGAAAAAGAAAGATGAACAATGTGAAAAAGACAAAAAAACAGTTGAAGCTGAGAGAGATAAATTTAAGCAATTAGCGCATACTGCTCATGCACCAGAACGAGAAGTATATGGTATGGCAGCAGCATTTGCTTATTATATGCCTGAAGTTGCGGGTAAGCCTTTTGCTCATCCAGAGAGTTCACATTCTTTTTGCGGATTAATGAGTCACTATGTTGCTCCCACTGCAATTGCAGGTGAAGCTGAAAATATACGCTTTATGAACGGAAGAAGAATTGACCTTATTGAGGCATATCGCAGTGGATGTGACGGTGCAGCAACAACGACTACTACACCTTAACTTATACTCTTCTTGCTTTCTTTTTAGTATGGGGATTGTTGAAGTAGTCAAAGGGCTCTTTGTTTCAGCACCGCAATACAAATCAACAGGAGAAGAGCTTGTTGCAAAATTTCTTGCAGAAGCAGGCATTCCTTTCTGGTATGAAAAAGAACTTATTCTGTTCAATGGCAGGTATAACGAACGTTTTCTTCCAGATTTTACACTCCGGAGAAAACCAAAATATATTGAATACTGGGGCATGATTGATCATGATGTGGAATACGCTAGGAGAATGCGATACAAAATGGCAATTTTTCACAGAAATAACATTGACTTTCTCTCTGTATATCCAAGTGAATTATATCGTGAAAAATACAAAAAAAAGATTGAGAAGTTTGTGCGGTAATCTCAGAACTTCAAGAATTCAATTGCTTTATTCATGTCATTTGCATCAATGATGAACAATGTATCTGTCCAGCATGATAAGAACTCGAGAATATTCACGTCATTTTCTGCAAATAGGGAAGTTAGGTATGCAAGAACCCCGACTGTGGACTCAATCAGTTTTGATGATTTGACAATAATTAATGCAAGTCCTGTTTCTTTTTTTATAATTGCGCCTTTCATTTTGCTGTGTATCAGAGCTTCAAACTTTTCTGAGGTGATTAACGTATAATTATCCGAGCCTTCAAGAATATAAAATGTCCCTCCTGCGTTGCGGACTGCTTTTTGAATCACTTCAATGCCTTCAAAATGAATGTTCTTCTCTAAAATAAATACTGTAATCTTATTTTTTATCTCAAATTCTGATGCAGACAGGATTTCTTTAATCTTGGTTTCCTGCTGTTTTTCTTTTTTGAGTTCATCTCTGAATCTGCGTGCTGCAATAAGGATTGCTTCTTTTGATGTCTTTTTCTCAATCTTCAGCTCTTTTGCAATAAGCCGTGCAAGAGAAGAATAATTAATAAGGTTCTTTTTAAGACAATGTTTGATATAAGGATTATCTTTGATATATTGCTTGGTCAGGTCTGTTGTTGTCTGTTCCATCTCTTTTACTACTACAATCTTGCTTATAAACTTTATTGTTCTATTTAGAACATTTTTGTTTAACTCTGTTTTATTTCAGTCACTAGATATAAAAAACTATACAAAATCCAACACTGCATGAAAAAAGTTGTATTGGCATATAGCGGCGGATTAGACACATCAGTTATACTCAAATGGCTTATCAACAAAGGATATGATGTTGTTTGCTGTATGGTTGATGTTGGTCAGGAAGAAGACTTTGAAAAAGCAAAGGCAAAAGCATTGATGCTTGGGGCATCAAAAGTATATGTAGAAGATGTAAAAGAAGAACTTGTGGAACAATATATTTTTCAAGCGTTGAAGGCAAATACTATTTATGAAGGCAAGTATCTTTTAGGCACATCAATTGCACGACCTCTGATTGCAAAAACACTAATCAAAGTTGCAAAAAAAGAGCAGACAAATGTTCTTGCGCATGGTGCAACAGGAAAAGGCAATGACCAAGTCAGATTTGAATTAGCATTCATGACTTTCATGCCAGATGTTGAGGTTATTGCGCCATGGAAAGATCCTGTATTCCTTGCACAGTTTAAAGGAAGAACTGATTTGATTAATTATGCAAATGCACAGGCTATTCCAATCTCTTCAACACTGCAAAAACCGTATAGTATTGATGAAAACATTATGCACAGCAGTTATGAAGCAGGAATATTAGAAGATCCTGCTTTTGAACCAACACAGGATATGTTCAAAAAAACAATTTCCCCGCAAAATGCTCCAGATAAAGAAACGAAGATTATGATTGAGTTCAAGAAGGGCATACCTATTGCTGTGACAAATAGTACAGAGAACATAACCGTGACAGGAGCTCTTGCATTGTTCAAGTATCTTAACACTCTCGGTGCACAAAATGGCATTGGCAGAATTGACCTTGTTGAGAATCGTTTTGTAGGTATGAAATCACGAGGAGTGTATGAAACTCCTGCTGGAACAATCCTGCTTAAAGCGCATTTAGACATCGAAGGATTGACACTAGACAAAGAAGCATGCCACTTGAAAGATATGCTCATGCCAAAAATTGCAGAGCTTATTTACAATGGCTTTTGGTTTAGTCCAGAGATGAAGATGCTTATGGCAGCTGTTGATGTCAGTCAGAAGAATGTTGAAGGCAAAGTGTATCTGGCATTGTATAAAGGCAATGTCATTATCACTGGCAGAGAATCAGAAAAGTCTTTGTACAGCCAAAGCATTGCAAGTATGGATTCAATAGGAAACTATAATCCCTCAGATGCACATGGATTTATTAAGCTTCACGCACTCAGACTTAAATTAGGTGCACAGCATGAAACTATGGAATAAAGGCAAAGAGTTGAACAAAGCAGTAGAAGCATTTACTGTGGGTAATGATTTTATTGTAGATAAAAAACTCGTCAAATACGATTGTATTGCATCACAAGCGCATGCAAAGATGCTTCATTTTATTGGTATTTTAACTGCACAGGAATTATCCAAACTCAGTGAATGCCTCAATGAAATTATTGTTTTGCATGAGCAGGGAAAATTTGAAATCATGCAAGAGGATGAGGACTGCCATACTGCTATTGAAAATTATCTTGTAAAAAAGTGTGGAGAAATTGGCAAAAAAATTCATACAGCTCGTTCCAGAAATGATCAGGTGCTTACTGCATTGCGCCTTTATGAAAAAGATGCACTGAAAGAGATGAAAGTGTTGCTTGTTGAATTTTGCGCAACCTGTAATCAATGTATTGGATTTTATGGCACTATACAAATGCCAGGATATACACATATGCAGAAAGCAATGCCTATGACAGTTGCAATGTGGCTTGGTTCCTTTGTTGATTCCATGAAAGATGCAATGAAACTTATTGATGCGCATATGTCATTGATAGATCAATCTCCATTAGGCAGTGCAGCAGGTTTTGGAGTTCCTATTGATGTCAACAGAAAAATGACAGCAGAAGAATTGCATTTTTCAAAAGTAATGGAGAATCCACTTTACTGTCAGTTAAGCAGAGGGAAATTTGAAGCAGATATCATTCATCTTGTATCTCAAATCATGTTTGACCTCAATAAATTAGCAACAGATATACTGCTTTTCAGCATGAAGGAATTTGAATACATTGAATTGCCTGCAGAAATCTGTACAGGCAGTTCTATTATGCCGCAGAAAAAGAATCCAGATGTGCTTGAGTTAGTTAGAGCAAAATATCATGTTGTTGCTGCAGAAGAGTTTAAAGTAAAGAATATCATGAGTAATTTAATGTCAGGGTATAACAGAGATGTACAGCTCACAAAAGAGCCGTTATTCAATGCAATAGAGATTACAACACAAAGTTTACAAGTTATGATGGTAGTTATTGCAGGTATGGCTATCAATAAACAAAAATGCGTTGCAGCGATGACACCAGAACTTTTTGCAACAGAAGAAGCATATAAGCTTGTCAAAAATGGATTGTCATTTAGAGATGCGTATAAAGAAATTGGAAAACGATATATATGATTCTTACAATCCACGTTTAAGGAGATGAAACCAATGGCAACCAGTTTAGTAATTAAGGCAGGAAGTTCAATATTTCAAGACAGTGATTGTTTTGCCTCTGTTGCAGATTTGGTAGTTCCTATTGCACAATCTGTTGATCATTTATTTTTTGTTGTTTCAGCAGTAAAAGGAGAGACTGACAGAACAATTGACCAGATTGCTGGAAGTGAGCGTGCAATACTTGATGCAGCATTACAAGGAAGAATAGCTGAACATGCTCAGAAATGGAATAATCCAGATATTGCACAGCAATTAGTTGAGCCTGAGAATTATTCTGCGAGAATGCTTGCTGAAGCATTGCATGAGCGAGGTATTTCAGTTAGAGCATTGCAGCATGGTGCACTGTATCCCTTATTTGGATATGAAAAAAGTTCTTATCTCTATGCAATGCATGATAAACATGCCAATGGGAGATATGTTTCTTCTTTTCTTGGCTCTGAAAATGTTACAGTTATCCCTGGTTTTGGTGTTCGAAACATTCGCGGAGAGATTATGTGCACAGGAAGAGGCTCTTCTGATGTTACAGCTGTTGTCTTTGCTGAAGCATTAGGCATTCCAGAAGTCATTTATTGGAAGGATAGTGGAGGTATATGGAGAAATCCTCAGAATCCACAAGACGGTGTTTTTGATATTATGTCTCGAGAACAGGTGCGGCGTTCAGAAAGAATTCTTGATAGCAGAGTGTATCAGTTTCGAGGAGGAATTCGCGTGACTTTACCAGGAAAGATTGATGGCGGAACATATATACAACCTCCACAATTAATAAAAGATGATGGGATCCCTTTTACTTGTTAATTCCTCTTCATCATGTTTTGAGGAATTATAATAACGGGCTCTTATGAAATCCTCTTCTAAAATAGAATAATTTATCAGTGGAGAAGAGTGTATAGAAAGGTCAGAACTGGAACAGAAATGGTATTAAGATTCATCAAAATTCAAAGGGTTTCATATGGGCTTTTTTAATTCAATATCTTTATAAAGTGCGAAAGCTTCCTTTTCAAAATGATTCAGGACTTGTATAACTATGGACTTATTTTTGTGATCGTTGTTTGTTTAATTCTTTTTTATCTTGAATTGCGCATATTTGTAAAGCAAAAGATAATACTTCCTTCACTTACAAGTATAAAATTTCTCTTTATTCTTGCAATATTATTTTTTGTTACTGCTTTAGTTCTTGGATCGGCAATAACAGGTTATATTACTAAAGAGGTTATTGGAGAAAATGTAAATCAAATCTCTCAAGGGGTTGGAGATAATGCCTTGGCTTTCAATGATTTGACAACAGGCATGTCTGAAATTAAAAGAAAAGTAGCACAAAGTACACCTTCTTTAGAGAGAGATGCACTTTTAGTTCAGATTGATTATCTTGAACATAAACTAAAAAATCAGATGAATAATAATAGAGATCTTGAAGATGATATAGATGACTTACAAGATGAATTAGATGATTTATACGCATTGTTGCCCAGTGGAAATTACTAAAATGAACATTTGGAGCCTGTATCTGCTTATTTATGCTTTAATGGCTTTTGCTTTCTTGTGGTATAGATATATGTTTATTTGGAGTTATGAAAAAGAAAAATTAGGAAATTATCAAGGAAAAGTTAGCATAATTATTCCTTTTTATAATGAAAAACCAGAGTTACTTGTACATGCTGTAACAAGTGCATTTCAGTGCCATGGAGATAAAGAAATAATTGTTGTTGATGATGGTTCTACTGACATTCAAAGTTATTTATATTTGAAAAAATTACAGCAGCAATTTTCATTTCAATTAATAAGATATGACCAAAATATGGGAAAGAGATATGCGCAACTTGTTGGTTTTAAAATTGCAAAAGGAGATATTATTATGACATTAGACTCTGATACTATCTTAAATAAAAATGCAGTTGTTAATCTAATTAAACCTTTTTCAGATGAACAAGTTGGTGCAACAACAGGGCAACTAAGAATTTTAAATTATCACAAAAATTTTTTAACACGACTTATTTCTGCAAGATATTGGAATGCCTTTAACTTTGAAAGGCAAAGTCAAAGTAGTCTCAATGCAATTGTTTGTTGTTCTGGCCCTATTTCTGCGTATAGAGCATCATTAATTAAAGAAATAGCGCATGATTACAGTGCACAAACATTTATGGGAAAAAAATGCACGTATGGCGATGATAGGCATTTAACTACATTAATCTTAAAAAAAAATTATAAAATAAAATACGTAAAAAATGCTGTTGCATATACGTGGGCTATGGAGACATGGAAGTCGTTTTGGAAACAGCAAACACGATGGAAAAAATCGTGGTTGCGAGAAACTTATTTAGTAAGTCAATTTATGTTTAAACAGAGCAGTACTTTAAGCTTTGAAATTTTATTCAATTCTTTTATAACTTTTTTCAGTATTTTTGCTCGTATTGGTTTAATTGTTACTTTAGTTATGCATCCTTCTTACATTTTCTTTGCCATTTTTATTTTGACTTTAATGGGTATTTTACATTCTTTGTATACGCTTTTTAACAAACCTAGTTACTTTATTTATAGTGTCTTGTACGGATTTGTTCATGCTTTTTTTGTTTATTGGACATTATTTTATGCGATACTAACTTTTAAAGATGTTAGGTGGGGTACTCGCTAAGAAAAAATCAAAGCCCTCGGCGGGAACTGCACCCGCGACCTTTACCTTACCAAGGTAAAAATAATCCCGACTTCGTCGAGATTATTAAACTTGTGAACTAACAGCTATCGCTGAGTTCACAAGTAACGCAATAGCTATGAGTTTAGAAAAAATCAAAGCCCTCGGCGGGAACTGCACCCGCGACCTTTACCTTACCAAGGTAACGCAATAGCTACTATGCTACGAGGGCATGATTGTTTTCGTTCATTTTTGTTGAAAAATGCTTTGTTTTAAATGTTTTTGTGATTTCAATTCAGTGTTCCAATCCTTCTGTTCTTTGGAACATGATTGCTTACTTTTCTGTCTTTATATCGTCCGCATCCTATGTAATATGTTCCATACTTGACAATAACAAATCCTGTTGCATCAAAATCTCCTTCAATGTCCTGTCCGTACATCCAGCGTTTTGCACTTTCTTCATTAATTTCAACAACATTCTTTTTTGCACATGGGCCGACAATCTGGCTTGCTTCAATGCTCAGCCGAATCTCTCCAGAATCCATAATCTCGCAAAAATACAATCCTACACTATTTATCCGCAGTTTTGTCATGTCTATTTGACTTAGTTCTTTTGTAATTATGCTTACTTTGTTTTTATTATTTTTAAAAAACACATACGGCAACTCTTCTGTATATCCAAACTGTTCTTCTAACTGATGTAGAATTGGTTTGATTTCTTTCTTGTTCAGAAATTTTCCTTGCATTACAATCCCCATGTTGGATTTTCTTTTCTCATGATCTCAGCAATTTCCTTCAATGCCTCAATTTCTTGTTTTGTTAAAAATTTTTTGAATTTTTTCAAGGCAACAAATTCACTTTCTGCATGAAATGTGTACAAAATCTCTCCTTCTTGTGCTTGCCTGCCTATAGTAATGTTAGGCAGTGAGATGGCAAGCTGCGTGCCTTGATGCACTTCATTGATGCTTTTCTTTTCCAGTTCCATTGATTTGATACATGTCAGCTGCTGTCCTTTGTTGTTCATCAATCGCGCGCCTGTTTTGAGAGTTCCTGCAATAATATCTGCGCCGACAACAGCAGGGTTGTTCATTCTGAAAATATGGTTTGGCATAATTTGTAATTTACACGGTCTGTTCAGTTTTTCAAGGCCAGCACATTCAGCTTCCTTTTGTTTTTTGCTGAACCATATTTCAAACTCTTCTAATAATTGATAGATGACTGCATTTTGAAAGATTTTGACATGAGTTTCTTCATTTTCAGCTTCTACTGCAATATTAAAACCAAGAATCACTGCATGTTCAGGATGTTTTTCATAATTTGCTTCTGCATCCATGACATCTTTTTTTGAGATTGCCCCAATTGTTGCTCTTTTAATTTTTACATTCTTCTGCTTTAATAAAAGAACCATTGCTTCCAAAGAACCAAGAGTGTCTGCTTTGATCACAATTCCTTCTGCATCTGTCTCAACCACAACTTCATGAATTTCTTTTTGAATCTCTTCTTTGGTTTTTTCAAGAGTCTCATCTGTTGCTTCCTGCAATGGCATGCCTGCAATGACATTGTCAAGTTCAGGAGCTGCAATTTTGACTCCAGTTGCTGCTGTAACATTTTTCACTGAAACAAATTTACCTTTAACGTCTCGCATTTCTTTTAATGGTTCTGGAACAAATAATGCCTTGACTTTTGTTACAAGAGGTTCAGCAAGTGTTCCAATGACAATAGTATCACCGACATCAAGAGTGCCGTCGTAAATAATAACATCTAATGTTTTTCCAAGGCCTTTGTCTTCTTTAATTTCAAGCACAGTTCCTTTTGCAGGGCCTTTGACCTCAACCTCAAGTTTTTTTGCAAGATATTTCTGCACGAGTCCAGTCAAAACCATTAACAATTCAGGAATGCCAATGTTCTTTTTTGCGCTTATTGGAACAAGGGCAATCTGTTTTGTGTAATCACTGACTCTGTCAAATCTGTCTGCCTCAAATCCGTGCGCAAATAACTGTTCAACAACACTGTACATTTTTGTTTCCACTTGCTGCACAGTATCCGGATTTTGCTTCTGAATCTGCTCGAGCAGCATTCCTTGCGATTCCTGCCATCCTTTTGTCAGATCAATTTTGTTTAATGCAACAATAAAAGGTGTTTTTGATGTTTTGAGAATCTCAATTGCTTCAATGCTCTGCGGCATTAATCCTTCATGCATGTCAACAACAAGAATTGCAATGTCTGCAAGATTTCCCCCTCGTTTTCTGAGGTGTGTAAATGCTTCGTGGCCAGGAGTATCAATAAAAAGCAATCCTGGGATAATGAGTTTTAATCCTAATTTTTCCAGCAGTTTTCCGCAGATTCGCTGGATGGTTTCTTTTGGAACAATGCTTGCACCAATGGCTTGTGTAATTGCTCCAGCTTCACGGTCAATGACAGTTGTGTTTCTGATAGTGTCAAGCAGTCGTGTCTTGCCGTGGTCTACATGCCCTAATATAGTTATCAATGGTTTTCGAATCATAGATGAGACAAAAGAAGAGTTCTTTTTAAATGTTGCTTAATGATTCTTATTATATCAATGGCACATGTTCTTCTGTTTTCATGGCATAAATGAAGATATGGTCTGCAAATAAGCCGTTAACAATCTGCTTTTGTGCAATAAATCCCTGATGATGCAGTGCTTCAATTGCTTTGTCTAAATCAGCTGCCCATGCGCCATTTGGCAGGAATTTCAGTAAGTCTATTTCATCTTTAAACACAATTCTGCCGTCTTCTGGAAGCCGTGCATGCATTTCTTTCAATATTTTTTCAAAATCCTGCAGGTGGTGCAACAATCCAACTGAAATAATAATGTCAACTGCAGGAATAGAAGGATGCACTCTATTTGCATGATGCTCGTCATGCAGGCCAATAACATGTGTGTATGCTTTTTTTGATATCTTTTTATTCACAACATCTATTGTTTTCTTGCTGATATCTGTGATAAATACCTTGCCTTCAGGTCCAACCTGTTCTGCAACATCAGTCAGCAGAGTTCCAAACCCGCAGCCATATAACAAAACTTTTTTTCCTGCAATGTCTCCTACTTTGTCAAACAATAAATCTTTTATGTTGTTCGTAAATACAACTTTTTCATATATAATCCCTATAAACGTAAATGTTCTTTTAAATTTAGTAAATACCTCAGGGTCAAAAAAGAACAAGAGCAGGCCGTATACAGGAATACCTGCTGCAATTGTTGCCAATGCTATGAAAAATGAGTGATATTCCTGCTCTAAAATAATCCAGCAGACTATGGCAATGACAAATATCAATGCAACTCCATATGGCAGATAATTTCCGAATGGCGCACAATATGGTCGTTCTGCATCAGGCATTTTTTTTCGCAAAATAGGAACAGAGATGATGAGTGCAACGATTAAGAACAGTGATGCAAAAATAAGCTGCTCGTGAAAAATGTAAAATGGATCCTCATCAGTGAATAAGTAAAAGTAATAATTAATCATCAGTCCAACAATAAGAATAATTGCCTGAAATTTGATTGCTTTTAATGGTGCATGAAATCGTTCGTCAAGTTTCTGAAAGCTTGCAGGAAAAAAATCATCTTTTGCAATAGAGAATATTAATCGCGGGCCAGATAAAATCCAGCCAAGCCCCTCAGTAAAATAGGCAAAGCCAGAGATAAGCACAACTGCAGCAATAAGCAGCGCTCCATGGCTGTCAAATGAAACACGCATAATATCCTCGTAATAAATGTACGATTCTACATGAGTTTCATGGTCCAGCACTCCAATAGAGCCGACAACAAAAATAAATGTGACAATCAGAACAATGGCAGTGCCCCATATCAAAACCTTTGGCATGATAGTTTTTGGATCTTTGACATCTCCTGAGAGGAATGTGACTGCTTCAAGGCCGAAAAATGTAGTGGTGATAATAAAGAGTGTTGCAAAAATAAATCCAAAGTTAGAGAGAAAACCCTGATGCCAGAAAAATGGGCTGTAATTTTTTTCCATAATTGGTGTTGCAAGCCTGTGTTCTTCAATTAATACACTGAAATCAATGTATGTTGCCAAAATAACAACAGCCATAACAATGAGGATTAATACAGTTGAATATGCAAGTGTCTTTGCTCCAATATCTTCAACGCGCAATGCAAGATAACTAAAGACAAGCACTGTTGCAACTGCAAGAATAAACTTGAGAATATACGCTTCTGTTGAATCATACAGAATAAACAGTTCAAGTCCTGCTGGAATTGAAACAAGAAGGGCAAAGTTGCCTGCCATCCAGGTCAGCCAGCCTGTCATAAATGACATGAATGTTCCATACGTTTGCTTGGAAATTTCATAAATCCCTCCTGATGTGGGAATCATGGCAATGACTTCTGCAAAACACATGGCAACATAGATTGCAATTGCGCTGAGAAAAATCCATGCAAGTATTGATGAAGGTCCGCTGAGTTCAAAACCCATCTGCGGGACGTAAAATATTGATGAATCAAACAAAAAGTTCAGTGCAAGAATAAAGATAATGAAAAACCCTAATGTCTGCTTGACATTGTTCTCTTTTTTCTCTTCAATCTTGACATAATGAAACTCTTCAGAGGCCATGATTTTTTTATAGGGATAATTGTATATAAATATTTGCACTAAATGAACTTCATCCAAAAATAAAGTGCAGCGCCCAAAGGTCAAAATTCTATGCTATGTGATGTCTAGTCCGTTGCGAGGGGTGGCTCCATTCGGGAACGCAGGACTTTAGAATAGTCTCTACGGAATTTTGAAGGCGCTGCACTGCGAAA
>Ga0233425_10002774_pt1 | contig 33501 bp, 21 predicted proteins | sample Watercolumn_Towu_2_FD_181712 | JGI IMG/M metagenome (GOLD analysis project Ga0233425, IMG submission 181712) | Freshwater microbial communities from Lake Towuti, South Sulawesi, Indonesia - Watercolumn_Towuti2014_140_MG | ecosystem: Environmental > Aquatic > Freshwater > Lake | place... | reverse complement strand
CAACTGGCGGTGACGACGCGGCGGCCGTCGGGGCTAAACGCGGCGTGATTCACTTTGTCTTGATGCTGGAGCGGGGGACCGATGGGCTGGCCCGTGGCCGCGTCCCACAGCCGCGCGGTCTTGTCACTGCTGGCGGTGACGATGCGGCGGCCGTCCGGACTGAACTCGGCGTGGCTCACGGCCTCTTGATGCTGGAGCGACTGGGTGAGGACGTAGTAGGTGGCGCTGGAATCCTGGGGTGCCCGCCAGTAGTTGCTCAGACGGTTGCGATACATCTCGGCCCGCGGCTGCTTGGCAGCCGGACCCGCCAGCGGCAGGGCGAACCAGCGCAGCGCTCCGTACAGCCTGCCGGCGTTCGCCTCGCGGACACCGTTGACGATCTGCAATTGCTCGACGGCAACCTGAACCTCGTCGGCGCGCCGCTTGGCCAGTTCCTCTTTGTCATTAGCCTTCTGCCTCTCAATCTCCGCATCTTTCCGTGCTTGCCGTTCATCATCGGCTTTCTGGTTGGCGTACAGGGCGAACCCCACCGAAATAACCGTGCCGGCCACCAGCGCTGCTAAAACCAGAGACATCGCCAGCATTGGCCCCTTGTTCCGTCGTGCGAACTTCCGCAACCGATATCCCACCGATGGCGGACACGCCTGCACGGCTTCGTCCGCCAGGTAGCGTTGCACGTCCATTGCGAAGCCGTTGGCGGTCTCGTATCTGCGCGTGCGGTCCTTCTCCAGCGCCTTCATCACGATCCAGTCCAGCTCGCCGCGCACCAGCTTGGTCAAACGCAGCGGCTCGATTTGCCGGCCGGCGGCGATGGACGGCAGGGTGTCGGTCGAACTCAGACGGGCGCTGGGGCGGGGCGGGTCCTCTTCGCGGATCAGGCGGCGGATTTCGTCCCATGCCGCCTCCTTGAAACGCTGCTTTTCCAGCGGCGTCGTGCCGGTGAGGAGTTCGTACAACACCACGCCGAGCGAGTAGATGTCCGAGCGTGTGTCCACGTCGAGGTTGTTGAGCTGCGCTTGCTCCGGCGACATGTACAGCGGCGTGCCGAGCACCGAGTCGTGGGCGGTGTGCAACGTGCGCTCCGTCAGCGATTGGTGCATCGCCTTGGCCAGGCCGAAGTCGATCACCTTGGGCACCGGCTTGTCGTCGTAGGGGGCGACCAGGATGTTGGATGGCTTCAAGTCGCGGTGGATGATCCCCTTCTGATGGGCGTGCTGCACGGCCTGGCACACTTGCATGAACAACTGGAGGCGATCACCGATGGTCAGCCGGGCCGCATCGCAGTACTCGGTGATCGGCACGCCTTTGACGTATTCCATGACAAAGAACGGGCGGCCCAGTTCCGTGAGGCCGCCGTCGAGGACCTTGGCGATGTTCGGGTGGTCCATGAGGGCGAGGGCTTGCCGCTCGGCCTCGAAGCGGGCGAGGACCGACCTGGAGTCCATGCCGGCCTTGATGAGCTTGAGGGCGACCTTGCGGCGGACGGGCTGGGTTTGCTCGGCGATCCAGACGGCCCCCATGCCGCCTTCGCCAATCAGCTCGAGCAGCTTGTACCGGCCGGCGATGACGGCGCCGGGGGTTTCACTTGGCGGGACGGTGTCGACGGTCACGCCGGGCCGCTCGGCCGGTTGCTCCAGGAAGCTGCCGGCCTGAGCCTGGGCGGCCAGCATTTTCTCGACGCGACGGCGGAGGTCCGGATCCCCCGCACACGCCTCGTCGAGATAGGCCGCGCGCTCTTGCGGCAAGCCCTTCGCCAGGGCGGCAAAGAAGATGGCCTCAAGTGGGGATGGATGGGTCATGGTAGCCTCGCTAAAAGACAGTGCGACAGGCCGCCGACAAACCCCTCAACCCGCAGCGAGAATTCTTGACGGGGTCACGTGGGGTCCGCCAATTCCGCGTACAGCCACGACTTGGCGAAGGTCCAGTAGCGTTCGGCGGTCGCGAGTGAAATGTTCATCGCCCCGGCGGCTTCGGGCATCGTGAGCCCGGCGAAGAACCGCAGCTTGACCAGTTCCGCCTTGGCCGGTTCGGTCGCCGCCAGGCGGGACAAGGCTTCGTCCAGCGCCAGAAGGTCCAGCGACGGTGCTGCCGACACCAGGCAGCTCGATTCGAGATCGACGCGCCGGTGTTCGCCGCCATGCTTGAGCCGGCTTTTTCGCCGGGCATTTTCGACGACGATGCGGCGCATGGCTTCCGCAGCGGCGGCGAAGAAGTGGCCACGGCTGTTCCACTGCTGGGCTTTCTCGACATCGACCAGGCGAAGATAGGCGTCGTGCACCAGGGCCGTGGCCTGCAGCGTCTGCCCGGGCTTTTCCTGAGTCAGCCTCTGTGCAGCGAGTTTGCGCAACTCTTCGTAGACCAGAGGCAGCAGCTGCTCGGCGGCTTGGGCATCGCCCTCTTCGACGGCCTTCAAAATTCGCGTGACGTCGGACACAGTCGTCCTCCATCGCAATCGTTAGTCGCAACCCCAGGCAAAAGTAGTGTATCAGGTTGCTACGTGATCCACTGAATGGCTAATGCGACGTGTAACGAGTCGTCAACGACTCGCTCGCAGCCGCTATCGAAACGTCTCACAAAGCGTGAAACTCGATCGAATTGCTGCCCCTCGCTTGCTGACATGAGCCGCTTTGAAAGTGACAGCGCCTGTTTCAGGCAGTATTATGCAGCCATCAGCCGGGAGGCATAACATGACTCGATTTTCCAAATGTTTGATTGGATTTGTAGCGGTGGCCGTGTTGGCCGCTCCGTTTGCTTCGGCTCAGGACGACAAAGTAGCCAAGAGCCTGGGCCTGACCAAGGACGCGGGTGCGTTGCCTCTGTGGTCCAAGGCGACGCTCGGCGACAAGCAGGAGCTCGGCAAGAACGCCCGCCGCTTGGAACAGGCGGTGTTCCTCGTCGGTTATCCGAAGAATCACGGCACCGGCTGGGTCATTTCCAAAAAGCACCGGTTGCTCGTCACCAACGCCCATGTGGCCGACATTCTGGTCCAGGCCGGCGGCAACTTGATGGCGATCCCGAACGGCACCACCACCTTATACAAGGTCGAGAAAATCTGGTATCACCCCGGCGTTCGCCGCTACTTGCAGGGACATCCGTTGTCGGTTCGTGCGACCGACCCGAAAGAAGGTCCCGTCGATCCGACCAGCCCGGACCTTGCCATATTGCAACTAAGCAGCAGCGGACCTGATCTGACTGCTGAGTTTGAATTGGCCCTGCCGCAGGAACTCGACGACATGCTTGGTCAGCCGACCGCGATTTTTGGTTTCCCCGGCCACGATACCGCCTGGCCTCGACTCGGCGAAAACCCGGCCGCCACGTTCCATGACGGCGTTGTCAGCCGGCTCACCAACTTTGAACTCTCGGGCGCCGGCAACCCTGCGGAACGGCAGCTCGTGCAATACACCATGGCCACCTGGGGCGGGTTCAGTGGTTCGCCCGTGTTCTTTCCGTCCGGCCGCGTCGTCGCCGTCCACAACATGGCTCGGCCGGTTGAGAACAAGAGCACCGGCGAGAAGAAGTGGATTCCGCACGGCATCCGCGTCGACTGCGTCTGGGAGATGCTGGCGTTTCACAAGCTGGACGACAAGGTCCCGCTCAAGGTGGATAAGTCGAAGCTCTTGATCGCCCGCTGGTCGCAGCCGGACGAACGAACCGAGAAGATTCGTCAGACATACGCCAAAGCGAACGAATTGCTCCGCGAAGCGCGCACGCTGATCTACACGAAAGAGGAGTACTTTGAAGGCGTGAACAAATGCAACGAGGCGATCAAACTGGTGCCATCGTTGGCCGACGCGTACCATGCTCGCTGCCACGGATACACGAATTATTGGTTCAATAATCGCCGCAAGATTTCGGATGAGGACGGTTTCCGCATGTTGAAGGAAGCGGCGAAGAATGCGGACATGTACGTCAAGCTGTTGCCCAGCGACCCGGACGGCTACATTCTGCGGGCGATCGTGTTCAACAACATCGGCCACAGCACGGAAGACTATGATCACAATCGCAACGCGCTCGAACTAATGAACAAGATATTGTCGACGGAAGGACTTTCGACGTATTCGAAGGCGGAAGCGCACAGCCAACGGGCGGTCGCCTGGGACAACGTCGGCGACAAGGACCGGGCGCTAGCCGATCACAACACGGCGATCCGCCTGCGGCCCGAAGAGCCGGTGTACTACGAAAATCGCGCCGACTTCTGGCACTACCTGGGCCGGACCGACCTGGAAGCGGCCGATTACGCCAAGGCCAGGGAGCTGCGGAAGAAGAAGTAGCAATGCGGTGAAGCGAGCCGCTGACGTACTCAGCGGCTCGCTTTATTGCTTTGGCGCGATCGTTGCCCGCATTTGCAGTTTCCTTGCTCCCAGACCATCGAAACGGAGGAGACGTGTGATTCTGAATCTGGAACGGCTGGAGGCGAAGGAGACTCCAGCGACGTTTACGGTAAATACTCCTGTGGTACTTTCAGCATGAGCGGCGGAAGCCTCAGCGGGAACGGCGCGAGTGTGGAATATTTTCCAAACTATCGTCAGCCACATTTTTTGATGTGAGCATTATGTTTAACGGTGCCCAGTCTGGTGGCGGTTTCTATTTGGAATCGGGTTCCTTTACATTGACTCAATCCAGGATCGTAATGAACTTTGCCGCATTCGGAAACGGCGGGGTCCGACGGACTGGCGCTAATTTTGTGGACGGCGGCGGCAACGTCATCATCGATATGATCAAGGTGATTCCATGATCAGGCGGCAAGTGAGACCGAGCGTTCGACCGTTGCTGTTGCCTTTGTGGTTCATGGGATTGTACGCCGCCGTGCCGGCCGGCACGGCGGCGGAACCTGAAAGTGTCAAGAATCTGGACGCTCCAGCGATTGAAAAACTGATCAAACAACTCAAGCAATCGGACGAGAATCTTCGAAAGGTCGCCGCGGATCGTCTGCATGACTCGCCGGAAGCGATTCCCGCGTTGCGTGTCGCCGTCGCCTCGAACGACCTGGAGTTGCACTGGCGTGCCAAGCCGATCTTGCGCGAAGCACTCATTCGAAAAAACCGGCACATGGTAAAGGGCTACCCCATTGACGTTTTCTTGGAGCGACTGTTGCGCCTCGACGACAAGTATGAAGAAGAAGCTTACTGGCAGATCGCGACCGAGATTGCGGGAAGAATCGTCGACCTCGAAAAGCGCGAATTCAAGTTGGTTCCATTGGGATATTTGGACCGCATGCCAGTTTACGATTTTGCAAAGTATCGCGAACGATATCCTCTCCCGATCATTGGCCCCGGCCAACCGCTGCCCGAGTACCAAGGTATTTGTGTTATGCGTCGCTACGAGCTTCATGCGCCACGTATTCGGAATTATGGATTTAGCCTTCTAACTACGACAGGGTCGATTGTGGCGCCGAAAGTCAGCCACAGTGTAATCCTGGCAGGAGATTCTGTAACCGTACAGAGTATTGGCGCGGATATTGTGATTGCAGACGGCGACATCAGTACCTACATGATTGTGCCGAGTATTGTGATCACGCGAGGATCGGTTAAGAGTGAAAGCAGAATCCAGAAAAGCGTCATCATTGTCGGCGGCAAAGTGGAATTCGGCAAGCATGGTTACAACGATGGCAGCATCATCCGCGAAAACACTCCTGGCCTGTTGGGTTGGGTGCGGTTCTTCGAACTGGCCGACGCAGGTCTGGAAGCCTCTCCAGTCGAGAGTGGCGTCAAGGTTACGAAAGTCTTGGACAAGCAACCGCCTCAGAAGGCCGGCTTGCGAGTCGGGGACGTCATCACGGCAATCGACGGCGTTACGTTCAAAGACTTCGAACAATTTCGCCGATTGTTGCGCCGCTCGACCGTAAGAGATTCGTCCAAGTTCACGGTGCGCCGCGACGGCAAATCTGTAGAGCTAACTGCTTCATTTGCCGGCTGGGAACCGCCCCCGAATCCGAATACTCAAAAATAGGCGCTTCTGTCGAGGTCGCGCGAAACTTCACCTACGGAAAGCTATTTGGTGCCACTGGTTCCCATCTGCCTGTCCGCGAAGTCCAGGAACACCTTCCAGTCCTGCGCGTTCATCGAGTGCTTGCCGGGGCGGATGAAATAGCCCAGCGTGCTGTTCACGAGTTGGTTCTCCTTCGGCATCTGCTTCGCATCCAGGCCGCCGGCGTTGAACAAGCGGTACACCGGGTCGGCCGCCTGCAGCACCTCGAACTGCCCGTTTGGATTGGCCCACTGATCTTCGACGGCGTTTGAGAACAACACCGGCCGCGGGGCGCAAAGTGCCACGAGGCAATGCTGGTCGAACGGCAATCGCTGTGGTTCGTCGTTGAACGATTTGAAGTGCCCATTGAACCAATGTGGGAATCGGTCGTTGATCTGTTTGACCGACTCGCCGATCTTGCCCCGGCTCGGAGCGGTGCCGCCGCACCCGGCCTGATGCGGGATGGCGAGCGCGATGCGATCGTCATACGCGGCGGCCAAGAGCGCCGTCTTGCCGAGGCGCGAGTGGCCGACGCAGGCGATGCGTTTGGCGTCGATCTCTTTGACCGTGACGAGAAAATCAACGGCTCGATGAATGCCCCAGGCCCATGCGGCAACCGTGCCCCAGTCGCCGAGCGACGGCTTACCGCTGCCGATGTGTTGTTGAATGTTGTCGCGTTCGCCGGCGTGATCGGGGTCGATGTCGCCGTTGTAGAATGTGGCGACGGCGTAGCCCCGGTCAATCGACTGTTCGAGGTTCCAGACGTCGGCTTGTTTGCCGCGACCCTCTGCGGTGGCTCGATTTTTTACGACGCCGGGGTATTTGTCGTACATCCATACCGTTGGAATGCGAATCTCCGGGTCGTCCAAAAGGCAATGGTTGCCGCAAAAATTCATGCCGACGAATACCGGCGCCGGTCCTTTTCGCTGGTTCGGTATTACAAGCAATAAGTGGATCTTGGGACAGTTGGCAGGTCCGAAGGCGATAGTCACTTCGCGTAGGGTCGCCTTGCCTCCGAGCGCCTTGGCGTCTTCGCGCTTGACGGAGGCGCGAATCTTCTCTGCCGGCGGCAAATAGCCGTACATATAGTGCTGAATCATCTCCTTGAGTTCAGGCCGGCGTTTCTCGTTCCAATCTTTGACCGTGGCGACAGGCGCGCCGTTCTGCATCACGAGCGGGTCAGGCAATGAGGCGCGAATCGGCAGCCGGTTCGCGGGCGGCAGATCGGCCGCCAGGACGCCAATGGCGCAAGTCAACAATGTGAAGACAACGAGCATTCGCATAAAACTCTCCGATGGGCCATATGGCCCGCCACAAGTGGCGGGCCATATGTTAGCGTTTCTTTTTCTTGACTGGTTTCGAGGGTTTCTTCTTCGCGGGCTTTGTCGGTTTCTTCTTCGCGGGTTTCGCGGGCTTTGCGGGCTTCTTCGCTGCATTCTTGGCCGGCGCTTTTTTTGCCGGCGCTTCGATCACCGGGTAGTAGGTGCCTTCGAACAGTGGATTGAAGTTCTGGCCGTCCTGCGACATCTGCATGATGGACTTGAGCGTGCCGGGCGTCGAATAGTCGTAAGTGAGACGCCAATGTCCCGATTGGTCGGAACAATTCATGGTGAGGATGTCGCCGGAGTAATTGCCTTTGAACACGTTGACGGGGCTGCCCATGCTGTCCCACCAGTACATCACATAGCATTGGTCCTTGCCGTCATAGGTCCAAACCGAGTGGCCGCGAAAGGTCACGACGCCGTCGCGTTCTTGCTGATACTCGCCGATCAAAGCAAAGCCGTCGAGGCCGACCTCGCTGATCGTGTGGCCGATCGCGACGCCGCCGGCCGGATCGAAGGGCGACGGGTGCATGATTTCGTCGCCGAGCCAATCGCCGGCCATGGTCTCAAAACGGCGATGCGCTTCGGATGGTTTGGGCATTTCCATAGACACGATTCTCCGAGGAGTTTGAATAGCGCCATAAGGGTGGAGAGAACGTACCATATGAAATAGCGCGAGGGAAGATGCTGTCAGCGTGACATTTTCTACTAGACGACGAAATGCGAAGCGCAAACTTTCCACAACTTCGACTCGTTTGGTCTATTAGCCGATATCGGTGGTTCGATTTCATGGTCGTATCTGCGAGGGCTCCCTGGTGAACAAAAAGACACGTCTACGAATCAAGGTTCTCGCGGCTGCGATTACGGTTAGTTGTGCGGCCCTGTGGTTGTATGCCGCCGATGGGCCGATCCCCACGCTCGACAAGGCGCAACAGCTATTCCGGCAAGGGAATTACAAAGAGTCGTATGAGGCGTTTCGCCGCATCGCGCTCGCGCCGACGTCGAAAACCAGCGACGTCAGCTCGTCTTTGGACCATGGCGTCCAAAGCCTCGCCAATCTAGGACGCGTCGACGAGATCGACGAATTCCGCGAGCAGGTCATTGCGACTCACGCCAAGAATTGGCGCGTTCTCGAGACGGCAGCTCGCAACTTCGAAAATGGCGTCCATTATGGCTATATCGTCGCCGGCAAGTTCTATCGCGGGGATCATCGGGGCGGCGGCCGATACGTCAATTCGGCCCAGCGCGACCGAGTCCGCGCGTTGCAACTCCTGCAGCAGGCGCAACCGCTCGCCGTCGAAGATGCCGACAAGAAGGCGGTCGGCAGCTTCTATCTGCACTTCGCCCATACGCTGGTCCAGGGCACCGGTTACGTCGAACCGTGGCGATTGCAGGAACTATCCGACCTCAAAGAATTGCCCGACTACGAAGACGGCTGGTATTGGCGCGGTCAAACGGCGAAGGGCGCTCCTGTCGATGCCGAAGGCAATCCAATCTTCCACAAGGTGCCGAAAAGTTATGACCTGGCACAGAGCGACGGCGAACGCTGGCGCTGGTTCATGCTGCAGGCGATCGAGGCCGATCCGGCTCGTCGCAACGAAGTCGATATTCTGTTTGCCGATTTCCTGCGCAGCCAATTCGACGTGCAGACCATGGCCCGCTTTGGCCGCATGTTCGACGACGATTCCAAGAACGAAAGCGGCATCTTCGCGGTGCATACCCTCAAGGACGACGAGACAATCGCCCAACTCGCGTCAGGCATCAAGCGCTTCAAGCTGCCCGATGAGTTCAACTTCATCACGATCTATCAGAACGTCGCCCAGCGCGGTCGAAGCCAGCAGGGCGAACATGCTCGCGACATGATCGCCGGCATCTATGCCGACCGGCGACAGTATCCGAAGGCCGCGGAAGCCTGGCGCAAAGGGCTTGCCGAGTATGGCAACAATGGCCGGCAGCAAAACATCGATCAGATTGTCGGCGCCTGGGGCCGATTCGAACCGGGCAGCACGCAGCCTGCAGGCACGAACCCGACCATCGACTATCGCTTCCGCAATGGCAATCGCGTCAAGTTTGGCGCCTGGAGCATCAACGTCAGCAAGCTGCTTGACGACGCCAAGAACTATCTCACCAATCATCGCGGCCAGCTTGATTGGAAACGCATGAACATCTCCGACATCGGCCAGCGGCTCGTGTACGAAAACGAACGACAGTACTTCGTCGAAAAAGTCGCCGACTGGTCGATGGACCTGAAGCCGAGACCGAGCCACTTCGACGAACGCATTACTGTCACGGCGCCGTTGACCAAGCCCGGCGCGTATCTGATTACCAGCGAAATGGCCGGCGGAAACGTCAGCCGCGTGCTCATCTGGGTCGCCGACACCGCGATAGTCAAAAAGAATCTTGACAACAAGGCGCTCTACTTCGTCGCCGACGCGGTCAGCGGCGCGCCGCTTGCCGGCGCCGATGTTGAGTTCTTCGGCTGGCAGCAAGTGCAAGCCGTGCCCAACCAGAACATCTATCGCGTCGAGACGAAGCGATTTGTCGTCAAGTCCGACGCCGACGGGCAAATCATGCTCGGCAATGACAAGATGCCGAACACGCATCAATGGCTGATCACGGCCCGCAAGGACAACCGTTTTGCCTATCACGGATTCAGCCATACGTGGTTCGGCAATCGGCATGACGCCGAGTACAATGCGACCAAGATTTTCACCATGACCGATCGGCCCGTCTACCGGCCGACACAAACGGTGCAGTTCAAGGCGTGGATTCGTCACGCCAAGTATGACCAGCCGGACACGTCGGACTTTGCCAAACGCGGCTTCACGGTCCGCATCGCGAATCCGAAAGGTGAGAAGGCGTTTGAAGGTTCATTCACGACCGACGAATACGCCGGTTTGAGCGGCGAGATGCCTTTGCCGAAGTCCGCGCAGCTCGGCGTGTATCACATTTCGATCCACGAATCCGGCACGAGGGGCCATCTTCAGGGCGGCGGCAGCTTCCGCGTCGAGGAGTACAAGAAGCCCGAATTCGAAGTCACCGTCGAAGCGCCGAAGGAGCCGGTGCAGCTCGGCGAGAAGATCGATGCCACGATTTTGGCCAAGTACTACTTCGGCTCGCCGGTGACGAACGCCAAGGTCAAGTTCACGGTCAAGCGCTCAAACTACTCGAGCCGCTGGTACCCGCGTGGCGACTGGGACTGGTTCTATGGCCGTGGTTACTGGTGGTTCGCCTACGACTACGACTGGTATCCGGGCTTCGCGTCTTGGGGCTGCATGCGGCCGATTCCGCCGTGGTGGGGGCATCGTGAAGATCCGCCGGAGATCGTCTCCGAACAGGAAATGCCGATCGGCATCGATGGCAAGGTGAAGGTGCCGATCGACACCGCCACGGCGAAGGAACTGCACCCGGACCAGGACCACCAATACACGATCACTGCTGAGGTGGTGGATGAATCACGCCGTACCATTGTCGGCGAAGGCAAGGTGCTCGTGGCCCGCAAGCCGTTCCAGGTGTTCGCCTGGCTGGGTCGCGGACACTATCGGGCCGGCGACACGATTCAGGCCAGTTTCAAAGCCCAGACGCTCGACCAGAAGGCAGTCGAGGGCAAGGGCGAACTGTCGCTCGTTGAAGTGACTTACAACGACAAACAGGAGCCGGTGGAAAAGCCGGTGCAGAGCTGGAAGCTGGACACCGACGCTCAGGGTGAAGCCAAGCTGCAGATCAAGGCGGCGAAAGCGGGACAGTACCGCTTGTCGTACAAGGTGACCGACTCGAAGAAGCACACCATCGAGGGCGGGTACGTCTTCGTGGTTCGTGGTGAGAGTTTCGACGGCAAGGACTTCCGTTTCAACGACATCGAGATCATCACCGACAAGCGCGAATATGCACCGAACGAAAAGATCAAGCTGCTCGTCAACACCAACAAGAACAACGGCACGGTGCTGTTGTTCCTGCGGCCATCCAACGGCATTTACTTGGCGCCGAAGGTGATTCGCCTCAAGGGTAAGAGCGTCGAAGAGGAAATCGCCGTAACGATGAAGGACATGCCGAACTTCTTCATCGAAGCAATGACCGTTGCCGACGGTCGCGTGCATACCGAAGTGCGCGAAGTGATCGTGCCGCCGGAAAAGCGCGTCGTCAACGTCGAAGTGCTGCCATCGGCGACGGAGTACCGTCCTGGTCAACCAGCAAAGGTGAAAGTGAAACTGACTGACCAGAAGGGCCAGCCGTTTGTCGGCTCCACGGTAATGTCCATTTACGACCGTTCGGTCGAATACATCTCCGGTGGATCGAACGTCGGCGACATCCGCGAGTTCTTCTGGAAGTGGCGGCGTTCGCACTATCCCGGCAAAGAATCGAGCCTCGACCGGTATTTCCATCAACTGTTCCGCCGCAATGAGACCTCGATGGCTGATATCGGCGTGTTCGGGCACGGCGTTGTCGAAGATCTGCGAGGACAGTTCAAGGGTCGAAGCGGCGCCACTCGAGAAAACATGTTGCGGCAAGGAGGCGGCTTCGGGGGCGGCTTTGGCGGCGGACCGATGGATCGCATGGCCCCGATGGCGGCGGCACCTGCGGGCCCGGGCGGCGGTGGATTCGGCGGCGGCGGCGGTGGAATGCCCGGAATGCCGGCCGCACCGCCGATGGCCGGGGCCAACGCGGACGACCGTTTCGCCGGCGATAAGGCAGGCGACCCCGGCAATCCCGGTCAGCCGCCAGCAGGCGTTGAGCCGACGATTCGACGCAATTTCGCCGACACCGCATTTTGGACGGCGGGCGTCACCACCAATAAAGACGGCGTTGCCGAGATTGAACTCAAGATGCCGGAGAATCTCACCGGCTGGAAGATCAAGGTCTGGGCGATGGGCCATGGCACGAAAGTCGGCCAGGGCGAAACCGAAGTCACGACCAAGAAAGACCTGCTCGTGCGCTTGCAGGCGCCACGCTTCTTCGTGCAGAAGGACGAAGTGGTGCTTTCAGCGAACGTGCACAACTACCTGAAAGCGGAGAACGAAGTCACCGTATCGCTGCAACTGGGCGGCAATTGTCTGGAGCCGATGGCGAATCTGGTGCAGAAGGTCAGCGTGCCCTCCGGCGCTGATCGCCGCGTCGATTGGCGCGTCAAGGTCACGGGCGAAGGCGAGGCCGTTGTCCGCGTGTTGGCCGTTGCCGGCGCAGAATCCGATGCGATGGAAATGCGCTTCCCCGCGTACATCCACGGCATGTTGAAGCAGGATTCATTCTCGGGCGTCGTTCGACCGGACAAGTCCTCGGCAGCCGTGTCGTACCGAGTTCCTGAAGAACGACGCATCAACGATTCGCGCCTCGAAGTGCGCTACTCACCGACGCTGGCGGGAGCGCTCGTCGATGCGCTGCCTTATCTGGTTGAGTACCCTTACGGCTGCACGGAGCAGACGATGAACCGCTTCGTGCCGACCGTGGTCACGCAACACATCTTGCAAAAGCTCGGCGTTAATCTGAAGGACATTCAAGAGAAACGCACGAATCTGAACGCCCAGGAAATCGGCAACGACAAGGAACGCGCCAAAGGCTGGAAGCGATTCCCACGCAACCCAGTCTTCGACGAAGACGAAGTCAAGGCGATGGTCGCTGCCGGCATCCAGACGCTACAGGCCCAACAACTGTCCGACGGCGGGTGGGGCTGGTTCTCCGGCTTTGGCGAACACTCCTATCCTCACACGACGGCCGTCGTTGTGCATGGTTTGCAAATCGCACGCCTGAACGACGTCATCCTGCCAGGCGGGATGCTCGAACGCGGCATCGATTGGCTGAAGACGTACCAGGCACAGGAAACGCAGAAGATTCGCAACGCTCCGACCAAGACCAAGCCCTGGAAGCAGTCCGCCGATAATCTCGACGCATTCGTTTACATGATCCTGATGGATCAGAACGTGACGAACGACGAGATGCGCGACTATCTCTATCGCGATCGCAACCAACTGGCCGTTCATGGCAAAGCGATGCTCGGCCTGGCGCTGCACAAGCAGAAACAGGCGGAGCCGCTCGCGATGATCCTTCGCAATATCGAGCAGTATCTGGTCCAGGACGAAGAAAATCAGACCGCGTACCTGAAACTACCGGCCGATACCCACTGGTGGTACTGGTACGGCAGCGAGATTGAATCGAACGCCTATTATCTCAAGTTGCTGGCACGCACGCAGCCGAAGGACGAAAAAGCGTCACGGCTCGTGAAATACCTGCTCAACAACCGCAAGCACTCGACCTATTGGACCAACACTCGCGACACCGCGACATGCATCGAGGCGATGGCCGAGTATCTGGTCGCCAGCGGCGAGGACAAGCCGGACATGACCGTCGAGATCTGGCTCGACGGCAAGAAGCACAAGGAAGCCCGCATCACCGCCGAGAACCTGTTCACGTTCGACAACCAGTTCGTGCTCTTCGGCGACGCGATCGAGTCCGGCAATCACACGTTGGAGGTCAAACGCAAGGGCACAGGGCCTGTTTACTTCAACGCGTACTTGACCAACTTCACGTTGGAAGACCATATCACCAAGGCCGGCCTGGAGGTGAAGGTCAATCGCAAGTATTACAAGCTGACCAAAGTGGACAAGAAGGTCAACGTGCAGGACGCCGGCGGCCGGCCGACGGCACAGAAAGTCGAGAAGTACGAACGCTCGGAACTCGCCAATCTTGCGGAACTCAAGAGCGGCGACCTCGTCGAAGTGGAACTCGAAATCGATTCGAAAAACGATTACGAGTACCTGATCTTCGAGGACCCCAAGGCCGCAGGTTTTGAACCCGTGCTCTTGCGCTCCGGCTATAACCCGAACGACATGGGCGCCTACATGGAACTCCGCGACGCGCACGTAGCGTTCTTCGTACGAGCGTTGGCCCGCGGCAAACACAGCATCAGCTATCGGCTACGTGCGGAAATCCCCGGCCAGTTCAGCGCATTGCCGACCAAGGGCTATGCCATGTACGCGCCGGAACTGAAGGGGAACTCGGATGAGATCAAGCTAAAGGTGCGGGATTAGGCGGCGACTCGGCGCGGACGACTACTTTGGCAGCATCGGTTCGATGCGCAGATCGTCGAATTGCACGGTGCCTAGGCCGGTGAGCGCCATCGTCAACGTCAGTTCACCCGTGGACGGCACGCGGCGAAACAGCTCGAATTTCTTCCAACCGCACGCGGCGGTCTGCCGCACGGCAAGCGGTTCGCCGCCGGAGTTGTCGTAGAGCAAAGCACCGTCGGCCGAAGCAAGTACGTCGCGCGGAATGCGCATCCAGCCGCTGATGCGAACAAGCGTGCCGGGGTGAAGCCGCACGGCCGGACTGGTGACGGAAAGAAACGTTCGTTCGAGCGCGCCGGGAACCTTCCCGGTCTGGCCGCCGTCCTGTTTCGGTGCGATGTTCAATTCCAGATACGAGCGACCTTCGGCCGGCTGATTCGCGCCAAATCGCGCCTGCATCTCGACGGCGTCGAGCGACGCCTTGCGGACCGGCCATGCGGCCAGCGAGTGCTCTTCGAAATTCCCCCCCGCCAGTGCATTGGGGCTGGGGCTGGTTCGTTTGATTTCTTCGCGAAACTGGCCGTGCAAAGGCAATGAGTAGTAGCTCACCGCATAAGGACTTGCTGCCGGCGTGTTCAAACCTGCCGTCGCCTGCTCCCATTCCAACCGCATCAGCCGTCGCAGCGGCCTCAGCGAGCGTTGAGCTTCAAAGTACGACTGTCGATAATCCTTGTTGGCGTAATAGACGCGAGATTGTTGCAGACGCCGGGTGCAGTCGTTGATCAGGTCCTTGCTTCCAGAAACTCGCGCGAATCGCTCAATCTCGGCGTGCACTTTAAGCACTTTGGCAAGTTCGGCGCGGGCCTGATCGTAGGTCCATTGGGCCGCGTTCGCCGCCATCTTGCTCGTCTGATCCTGCCAATAAACGAGCGGCCCGTTCGCCGAGTTGTCGCTGGTAAACACAATGATGCTGGTGAGATCGAACTCGGGCACGGTGACTTCGGTGCCGCCGGGCGTCTTGCGTTGCCGCAGCGCTCGCACTTCGGCCGGCGTCACTTCCCAGGGTTCTGCGGTGTCCGGGACCATCGGCACCTGCATCGTCAGGCCGTTCTGCGCGGATTGACCCGGCACGTGCTGAGCGCCGCCGCCCAGCCAGATCGGTATGACGAGGATCGTACGCTCGCCTTGCAACACGGCGGCCTTGACCTGTGGATTTGAGGTGTCGATCCAGAACGGTGCTTTGATCGTCGACAGCAGCACGTTTTCGATCAGCTGCATTTCGAGGTTGAGCCGGGCGAGTTCAAGCAGCCGGTCCTGACCTTGATGCGAGTCGGCGAGATACCGGTCGGACCAATAGCCGATGCCGCGGCAGCCGGAGGCAAGTGCGATGTAGGTCAGGAGGCGGATTTGTTCGGGTTGCGGGCCGATGGGCTCGGCGGCCGCCGTATTCGAAGATCGATTGTAGACCAATTGCGTGTACCAGTCGGGTTGGTGGGTTTGCACCCAGGTCCAGGTGAATGTGCCGGGCCGAGCCAGGTTTCGTCGTTGCATGAGCCAGTCGCGATAGCCGGTGAGTTCGAGGCTGGTCATCAGCGGCCAGCGGTGCGTGCCGACGATGTCGATGTTTCGGGAATAGGGAAACATGCCGTCCCAGGCGTCGACGCCGAGCGGCCGTTGTGCGTCGAATTCGCGAACCAAAGACGCGGTCTTCATCACTTTGTCGTACTGTTCCGCCGACCGTCCCCCCCCTAGGTACCAGAACAGCACGCGCTCGCGCTGCAAGTACCGGCTCAGGTTGTCCTGCCCCGCTTCGCTATTGAGCGACACCGGTGTGGCGGCGTCCAATGCATCGACGTTGGCGATGCGAAGCGCCGGCACCAGATAGAAGTCGTTGTTCACAGCGTCGTCGATTGTCTTTCTGGAAACGCCGGGTTCGAGAAAGACCGTATTGAAGCCGACGCGCTTGAGAACTTCGAGAGGCGTATCGGTGGCGCGAATGCCGCGGATAAGAAAGCGGCGGCCGTCGACCGTCAGTTGGTCGCGATTGAGCTCGACCACCCCGCTTCGGAGCGCGGCGGTGACGCCTACCGAGCGGTTTTTGGTCGCAGCTGACTTATCTTCGAGCACTGGGCCGATCGAAATTTCATCGATCCACAGCGTATTTGTTCCGGGTCCGGCATACACGTTGAGTACGATTTGATCGATGAACGCTTCGTCGAGAATGATCTCTTTGCCGAATTGCAGGCCAAGCTGCGTTTGTTTTTCGCGGACGAGTTTGGGCAGAGCGCTGAACTCGAGTCGTTGCCAATTGTCGATGTCTTTGTGTGTTTCGCCGTCGAGCAAGACCGTTAGCGCCTCCTCGGGTCGCTGCGGATTGGGCATTTGCGGCAACACCAGTCTCGCTCGCAGGCGTATGCCGGGCCGTTTCGATTTCACCCACACGCTGGCGCGCAAGTCGTCGCTGATCGGAGCTCGCGGCGTCGGGTAGATGTAATGGATGAACGGATCGTTCGCGCCGGCCGCCGCTTCCGCCGTGATCGTGAGCGTCTCGGAAGTGGCGCCGCGATGGGCGTATTCGGTAGTGGTGCGATGGTCGCGCTCTTCGAAGCGAGCGTTCGCCGGTCCTTTGAGCAAGTGCAACTGCGGGTCGCCCAAATCCTGACGATGAATCTGCTGGCCCTGAAGACCGGCAGAAGCCAGGCAAAACGCGAGGATTAGGCAAGTCCAACGGTGCATCCGTGCACTCCGAAGTCGGTTGATGCCTCAGCGGTATAGCGGGAACCCCGGCGGAAGGGAAGGCGAGGCGGGGGCAGAGACGTTCAGTTTGGACGCGTGGTACCTACCGCCAAACCTGGTTCAAGGCCTCACGAAACAGTGCATCCAACTCCGCGATCGGCGGCGCGTCGGGCCGGGTTGCCAGTTCGCCGGCTTCGAGGCGACATTTCGCGATCAATGAAGTCGCTGATCGGGCCGATCTTCGGGCCTTGATCGAGTTCCTTGCTGTCGCGCTTACGCTGCAACAGTTCGTCGATCGCTTGAAGCACGGCCGCGTCGTCGATGACACGCGAGTACAGGCGTTCGAATTCAGTCGGCACGACGCCGTAGCCGCGCTCTATCCAAAGCACGGCCATCAGTGGCCGCAGCACGTAGAGGTACTTTTTGAGCCAAACGACATCGCCTTGCAGATAATCCCGATAATTGCCGCGTGCCATTTGAAGGTAATGGTGAGCGCAAGCGGTTTCGTTCAAGTGCCGTCGCACCAACTCGCGCATCTTGTCAGCGACAGCAAACTGATCTCGATACACCATCGGCGAGCCGAGCCACTCGACGAGCGGCGGGTTCGATTTGCGTAAGAGTTTGAGCGCCTTGCGCAGGTCCCAGCCGTTGATGTCGAGGTTGTTCTCAATGGGCAGTTCGATCACATCCCGCCGCGATTCCACGTCGATGGACAGATACCAATCCGGCCGTCGCACATAGATAAAGCGGATATCGAAGTCGCTGTCTGCCGATGCGAAGCCCCACGCCCGGCTGCCGGACTCGCAAGCGTAAACAATACGTACGCCCTCTTCGATCTCGATTCGACCGAGGCGTTCCTGAATTTGCGTGGCGACTGTCATGGCTTCGCGGATTCTGCAGGACTCGGTATGGTGACGACGTTCTTGGCAACGCCTCCCAATCCTACCATGACATTCAACACGAATCATCGGTTCGGTGCGGGAAGAGGACCGTCCGCTCAATCTCTGCCCACCAGCTCTCTCGCGGCGATTTCGTCGGTGACGAGGTCGGTGAAGAATCGCGCTTCCACTGGGGCCCGCAGCGCGTTTCGCAGCGCTTCGACTTTTTCCATTCCGCCGGCGAGGACCACGACTCTTTTGCCGGCCTTGATGAATTCGCGGAGACGTTGAATGGTAAACGGAAAGATGCCGCTGGCGGGATCGGGTGCGATGGGCGAGCCATCGGCGCGGAAGAAGTGATAGAGAATGTCTCCAACGGCGCCCATCTTCTGGAGTTTTGCGTAATACTGTTCATTGATCTTGGCGACGCGCGGAACCGTGCGCATGGCGCCAAGACCAGCAACAATCAGTTTCAATTCGCTCGCCGCCTGCGTGTAGTACTCGTCGGCAGCCTCTTGAAGAGCCTTGGTATCGCCCGTCGTCGGCAGTCGCAATGCGATGCCGTCGACGCGACGAGATTCGATTTTCTTTTCCCGCCACAACACGGCATCCATCTCCTGTCTCTGAAAGTCTGAATTCATCATCGCGACCGCTTGCGCCACAATCGTCGAACTGCAATGGGTGAAATTCTCGTGCCCGGATAATGCGAGTGCGAAAAACTTGAGCGAGAGCCGCGGAAGATAGCTCGGCCAAATCCGAACGAGCGCCGAAGGAGCGGCCGTCGCCGAGCCTTCGAGAGGCGGTGACGGCGTGCAGATTGTTCGTCAAGGAATCAGGCATTCGGCCCGCGGCGCTCGCCGACAAGGCATTCCAAAAACAAGTCATCGAAGGAGTATTGGAATGACCACCTACCGCTGCATTCAGGGAGACTGGGGGCGAGCGCGCGTGCACATTCTCGGTACCACGCACTGGCACGCGGCCGACGCAATTCGAGTCCTCCGGTTCCTTGAGATATTGCAACCCAAACTCCTGCTCGTCGAACTTCCGGAGGGTCTTAAACCGGTCGTCGAACAAGGCATGTGTAAAGTCTTTCCGTCGGCATTGGGTTTCGCCATTACCATTCGTGAATCGGCCGAGGCAATCGTGCTGTCGGCCGGCGACAGTATCTCACACGCCATACGATGGGCAATGCGGACGGGGACTCCGTGGCGCTGCATCGATCTGGCGGTTCCGGATCGTGAAGCACGCCGCGAGCAGGAGTTGGCGGCGCCAGATCCCTGGTGGGCGCTCGAGCAATCAGAGGCGTACGACGCGGCGCTTGCGCCTGTATTGGCGAGAGTGCCGCCGCCAAGGCGCCATCTTGAGCGCGAGCCACACATGGTGGCCGCGATCCGCGCTCATGCGGCGGCGAGCGCCGGCCCGGTGGTCGTCATCTTGGGGGCCGCCCACATCTCGCGAGTTGCTGGATTGCTGAAGGCCGCGGAAGACAATTTGCTCGTCTCGCCGGCAAGCCGCGTGCCGTCGGCAAACCTGGCGCATGTATCTGGGGCGGCGCTGATTTCGCGGTTCCTCGGTCCGGTGCCGCGATTGGCGCAGCATCTGATGCAGCCGGGTTTCGTTGCCGAGAACGCGAGTACGCCAAATCTGCGACGATTGCTGCATTCGTACGTCAACGAGGCTGCACTGGATTACGAAAAGGTTTGGAATCGCAGACCCGGCGTGGACTCGATGCAGCGATTTTGGCGAGTGGTCCACAAGAAATTGACTGGCGACGGCGGCTGCCTGCCTTCGGCGCTCGATTTGATTCGAACGGCCGAGGCGGTCGTGGACCGCGACTTCGCTCTCGTCGTTGCCCGGCGAGTCATTGGCGATTGGCATTGTGGAGCGGCTCGAGACAATTTGCCGGTCCTTGGATTGTCTGATGACCACAACTCGGATCGGCTCATCGATCGAATCGGCAGTTATTGGATTCGCGGCGGCGGCGGCGCAAAGGACGCGGCAGAACGCGCGGCCTGGGCAGAGCGACTGCAGGATGCGTTTGGCCCAAAACCGGAGCGGCTCTTCGAACCTGCGGAGCTGCCAAAGCGTCGATTTTCCTCGTTTACGACAGCCGGGACACGAGAACTTTGGATGGAAGCAGTGGCCCGGGTTCGACGATTCATTCGTCAGCCGCTGGGAGTGCGGGCCGTTCGTTGGAATGGAGGACGGCTTGGCCGCGTCGACGTGCATGAGATGATTCACGCCCGATGCATGGGTCGCACCGGCATCTATCACGAGCAACCTTGCGAATCAGCGACATCGGGCGATGACGATGAACGTGAGGACTTCTTTCCAACCGTTTGGGTATTCCAAGACAATCCAGAGCAGCGGTGTTATTCGACATACTACTTCTTGCGTCACAATCCGCAGCAGGTCTATTGCGCGCGGCCCGTGCTGCTGCGTCCTGATCGCACGATGGGAGATGTGCGTTACCTTCAGCAAATCGCGGGCCTCGTCCCTTGGCACTTTGTCTGTGCCGAGCGGAAGAAGTTTCTTCCAATGTGGCTACAGACTACCGGCAACCGCGTCCCGATGCGCGATCCTTGGGGCTTCGACACCGGTGGACAGCCGAAACGGCCGTACGAGCATTTGGCCATGGTCGCGTTGCAATTCGCACGCCGGCAAGTCGTGTTGGTCACGGACACCGGAACACGAACAACCGCTCTTTTGAGACAAGCTGCAATCGAACAGAAAAAGAAACTCATCGAGGTTCGCATGTCAATGTTCAGTCCGGACGAGGTCGAAGCTTTGCGCTGCCTTCGATTCGAGCCGAAGTGGATCGAGGATGAGGAGTAGCATGCTTCATACCCGTTGAACGACCTGAAGTCCATCCGAATGAAGGCAACTACAAGTTCTCGCAGGCTCTCCCGTTCGCGCGTCTCTCCCTAAACTGAGCCGAAGGTTCGTTCAGTCGTTTCGAGTAGCTGTGAGGAATGCCACATGTCTCGTTACGCCATCATTCTGACGCTTGTCTTGTTCTCCGGAGCGATGACGACTGCAGCCGAGCATCCGTTGCCGGTCGCGCAGCCGAAGCCCGTCGAGCTGTTGCCCGGCATTCACGGGAAGCTGCATCACCCGATAGCCACCAAGAGCCGCGAGGCACAGCAGTTCTTCGATCAGGGATTGTTGCTCATTTTCGCCTTCAATCATCCGGAGGCAGAACGCTCGTTTCGTAAGGCTGCGGAGATCGACCCGACGTCGCCGATGCCGCACTGGGGCATCGGCTATGCGCTCGGGCCGAACTACAACCGCGATGCGGATCCGGTCGGCCCGGACCGCAACAAACTAGCGTACGAGGCGGTGCAAACGGCGTTGACCTTGGCGAAGGGCAAGCCGGCCCGCGAGGCGGCGTACGTCGCGGCGCTCACCAAACGCTACTCGCTCGATCCGAAGGCCGACGGCAAGAAACTCGAAGCCGAGTTCAAAGATGCCATGCGCGACCTGGCACAAAAGTATCCCGACGACCTGGATGCCGCCACGTTATATGCCGAGAGCATGATGAATCTGAAGCCTTGGCAACTCTGGACCGCCGACCGCAAGCCCGCCGAGGGAACAGAAGAGATCGTCCGCGTGCTCGAAAACGTACTGCGGCGTTTTCCCGATCATCCAGGCGCCAATCATTATTACATCCATGCGATGGAGGCGTCGCCGAATCCGGAACGGGCCATGCCCAGCGCGCTGCGGCTCGGAGCGCTCGCGCCCGGCGCGGGGCACCTCGTGCATATGCCGGCACATATCTACATGCACACCGGCGACTATGAACTGTCGGCCCGTTGCAACCAGCTGGCTGCGAAAGCCGACGAAGAATACTTCGAACGCACGGGCATGAAGCAGGGCGTGTATTACCTGATGTACTACCCGCACAACATTCACTTCATCGCCTACTCACGTGGCGAACAGGGCCGGTATGCCGAAGCGAAGCAAGCGGCGCGAAAACTCGCAGCCCACGTGCAACCCTACGTTGCGGCGATGCCGATGCTGGAAGGTTTTCAGATCATCCCGATCTACGTGATGCTGCGGTTTCATGATTACGATTCGCTGTTGGCACTGCCGGAGCCGACGGAAAAGCAAGTTCTAACAAAAGCCCTGCGGCACTACGCCCGCTGCGTGGCGTTTGCGGCTCAGAAGAAGCCGATGGAGGCCGCTCAGGAACGCGACGAGTTCAATGCAGCCGTGAAGCAACTGCCGGCCGAAGCATCGTTCGCCGCCAATCCTGCAGCGAAGATATTCGAGGTTGCTGCGACGGTGCTCGACGCCAGATTGGCAGCGACCGCCAAGGACGCGATCCCGCATTGGGAAAAGGCGGTGAAACTGCAGACCGAGTTGCGGTACGGCGAACCGCCGGACTGGTACTACCCGATTCGCGAATCGCTGGGTGCGGCCTATCTCCGCAACGGTCAGCCGCAAGAAGCGGAGGCGGTGTTTCGCGCCGACCTCGAACGCAATCTCCGCAATGGCCGCTCGCTGTATGGTCTATGGCACGCACTCAAAGCGCAGAACAAACGCTACGACGCCGAGTGTGTCCGCCGCGAGTTCGAGCGTGCCTGGCAAGGCGGCGTGCCGTTACGGATCGAGGAGTATTGAGAAATTGTGAAAGGCGAAGTCGTTCATCTTTTTGCCTTCGACATTTCGAGCGAGGCGCTTCTGCCAAAAATGCATGAAGCGCTGGGCAGCCGCACCGCCTGGTACGAACCGCAAACGAAGCACGCGTCGCCGCGGGGCGTGTCATTGCACCGCCCGCTGTCGGTCGCCATGGCCCCTGCCGGTGCGTCGCTCGGCGGCAAGCCGCTTCAAATCGACGTGCACGTGTACGAGTTCGGCGCGATCACGATCGCCATGCGCTGTCCATTCGAGGCAGTGGCGCTGAGCGACCTGGCCGGCCTGCACGAGCCCAAACTCGAAGACGGCCGCACGCTCGATCAGGTCGCACGGTCGCTGTGCGATCAGTTCTGCAGCGAGATGGCCGCCTGGCTGGAGCGGGCTTCGCCGGGGCCGCATGAGCCGGAGGCGTACACGATCTTCTGCGTTCACGATTTGGGCGTATCGGATGCGGAAACCTGGCTGGCTGCGGAACGACGCGCCGTCGCCGGGTTGTTGGCGAACCTGCCGCCGGACCGATTGAGCAGCGCCCAGATCGATGAGGTGTTTCGCTATCATCGATCGTTCGAAAAGACCGATGCCATCGTCCTCGATTGGGATGCGGCGCTCGTCGTGGAACTCTCGGGCCGGGCCGACGACGTGCTGTTTGCGATCGAACTGGCCAACGTGCAGTTGGAAGAATTCCGGCACATGGATCAGACGCTGGATCGCTTTATGAACCAGGCGTACGACGACTTGGAACGTCGCACTTTCTCCCGGTTCGGCGTGTCGCGAGTCGTGCTCAACAAGTTGCGGCGCTTTCGCATCGACCTCGCCAAGTTGGAAGACGAAGTCACGAACATCACCAAGTTTTTCGGCGACTGGCACCTGGCCCGCGTCTACCTTGCCGCCCGGGAACGATTCCACCTCGATCGCTGGAGATCCAGCGTCGAACATAGACTGTCGCAACTCGATCAGATGTACAACATCGTCCGCACCGAGATCATGGCCGTGCGTTCTTTTTGGGTCGAGATCATCGTCGTATTGCTCATCGCGCTGGAGTTGTTGCGGAGCCTATGGAAGTGACGCCTCGCGGCGGAGTTGGGCTATCCCATCACGGCGACTTCTCTTCCGGCTCATTTTCCAGTTGCTGCAGTCGGCCTAAGAGCGCCACGCCGCCCATGATCGCCGACAGGCAGATGACACCGGTGACCGCCCACACCGAGATCGTCACGAACAACAAACTTTCGGAACGATACGCAACGAGGAAGCACGTGACCGTCGCTGCCGCACAGACGGCGACCATCGGCACCAAGGCCGCCGTGCGGCCGGCGGCGCGAGCGCGGTCATCGACCGGAGGCGGCTGCAGGCCGCGTTCCAGCGACTTCATCCGTTCCGCGTGCCTTTGCTCGGCGTTGCGATGATGGGCGCGCAACAGTTGCGGCACCAGGATTAGTAACGTGCCAAGCACCATCGCCGCCAACACCACGATCATGATTTCGCTGCTGTGTTTTTCTAAAGTACTCATGAGGTTCATCATACTTGACGACTTGCCGGCACTTCGAGAAAAGATCGCCCATGCCGAATGTGTGTGTCTTTTGCGGTTCGCGCACCGGCTCTCAGGCCTTTCGGTCGGCGGCGCAATCGCTCGGCACGGCCATGGCCGCTCGCGATTGGGGCCTTGTCTATGGCGGGGGACACATCGGCCTGATGGGCGTGCTCGCCGATGCCGTGCTTGCGGGCGGCGGCCGCGTCTGCGGTGTGATCCCGCGCTTCCTCGAAGCGAAAGAACTGGCCCATCGCGGCGTGCAGGAGTTGCTGGTGGTCGAATCGATGCATGAGCGCAAGGCTCTGATGGCCGAACGAGCCGATGCGTTTCTCGCGCTCCCCGGCGGCTTCGGCACGGCGGACGAGTTGTTCGAGATATTGACATGGCGGCAGCTCGGACTCCATGACAAACCGATCGCAATCTGGAACGTCGCCGGCTTCTTTGATCCGCTGATCGCCTGGCTGGAGCGTATGGTGGAGGAAGAATATCTGAGCCGGGCGAGCCGAGGCCTGTTGTTTGTCGAACACGACCTTGAAACGCTGTTGAACCAAGTATCAAAGAATATGCCCAAAATGGGGAGTCGATAAATGTCTCGTCCGAAAGTGTTTGTAACGCGGCGAATTCCACAAGCAGGGCTCGACAAGATTGTCGCGGCTTGCGATGCCGAGGTCTGGCCCGAGCAGTTGCCGCCGCCGTACGAGTTGATTCAGCGCAAGATCGCGGATTGCGACGGACTCGTGTCGCTGTTGACCGACCGCGTCGATGCGGCGCTGTTGGATGCCGGGCCGCGGCTTAAAGTCGTCAGCAACTTCGCCGTCGGCTTCAACAACATCGACGTCGCTGCAGCAACTGCGCGAGGAATCTGCGTCGGCAATACGCCCGGCGCCCTGACCGATGCGACGGCGGATCTGGCGTTCGCACTGATGATCGCCGCCGCTCGGCGCGTCACCGAGAGCGCGATCGACGCCCGTGCCGGCCAGTGGAAAACCTGGGAGCCGCTCGGTTATCTCGGCGTCGATCTGACCGGCAAGACCATCGGCATCGTCGGCATGGGCCGCATCGGCTACGCGATGGCCAAGCGCTGCCGCGGCGGTTGGGACATGAACGTGCTTTACCACGATGAAATCGCGAGTCCAAAAGCGGAAGCCGACCTTGGCGCTCGCCGCGTCGATTTCGAGACATTGCTCCGCGAGAGTGATTTTGTTTCGGTGCATGCGTCGCTGACGCCGTCGTCGAAAGGTCTATTCGGCACAAAGCAGTTCGCGATGATGAAGAAGACGGCTGTGTTCGTCAATTCGGCGCGAGGCCCGCTGGTGGATCAGGCGTCGCTCGTGCAGGCGCTCAAGTCAGGCACGATCTTTGCGGCCGGGCTGGATGTAACCGATCCGGAGCCGCCCGATCCCAAGGACCCGATCCTGCATTTGCCGAACTGTGTGGTGGTGCCGCATATTGCGAGTGCCACGAAGCCGACGCGCGACGGCATGGCGGAAATATGCGCGGACAACTTGATCGCCGGCGTAACCGGGCAACCGCTTCGGGCCTGGGTGAATCCGGAGGCAGCGCCCAAACGACGCTAGACGAGGAACCTCGTTGAATCGAAGATGCTATTTCATATGCAGTTACGTAGAAGTCCGGTATGAGCTCAGGAGAGTGTTAAAGCGATGGTTCGAATGGCAATTGGTGTCGGAGCGGGCTGGAAAACGAAGCAGGAGCGGCTTGATTCGCCAACATTCCCCATTTGACCGTGTTTTACGTTTATCCGAGTGTTTCGCGCCGAGGCATGGGCGTTCGAGCAGAATTCGCTTTGCATTTCGGTGGCATTTGCTCGTATGATGAAGGCTTGAATTCGCCAACGAACCCGATTCATCGGGTTGCCGTTCATTTCGCGGAGTACTGCTGATGGCTTCGACGACTTCATTCAAGGTGCCGTGCCCAAGCTGTGACGTCCCTGTCCATGTCAAGGACAGCAGCCTGGTCGGTAAGAAAACCGAATGCGCGAAGTGCAAGTTCCGTTTCGTGGTGGAAGAACCCACCGGCGCAGACGCGAATGCGGCGACGAAGCCGGTTCGTAAGTCGAAAGACGGAAAGTCAAAGTCCGGCGACAGCAAGATTCGCAAGGCCAAGTCCGCTCCGGATGCAAACGACGAAGCCGCAGGCGGCGACGTGAAACCGAAGTCCAAGAAGAAAGAGGGCGGAAGCAAAGTCGGCATCATCTTGGGTGTTGGGCTCGGCATCGTTGCAGTCATCGGCCTGATCATCGGCGCCGTCGTGATCTTCGGCGGCGGCGGCGGCGATGGCAGCAGCAACGTCAACAACAATAATTCCAATCCCGGCGGTCCAAGCCCCGGCGGCCCCGGCGTGCCGAGTGCGTTTAACCCAGGCGGCACGAACGATGGCTCCGGTCCCAGCTCACCGGGAGACACGCCGGCTCCTAAAAAGCCGGTGGTCGACAGCGATCTGGCGAGCTTGACCAATCTGTTGCCTACAGAAACATCAGCGATCTACCATGTGAACATCAACAAGTTCGCATTATCAACGCTCGGCGGCGCCATGTTCCGTTCGAACAGCGGTTTTCGAACGGAGATGTTCAGCAAAGGCCTCGGCCTGCCTTGGGAATCGATGAATCACTTCATCCGTGCCGAGAACTTGAAGAATCAGTGGGCGTTCAACGTCGTGCAAATGTCTGGAAACTACTCGGTCAAGCCGGATACGTTGAAGGCAACGCTTGGCGCCAAGAAGGGGCCGAGAAGCCCGCTCAACAAACACGAATACTATTTGGTGGATGCCAATGAAGCGCTGGAAAGCCTGAGCGCCATCGACTTCAGTTCGATTGTCACTGGAAAAGCCCCAGCGATTCCCTCAAAGACAAATCGCACCATGGCCTGGCACATCTATAGCGACACTACCGTGGTGCTCGCCGACCTAGCGCAGATGGAAGACTTCCTTGCCAAGAATCGAACCTTTCCGCCGCAATCGAAACTGCGCAGCGGTGTCGGCTCCGGCGGTTCTTCGGACGGCGGCTTTGGCTCCGGTCCCGGCGCACCCGGCGGAATTGGACCAGGCGGTCCCGGCGCAGGTCAACCTCCTGGCGCTCCCGGCGGCATTGGACCTGGTGGACCAGGCGGTCCCGGCGCAGGCCAGCCTCCTGGCGCTCCCGGCACGCTTGGGCCAGGCGGTCCCGGCGCAGGCCAGCCTCCTGGCGCTCCCGGCACGCTTGGGCCAGGTGGTCCCGGCGCAGGCCAGCCTCCTGGCGCACCCGGCGGAATTGGACCGGGTGGTCCCGGTATGCCAGGCATGCCTGGAACGCCTGACGGTGGCGGAGGCGGGATGTACACCGACAATCCGTATTACCTGACCGTCAACCAGAAACTTCAAATACTCCTAGAGGATTTGGCGCAATCGCCGTCACGCGATCCGGTGATCCTGACGGCTGCGGCGATTGATCTCGAAAGCGCTCCCACGCGATTGGTCGACACAATCCGCGGCGCTTCTCGACTTGGCGCTTTGATTCCCATTCCGCGGATCACTTCCGCCGGCATGGTGCTGCACAAGTTCTCTGACGACCGGCTTAGTGTTGTCGGCGCCCTCGAGCTAACCCGTGAAGATGATGCACGTTCGTTGCAGACGACGGTCGGCAAACTGCTGCCAGATGCTTCGATCTTGCTTGGCAGCTATTTCGGTGTGTCGATCGACACGGGTTCGACATCTGGTAGCGGCAATTCGAACTTCCCGGGGATGCCCGGCGGCGGCGGCCCCGGAATGCCCGGCATGCCGGGAATGCCCGGTATGCCTGGCGGCGGCGGCCCTGGTGGTCCTCCCGGAATGCCTGGGATGCCCGGCATGCCTGGAATGCCTGGCGGCGGCGGCCCTGGTGGCCCTCCCGGAATGCCTGGGATGCCCGGCATGCCTGGAATGCCTGGCGGCGGCGGACCTGGTGGTCCTCCTGGAATGCCTGGGATGCCCGGCATGCCTGGAATGCCTGGCGGCGGCGGACCTGGTGGAAGCGATTCATCGGGTTCCGGTGCAGCGAAAAGCAATTCCACGTTGCAATCGTGGGCTTCGGGCACTCGCTTCTGGATCAAGGCGGATGTCGAAATCAAGGCCGAAGCCGACGTAAAGCTTCGATTAGCGATTGAAGCGCAATCGATTCGGATGCGCGGCATCGCCGACGTGTCGGCAATGACCGGGCCTCGTTGGCATGAACTCGCGGCGACTGCGAACGCCTTGAATACCAAGCCGGTGCGCGGCACCTACTTGATCGATGACGAAACTCAAGGCGCTTTCCGAAAGACCTTCGTTTCACGCGAACCGTCGCAGCGTGTCAGCTGGATGATTGATCTGTTGCCGTTCCTTGGCAAAGACGACGTTCGCCGTCAGATCGACCCGAAACAGCCGTGGCGCAGCGACAAGAATCTGCTCGCCGGCGGAACCTGGATTCCACAGTTCATCAATCCGAATTATCCCCGAAGTTCCTGGCAGGCACGTCTGCCTAGCCTGCCGGATGACACTTTGGGTGCGACGCACTTCGTCGGCCTGGCCGGCATCGGCGAAGGCATAGCAGATGCGCCGGAAGGCGACCCTGCTCGCGCCAAGAAATTCGGCATGTTCGGCTACAATCGCGAAACCCGATTCAGCGACGTGACGGACGGTTTGTCCAACACGATCTACATGATTCAAGTGCCGCCGACGATTCCACGTCCTTGGATCGCAGGCGGCGGCGCGACCATTCAAACGGTGAGGGAAACCAACTCCATCGGTCCGTTTGTCTATCCACAAGGAAGCGGAAAACAGGGCACCTATGTCCTGATGGCCGATGGTTCCGTGCGGTTCGTAGCCGGCAACATTCCGGACAAGACGTTCCAGGCGCTCGTTACGCGAGCCGGCGATGACGACATCAGCGAGGCTGGAAGCTTCCTGCAGAAAGTGGATGGCAGCGGTGCTCCGGCTAAGCCCGCCGCTCCTCCGAAAGCGCCGGTGGAGTCGGAGGTGCCCAAGCCGATGCCGCCTAAAGCGCCGCCGACTGTGCCGCCTCCTGCGGAGAAAAAGTAGACTCGGTTGATTGAAACAAATACGGCTGCACGTCGTTGGCGTGCAGCCGTATTCATTTGGCGAAGCTTGTACAATGCCCTGGTGTCGAGTCCCGATTCCTGCAGGCCGAAATCTCCTATGCCCTTGGACTGGTCGCCGTTTCTGGATTTCATTCGCGTCCCGCAACGATTCGTGCTGTTGACCCACATCCGCCCCGACGGCGATGCGCTCGGCTCTCAACTAGGCATGGCCGACCTGTTGGAGCAACTGGGCAAAACCGTTCGCGTCGTCATCGGCAGCAACCTGCCCGACCGATACAAGTTCATGGACCCGACGAACCGCATCGAACGCCACCTGCCGAGCAGCGATTGCTTTCGCACTGCGGAAGCGATTATCGTCCTGGACACCGGAACGTGGAATCAGTTAGGCGATTGCGGCGGGCCGATGCGAGCGGCGACCGTGCCGAAACTCGTCATCGACCACCATCGCACGCAGGATGACTTGGGCGCCATCCGCCTGGTCGATGTCGCCGCCGAAGCCACCGGCCGCCTCGTCTATCAGGCGTTTCAGGCGGCGGGAAAACACCCGACCCCGGCAGCGGCCTCGGCCATGTTCGTCGCGCTGGCGATGGACACGGGCTGGTTTCATCATACTTCCACCTCGGCGGAAACCTTCGCCTTGGCGGCATACCTCACGGCACATGGCGCAAATCCGTGCACGTTGTTCGAACAGTTGTACGAGTGCAACACGCTTGGCCGCTTGCGCCTGCAAGGCAAACTGCTCGATCGGCTTGAATTGACCTGCAACGGCCGCGTCGCCATTTCCGAAATCCACTCGGTGGACTATCCGGCGACCGAGTCTCGCCCGCAGGACACGGAGGACTTTGTGCAAATCCTCCGCACTCTGAATGGAGTCGAACTTGGATTGCTCTTCATCGAGCAGCCGGATCGAAAGGTGAAAGTGAGCTTTCGATCGCGTCCTTCTGTCGACGTGTCAGCGCTTGCCGAAAAGTTCGGCGGCGGCGGTCACAAGCAGGCTTCCGGCGCCACGGTCAATGGCACGATGGCCGAAGCGCGTCAGCAGGTGCTCGCTGCAGTCAATGCCGTGCTGACGCCGCACTGAAGTCAAACGTCAATCTGCACTTCATCGCCGACGACTTGCACGGCGTAGCATGCGACGTTCGACTTTGCCGGTGGCGCAAGCGGGGCGCCGGTCGTCAGATCGAATCGCGCCGCATGCCAGGGACAAACAACTTCTGCGCCGGAACACATCCCTTCGTTCAAGGGAGCGCCGCGATGCGGACAGGTGTCGTCGATGGCGAAGACCTTGCCGCCGGTGAAGAACAGCGCGATCTTTTTGCCGTTCACGCTTACTTGCTTGCCCTTGCCGGGCGTTAATTCCGTCAGCGAGGCTGCTTTGGTAAATGCCATGGAAATCGTTTCTCTTGGGTTGGCCTGAGGGACGTTGGTATTGTGACGAAGTACAAGAAGTCGGCAACAGGCGTCATTCCGGTGCACCGGCACGATCAGTCGAAATGCCTGCCAATCGAAGCTGGTGATCCTGCCGTTGAATGAACACGACTCCCCAGGATTCCTGGTCGGCCGCGAAGAAAACCGTCCACGTTTCGGCGTGCTTCATTCGGTCGAGAAATTCGACTTCACGCGGCGACCGCGCCCACGGCAAGTACCGTGTCGCAGGCGCCACTTTGAGGCCTCGAAAATAGATCAACGCCGGGTTGGCGGTCCAGTTGCGGGATTCGAACCACTGTTGACTGTTGTAGACATTGATGCCGAACATGAACGTCGGCCCCATCATGCTGCGAAGTGTTGCAAAATCCGCGAGCCGCATTGCAAGCACGGTGTTGCGGGCCAATGCTCGAAGCCGCTGCGGCATAGTAACGGCCGGCAACCAATCATCGAGCGCTGACAATTCCAGGTTGTCACGTTGAAGCCGAGACCATCCCTCCCAAGCCGCACGTTTCGCCGCCGCCGTGGATTTCGGCGAAAGCGGCGGACCGCCGTCGCGTGCCAGCGCGGTCAAAATGGCCTCGACAGATCGAGCGGCGGATTCATCTTTCTCGTCGAGGAGCGCCGCGAGCGCACTGACCGATGCGGTGTCGCCGGCTGCAATGCTTGTCACTGCAGCCGCCATGCGCACACGAGCGTCTGCGTCCTTTTGCATGGGCAATAGTTGCGCCCGAAAGCGCGAGCCGCATCGGCCCAACGTCCAAACAGCGGCGACTCGCTGCACCGGTTCAGCGGACTTGAGCGCATCGATTAGCGCTGCATCCGCCCCGTGTTGCATCGAGAGAATCGCCAGTGCCGACAAAACGGTCTCCGCCAACGGTCCGTCAGCGATACTCACGAGTCCCAGCAGCGTCGGAATCTCATTGGTGGGCCGCTCGTGAACGAGTCGTTGTACTGCCAACGGTAAGACGGCAATCTGACGATCGAGCGATTGAAGACAGGAGTTGGCCCGGCTTCGAACTTCGGCGTCGCCGTCGTTTGCCGCTTGTCGCAAAAATGGAAAAGCCTTTGGCCCAGCCGCGATCAACGCACTCGTCGCCTTCTGTCGCACGGCAAACGACCGGTCGCCTAGCTGTTTGACGAGCGCGGCGAGTTTCTCGGTATCGCCTTCCGCGAGGATTCGTTGCCGCAAATACACAAGGAGCGAAGCGCCGTCGGCGGGCAAGCCGGCGGCCTTGAGCGACTCAGGCTTCAATGCCGGGAAAGCGGACAACGGCGCCCCCGGCGGGAGGATTAACAGATAAAGAAACACGGTTGAAGTCGGCATCATTCGGGACCTTGGTGCATTGTTACCTTACCGCCTATGTCGCATTCACGGCAACGATTTTCCAAGTTGATGGCATCAAGCTAAACCACGCATCTTTCCTTAGCTTCCCTCGTTCTCAATCAGACGCGAGAGGTCGGGCCTCGCAGACTCGACCCGACGTACGCCTCACAGTTGCTTTCCACATTGGCAATCCCCTTTGTGCCTCAGGGTGAACGTCTTCATTCTTAGTCAACGTTGACAAAACTGCGCGTTTCGCCGATGAGCCCCGCTTTCGGACCCGGTGCATGGAGGCGCCATTCCGTGAAGACGAAGACCGCGTCGCGAAAACACCCCGCTTCGACCGCCTACCGAACGGACGCCGGGGCGGTGTATGTCGGCAAAGCCGAAGAGGCGCTGGCGAAGCCGCCGCTGACCGATCATCGCGGGCAGGTACAGCTGTTGTTCACGTCGCCGCCGTTCCCGCTGGTGCGCGAAAAGAAGTACGGCAACTTGCAGGGCGATGCATTTGCACGCTGGCTCTCCGGGTACGCACAGTTATTCGCCGACTATCTGACGCCCAATGGATCGATCGTGATGGAACTGGGCAACGGCTGGACGCAGGGCCAGCCGACGATGTCCACCGCCAGCCTCAAGGCGTTTCTGGCGTTTCAGGAAGCGGCGAATCTGCATCTGTGCCAGGAATTCATCTGCTACAACCCGGCTCGATTGCCGACGCCGGCCGAGTGGGTCACCGTGCGACGAGTGCGGGTCAAAGATTCGTTCACGCGGGTGTGGTGGTTGTCGCCGAATCCGCATCCGAAGGCCGACAATCGCCGCGTTCTAACCGAATACTCCGACAGCATGCGTAAGCTGCTCAAACGCGGCACTTACACCGGCGGCAAGCGGCCGAGTGAACATCACATCGGCCCGCGCTCGTTCCTGCAAAACAACGGCGGCGCCATCCCGCCGAACGTGCTGATCCCGCCGAACGCCGATCACCTGGAGCTGCAGTCGGTTCTGTCGATCGCCAACACAGCGAGCAACAATTCGTACAACCGGCTGTGCCGCGAACGCGAGTTGAGGAAACATCCTGCCGTCATGCCGGAGCAACTCGTCGAGTTCTTCGTGCAGTTTCTAACCGATCCCGGCGACCTGGTGCTCGATCCATTCGCGGGCAGCAACACCACGGGCGCGGTTGCGGAGCGCCTCGGCCGCCGCTGGCTGGCAGTCGAAGCCGACGCCGACTACGCCGCCGCCTCGCAGGTGCGGTTTGAGAAGAAGGCGGCGTGAGGGGCACTGATTCGGAAAGCGACCTCAACTCGCAGAGTCCGACCGCAAGAGGAGGGCAAGTCGCGTCGTTTTCTACCGTCTTCGGCTATCGCCGTAGGTTTGCTCGACGCCTTATTCGATCGGTGCGTTTCGCCAGCGTGGTTAGCAGCCAAATGCATGCTACAACGAAAAACATACCAACAACCAACAGCCTGGCGCTGATGACCCAGTCGTTTTCGATCTGACCAATTTCTGTTGGCTCCTTTATGTCTCTCATCGTCTTAGCAACATCAGTCAAGTCATATTCTGATTTTTTTAGCCCCAAGCTATTCGCCGTGATAGTCTTCTCCGGTGAAAGGGTAAGG
>Ga0233425_10002773_pt1 | contig 33510 bp, 39 predicted proteins | sample Watercolumn_Towu_2_FD_181712 | JGI IMG/M metagenome (GOLD analysis project Ga0233425, IMG submission 181712) | Freshwater microbial communities from Lake Towuti, South Sulawesi, Indonesia - Watercolumn_Towuti2014_140_MG | ecosystem: Environmental > Aquatic > Freshwater > Lake | place... | reverse complement strand
CCGTGATCCCAAGCTTCCGGCAGGCGTCAACGACCGCCAGCCCTTTGCCCAGCTCAATCTCGAGCGTGCGCAGATGCCCAATGATCTCTTCCGCCGTGTACCGTTTCCGTGCCATAGATCCCCCCCCCTTGCTGTGGCCAGCAAGCCTAACTCTATCGCTGGCCTGGTTTAAAGGGGGGAGGTCAGCGGGCTACGTCAAGATTCAGTAAATCCGTTGCGTCCGTCGCTGCAAAACCGGGAGGGAATGTTGCGGTGAGAGTCGAAATGTTGCAGAATGAGGTCGGGGCCGTGGCGAAACTGGCAAACGCAGAGGACTTAAAATTCTCTGGCGCTACAACGCCTTATGGGTTCGAGTCCCATCGGCCCCACCACACTGCGACGGACTTAAAATCCCTTGCTCCGACAGGGGCGTCCCGGTTCGAGTCCGGGCTCCGGCACCAAATCAATCAATAGGATGCAGAGGCGCGGCCGTTCCTTAGCCCATAGATGAAGGCTGGGGGCGTTCCCAGGCCTACCGAAGGCGGGACGGTGGCTCGATCAGGCTGTGCGTCTCGGCCGGCGCCGGTCCATGGCTCCGCGTCGCACGGACCAGGATCAGTGCGGACATGTAGAGGACGATGCAAAAGGTCATGCCCACGCCCCTGATCGCGAGGGATGGGCCGAATTGCAGTTCGACATACCCAGCCAACAGGATCGTCGCCGATGTCCAGCGGAGCGCGGGGGGCACGGCGGCATCGAAGGTGAGGCTCACGAGCAGGAGGGCGGGAGTCAACATGACCACGCCATGGTGCGGTTGGAGCGCCGGGCTGAACGGCAGCACCAGCAGCGTCAGGACCCCGGCGTCCATCAACAAGGTGGTTCCGTTGGGGGGCGTCGCGGCCAGCGCGTTCGGCGCCCATGGTCTGAAGGAGCTGTTGCCGGCGGAGATGCTCGTGGTGTTCGAGACGGCGGTCCGCTATCAGATGTACCATGCCCTGGCGCTTGTGTTGACGGGGGGCCTGCTCGAACGAGGGAGGCCTGCCGCGCCGGATGGGCAACAGTTCCTGCGCCTGGCGGGCTGGTTGTTTCTCGCGGGTATCCTGCTTTTTTCCGGCAGTCTCTGCGCGCTGGCCGTGAGCGGCATCCGATGGCTGGGCGCGATTACGCCTATCGGGGGATTCTGTTTGATTGCGGGGTGGAGCCTGCTGGCCTGGGCGGCCGTGAAAATGAAAAATGAGAAATGTAAAATTAAGGAAGGGACCGAGTCCAAAGTTACATTTAAAGTTACATTTTTAATTTTCAATTTCTCATTGTTTGGCCGGGCAGGCGGCCACGCGTTTGCCCGTGATCGAACCCCAGGCTCCGGCCGAGTTCACGAAGCTCCCTTCCAGGCGTTGCCCTTCGCCGGTAAAGAGCAGGCTGTCTTCCTGATAGCCTCCCGCTGACTCCCACCGCAGATAGACGCCTTCGCCCAGGACGACGATCTGGGCCGGTTTCATGCCCTGCGACGAAGCGGTCTGTTGGTTCGTCGATGGAGGGGGGGGCGGATCAAACACCATCATCATTTTATGGTCCTGATGGTTCTGATGGTTGTGGATGGTCCACTGCCACGTTCCGCAGAGGCGTGTAAGTCCTTTTGCCTCGCGCTGGCGGTCGCGCCAGGTTCGCAATTGGAGCCAGGCCTCGCGGCTGCTCCGCTCCGCTTCCGTTTCCGCCCGCAAGGCCAGCGCGATCACCTGCGCGGCGAGCACCGGTTTCAGTCTGGTCTCGAAGTAGGTCTGCGCCAGGCGGTCCTGATCCGGTTCGCTGGCCGCGGCCGGCGCGCCGGCGCGCAGACGTTGTCTGAGGCCGGTTGCCCCGGTCCGTTCGGCCAGGGCCAGCCAGGAATCGTCGGCGCCGGTGAGGGGCATGGCTCGGTCGAGCCCGGCCGCATAGTCGGGGAACCCCGTTCCGTCTGCGGCCGGCTGCCCGGCCGGGGCGAAGGCGGTCAAGGTCTCGGCCAGGAGATACGCTCGGCGCAGGCGTTCCCGTGTCTGGTTGGCGCCCGTGAGCCAGCCGTGGTGCTTGCTGTTTTCACGGACCAGGGTGTGGAGCGCCAGGTCTCCCTTGTCGGTCGCCTCCCTTAAGCCGGCGGCCAGGTTCCAGGCGCCCAGCTCGCTGGTGAGTCGAAGCGAGAGGCTCATCCATTCTGTCTGGGCCGGCCCCTCCGTCTGTACCGAGGCCCGCTCGGATTGCGGTTGACTTTTGGCTCCTGGCTTGCCGGCCGGGGGGCTGTCTTTGAGGTTCAAGGCCGGCCCCAGGCTGGATGCAAAGAGGGTCTGGGCCTGGGCATCGGAGACGAGGGAGGTCAGGCCTTGTTGATGTGTTTTTATGATGGCGGCGAAGTCCGGCTGGTCAGCCGGGCCGTCGGCACGGGCCAGCTGCGAGGGGGCGAACCAGGCTGCAAGGATGATGGCGCCTATCAAGAGGGCGCTTGGAAGCGCATCTTGTCTCGGCCCGTATAATTTTTGCGCTTCGATGGCTTGCACTGTTTATTTCATGTGATTGATGAGGAATTGCACGGTCGCTTCCCAGGCCTCCTTCGCTGCTTCCGGCCGATAGCGGTCCGGTCTCGCTTCGTTCATGAAGGCATGGGGAGTTCCGGCATAGGTGCGGATGTCCACCGGTTTGCCTGCGGCCTTGGCCGCCTGACGAAGCGACTCCACCGAGTCGGCCGGCACGCGAGTATCGGCTCCTGCCTGATGGTAGAGGAGCGGGCAGACCAGATCGTTCAGGACCGTCGGAGGATCAGGAGGCGCGCCGTAGAAGACTACGGCGGCGCGGAGGCGTTTGCGCTGGCAGGCAAAACGCATGGCCAGCGATCCGCCCAGGCCGAATCCGACGACGCCATGGATGTTGCGCATGGCTTGGTCGCGGGTATTGAGAAATTCGCAACATGACGAGATGTCCTGTAACAGATCCGTTTCTTTGACGCGGGCGGCCAGGGCGTCCGCAATCTCCTCGTTGGCTGTGACCATGCCGCCTTGCCGGGAATAGAGGTTGGGGATCAGCACCACATAGCCTTCCTGGGCCAGCCGGCTGCCGAGGTCCTTGATCTGGGCCGTGAGCCCCCAGGCTTCGTGCAATAGGACCAGGCCGGGGAACAGCCCCTTCTCCTGCGGTCCGAACAACAACACTTCTACGAGGGCTTCTTTGGAGACCCTGGTCTTGGCGTAGGGGTCCACGGAGGCGTCGGTCATGGAAGGCATCGGAACGCCGCTCGGGAAGCGCACGGCACTCGTGCCGATCTGGTCTTTCGTGAAGCGGGGCAGCCGTTCAGGCATGGTACTCCTTGGGCACATGGGCGGTGAAGAATCGCGTGGTGGCCTTGGTCGCGGCGAGCGGGGCGTACTATAGCGACGGCCCCGCTGGCTTGTCAATTAGAGTTCGAGCGGGTGAGGGCCCCTCCCACGCCCTCATGAATAATGCGAGCAGAGCCGGTCAGGTTTCCGCGACGATATGCGTGTCGGTTTCCTCCACGCCCTCGATCGTGTGGATTTTCGTGATCACCACATCGGACAGGGCTTTCTCGTCGGCGACATTGACGAAGCTGAAGATGTCCGGCTGCCCGAAGCAGGGGTGCGCCTGCTCGAGGCCCGGGATTTTTTTGAGCAGCTTGATGACCTCCTTGGTCTTGCCGGCCTTAACTTTGATTAGGATGTAGGCTTTGGTTGCCATGGCTCCTCCTTTGTGAATGATGAACGATGAGTGATAAAGGATGAACGGGAGAAGTCATGTCCGTTCACCATGCCTTACTCCATTGAGGATTTCGGCTGGGGCTTTCGGGCCCCCGGCATCTCCAGCCTCCTGGCTCGATAGACCTGATGGAAGTCCTGTCCCCGGTGTTGCAGGCCCAGGCGGGCGGCGACGAAGACGCGCGCCAGCAGTTCAAAATCCTGCCGCCCCACATTATACGCGCGCAGGCCCTGTTCAAACGATCCCTGTTCCCAGGGGGGGCTGCCTGTGACATAGTCCACCAACGCTTCCAGGGATTCGGAGGTCCACCCGCCGGTCCGAAAAGCCTGGACCGCCGCCGGCGCATCACCGCCGAGTTTCGCCGAGATGGCCCGGGTCAGCACATCGGAGACGGCCGGGTCTCCGCTTTTCATGAAGGCCGCCTGAAACTGAATGAGGGCTTTGATGAGCCGGTTGGCCTCGGGGCTGGATTCCGGGGGAAGAGCCCCGGCATCCTGAAAGGTCGCCAGCAGGGCCATGACCGTTCCCACCTGCGCGGCGGAGGCGCGGCCCTGACTCCGAGGACCCGTCGGCGGTTCCTGTCCGAGGGCGGAGGGATCCGGCGGACCTGCCAATGCAAGGCCCAGAAGCAACGATGGATAAACGAACCACGGGACGATCGGGCGGCGCATGGCCTATTATACACGGGGCCGTCCGGTTGTGCGGCGGCCCGTCTTGTGATTGAAAAGTACAATTGAAATGTCGAGGGGGCGGGCCTATAATCCCGAAGCCTTGATCCGTCGCCTCGCCGCAAGGCAATCGTATGTTGGCCAAGGTCCTCAGCGCAGCGTTGGTCGGACTGGATGCGCATCCGGTTGAGGTCGAGGTGGATATCGGAGGCGGCCTGCCGCAGTTTGCGGTGGTGGGCCTGCCGGATGCCACCGTGCGCGAGAGCCGTGACCGGGTCCGCGCGGCGCTCAAGAATTCAGGTTTCTCGTTTCCGGTCAAAAAGATCACGGTCAATCTGGCGCCGGCCGGGTTGAAAAAAGAAGGGTCCGGCCTGGACCTGCCGATCGCCCTGGGCATTCTCGTCGCGGAAGAGGTGCTTCCGCCTGAGGCGTTGCGCGATCGGGTGCTGGTCGGGGAGCTGTCGCTGGACGGCCGCATTAAGCCCGTGGTCGGAGCCCTCTCGATCGGGTTGGCGTTCCGGCGGACCCACCAGTTGGTGCTGCCGGAGGAAAACGCGGCGGAGGCAGCGGTGGTCGAAGGGGTGGCGCCCCATCCGGTCCGCACCCTGCCCGAGGCCGTGGAGTTTCTCAGCGGCCGCTCGGTGATCCCTCCGGTCGGAGTGGACCGTCAGGCTCTGCTGGCTGCGCCGTCTCTCCCGGAAGACGACTTTGCGGAAGTCATCGGGCAGGAACATGCGAAGCGGGCGCTGGAGATTGCGGCGGCGGGCGGACACAATGTTCTGATGGTCGGCCCGCCCGGCTCCGGCAAGACGATGCTGGCGAGGCGTCTGCCGGGCATCCTGCCGGCGATGGAGACGGAAGAGGCCATCGAGGCCACGCGCGTGCACAGCGTGGCGGGGTTGCTGGGCGCGGGCCATCCGCTGGTGACGACCCGACCCTTCCGGGCGCCGCATCACAGCATTTCCGATGCGGGGCTTGTGGGCGGGGGGCCGTGCCCCGTCCGGGCGAAGTGTCCTTGGCCCATCACGGGGTCTTGTTTCTGGATGAGATCCCGTTGTTCAAGCGGCATGTGCTGGAGGGGTTGCGGCAGCCGCTCGAAGACGGTACCGTGGCTCTTACGAGGGTCAGCGGGTCGCTGCGGTATCCGGCGCGCGTGATGCTGGTGGCGGCGATGAATCCCTGCCCCTGCGGCTATTACGGAGATTCAACCAAGGAGTGCCGATGTGCCCCGAACCAGATCAGGATGTACCGAACCCGTCTCTCCGGGCCGCTGATGGACCGGCTGGACATTCAGGTGATGGTTCCCTCGGTCCCGGTCCGCGAGCTGGGACGGGACGGAACCAGGGAACCGTCCGTAAGGATCAGGGAGCGGGTGGCGGAGGCCAGGAATCGACAGGCGGTCCGCTACCGGCAGGAAACGATCTTCAACAACGCCCAGCTCAAGCCCCGTCATTTGAAGAAATACTGCGCGCTGGATACGGCCGACCGGGAGCTGCTGGAACGGGCCATCGGGACGCTCGGTCTGTCCGCCCGGGCCTACGGACGCATTCTGCGCGTGGCGCGGACGATCGCCGACCTGGCCGGGGCGGAGCGGATCCAGGCCTCCCATTTGGCGGAAGCGATTCAGTACCGGAGCCTGGACCGGCGCGGAAGCGACGGGTCGTAAAGGAGGGGAGCGCCATGGATACGCTCAAGATGTTCGCCTGGTGGTTCCTGATCGGTTCGGCCATGGCCCTGTCGGTGATCATGCTTCAGGGCGGCATCCGGGAGGTTGTGCAAGCCCAGGGCTCTCTGTGGGAGGTCAAGCTGGTCGAACTCCTCACCGCGGTGGTGGGCGGAGGGTTGTTGGGGGGCTGTGTGGCGCTGATCCTGGATCGAATTAAGAGAGCATAACAAGAGAGAGTGATCAGTATTCAGTTTCCGGAACCGACAACTGAGAACTGAAGACTGAAAACTCCTTCTTCGTCGTTTTTGTGCGCAAGGGGCAAGGGGACTGGGTTGATGGACATCGAAATCGGGTCGAACGTATATCAGAACTGCGACGGGACGGTGGAAATCGAAAACATCCCGCAGATCGAAGTGTCGCTGCCGAAGCCGGGCGGGCCGCTGCGGGTCAACTGTGTGCTGTACGATGAGGTCAGCCGGCTGATCGTCAAGGTCGTGGACAGTACGTTGGCGTTCAACGAACGCCGGGCGCATGAGCTCAGCCGCACGCCGACCAGCCTGTTGATCAAGAACCGCGAGACGGGGAAGGTGGTGCTGCAGGTTGAGCTGCAGGACTCAAAGCTTGTGCGGATCACGCAGGGAGAATTGCTGACGGTAAAAGGGCACCTACTGCAGATCACCCCCACCGAATGGCGCATCGAGAAGCGCCACGCCAGCGGGAAGACCCAAGATCTCAAAGGCAAGTCGGTCGCGATTGGCTAGAGGAACGGACGGGCGGGGGAGCGGCTGCTCCCCCGCCCGCACCTGTTACTCGGCGTCGATCGTGATGCGGCGCGGTTTGGTTTCCTCGCGCTTGGGCAGTTCGATCGCCAGCACACCTTGCTTGTAGGATGCGGCGACCTTTCCCTGGTCCACGTTGGTCGGCAACGTGAAGGACCGGGAAAAGTTTCCTGTCCCGATTTCCTTCACCAGATAGGTCTGGTCTGGCTTGTGCGCGGTTTTGCGCTCGCCCGCCAAAGTCAGCACCCCATCCTCGACCTGGATATCGATCTCCTTGGCATCCATCCCCGGCAGGGCCGCCTCCACCACAAAACGCTGTTCATCCTCGTAAACGTTGCAACGAGGTGCCCATGCCGCCGCGGGTTTGCTCCGCAGTCCGAGCGTCTCGTTGAAGAGCTGGTCGATCTGCCGGTCGAACGGTGTGTACGTCATCAGGGTCATGGAATCCTCCTTCCTTCTGTGAATGAATGGCTCGCTGGCCTGTTATCCGCCTGCGAATCGAGACATCAGATAACCAGGTTTGGCGGCCGGTCAAGTCCCGGGGCAAGACCGACGGTCAGTCGGGTGAGGCCGCCACCGTCGGGACCACCAGGACCGAGCCGTCCTTGACGTCCACGGTCGCCGTGTCCCCATCCCGCAGGTCTCCCTTAATGAGGAGCCGCGCGATCGCCGTTTCGACCTCCTGCTGGATCAGCCGCTTCAGCGGACGTGCTCCGTAGACGGGATCGTATCCTCGCGTGGCGAGCTGCTTGAGCGCCGCCGGCGTGAGGACCAGCGGGATGCGGCGTTCCGCCAGGCGGCTCCGCAGCCGCGCCAGCTGGATATCCACGATCTTCGTCAACTGGTCGGCGCTGAGCGTGTGGAAAACCACGGTCTCATCCACCCGGTTGAGAAACTCCGGGCGGAAGTGTTGGCGCAGTTCTTCCATCACCAGGGCCCGGACGTCTTCCTGCGAGGCCTGATGCCGCTGGGCGTCCAGAATGTTCTGGCTGCCGAGGTTCGAGGTCATGATCAGCACGGTGTTCTTGAAGTCCACCGTGCGTCCCTGCGAGTCGGTCAGCCGGCCGTCGTCCAGGACCTGCAGCAGGACGTTGAAGACGTCATGGTGTGCTTTTTCGATCTCGTCGAAGAGGATGACGCAGAACGGATGCCGGCGCACGGCTTCGGTCAACTGGCCGCCTTCCTCGTAGCCGACGTAGCCGGGCGGGGCGCCGATGAGCCGCGCGACCGTATGCTGTTCCATGTATTCGGACATGTCGATCCGAATCAAATTGGCCTCGTCGTCGAAGAGGGTGACCGCCAGGGCGCGGGCCAGCTCGGTTTTGCCGACGCCGGTCGGACCGAGAAACAGGAACGAACCGATCGGCCGGTTCGGGTCCTTGATGCCGGAACGGGCCCGGAGCACCGCGTCGGCCACGGCCCGGACGGCTTCTTCCTGGCCGATCACCCGCTGGTGCAGGAGCTCCTCCAGCTTGAGCAGCTTTTCCATCTCGCCTTCCATCAACCGGGTCACGGGGATGCCGGTCCAGCGGCTGACCACCAGGGCGATATCCTCTTCATCCACCTCTTCCTTCAGGAGCCGGCTCTCGCCCTGCTTCTTGACCAGGGCCTGCTCCTCGATCGCCAGCTCCCGCTCCAATTTCGGGATTTCGCCGTAACGCAATTCGGCGACCCGGTTGAGGTCGTAGGCCCGTTCCGCTCGCTCGACCTGCTGGCGCGCCCCCTCGATCTGTTGGCGAATCTTGCGCAGGCGCCCCACCGAGGCCTTCTCGGCCTCCCAGCGTGTCTTGAGCGCATCCATGTCCCGGCGCTTCTCCGCCAGCTCCAGTTCCAGGGTGTCCAGCCGGGCCTTGCTGCCCGGATCGGTTTCTTTGCGCAGGGCCTCGCGCTCGATCTCCAATTGCATTACCTTGCGCGACACTTCGTCCAGCTCGGCCGGCAAACTGTCGATATCGGTCCGAAGTCGGGCCGCCGCTTCATCCACCAGGTCGATCGCCTTGTCGGGCAGGAATCGGTCGCCGATGTAGCGGTGCGACAGTTTCGCAGCCGCCACGAGGGCCGCGTCCTTGATCCGCACGCCATGGTGAGTCTCGTACCGTTCCTTCAGGCCGCGCAGGATCGAAATCGTGTCCTCGACGGATGGCTGGTCCACCAGAACCGGCTGAAACCGCCGCTCCAGCGCCGCGTCCTTTTCGATGTGCTTGCGGTATTCGTCCAACGTCGTCGCGCCGATCAAGTGCAGTTCACCGCGCGCCAGCATGGGCTTGAGCAGGTTGGCGGCGTCCATCGAGCCTTCCGCCGCGCCGGCGCCCACGACGGTGTGCAGTTCGTCGATGAACAGCAGAATCTGGCCCTGCGCCGCCTGGATCTCCTTGAGCACGGCCTTCAGCCGCTCTTCGAATTCGCCGCGGAACTTGGCCCCGGCGACCAGGGCGCCCATGTCCAGCACGACGACGCGCTTCTGCTTCAAGCCTTCCGGCACGTCGCCCTTCACGATCCGTTGCGCGAGCCCTTCCACGATGGCGGTCTTGCCCACCCCCGGTTCGCCGATCAGGACGGGGTTGTTCTTGGTGCGCCGCGAGAGAATTTGAATTACGCGCCGGATTTCCTCGTCGCGTCCGATGACCGGATCCAGTTTGCCTTGGCCGGCCAGTTTGGTCAGGTCGCGGCCGTATTTCTCCAGGGCCTGGTAGGTGCCTTCCGGGTCCTGGCTGGTGATCCGCTGGTTGCCGCGGACCTGCTGGAGCGAGGAGAGCAGTCGGTCGCGGGTCAGACCCAGCTTGCGGAAAATCCCGCCCTCCTCGGTCATGGCCAGGAGCAGGTGCTCCACGCTCACGTACTCGTCCTTGAGCCCGGCCATCTCCTGTTCGGCGCGGTTGAGAACGTTGGCGAGGCGGGAGGTCAGGTGCAACTGTCCCGGGGTGGCGCCGCCTCCCTGGACTTGAGGGAGCTTGGCCAGGACCTGCTCGGCGGCGGCGCTGATGGCCGGCACCGAGATGCCCGCCTGTTCCAGCAACGGCGTGGCAATGCCGTCCGTCTGCTCCAGCAGCGCCAGTACCAGATGTTCGACGTCAATGCCCTGGTGACTCCGCCGCATCGCGTGGGCCGAGGCGGTCTGCAGGGCTTCCTGCAGCTTCACCGTCATGCGATTCATGTCCATGGTGTGATGTCCTCCAGGGCCCCATTATGAGACAAGCGATGCAAATATGAGTGAACAATAATCATGCCATTTGCCAAGTCAACCGACCGGCACAGGGGGCCGGAAGATTCCCGGACCTTAGCATGAAATCACGAGACCGTCTGTGTCGCGTTGTAACCAGGCGAGAAAGGGGAATTATTTGCCGGCCGAGGGTCAGCTTGGCTTGACCCCTGGGGTCGGCCCAGACTATTGTCGCCGGGGAGTTCGTCCATGTCGAATCAGGAAGCCGCACGTCCCTTTGCCGTGATCACCGGCGCGTCCCGGGGAATCGGGGCCGACTATGCCCGCGCCCTGGCCTCCCGTGGCTACGATCTCTTGCTGGTCGCGAGGGACCGGGCCAGGCTGGAACAACTGGCGGCGGAGGTGATCGGGCGTCATCCGGTGCAGGCCGACATCGCGCTGCTGGAACTGTCCGAGCCGGAGGCGGCCCATCGGTTGTACCAGGCCGCGCGGGAGCGCCGCCCGTCGGTGGACCTGTTGATCAACAACGCCGGATTCGGATCGGTCGGGGACTTTATCGCCATGCCGATGGCGCGCATTCAGGCTATGCTCCGGCTGCACGTGAACACCGTCGTCGAAAGCTGCCGGCTGTTTCTTCCCGGCATGGTCGAGCGTCGGTCCGGCGCTATCATCAACGTCGCGTCCACGGCCGGCTTCATGCCGATCGCCGGCATGACGGAATATGCCGCGACGAAATCGTTCCTGGTTGCGTTTTCGGAGGCCCTGGCCGAAGAGGTTCGCCCGGCCGGCGTGCGCATCCAGGTCTGTTGTCCCGGCGCCACGCTGACCGATTTCCACCGGACGGCCGGGTCACATCCGCAGGGGCCGTTCACCGTTCAGACGTCCGCCGAGGTCGTCGCCCGGTCGCTGGCTGCGTTGACGAAGGGGCGTACGGTGGTCACGACGCATTGGAGCGGGACGTTGACCGATTGGCTGGGCCGGTGGGTGCCCAGGGGGGTGCTCGCGCGAGGCGCCGCCTGGTGGATGAGGCGATCGAAGAAGAGCTGATGCGTGAGAGAAGGCGGAAGACAAGAGGGAGCTGATCCGTGACAGGAATCGTCCGTGCCACCATTGAACTCTACCGGCGCGCTCTGCGCGCCACCCTGAAGTCGTTCGCCCGCAGCTGGCTCTCGGCCGTGGCGGTGGTGATTTTCGCCGGGCTGATGATCCTAGCCACCTCGGTGGCGGCGCCCCTGGGCATAATCGGCGGATTCATCCTGGGCGCGGTCAATGCGCTGTTGATCGGGGCCACGCTCGGGCTGATCGAGCAGGCGGTCGCCGGCGTGAGGCGGATGACGTTTCAGGACATCTGGGACAGCTTCGGGCGATACTTCGGGGATGTGATCGGGGTGGGGTTCTTGCTCTGGGTGCCGATCATGGTGCTGGACCGGGGCATGGCGGCCAATCCCAATGGCCCCTTCCTGGCCGCGGCCATCTTCTTGCTCCTGTTCATCCTGCTCAATCCGGCGCCGGAGGTCATCTATCAGGCGCGCCCCCATTCTCCCCTCGATGTCATCCGGGAAAGTTACGAGTTCGTCTTGGAGAACTGGATCGAGTGGTTTCTTCCTCTGGCCGTCCTGGTCGCGCCGCTGGGGCTGTCCTTCTTCTTCGGGATTTCCGGGCGTCTGGGGCGGGGCGCGGGGCTGGATTTCTTCCAGGTTCTGGTCCTGCCGTTCACGCTGCTCACGGCCTGGCTCGGATACTTGGGCCTGCCGGAGACCGCCGGATCCGCGCTGGTCATGCTGCTGACTCCGCCGCTGGCGGTGGCGATGCTGATTTTTCGAGGGCATCTGTTCGCCGCGCTGCATGGTTCGTCGCGGCGCCAGAGAATGTTTCGGGGACAGATGGGGGAGGACAGCTAAGGGAGGGGAGCTGTCAGACGTCAGCCTTCAGCTTCCGGAAAGAACTTAAGGCTGATAGCTGAGCGCTGAAAGCTGAGAGCTACTCGTCAGATTTCCGCGACGGGCGCGGTATGGTCGCCTTCGCAGACCGTGCAGATCCTGGCCGGAACGCCGTTGCTGGGCCGGGCCTGGGCCAGCGCGAATTTCGTGTCCAGGGCCACGACTTCCGTGCCCTGGAACGTCCACAGGCGGTGGCAGCTGGGGCAGCAGTACCACTGAGTATAAGCCGGCCATTCACGATCGCGGACTGCCATGAAGACCTCAAAAGAAAGCTGAAAGGTGTTCTCCGTCGGCCCGTGAAGTGGGAGGGCCGGCAGCTCAGCAGCTCGGGGTGGAGCTGGCGAGAGGAATTGAACCTCCAACCGTCGGTTTACAAAACCGATGCTCTGCCATTGAGCTACGCCAGCGCCGCTATGAGGGTACACTGAGGTTCCGTCTTCTGGCAAGCGTTCGAATGGGTCTGGCTCGGCTTGCGTCAGGAATGCTTGACGCCTGATGGCGGCTGGTCTATTCTCCACCGTGAGTGCGTCGTCCAACCGAAGGAGAGGGAAATGATGAGGGTCTGGCACATCGTCGTCTTGAGTCTGACTCTGGGTTCGCTTACGGCCTGCGGCGGCGGGTCCTGGGTGCACCCCAACAAACCCCAGGAAGCCTTTGCGGTAGATTATAATCAGTGCTCGCTGGATATACTCAAGGACCCCAAGCTTCAGCAGGGGAACAGCTATATGGTGCTGCAGGCGACAGAGCGCTGCGTCATGAAAAAAGGGTGGATGATCAAAGACGACGATAACTGAGACCGAGCCCTCCGTCCGTAATTTCTTCCTGTTGTTTGGCTCAGGCGTAGGCCTGAAGCATGCGTGCCATCTTCGTTTCTTCCGCCTTGCCAAATTTTACACGGTTGTAACAGTCGCGTCATTGACCCGCAATCCGGGAGGGTTACGCTGTGCCGCGAGATGAGTGGTCGAGCGCAGCCACCGATTCACGATACGGAGGGTACGGCGATGAGGCGAACGATGGGACGAGTGCGGAGGGGCTGGCCCCTGTTGGCGTTGGGCGTTGTCGTGGGCTTGCTCGCGAGTATGGCTCTCGCGACCCCGGTTCTTGCCGACCAGGCGGAGGTGTTGAGCCGTCCGGTCGTGGATCATGGCGTCGGCTCCTATGCCCCGGTTCAGAACCTCTCCGGCAATCTGGTGATTGCGGGATCGGACACGATGCAGCCGCTGATCATCAAGCTGGCGGCCGGCTTCCGGCAACTCTACCCGGCGGCGAAAATCGGCATCCTGGGCGGCGGAACCGAACGAGCCGTGATGCAGTTCGTCAGCGACCAGGCGCAGATCCGGCGCGGAGATGGATTCTATAACGGACCGCAGGCCTCCGGCCGTGTCTCCATGTTGGCTTCGTCCCGCCGTCTGACCGATGAGGAACGCCAGGACTTCCACACCCGGATCGGGTATGACCCGACCGAGATCACGATTGCACTGGATTCGGTGGCCATCTATGTGCACCGCGAGAATCCCATCAAGGGGCTGACGCTGGAACAGGTGGATGCCATCTTCGGGAAGGACCGTAAGCGCGGAGCGGGGGAAGACATCACGACCTGGGGGCAGGCAGGAGTGGAAAGTTGGGCTCAACAGCCCATTCGCCTCCATGGCAGGGACAAGCAGTCCGGCACCAGGGCCTTCTTCAAGCAGGAAGCCCTGGCCGGGGGAGAGTTGAAGGCGGAAGTGAGGGAAGCGCCCGGCTCCGCCTCGGAAATTTTGGCGATCGCCAAAGATCCTCAGGCGATCGGCTATGCCGGCATCGGATTCCAGACCTCGTTCGTGCGGGCGGTGCCCCTGGCCGAGAAAGCCGGACAGCCGTTCGTGGCCCCGAGCGCGGCGGCGGCGGCGGACGGGACCTATCCCTTGCATCGGCCCCTGTACCTCTACGTCAACATGGACCCCAAGGGCATGCTCGATCGGGAAGAGCTGGAGTTTCTCAAGTTTGTCAACAGCCGGGAGGGACAGCAGATCGTCGTGAAAGCCGGTGCGTACCCCCTGTCGGCTGCCCACATTGCCAAGAATCTTCAGGTCCTGACCGGAGCGCCCATGGCGGCGGCCGCAACCGGCATGTCGGCGGTCAATTGATCATTCGCAACGCCAGTCGAAGCGCACCGGGAAGGCACAGACCAACCCGGTGCGCTTTGTGTTGTCTTGGTCGTCTTTGATAGACTGTGCCAGCTGCGAAAGGCCCACGGCACCTTCGGAACAGGATATGAACGTCAGACAGATCCCGCTCAATGTGTGTCTTATCCTCCTGGGGGGACTGTTCGCCGGATGCGTGACCGAACCTCCACCCATCGTCATTCACGAAGAACCGAACTCGTCCATCTGGCTGATGTTCGACCCGGAAGCGGGCAAGCCGGGGCACAGCCATCCCGCCACGTTCACGCCCGAGCAGATGGAGCTGGTGCTCAAGGGCGTGTCCGTCGTCGACAGGAATCGGGTCATCGGGGAAGCGAGAGAGTTGTTCGCCCACGATCAGGATCTCACCCAGGCGTTTTCCGCCGCGCAGATCAAAACCCTGGCGCCGTTGCTGGCGCAGGCCTTCAAAAAGGCGTCGCCGGTGGACCTGGTCACCTTCTATCTCCTGACCGGGGAGAAGGAGCGGGGGAAAGTGGTGACCTCCGGTGGGCTGTTCGTCCGCAAGGGACGGCTGTACTTCATCCTCGCCAATTTCCGCACCTCGCCCGCCACGAAGATTTACGAGACGACGTACGAGCTTGATGCTCGCGACATGCCGCTGCTCCCGGTCGCCCGGTTTCTGTATCTCGTCGGGTTCAAACCGAAGGAAGCCTGGATTCCCAACAGCGAGGTGAGGGGGAAGGACGGCTACGAACGGTATCTGGATGAATCGAAGCTGATCATCATCGATGTGGATCGCCTGTTTGCGGGCGGCTTCTGACCATCGCAGGAAAGGGCTGGCCCGCGCGGATGGCCGTCGACCTTCGACAGCCACAGGCGAAGGGGCCGGGTCTTCCCGTCAATGGGCGTCGGATCGTCGGCGTCGACCTGTTTCGTGACGATGGAGAGGGCGGGCACATAACGGCCGGAGGCGATCGTGACGCCGATGATTGTGGCGTCCGGCTCGACCACGACATGGTCGCCCACCTCGGCTTTGAAGATCAGGGCCTGCCTGCCGATAAAGGTGTCGTCGCCGACCTCGGCAGGCCCGTGTACCTGCGATTGATGGGTCAGGGACACTCGTTTGCCGACATAGACTGAATATTTTCCTGCCCGAGACCTTCACTTCGTTTTCGATCAATTTGTGCCCGTCCTCCAACGTTTCCAGCCCGTGGATGACCACGGAGTCCTGGACGTTGCCTTCGTCGCCGACGTAGATATGCTGGCCTTCGTCGACCCGGACCGGGGCGCAGGGAGCGGCGTAGACCCGCTCGCCGAGCGCGGCGGAGCCCATGCCCGAAGCGAGCTAGTGGGCGCGGGCGGTGCCGGAGATCATCGGCTCATCCGCGTCGGGGTTGAAGGAGGTTGTGGCGTTGGGGCCAACTCAGTCGCCCAGGATGGCGGCGCGCAGGACGAGGTTCAGACCGCCGCTGAACGACGGCCGTCGACTCTGACTCATGGACGCTTCTGTGCTAAGCGGTGGAGCGCCCGCTGCCGCGCAATGCGGGAGCGGGCGCTGTCGTTGCAACCGATGATCAGTTCCAGAACCAGATGCATTGGAAGCGGAGCAAGTTGCCGTAGGCGTCGATCTGCGTGCCGGGCGTGGTCGCCGTCTGGCCAGGGTTGACCGTGGCGAAGTTGTTCCGCTGGGTGAAGGTATAGGCGACGGTAAATTCCCACTGGGGGTCCGGCTGCCAGGCGATGCCGGTCTCCACTTCCTTCATCCGATCGTCCGGCGCGCCGGTCTGAAACTTCAAGCCGCCATAATATTCCTGCCAGCGCGAGTAGAAGTTGGCCAGGCCGACATCGGAGTATTTCCATTGGTAATGGGCCTGGGCATAGCCGCCGTAGAAGTGGGAGGTTTCGACAACCCCGTTTCCGTTCCGTTTGGGGGCCCGGCCCGTCGTGTACTCGGCAATGAATCCCCAGGGCTGGGGCGGCATGTAGACGTAGAAGTTGATCCGTTCATCCAGATAATTTCTGGAGGAGGTACAGCCGGAGGTGGTGGCTGCGCCCACGCAGGCGGCCGAATTGACCGAATAGAGCGTCCGGCCTGCCGCGGCCGTGCCCATACTGACATGCCACGTGCCGGTGCCGGCATTCATGCCCGTTTCCATGAGCCGACCGCCGGGAAGCTCCCAGGGCCAGGCCAGGCGCACGCTGACCCGCTTGTTCTTGTTGTTCTCCGCCGTGTTCAAGCCCGCGCTGTTGTCCACCTGGATGTGAAAGACTCCGTAGTCGCCTGGGCCGTAGCCGTAGTCCAGCATTTGCTTAAAGCGAGCCTGGGCGATCGTGGGCGAGTACATGAAGGAGATGCCCATGTCACGTTCGCTGGGGGCGCAACTGTTGGTCGAGTCGGCTCGGTCGATGGCCATGCGGACGCGGGAGGCCTGCCAGTTGTCGAAGGAGCAGGGGACGCGCTGCAAGCCCACGCGCAGGCGATATTCCTTGTTCTTGTCGAAGATCCAGTCTCCGTAAGCGTCGCGCATGGAGACCGCATGGGTGTTCCCGCTGATGCTGCTGGCCAGGTCCGGCTGGATGAAGAAGGCGACGTGTTCGGAGACCTGTCCGGTCACCACCCAGCGGATGCGGCGGAAGAAGAAGCCGGGCTGGGCTCCGTTGGCCGTGTCGCCGACGGACGCATCGTGATAGGTCCTGACCTGGCCGTTGGTGGTCTGGTTGTAGCGCATCATGCCGTAGCCAAACATGGTGATCCGCTCGTACCAGTTCGGGCTGCCGGTGAATTCGGCCACCACCGACCGTTCGTTGAACAGGCGCTCCTGTTCGGCCTTGATTCTGATCCAGTCATCGGTGTTGATGATGCCCTTTTCCAGCAACAAGTCTTCCAGCGGCGTGCTCTCGATGGCTTGCGCCCCCCGTTGAATCATCCCGCCCGGCGCGAGCGGCGGTTGATCCGGAGTGGTGGGAGTGACTTGATGCGTGCCCGCCTGGGCCGTTTGATCCTGGGCCTGGGCCGGCTTGTCCGGAGCCCCGAACGAGCCCAGGGCGAACAGGATCGTCAGGATCGTCGCCAATCGCTGCCTCTTCATGCTGATGTCCTCCTCCTTCGGTTCAGCCTAGCCCGGCAATAGATCTGTTTTGATGTTACGGCACACAGGAATACTCCGGCTCTGTCACGGGGCGGTGACCGAGCTGTTACAAGTCTGTAAATCTTTGCGCGCCGCCGCGTCTCGATGCAGGGAGAATAACAGGGCGGTAACAGGGACGTGATGCGGACCCAATGGGAAGCGGGTAGGGTGGGAGCGTCGAGCCTATGGGATTCTTCGCCGGCTCGCGCGGCAGGATCGGCTGATCGTGGACCGGGAAGAGCTGATGGTGGCCGTGTGGGGCGAGCAGGATCCGGTCTACGACCACGCATTGGAACGGCGGGTCCTGGCGCTTAATCAGAAGCTTGCCGGCCTGCCGAGCGCCGGCTGGAAGGTCCTTGCGCTTCCCGGAGTCGGATACAAGCTTGCCGTCAGCGGGGCGGTCCCGACTCCGCCCGTTCGTCCTGCCGCATCATAATCTTCCCGTCGCGAGGGAGCCGGCAAACTGCCGGATACGGCCGGCGATCTCGTCGCGGACCCGTCGGAAGACCTGCCGTCGTTCTTCCGGCGACCCCTGGGACGAAGCCGGATCGTCGAAGCTCCAGTGCAAGAAGGAGGCGGCGCCAGGAAAGGTCGGGCAGGCCTCTTTCGCGCTGTCACAGACCGTGATGACGTAGTCGAACCGCTCGCCAAGAAATTGGTCCACTTTCTTGGAGGCGTGCCGTGAAATATCCACGCCGACCTCGCGCATGGCCTCGACCGCGCCCTGGTTGAGGCCAGCCGGATGGGTGCCCGCACTGGCCACGTCGAAGCGGTCCCCGGCCAGATGTCGGAGCCATCCTTCCGCCATCTGGCTGCGGCAAGAATTCCCCGTACACAAAAACAGGACCCGTTCCTTTTTCAATCTCTCACCCTTCACTGTTCACCTCTCCCGCATTTGCCGGAAACCAGTGGCGCGTTCGGTTGCAGATGGCGCAGACCGAGAGCATGACGGGAACCTCGACCAGCACTCCCACCACGGTAGCCAGGGCCGCTCCCGAGCCGGGACCGTAGAGGGCGATGGCGGTGGCCACGGCCAGCTCGAAGAAATTGCTGGCGCCGATCAGCGCGCCCGGTGCGGCGATCGCATAGGGTACGTTCAGGAGTTTCATGAGGCCGTAGGCCAGCGAGGAGTTGAAATAGACCTGGAGCAGGATCGGGACGGCGATCAGGGCCACGTGAAAGGATCGCCCGGTGATGTTGTCCGACTGAAAGGCGAAAATCAGGACCAGCGTGGCCAGCAGGGCGGTGATCGTGACCGGCGCGAAGCGAGGCAGCAGACTCTCCTCGAACCAGCGTTGGCTTCTTCGCCTGATGAACCAGGTTCGGAGCGCCGTCCCGATGGCCAGGGGAATGACGATGAAGCAGGCGACCGAGTAGAACAGCACCGGCCAGGGCACGGTCAGCGAGGAGGCGCCGCTGACGAGGAAGCCGACCAATGGGGCGAAGAGCACGAGCATGATCAGGTCGTTCACCGAGACCTGGACCAGGGTGTAGGCCGGATCTCCGTCGGTCAGGTAGCTCCAGACGAACACCATGGCGGTGCAGGGGGCGGCCGCCAGGATGATCGCCCCGGCGATATACTGGTCCGCCTCGTTCGGGCCGATCCAGGCCGAGAAGAGGTGGCGGAAAAAGAGCCAGGCCAGGAACGCCATGGAAAAAGGCTTCACCAGCCAATTGACGAGGAGGGTCACGGCCAGTCCCTTCGGTCGCTTGCCGACGTTGCGGACCGAGGCAAAATCGACTTTCATCATCATCGGGACGATCATGAGCCAGATCAAGATCGCCATGGGGACGTTCACCTGGCTGCCGGTTCCCAGCTCGAGCGACCGCAGGGAGTCCACCAGGCCGGGCAGGAGCTTCCCGATCGCCACCCCCGCTACCATGCAGAGCCCGACCCAGAGGGTTAGGTAGCGTTCAAAAATATTGAGGCGCTTTTCGCTTGAAAGTGAAGCGCATGAATCTATCGTAATATCCATTGGTTATCCTTTATTGTAAAAGGTCATTGTGATGTCTCGTTGGCGTCCGGTCATGGGGCCTTGTCTCCTCTGGGCGGTTTGCGGGCGCGGATGAAGGCGCTGAGAAATTTGCCGTCCACTTGCTGGGCGACGGTCTCGACGTCGAGCCCGGCTCCGGCCAGGAGCTCACGCGCATCCTCTGTCCGGTAGACGCGGGTCGGCTCCAGGCTGATGTCCGTAAACCCGGCGTGAGCCAGCTTGCCGAGGTAGTCCGACTCTTCCAGCGCCCCGGCCACGCATCCCATCCAGAGCTCGATGTTGAGGCGAATCTCGGCCGGAACCGGTCCGCGCACGACCACGTCCGAAACGGCGAGACGGCCGCCCGGTTTCAGGACCCGAAAAGCCTCGGCGAAGACCCGGTCCTTGTCCGGGGACAGGTTGATGACGCAGTTGGAAATGATCACGTCCACGGAATTGTCGGGCAGGGGAATCTGTTCGATCTCGCCCTTCAGGAACTCCACGTTGTCCGCTCCGGCCTTGCGCTGATTGTCGCGGGCAAGCGCCAGCATCTCGTCCGTCATGTCGAGGCCGTAGGCCTTGCCGGTCGGGCCGACGCGCTTGGCGGAGAGGAGGACGTCGATCCCGCCGCCAGAGCCCAGGTCCAGCACGGTTTCGCCCTGGTTTAATTGGGTTAAGGCCGTCGGGTTGCCGCAGCCGAGCGACGCCAACAGGGCCTCGGCCGGCAACGATCCGGTCTCGCTCGAACAGTACAGGTTGGACGTGATCGGGTCGAACTTGCCGGAGGTCTTGTCGCCGCAACAGGAGCTGCCGCCGCTTTTGACCTGCAAGGCGGCCTGCCGGTACTCGGCCTTGACGCTCTCTTTGATGGTGTCCCTGGCGGTGCGATCTGCCATGTGGGCCTCCTTTTGGCCTGAAGCATCAATAATTCTTGATGGTAGAGGGTAAAAAAAGTCATCACTCGCAGCAGGGCGAAAGCGATTGGCCCTTGCGGCTCTGGCCTTTCAGATCGGCAACTAGCTCGCTCAATTGTTCCAGAGCCTCGCCATTCAGCGCATAGTAGATCCAGCGGCCGTCGCGGCGGTCTTTCACCAGGCCCGCATCCTTGAGCGTCTTCAAGTGAAAAGACAGGCGCGATTGAGCCGCGGCGAGTTTTTCGGTCAGGTCGCAGACGCACTGTTCCCCGTCGGTCAGGCAGTCGATGATTTGCAGGCGGGTCTCGTCCGCCAGCGCATGGAACCATTTGGCGCTATGCGCCAGTTTCTTGTGAGTGGTCGCGGGCACGCAACAGATTACATCAACGATTGTTGATTAGTCAAGATGCGGGGCGGGGTTGTCGGGGCGGCGCCGTGATGAATGGGGGGGATGGGGGCGGCTTCCCTACGGGAGAGCCGCCGTGTGTGCAGGGCCGGCATGTCCGGCATCGGGTTGCGGGCCAAAACATGCTGGCGGGAATATTCCCGAACCTCTCGGTGTTTTATTATTGGAGCGAGACCGGCAAGGTGCTCATGAGATAAAGACGTCACGTCCCCGGTCGCCATGTCTCGGCCATGTTATGGACGGCAGCGGGGCCGATATTAGAAAGCCACCTTGGCGGCGGGACCGGCCGTTCGAACCAACCGAAGATGGCCGCGTGTCATGCCTGCGACGAGTTCGGCAAGACGGGCAGGGAGGGCGCGCGCCCGGGCGCGCGCCCGGCGCCAGTCCTTGTCGATGGCGAGCCGAGACTTCAGCCCGAGCTTCGCCCCCAGCTTCCGGAACTGCGCCCGTTCCTCATATTCACCCAGAACGGTCTGGGCCTGTTTCAGCCAGGCGACAAGATCAGGCCTGGCATAGGGTTCGCCGAGAGCCCATTCCTCTTGATAGCGGACGGACTTGATCATGAGCCGGAGACGATGGAGCGTCTTGCGGCGGGGATCGGCGTCGGCCCGGGCGATCAGTTCGCGCAGGCGGCCGGCCTGCCTGGTCCGCAAGGCGATGAGGTGTTGGCCCAGCCAATCGGAAGGGGCCGGCGTGGGGGGGAGGGCATGGTGCTCCACTACGCGCTCGACTTTCCCGTAGGCCTGTTTCTTCTTCAGCTTGCTCTCCAAGACCCTGATCTGTTGTTTGACGAGCCGACGATCCCGTCCCGGGGCATCGCAACGGTCCAAATACTGGTCGAACACATGTAACGTGCGGAGACGGCTGAAGCGGGAGACGCAGCGGGCGATGGTCTTGGCGTTCTCTTCTTCTCCCACGAGTTCCAGGTAGGCTTGCAGCCGTCGCAGGTGGGTGCGCAGCCGATGCAAGGTCTTGGCGCGGCGGTCTCCGGCCGAGAGGGACGCCAGGGCGTGCAAGGCCACAGTCCTGTATCTGGACGCTCGGTCCTGCTCAACCTGTTGCCGTGCCTGTGTTTTTTCAGCCATGCTCCTGTGCCTTCATCGGGGCTTCAAGTCGGCAAAGCCGGTATGGTACAGTAGCCGCTCTTGCCCTTGCGCTGAAGGAGAGCGGAATGGACTGTATCTTGTTTCGACATGGGATTGCCGTGGAGCCGGAGGAGTGGAAGGGGGCCGAGGTCCAGCGGCCGCTGACGCCCAAGGGGGCGGAGCGGGTCCGTGAGGGGGCTGCGGGGCTCGTTCGACTCGGCGTGGTCCCGACCCATATTCTGTCCAGCCCGTTGCTCCGCGCGTTCGATACCGCGAAAATCATCCGTAACACATTGCGGCTCCGTCTGGAAATTCGGATCTGCGACGAGCTGGCGCCCGACGCGCCTCCCGACAAGCTCCTGCCTCTGCTGGCCGGCCTCCCCGAAGACGCCTGCGTGATCTGCGTCGGCCATGAGCCCCATCTCGGCGAAGCAGCCGGCGTGCTGCTGTTCGGTCAGCCGGTCGCCGGTCTGTCGCTGAAGAAAGCCGGCGCCTGCTGCGTCCGCTTCGAGGGGCCGCCCAAGGCGGGCCCGGGGATGTTGCGTTGGTGGCTCACGCCCTCGCAGCTCAGGAAGCTGGGGGAGCAGTGGCCGACTCTTTGACGGGACTCCCGGTTCCCGCCGGGGCCAGTTGGGCCCGGCCGTTCTTGAGCAGGGGCTCGATCTTCAGCCGCAGCGCCTCCTGGATTTCCTCCGGCGGCTTGCGGGCGTCCACCACTTCGAACGTGAACTCCTCCGCCATCTTGTCGAATTCCTCGATCAGCAGCCCCTGATATTTCTTGAAGCTGTCGTAGAGGTCGCCCCCCAGCCGCAAATCCATCCCGGACTCCCAGAAGTTCATCCCCTTGGTCTCGATCACCCGCAAGGCCAGCGTGTCCACGTCGATCCGCAGGTAGCAGACCAGGTCGGGAATGACCGCGAAGCCGAGCACGTCCCTGATCCAGGTCCGGTCCCCGCTGCGGACGAAGTCCCGGGCGAAGGCCGTGTAAATGTACCGGTCAGCCAGCACGATAAAACCGGAGCGGAGCGCCGGAATGATCTGATGCTCCAATCGGTCGGCGAAGTCGGTGGCGTAGAGGAGGCTGAACGACCAGCGGTCCAGGATGTTGCCCTGCTTGGCCATCTCGATGGTCTTGGACATGAGGTTGGAGCGGGTCCAGCCGGTGGTGACGACGCCGTACCCCTGCACCTCGAGCCACTCCTGCAACATCTCGATGTGCGTGGAGCGGCCCACGCCGTCCGTGCCCTCGATGGCGATCAGCTTGCCTTTGAGCTCATTCAGATTTTGGTACGGCAAACCGTCGCCAAAATACTGTCTCGCGTTTTCCATGCGTGCCCCGTTTCGGTTTGTAATGTTCCAGCGCCGTGGAGACCAACTGGCGCATGTCGTTTTGCTGCTCTTCGATTTCCTTCGTGGCGTCCATCGTGATCAGCCCGTACTCGCTCACGATCTTGTCGTACTCCAGCAGGATGCGGGCCTGGAAGATGCGGAAGCTTTCCGTCATGTCCTGGCTCAGGCCCATGTCCATGCCGGCTTCGTAATACTTGAACTGGGCGCGCATGCCGCCCAGCAAGCGATTGATGGCCACCTCGATCGGCACTTTGAAATAAAAGGCCATGTCGGGGCGGATCGCGAACCCGTAGAGCTTGCGCACCCAGGGGGGCGAGACTCCGCGCACGGCGTCTCTCGCGAAAGCGGTGTAGGCGTACCGGTCGGCCAGCACCACCATGCCGGCTTTGAGCGGCGGCAGAATGTCGTAGTAGAGCCGGTTCGCAAAGTCGGTGGCATGGAGCAGGCTGAACGTCGTGGGGGTAAGCGACTTGTTCTTTTTTCCGCGGCGGGTCGTCTCGCGGACCAGCTCGGACGAATTCCATTCGGTGAAGAAGACGTTGTAGCCCTTGGATGTCAGCCATTTCTGCAACAGCAGCACCTGGGTGCTTTTGCCGGAGCCGTCGATGCCCTCCACAATGATCAGCTTGCCGGGGAAGGGATGCGGCTGGTTGAACGTGACCAGAGGGGGCGTCATGCAGGGACTCCTTCGCGGGTGAACGAGCCGGCCGTCTCGAACTGGATCGGCCGCTTGAAGACTTTTTCGAACAGATCGGACCGGTTGCGGGCCGACCAGATTTCCAACTCGGGGTCGCCGGCGGTTTTAAGCGTGATGCGCAGGGGCTTGCCCACCGAGACGCGGAGGTCCTGAATCACCGAGAACTGGCTGCGGTCCAGGGCGTCGGCGATGCGGAGCAGCGCGCTGAGAATCAGGACGGTTTTCCGGCTTTTGGGCGGCAACTCGGACAGGCCGGCGTGGGTGTCGCGGGGCAGCGCCCGGCGATGGTAGCGCGCGACGTTGGCGATGATTTCGACCTCGTCGGCGGTCAATCCGTAGAGGTCGCTGTGTTTGATCAGGTAGTAGGCGTGCTTGTGGTGCTGGCGCGAGTTGATGAGGTACCCGATATCGTGGAGGAGCGCCGCATACTCCAGCCATTCGCGCTCGCGTTCGCCCAGTCCGTGCAGGAGGGCGGTTTGATCGAAGAGGCGCGTCGCCAGGAACGCCACGTGATCCGCATGCACCTGGGGATAGTGACAGCGGCGCGCCAGGTAGACCACGTTGCGGCGGCGGACGTTGGGGATCTCCTGCTCGGTGCGGATGCGGTCCTTGTGCCGCGCGATGAAGTCGTAAATGAGCCCTTCCCGGATCGCCTTGTCGCTGACCGTCATTTGTTCGTGTCCGGTCTGGTCCATCAGGCTGCGAAATACCATCGCGGCCGGCAGCAGGGTGTCGGCCCGTTTCGGGTCGAGGCCGGGAATGGCCAGCCGGTCCTTGAAACTGGCATGGGTCAGCAGACTTTCCACCGCCTGGACTTCCTTGCGCGTGATCCGGGTCAGGTTGATCTGGGTCAGGGGGCGGCCGGTCCGGCGCAGATAGATGACCTCGGTGAGGTTCGCGGCCATCCCCGAGGTCGCCACCAGACGCTCGAACGACCTGGTCTTGAACTGCCGCAGCGCCTCTTTGAGCTGCTGATCGATGGCCTGCTGCAGTTTCTTGAGCATCCCCTTGGTGGGCGGGTCCTGCCGGAGGTAGAGGTCCTTCAACCGGATCGCGCCCAGCTTGAGGCTCTGCGCCTGGGCCATGGCCTCCCGGTTGCCGACCATCAATTCCACCGACCCGCCGCCCACGTCCACGACCAGCGTCGGCTGATCGGACAGGTCCATGCTGTGGCGCACGCCGAGGTAGATGAGGCGGGCTTCTTCCTGTCCCGTCACCACGCGCACCCGGAGCTTGGTCTGCCTGGCGATTTCTTCGATGAACTCGCCCCCGTTCTTGGCCTCGCGCACGGCGCTGGTGGCGACGGCCTTGATCCGGTCGTAGCCCTTGTTGCGGGCCAGGGTGGTGAGCGTCCGGATGACTTCCAGCGCGCGGGTCATGGCGGCTTCCGAGAGGCGGCGGGTCTTGAAGGCCCCGTCGCCAAGGCGGGTCATGTCTTTGAACCGATCCAGGACCTTGTAGGAAAAGTCCGGCTCGACCTCCGCCAGGACCATGTGGATCGAGTTGGTGCCGATATCGAGGACCGCAAGCGTTGCCATCAGTCCATCCTACGGGCTAGAGCGGGACCGGCGGGGCTGTGTGCCGGATGATTTTGCCTTCCACCATGTAAACCACCAGTTCCGCCATGTTGGTCGCATGGTCGGCGATGCGCTCGATGTATTTGCCGATGAAGGTCAGCCGGATGGCCCGCGTAATCGTTTTGGGCTCTTCAATCATGAACGAAAGCAGCTCGCGAAACAACTGTTCCGTCAGGTCGTCCACGAAGTCGTCGTCGGCGCACACTTTTCTGGCCAAGGCCGCGTCGTGGCGCACGAAGGCGTCCAGGGATTCCCGCACCATGCGCTGGGTCCAGTGGGCCATCCTCGGCAGATCGATGTAGGGCTTGAGCTTGGGCTCTTCGTTGAGCTCGATGGCCCGCTCGGCGATGTTTTCGGCCAGATCGCTCATGCGCTCCAGCTCCGTGGAGAGTTTCATGGCGGTGGTCACGAACCGCAGGTCTCCCGCCGTCGGTTGCTGCAGCGCCAGCACCCGGATGCAGTTCTCGTCGATCTCGACATCCAGGGCGTTGATGACCTTGTCGTTGGCGATGATCCGTCGGGCCAGTTCCGAGTCACGCTCCACGAGGGCCTTCATGGCTTCGCTGATCTGCTGTTCGACCAGCCCGCCCATGCGGAGAATCTGCTCGTTGATGCGCGCCAGCTCTTCGTCCAGGTGACGTTGCATAATTCCCTCATGAGGCGTGAAGCGTGAAACGACAGAATGCTCTGATGCAGTCGCCGTCCCGGTTTCATCCGAACCGGCCGGTGATGTAGTCCTCCGTGCGTTGGTCGCGGGGGTTGGTGAAGATCGTCTGGGTGTCTCCGTATTCGACCAGCTCGCCCATCAGGAAGAATCCGCAGCGGTCGGACACCCGCGCCGCCTGCTGCATATTGTGCGTCACGATGACCACAGTATAGCGTGTTTTGAGCGAGAAGATCAGTTCCTCGATGCGTCCCGTGGCGATGGGGTCCAGGGCGGAGCAGGGCTCGTCCATCAGGATGACCTCCGGCTGGACGGCCAGGGCGCGGGCGATGCAGAGCCGCTGCTGCTGTCCGCCGGAGAGACCCGTCGCGCTCTGATGCAACCGGTCCTTGACCTCGTCCCACAGGCCGGCGCCCTGCAGACTTTCTTCCGTCAGGCGATCCAATGCCTCTTTCTCCCTCACGCCCTGCATGCGCGGGCCGTACGCGACGTTGTCGTAGATGGACTTCGGGAAGGGATTGGATTTCTGGAAGACCATGCCGACCCGTTTCCGCAGGTCCGTCACGTCCACCTGCGGGTCGTAGAGGCTCAGTCCGTCCAGTTCCACCCGGCCTTCCACGCGGGTGCCTTCGATGAGGTCGTTGAGGCGGTTCAGACAACGAAGCAGGGTGGATTTGCCGCAACCGGATGGGCCGATGAAGGAAGTGACCTGGTTCGCCGGGACGGCCAGGTTGATGTTGAACAGGGCCTGGATGGTTCCATAATAGAAATTCATGCCGGCGATCCTGATCTTGACCTCTCGGTTCCCTGTCGGCAGAGGGCCGGCCGCTTGGGCCGGCTCGCCGCCCGATGTCGACGTCGGGACGGTGGAGGGTGTCCAGCGGTCCCGAACCTTGTTCGGCGCGAAACTCGGGGATGGATTGACAGGCATGGCCGGTTCTCCCGTTTCTGGGTCCATGGTCATACGGCGGAGGTTGCATAACGCTTGCGCAAGCAGTTGCGGATCATCACCGCCACCAGGTTCAGCAACACCACGACCACGATCAAAGTGAGCGTGGTCATGTAGACCATCGGCTTGGCCGCCTCCACGTTCGGGGACTGGAAGCCCACATCGTAGATGTGAAACCCCAGGTGCATGAACTTGCGGTCCAGGTGCAGGAAGGGAAACTGGCCGTCCACCGGCAGGTCCGGGGCCAGTTTGACCACGCCGGTCAGCATCAGGGGCGCCACTTCGCCGGCGGCGCGGGCCATGGCCAGGATTAGGCCGGTCAGGATGCCGGGCAGGGCGCAGGGCAACACCACGTGCCGGATCGTCTCCAGCTTCGTGGCCCCCAGCGCGATGGACCCTTCCCGGAAATCGCGCGGCACGGCCGAGAGCCCTTCCTCCGTGGCCACGATCACGACCGGCACCGTCAACAGGGCCAGCGTGAGCGAGGCCCAGAGGATGCCGCCGGTCCCATAGGTCGGATTGGGGAGCGCTTCGGGAAAGAGGAGCGCGTCGATGGTCCCGCCGACGGTGTAGACGAAGAAGCCCAGGCCGAACACGCCGAACACGATCGAGGGCACGCCGGCGAGGTTGTGGACCGCGATGCGGACGAGCCGGACCAACGGTCCCTGCCGGGCATATTCCCGCAGATACAAGGCGGCCATCACGCCGAAAGGCATGACGGCGACCGTCATGATCAGGACCATCATGACGGTGCCGAAGATCGTGGGGAAGATGCCGCCCTCGGTGTTGGCTTCCCGCGGCTCGCCGGAGACGAACTTCCAGAGGTTGCGCAGGTAGGTCAGGGTTTTCAGGGACCAGTCCATCTCGTTCGGGCGCAGCGCGGCGATGACCTTCGACAGGGGAAGCCGGACTTCCTGCCCCGTGGAGAGGCTCACGGCGACTTCGTATTCGCCCGCCTGGCGACGCAGGACGTCCAGGATATCCGCCTGGCGCCGGTATTGCTCCTCCAGGACCACCAAGCTTCGCTGAAGGTCCAGGTCGGTCGCGGTCTCATTCTCGGTCAGGCGGTCGTCGAGTCGCAAAGCCTGACGTCGGAGGCGCAGGGACTCCAGGCGGCGGTTGATCTCGTCGATCTCGTCGTGCTCGATCCGGTGAATGCGCTCGTGCAGCCGGTTGGCCTGTTCGATCAGCGGCGCCAGGGCGGACCAGGCGGCCGGTCCCTCCGCAACCGGAGCGCCCTCGCGGTAGAGGGCGCGCACGCGCCCATAGAGCGGCCCCCATTCCCGCCGTTCGAAGACCGCCAGATCGAACGGCGCGGCCTGCGCGACGACGGCGTCCGCGTCCACCCACTTGAAGTCGTATCCGAAGGCGTCCTGGTTGCCGACCCGGAATCGGGTGCGCCGTTTGCCGTCCGGATGTTCCGGGCTCTTCGAATGGGGAATCGTCTCGCTGTTGATCGGCTGGCCGATCAGAGTCCGGCCGTCGGCGAGCCGGATTTCCAGGATGTCCGCCGGCCAGAACTGCCCCAGTCCCTTGACCATGATCAGACCCAGCAAAGCGCCGATCATCAGGAGGCTGAGCGCGACACCGGAGGCGGTCAACCAGATGAAGAGGTCGCCGCTTTTCCAGAACGTGGCGAGGGAGGAGCGCGTCATGGAATGGCCGCCTCTCGCGTCATGCGTGGCCATGTTTGTTCTTCAACCGCTGCCGCACGACCTCGGCCAGGGTGTTGACGGCGAACGTGACGACGAACAGCAGCAGGGCGGCCAGAAACAGCACGCGGTAGAGGGTGCCGCCGTGCGGCGCTTCCGGAATCTCCACGGCGATATTGGCCGAGAGGGTGCGAAATCCGTTGAACCAGTTCCATTCCATGATCGGGGTGTTGCCGGTCGCCATCAGCACGATCATGGTCTCGCCGATCGCCCGGCCGAAACCGATCATGACGGCGGAGAAGATGCCCGGACTGGCGGCGAGCAGCACCATGTGGGCGACGGTTTGCCAGCGAGTCGCGCCCAGGGCCAGCGATCCGGCGATGAGGTTCCGCGGCACGTTGGACAGCGCTTCTTCGGCGATGCTGTAGATGATGGGAATGACGGCCATGCCCATGACGATGCCGACGACCACCGCATTGCGCTGATCGTAGCGGAGGCCGAAGGTCTGCGCCAGCCAGGTCTTGAAGTGGCCCTGGAACAGGAGCCGTTCGATGACTTCGTTGCCGGCCAGGCACAAGGCGATGCCGCCCAGGAGCAGCGGGATCAGCGCGAAGGCTTCGGCGCCGGGGCGGAAGCGATGGCGAACCGATCGGGGCACGAGGCGCCACAGCAAGGCGGCGGCCATGACCAGGGCCGGCAGGACGACCGTCATGCCGACGAGCGCCGGGAAGAACCGTTCGAGCAACGGCGCCAGCCAGAGGCCGGCCAAGAAGCCCAGCACGACGGTGGGCAGGGCCGCCATGATTTCGATGGTGGGCTTGATCGCGGCGCGCAGCGAGGGGTGCATGAACTGCGAGGTGAACAGCGCCGCCAGGATGGCGAGCGGAATCGCCAGGAGGAGCGCATAGCCGGTGCCCTTGATCGTGCCGAAGGCCAGGGGCGCCAAGCCCAGCTTGGGTTCGAAATCGTCCGAGCCGGAGGAGGACTGCCAGACCTGCGCCGGCCCATCGTAGCCCTCGTACCAGACCGGCGCGAACAGCGTGCGCATCGTCACTTCCGGATGGGGATTGCGGATATCGTGAAGCGTCAGCCTGCCCGCCCGATCGTAGGTCAGCAGCCCGTTGGCTTTGGGCGCCAGGGCCACCGAGACCAGAGGGGCGCCGGATTCGGGCAGCCGCAACACCGTCTGCTCGGAGGTGGCGTGACGGAGCAGGGCTGCGCCGGAGGCGTCCCCGGTCACGAATCCCTTGTCGCGTTGCGAGGGGGAAAACGCGGTCACGGAAGCCCGGTGGGGGTCGAAGCGATGGTTCTGCCGGAGGGCCAGGCCTCCGGACTGGCTCGGATCGCGGACCTGGACCCAGGTGGAGACGGAGCCGTTCCGGGTCATGACGACGAGCGACCGGTCGCCGATCAGGAATCCCAGACGGGATACGGCGTCGCCGGTCCCCTCGTCCGGATAAGCGCCGGCCCACTCCACACGGTCCGGCGCCGTGAGACGGACTGCGTGGACTTGACCGGTGCTGGTGCCGACGTAGAGGTTCAGAAGCGGGGCGTCCAGGGCGACGGCTGTGATACGGCCCCGGAAGGCCGGGAGCGTGATCGGGGAGGCGACCGGAGCCGGTGCCTCGTTTTCCGACGCCGGCCCGGCCAGGAGCAGGATCAGGGCCCCGGTCTGCGTGACGGCCGCCATGCCGGTTCCGTGATCGCCCGTGCGATAGGCCAGGGCGGCGATCGGCTGTTCGGCGACCTTGATCGGCGCGGCGGCGACGATCGACGGGTGCATGCTTCTGACGCCGGACTCCGAGACGGAAGGGGCGATGAGAATTGTGATCGGAACGACGAACCCATCGTCGGTGCCGACCACGTGGCCGGCGGACTGGCCTCCGGCTTTCGCCATGGCCGTGATGCGTTTGCCGCGCAGGACCGGCGGAAGCTCGACGGAGATCGGCCGTCCGCTCGGCAGCGCGACGAACAGAATCCCGTCCGGCTTGATCACGTAGGCGATCTCTCGATGTTCGTCCAAGCCGATGAGCGCCGTCTCTCGTTCAGCCGGAGGGTTGGGGAGGGACAGTTGGGCGGTCAGGCTGGAGGTGGCGGGCCGGAAGAGGGGCAGCACTTCCGCGATGAGGAACAGCAGGATGGCCAGGACGCCGAGAATCACCGCCAGGCCGCCGAAACTGATCACCCATCCGGCCAGCCGGTCGAGGTGGGGCCTGAGCCACGTCGTGCGGCCGGCGATCGGACGCTGGAGGCGATGTCCGGTTGCGGGAGGCTGTGCGGCCAGTCCGGGACGGACCGGCGGCTCCGCAAGGAGCGACAACCGGGAGTCATGATCGTTCATCGGTCTGCCATGGTATCGGCGGCGCGCGGACCCGTGTCGGTCATCGGAGCTTGGCTAGCTCTCGTCGCGCAAGCTCGCCATCGACCGGGAAATAGCCGTCTTTCAGCACGTCGGACTGCCCCTCCCGGCTGTAGACATACTTGAAAAACTCTTTGACGATCGGGGGGAGAGGCTTGCCTGGCGCTTGGTTGACGTAGACGTAGAGGTACCGCCAAAGCGGATAGCTGCCGTTGCGAGCGTTGCCCTGGGTCGGTTCGACGAAGGGCAGGCCCGGCCCTTTGCTGATGGGAACCAGGCGGACTCCGGAGGTCGTGTAGCCGATGCCGCTGTACCCCATGCCGTAGCGGTCTTCCGTCACGCCCTGGACGACGGAGGCGGAGCCGGGTTGTTCCTTGACCTCGTCCTTGAAGTCTCCGTTCTTCAGCGCCTGTTCTTTGAAGAAGCCGTAGGTGCCCGACGCGGAGTTGCGGCCATAGAGGCTGATCGGCGACGCAGCCCAGTCGCCGGGCAAGCCGAGCTGTCCCCAGGTCCCTAGGTTGTCCGGGTGGCCCTGTCTGCGGCTCTTGGAGAAGGCCGCATCCACCTGTGGCAGCGTCATGCCCGGAAGCGGGTTGTCTTTGTTGACGTAGAACGCCAACGCATCGACGGCCACGGGCAATCCGGTCGGCTGGTATCCGAACTTGGCCTCGAACTTGTCGATCTCGCTGCCTTTCATCTTGCGGGACATCGGGCCGAGCTGTGCCGTGCCCTCGATCAGGGCCGGCGGAGCCGTGCTGGAGCCTTTGCCCTCGATCTGGACCTTGACGCCGGGATACTGGCGGCGAAAGCCCTCGGCCCAGAGGGTCATCAAGTTATTCAGCGAGTCGGACCCGATGCTGTTGAGCGTCCCGGAGATGCCGCTGACTCGTTGGTACGGAGGCAACGACGCGTCGAGGCTCGGACGGTCCGCCGCAAGCACGAGGGGAGCCTGGACGACGGCCAGGTGCAACAGCATGTAGACGAGCAGAGAGCGCAGCGGCATACGTCCTCTTGAACAGTTTGGAGGAGCGTAGACTGCCACGGTTGCCGGGTCGTTGCCGGGTCGTTAACAGCGTGTTAAATCAACGGGCGGGAGCCAGGTTGCGGCGGCCTGGCGTGACTTCATATTCGAATCCGCGTCGGCGCAGGAGCAAGGCACCGCTGCGGCTGAGGTCGTCGATCATGTGGAACAGTTCGCACCAGGTCAGTTCCGGCAGTTCCGCGGCGAGTTGTTCGATGGTCAGGCAGCCGGCCCGGTCCAGGAGATCCAGGACGAGGGTTTCTTTGTGGAGGGCGGTGTACGGCATGGGAGTCCCCTTCGGTCAGGGCGACGACGGACAAGAGGTCACCCGATGGCTCGGGCAACCTCTTGATGGATCGCGTGCGAGAGATCCTGGCTCACGCATCGGTACAGGGGACAGGACCGGTGGAGTCCCGTCTCACAATACTCCATCCGCTCGTTCAAGCTCGGCTTGAACGGCACGATGATCGCAGAGCGCAGCGCGGTCGGTCCGCTCGTCTCTTGATCCACGAAATGCGGACAGCTCATGTCATTCACCTCCTTTCTTTCTTGAGTCGGTACCGGCTCCTTGCCCCGGGTATGCTCCCCAGGGGGCACACCCGGAGGAGGACCCGAGGCTCACAGGAGGACGTTACAGGCGCCAGCCTAGTCGATCCATGTCTCATGCGGATTAACCGAAGATTGCATCTGTGTAAATTTTTCGAGGAAGGCCGGTCAGACCACGTCATGGGCGACATCTGAAGAAGGAGGCGGGAAGCGCACGGCCAGGACTCGCATGACGCCCAACGTCAGGATCGTCGCGCCGAGGATGGCCAGGTGAGTGACCTCGTCGCCCTTGAACCATTGGGCGATCACCTCGGTCAGCATCACGACCAGAATCGTGTCCACGATGAAGGTCACCTTGACCCGCCCTTCAGAGAAATAGGTCACGGTCGTCTTGAACAGCTCCACGACCGCGAGGATGATCAGCGTGTCGAGGATGATCTGCCGCAAGGCCACCTCGACCGGGCTGCGCAGGAGCAGTCCCAGATCCAAAAAGGTCTTGGCCACGCCGCCGGTCAGGGCCGCGAGGATCGTGATGATGAGCAGGCTCAAGACCAGTTTGATGCCCTTGTTCCAGAGCTTGGTCAGGTCCATTTCGACAAGACGCTCCATCGCCCTCCCGAACCACAGGTAGCCTTGCGAGAGGTGCGGCCAGATCGGCTGCGCGCCCGCTTTCTCAGAACTCATCGACCGACACCGGGTGCAACAGGTCCCGCACCGACAGCACGCCCACGATCTGGTCGGCTTTGAGCACGGCCAGATGGCGCGTGCCGCTCCGCTCCATCAGGTCCGCGGCTTCGGTGATCGGGCTCCGCTCGTCAAGGCCGATCACCGGGCTGCTCATGATGTCCTTGACGGGGATGCAATTGGCGGGGAGGCTCATCCCCACCACGTCGCGCACGATGTCGGTTTCCGTGACGATGCCGACGATGCGCCGGTTCTGCTCGACGAAGACGCTGCCGATCTTTTGTTCCCGCATCACCTTGGCCGCCTCCAGGGCGGAGGTCAGATGCGGCACCGTCACCAGGTTGCGCTGCATGAGTTGCATGGCTGTGACCATCACAGTCCTCCTTTCTTTGTGGTGAAACCGTCCGGTTACGCGGAGCCGCGCTCCGCCGTCATGGCCAGGATCGTTCCATCGC
>Ga0233425_10002772_pt1 | contig 33511 bp, 30 predicted proteins | sample Watercolumn_Towu_2_FD_181712 | JGI IMG/M metagenome (GOLD analysis project Ga0233425, IMG submission 181712) | Freshwater microbial communities from Lake Towuti, South Sulawesi, Indonesia - Watercolumn_Towuti2014_140_MG | ecosystem: Environmental > Aquatic > Freshwater > Lake | place... | reverse complement strand
CTCCGGGTGATTCCGGCGCTCCCAAGCAATAGCTGGCCGCAGTAAACCGGCGTCAGGTAGGGCGGCCTTTCCAGGCCGTCTCGTCGGCCCAGAACGGTTGATCTACGGACAATCAAGGAGCAACCGTTGAGGAGGCCGGACCGGCACCGTTGACGGACGATCGTTGGTTGATGCACCGTGGCGGAAAGCCGCCGCTCCCTGCGGAGTGGCGGCCTTCGCTTGCGGAAAGGCTGAACGAGATTGCGGAAAGCTTGATGTCGCTTGTGGAACGGCTGTTGTACCTGTCGGAATGACGACTGCACCTTGGGGAAAGGCTGTTGTAGGTCATCGAATGGCTGACGTAGCACTCGGAGACCACGCTGAAGTATGAAAAATGGGCGTTGTAGCGACGACATCGCGCGTTCTGAGGGATGCAACGGCCTCTTGACGACCTGCAACGGCGTCCTGGCGAGATGCATGGACGGGTAACCGTGGCCCGTGGAGAAGCGACTTCGGCCCTGCGGGGTCAATTGCCCAACCCGCCAGTTTCGGCCCACCCGTTTGAGGCATGGACGGGGATGAACAAGGCCGCCTTCGATGCCGTCGTGACCGCGACCAAGACCAATTATTCGGGCTTTGCCGCCGTGGATCAGGATTTTCAGGTGGCCGAAGGGGACCTGCACAAGCAGACCGAAACGCTGGAGGACTTCACGACCGGGGCGATCATCATCGGGCGGGCGCAGTTCCTGCCCGGCACGACGGAGCGGGAAGTGATTGACGCCATTCCGACAGAACCCGCGTCGCAGCCGCCCGCTCAAGCCGTGATTTCGGCCGCCACATCCCCCGCCGCCGGCGCGGTGCATCTCGAATTCGATGCGGAACGAGGCACCGAATTCGATGTCCTGCAAAAAGGGGCCACCGACCCCGACTTTGTGCTCGTGGCGGATAAAACCATCGCCCGCGAGTACGACGCGACGGGCTTGATTCCGGGGAATTATGACTTCAAGGTGATCGGTCGTAATTCGCAAGGTGCCGGGCCGGAGAGTGCCGTCAGCACCGTGCTCGTCACCTAGCTGGACGGCCGGGGAAAAGCAAACCCCGCCGCCCGACTTCCCCAGCGGCTGGTGACGGGCTTTCCGATTCGTGGGCGAACGCCCAGCAGTGGCTTGTCCGAACGCATCAACCTTCGGACACCATTGCGAATTCCCCCATCAGATTTGGCCATCGCCGCGTAGTGACATTCGCTGCTGAAACTGATGTGCGGGCCTGCGACTACTGTTGCGAACCGCTTTCCAGTGAGTTAGTTTGTGCTCGCGGGTTGTCATCAATTCCCAAGTGTTCTCGTTGTCAATTCTCTGCGAAGGATTCTCGTATGCAGTCGGTAAGGCGGAATCTCGTTGGTCGGTCTGATCGGGGCGGATTTACCCTGATCGAATTGCTGGTGGTGATTGCGATCATCGCCGTGTTGATTGCTCTCCTGTTGCCCGCTGTCCAGCAGGCCCGCGAAGCAGCCCGGCGGACTCAGTGCAAGAACAACCTGAAGCAAATTGGCGTGGCCATGCACAACTTTCACGATGTGCATGGGGTCTTTCCGCACTGCGGAATGGACGACGATACCGGAGCCTACTCTTGGGGACCGATGATTCTGCCGTACATGGATCAGGGGCCGATGTACGACGGGCTTGTCGCCGACGGAATCCTTTTCAATCCCAAGGGGGTAGACAACCACAAGATTTCCGGCGGAGCCTTGCAAGGGCCGTGGTATCCGTCCGCCTGTAACAACGCAGGTTATTACTCCGGTCCGGCACTCGTTGATACGCCACAGGCTCCTGTCGCCGGTAAGCCAACCAACCCCTGTGCACCATGGCAGGCGGTGCTGGCAGCGCACGGCAAAAACGCGCCGGAGCAGGTCCTTGCAGCCTTTACCTGTCCGTCGGATGCGCGATTGCCTCGCAACAATGCCAACCTCGCTCGATCAAGCTACGTCGCCAGCATCGGACAGGCGCCGACAAGTCTCGGATCGAATTTCGCCTGTGCCGTGTTCAAGGGGAGCATGCAGACCGGCGTCATCACCTACGCCAACGACAACTACCGCAACTGGCCGAACTCAACCCGTGATGTCCTGGACGGCACAAGCAACACCTTCATGGTTGGCGAAGCGAACGCCCCGGACGCCAACAACGATCGCGCGTTTGGCGTGTGGACCGGCGGACGCACCTCGCGGTCGTGCCTGACGTCCGAGATTGGATCGTTCGCACGGTTTGCCGACGTGGGGTATCCCATCAACAAGCAGTGCAACAACCCGTACACCGTCAACAATGCCGCGGACCTGTGCCGGTTGTCGTTCGGAAGTTTCCACACGGGAGGAGCGCACTTCGTGCTGGCGGACGGTGCCGTGAAGTTCGTGAACGAAAACATCAATTCGGTTCTGTACACGAGCCTGGGCACGCGTCGCGGCAAGGAGCCTGTTTCGAACTTCTAGTTGGCTCCCGACAAATTGTGAAACTGAGAGCCGGCCGAATTGCCATCGTTCGGGGCATTCGGCCGGCTTCGTGTCTCGGGACAGATACCAGACTCGTGCTCGCTTGTGTTTCCACGCGGATCGTGGATGATCGTTTGAAACCACGCCGGAAGTCGGAGCCGCTCGGGCCGCGTCCGGTTTCGTTCGCTTTCGGCCTCAATGTCAAAGGTGCATCATGACGTTTGTTCGATGTTCGGTCGTGGCTGTGCTGGTAGGCGTTTTTGTTTGGACCGGAGGTTGCGGAGGCTCCGGGCAAAAACCGACCGCCAGAGTCAAAGGCAAGGTGACTTTCAACGGTCAACCCGTGACCGGCGGCAACATCACATTGTCCCCGGTGGTCGTGGGAAGTAACGAACCCGGAAAATCGGCCACCGGCAGCATCGGTACCGACGGCACCTTCACACTGACCACGTACCAGCAGAATGACGGTGCGATTATCGGCAAGCATCGGGTGACGTTCAGCGCTCCCGTGAGCGCGACCGAACCTGGAGAAGGTCACACCGACGAAGCGGCCGCGGCGGCTGCCGCCCAGGTGATCCCCTACATCGGTCTGCAGCCGAAAACGAGCGAGGTCGAGGTCAAGGCGGGCGACAACTCGCTGGACATCGAGCTGGCCAAACCCGGCGCGTAGCGACTCCGCCGAAATCCATCCGATGCCGTTAAAGTGCCGCGTCTCGGCATACCTCGCGGACGCGGCGATGCTTCCTGATTCCAACGACTCCCACCGGCCATGAGACCTCCACGCGGCACGGCCACTCCTTCCAAGGGGCCGATTCCCGTGGAGGCCCGTGACGGCCGGCAGCCACTTCGCCAGCGACTGTTCTCTCCCGTCGACGCCGCTTCAACATCGTTCCTGCGGCTGGTCGTTGGTGTCATTCTGGTCTGCGAGTGCGTCAGGTTTCACGTTTACGGCTGGATCGACACTTACTTCGTGCTGCCGACGATTCGGTTTGGCTACTTTGGTTTCGATTGGCTGCAACCATTGCCGGGCGACGGCATGCACCTCGTTTTCCTGGGGATCGCCGCGTCGGCTGCGGCGGTGACGCTGGGCTATCGATACCGCACGGCCATCGCATTGCTGGCCACCGGTTGGACCTACGTCAACCTGCTCGATCAATCCACGTACCTCAACCACGCGTACCTACTGTCGCTGGCCTGCGTGTTGCTGGCTGTGCTTCCCGCGCCGCTGGATTGGTCGCTCGACGCGCGACGCCGAGCGCAACGCGGTCCCCACACCACCCCTGCCTGGTCGCTGTGGCTGCTGCGGTTTCAAATCGCGGTGCCGTACGTTTTCGGCGGCATCTCCAAATTGGATTCGGATTGGCTGCACGGCCAGCCCCTGCAGGTATGGATGTCGCGGATGACGCACCTTCACGAACGCGTGCCTGCGTTCGGCGAACCGTGGCTGGCGACGCTGTTCAGCTACGGCGGACTGGTCTTCGACCTCGCGGTCGTCCCCGCACTCCTGTGCCGCCGTACGCGGGTTGCCGCGTTCGCGGTGGCCCTCGCCTTCCACGGACTCAACGCCGCCATGTTTCACATCGGGGTATTCCCGTGGTTGATGATGTTCGCCACGACGATTTTCTTCGAACCGGGCTGGCCCCGCAGCGTTCTCCGCTGGGCGTCCGGCAACAAGTCGACTCCCGCCGGGATTCCACTCGCAACGGAATCGCCCGCTCCACCGGTTCGCAATCAGCCGTGGATCCTGATCGGTATCGCAACCTGGATCGTCGTGCAGATCCTGATCCCCTTCCGGCACCTGCTGTATCCCGGCGACGTCGCCTGGACGGACGAAGGTTCGAAATTCGCGTGGCGCATGATGCTGTTCGACAAGGTCACGGCCCTGCGAATCACCGCCACGAATCTCGCCGATGGAACGGCCAGGCCAATCGATCCGCGTGACCTGCTGACGCCCAAGCAACTCGAACGCATGAGCACCAACCCGGAACTGCTGGCCCTGTTTTGCCGCCACGTGGGAGACACCTTGCGGCGCGCGGGGCATCCGCAGGCCGAAATCCATGTGCTGGCGCTCTGCTCGCTCAACTTCCGGCGACCGCAGCTTCTCGTCGACCCCGCCGTGGACCTGTCGCGAGTTTCGAGGTCCATCCGGCCGCAAACCTGGATCGTGCCTCTGCGCGAACCGCTTCGCGAACAACCATGGCTGGTGCCGATGTCGCAATGGGAGCGGCAGATTCTGGGCCGTGTGCCTTCGCCGCCCGAACAGTGACGCGTCGTGCAGATGCCACGCCACCCTTCCACCATCGGCCACCGTTCGATACGACCAGCACGGCCTCGCCGCTCTGGAAAACGCGATCGGCTCGCGGCATCAACCGGCCAGAATCATCGCGTCCGCTGGCCAACGGTCAGAAGTCCGAGATCGTTTCGCCCCCGGCTACCGTGTTGATCGCACGGAGGACGACGAAGTCGATGTTCTGATTGACAAACTTCACGGACCCGTCGGCCAGCGCGGCGTTGCAACCGCCAACGTGAAGGCTCTTCGCACCGTGCTGGCCATCGGCGTTCGCAAAGCAAGGCATGCGATGTTGCGGGGCGCTCGAACAACCGTGCACGTCGTCAGGCAGGCGCGGCGGGTTGGAGTAGAAGTCGCCGCTGTCGTTGATCCCGTAGCAGTCGCCCCAGCGATCGCACCCACCCACCACGATGCCGCGCCCCAACGCCCAGACGCCGCGGGGATCGCTGCCGTCCGGCCCGGCTCGAATCTCCCAGAGCGCCACCGTGTTCGACTGCCCGTCGCTGATGCTCGCCATTTTTGCCGCGCCCGAATTCCCCATCAGGCCTCGCAGCTTCGAGGGTGCAGATGCGTAACCCGTGGAATTGTCCATCGTGAACTGACTGCCGAAGTTCGCGCCGTAGCATCCGCGCGCCCACTCGTTGTTCGGCGCTGTCGGATACTTCCGCAACGGATTGCTGTTCTTCGCGAAGATATCCGAGGGACAAATCAGAATCGGCAGAAACTTGCCCCGCAACTGCGCGTTCGTGCTCGGTGACATTGCCGTCATTGCCTCGTTGGCGTTGTACAGGTTGTAGATGTTCGTTTGATCGAGCTGCGGCAGCAAGAACACAAGCCACGTCGCCCCGTATTCGGTCGCGCAGTTCTCACCATCGAACACGCATTGCAGCCCGAGGGCCGCCGGATTCCGAAAGGCCAACCTCGCCGGTGGAAACGTTTGCACCTGATCGTGATAGAGGTGCAGCGCCAGCCCAATGTTGTGCAGGTTGTTTCGACATTGCGTTCGCCGGGCCGCCTCGCGAGCCTGCTGCACGGCCGGAAGCAAAAGCGAAACCAGCACCGAAATGATCGCAATTACCACCAGCAGTTCGATCAGCGTGAAGCCTCGGTGGCCAAACCGTCGTCGCATGAAAGACCCCATGGAAATGAAACCGAAGAAATACCCGCCACCGCATCTCGCCCGCTGCCATTGTCGCGACCGAATCCGCTCCGCGCCGAATCCGCTCCCGTGAGACGACCGAAAGCATAGTTCCCGATCGCGGATCGCACAACATCCACTCGGCAGCCACTGTGCCGCTTCTACCGCACACCGCCGGTCCTCGATAGACTGGCGGACATGGCTGACATCGTCCTGACCACGCTCAACGCGAAGTTCGCTCACGCGGCGTTCGGGCTGCGCTACCTGCTGGCGAACCTCGGCGAACTGCGATCGCGGGCGAAGATTCTTGAATTCGACATCAGCCAGCGGCCGGTCGATGTGTTGGAATCGGTGCTCGCCGAGCGGCCGAGGATTGTCGGCGTCGGGGTCTACATCTGGAACGTCGATCAGGCGACGCGGCTGGTGGCGGACCTCAAGCGAGTCGCTCCCGGCGTGATCGTGATCGTCGGCGGACCGGAAGTCAGTTACGAAACCGATCAGCAGGAGATCGCCCGGCTGACCGATTACGTTGTCACCGGTGAAGCCGATCTGGCGTTCGCGAACGTGTGCCGGGAAATCCTTCAATTCGATCAGGCGAGCGGGGGGCGTCAGCCCCCCGAGAGAATCGACGGTCAAGAACAAACCACTCGGGGGGCTGACGCCCCCCGCTCGCCTGAGACTTGGCAGGGAGCGCGAATCGTTGCCGCCGAAATACCGCAGTTCGCGGAGATCGAACTTCCGTACGACCTGTACGACGACCGCGACATCGCTCATCGCGTGATCTACGTCGAAGCATCCCGCGGGTGCCCGTTCACGTGCGAGTTCTGCCTGTCGTCGCTCGACATCCCGGTGCGGCAAGTGCCGCTGGACAAATTTCTCGACGCGATGCAGCGGCTGCTCGACCGGGGCGTCCGGCAGTTCAAGTTCGTGGACCGCACGTTCAATCTGAATCTGAAAGTCAGCCGCGAGATTTTGAGCTTCTTCCTCGACCGGTATCGCCCGGAGCTGTTCCTGCACTTTGAAATGATCCCCGACCGGCTGCCGGAATCGCTGCGCGATCTGATCCGAAGATTCCCGCCCGCGGCGCTGCAGTTCGAGGTCGGCATTCAAACGTTCGACGACCGCGTGGCCGAACTCATCAGCCGGCGGCAGGACAACCAACTCGTCGAGGCCAACCTGCGGTGGCTGCGCGAAGAAACCGGTGTCCACGTTCACGCGGACCTGATCATCGGCCTGCCGGGGGAAACCGTCGCCGCGTTCGGACGCGGCTTCGACCGGCTGGTGTCTCTGCGCCCGCAGGAAATCCAGGTCGGGTTGCTCAAGCGGCTGCGCGGCACTCCGATCGTGAGACACGACGCCGAGTGGGGCCTGATCTTCAGCCCGTACGCTCCGTACGAAATCCTGCAAACGCGGCTGATCGACTTCGCCACGATGCAGCGTCTCAAACGATTCGCGCGGTACTGGGACCTCGTCGCGAACAGCGGCAATTTTCGAGAATCGACCCCGCTCCTGTGGGGCGACGCCTCGCCGTTCGATCGGTTTCTGGCGTTCAGCGACTGGCTGTTCGAGGCGTCGGGCCGCACGAACGGCATCGCGCTCAAACGGCTCGCCGAATTGGTGTTTCGCTACCTGTGCGACGAGTTGCACCTCGATCCGCAACGCGCCGCGACCTGCATCTGGCACGACTACCTTCGAAGCGGCCACACCGATCGCCCGCCGTTCCTGCGCCCGTACCTGCTCGATGACGCCCCGTCGCGAGCCGTCGTGACCAAGAGCCTGCCGCGCCAGGCACGGCATGTGGTGTGACAAGGCACGCACGCCGCGACCATCGAGTAGGATGGGCACTCTTGCCCGTCCGTCATTCATCGACGAGCAGAGGACAGAAGTCGGACGGGCAAGAGTGCCCATCCTACTGGTTCAATTGCTTCCGCAAATCGCCCGCGAACAGATCAACCAGCTTCGCTAACCCCGCCTCGGCCATCTGGAGGCCGGTCATGAACTTTCCAGGGCGAGTCCATGCCGAGAGCTTTTCGACCGGCATCTCGAACAGCCGGGCGAGCAGGCCGTCCAAGTCGGCTTCGAGGGTCTGGAAGTGCCGGGTCCATTCGGCCGCTTCCTGCAAGTTGACATCCTCCTCGCTCGACCAGCGCACCGGGTGGAAGAACAGCGTGGTGTGCGGCGTGACGAAGCGACGCGGGCAGGCGGCGAACGGCATCAACGCGGCGGACGAACATTCGCCGAGAGCCACCGCGGTCGCGTCGAGGCCCCGCAAGCGGATCAGGCTCGCGAGGGCCAGTCCCACGTACGCGCTGCCGCCGCACGATTCAAACCAGATCGTCCCCCGGCTGCCGAACGGCACGTCGATTAGCGCGTGAATCAGATCGACCTGCTTGTCCGACAGCTCGCCCGCGACGGAGATTTCCCACGGCTCGGACGACTCCGGCCTCGATCCAACTTCGCGGCGGAAACGTGGCGGTGGCGGCGGTGTCTTCACGGGAGGCTCCTCACGAACGCGGCGGACGGTAGCACATCCGCTGAGACTGTGGTAGGTTGCCAAAAACGGAAGTTGTCGAGGGTCAAAGGTGGAGTGTCGAGGGTCCCAACCCTCCATCCTCAACCATCGACACTCGACCCCGACACGCCATCGCCGCTGGCTCCGGGTTAAACGAAACGCCATCGAATCACAGGAGACACTCGAATGACCGTTCGACGTTCGCTGCTGATGCTGTGCGTGGTCGGGATCGTTTCGTCGGTCGTGCGGGCGGATGACGTGGTCACGCTTGAACGGCAGGACAAGACCGTGGCCGTGCGGATTGGCGGGCAGGAGTTTGCCACGTACAACTTCGACTCCACTTTGCCGAAGCCGTACTTCTCGCCGGTGAAAGCGGCCGACGGTACGATCGTCACGCGCGGTCTCGAAAAGCCCGAGGATCATCCGCATCACAAGGGCATCTGGTGCTCGATCGACGAGGTGAACGACATCAAGTACTGGGCCGAGAAGGGGAAGATCGTGAACGCCGGAGTCGGCCTCCAGCGGTCGCAGGGGAACCCGGCCTGCCTGCACGTGGTCAACCACTGGCTCGGCACCGACGGGCTGCCGCTGATGAATGAATCAACGACAATCAGCATCTTCGCCAACCGGTTGCTCGTCTACGACGTTTCATTTTCACCAGCTCGCGGCGACACACCGGTCACGTTCCACGACACGAAAGAAGGAATGTTCGGCATCCGGCTGGCGAATTCGATGCGCGGTAAAGAGGGAGGCAAAATCGTCAACGCGGAAGGGTTGCAAGGCGAGAAGGCGTGCTGGGGACAGGAATCGAAGTGGGTGGACTATTTCGGCCAGATCAACGGCAAAACCTACGGCGTGGCGATCTTCGATCACCCGGCGAACGCCCGCAAGTCGCGGTATCACGTCCGCGACTACGGCCTGTTCACGCTCAGCCCGTTCGGCCAGAAATCGTACACCAACGGCAAACTGCCGGATGACCCGCTGACCCTGAAACCCGGCGAGAACTTTCGCCTGCGCTACGGCCTCTACGTTCACGACGGCGACACCGCCGCCGGCAAAGTCTCCGACGTGGCCAATCAATTCGTGAAGGCGACCGGCGGGTGAGGTCACTCGCAACTTGACCGTGGCACCGGCGTCCCGCCGGTGCGTCCCGTTCACCGCATCTGCGCGAGGCACGTCACGAACAACGCAATCCCCGCCGCGATCGCCAGCGCGAACAGGCTGGCGAACGTGATCGCCAGCGACACGACGAACGTGCCGAGTTGCCCCCAGGTCGAGAGCGGCTGCGCCTTTGCTCGCCGGCGCAGCGATCGAGTCACCGTGGCGATCACGGCCGGCAGAAAAAAGATCGAGATGACCGCGCCCACCTGCCAACCGTCGCTCGACGACGCGCCAACGATGATCAGCAGAATCAGCACGCCGAGCGTGGCCATCACGCCCCAGCCCATGAAACGCGAGAGATCGGATTCGCGCAGCGAACGGAAGTTGTGAACGAGTTGCCGCCCGGCGGATGGAGTCTTCGAGATTGTCAGTCCGCACATCCAGCACTCGGCCCACACCGGGTTCACCATCGCCCCGCAATGCGGACACGCGACGTCGGGCTGTTCGGCAGTCGGCGGGTTGGCGGGCATTGCGAATCCCAAACAGGTGACAATTCGTCGGCGAGAGCTTACCGTCGCCAACCGGTCGCATCAATTCGAGCAACCTCGGCCCGCACGTCGGGGCCTTCGTAGAAGGACAACCACCCGCGGAGCCGTTTCGTTTCGCCGGGGGCGCAGTCGGGGAATTTCGGATCGGAATGCAGGCACGGGCACGGCGGGTTGGCCCACGGGCGGTGACACGGGTCCCACGCGGTGAGAATCCAGCGGTCGCGGTCTTTCGCCTTCACCGCCACGAACGGTTTGTCGAGCACTTTGTTGTCGTTCGTCTGTGCCTCGAAACCGGCCGCCCCTTTCAACATGACACAGTTTTGAACCCGCAAGTCCGACAGCGGCTCCTTCGTCCAGTTGGTCAACCACAATTCCATCCGCACCGCGTTGCGACCGGGCGCGACCTTCGCGCCGAATGCGATCCCATTCGGCAACCGGCGTTCGATATCGAACGTGCCGTCGTCCCGGCGGTTCCATTCGAGTTTGTCGAGGTCGATGTTTTGTTTCGTCCAGACCGTTGGGACGTGCGTGTGAGCCAGGTACGTCAGGCCAAGGTTTGACTAGATCGCCTCGGGGACATCGACGACGACGTAGCTGCGGTCGTCCCACGGCGTGAAGACGCTGACTTTCGTCTCGCGTTGCGGGCGCACGGCTCCGTCGAGGAACCCGATCCGCGGATGCCGCCCACCGGGATACGGCAACACCAGCAGCGGAGCGTCCGCCGCTCGTTTCGGTTTCGTTTCGACTCGGATGTCGAACCGTTTCACCGCGTCCTCGATCTCCTTCTCGCTCAGACCCGTTGCCTCGCGAATCTCATCGGCCGTGAAGCGGTGATACCAAACCATGTTTTCCAACCAGAATTACAACTCCGCGTCCGATCGAGGTCTCCGCGCGTTGCTGAGGTCCGGCTCATCCGATGAGACTGCGTTGAGGCACAGCAGCAGAGCCACCACGAACCCCCTCGTCCAATCCAGAATCCGAAATCTAAAATCCAAAATCATGTCCCGGTTCCTCCCTCAGCGATCCGTCTCCGAACTCCCCGCCGGTTCCGCCACCACGCACCCGCCGTGATCCGCCACTTCCGCCAACGGCTGAGCGAAACGCGACGGCTGAACACGTCGTACCCGTGGCGTTCGATTTCGTCCAGCAAGCCGCCATAAATCTTGAGCATCGCGTCGAGAATCGGCAGGCCCGGGGCATCGAGGTAATCGAAGAGGGCCGTCGCGCGGTGATAGTGCTCGCGGGCGCGGGCGACTTCGAATTGCATCAGGTTCCGTAACCGATCGTCCACGACGCCGCGTCGCAAATCGTCGGACGAGTAACCGAACCGGTCGAGGTCCTCCCGCGGCAGATAGATTCGGTCGCGGGCCACGTCTTCGCGCAGGTCGCGGAGGATGTTCGTGATCTGGAACGCCAACCCACACTCCTCGGCGGCGGCGATGGCTCGGTCGTCGTGAAACCCCCACACGTGAATGCACGCCAGCCCAACGGCCCCGGCGACGTGGTGACAGTACCGCCGCAGCTCGTCGAACGTCTGGATCGCGACCGGGCCGACGTCCATTTCCACGCCGGTGATGACATCGAACAGGCTCTGCCGCGGGATGCTGTGGCACCGCACGACGTCCGCCAGCGCCGGCAGCACCGGATGTACTGCGTCCGCTCCATCGAGAACTCGTGCGACCTCACTGCGCCACGCGGCTAACCCGACCGTTCGCACGTCCCTCGACTGATCACTATCGCCGTGGTCATCCGTCTCGCGCATGAACGAGTACAGCGCACACATCGCCCGGAACCGGTCACGCGGCAGCGTCAGGAAAGAAAAGTAAAAATTCCCGGCCGTCCGTTTCGCGAGACGCTGGCAGTGGCGATACGATTCGTCAAGCGAACAGGCCATGCGCGCAATTTCAAACGAGAGTCTGCCACACAATTTGATTTGAACAGAGGGCAACGAAGGCAACGTAGTGTGAAAGTGCGACGACCAAGATTCTACTTCGTTTCCTTCGTTGCCTTCTGTTCAAATCGTTTGGTTCACCGCACCGCCAGCCATTCCTGGAGCGATGTCACTCGTGGGACGGGATTGGCGGCGAGGGCTTCGAGGGCGTGGGCGACGGCGATGCAGCCGGAGAGCGTGGTCACGCACGGAACGCCGTTCGCCACGGCGGCGGACCGGATGCGACCTTCGTCGGTGCGGGCGCCCTTGCCGCTCGGCGTGTTCAGGATGAGCTGGATGTCACCGTTCGCCATCAGGTCGAGCAGATTCGGACGGCCTTCTTGCAGCTTGCGAACCGCGTCGATGGAAACACCGCCGTCGCGAAGGACTCGCGCCGTGCCATCCGTACCGACGAGGCGATAGCCCAGCGACTGCAAGAGCTTCGCACCGTCGATGAATTTCTGTTTGTCTCGGCCCGCGAGGCTGATGAACACGGTGCCCGACATCGGCAACTTGCAGCCGGCGGCCACCTGGCTTTTCGCGAAGGCGATCGAGTATTGCCGGTCGATCCCCATCACTTCGCCGGTCGATTTCATTTCCGGGCCGAGGATAATGTCCACGCCGAGGAACCGCGAGAACGGGAACACGCTTTCCTTGACCGAGAAGTACGATGGCACGACTTCGCTCGTCACACCCTGTTCTGCCAGCGACACACCAGCCATGATCTTGGCCGCGATTCGGGCGAGCGGCACGCCGGTCGCCTTCGACACGAACGGCGACGTGCGGCTGGCTCGCGGGTTGACTTCGAGGATGTACACGACGTTGTGCTGGTTCTCCTGCTTGACAGCGAACTGGATGTTCATCAGACCGCGAACCTCGAGTGCTCCGGCGAGCAGATACGTGGCTCGTTTGATTTCGTCCACCGTTTCGGCCGGCAGCGAGAACGGCGGGATGGCACAAGCGGAATCGCCCGAATGCACGCCCGCTTCCTCGATGTGCTCCATCACACCGCCGACCAGCGTGGTGTCTCCATCGGAGAGCGCGTCCACGTCCACTTCGATCGCGTCTTCCAGAAATTTGTCGATCAGGACCGGGTGGTCCGGAGAAGCCTCAACCGCCTGCGCCGTGAACTTGATGAGCGACGGCTCGTCGTAGCAGATTTCCATCGCCCGGCCACCGAGCACGAAACTTGGTCGCACGAGGACCGGGTAGCCAATCCGCGCCGCGACCGCGCACGCCCCCTCGATGTCCTTCGCCGTGCCGTTCGGCGTCTGCCGCAGGTTCAGCCGCTCGATGATCTCCGCGAACTTCTCGCGATCCTCCGCGAGGTCAATCGACGCGGGGCTGGTGCCGATGATGTTGACGCCGGCCGCCTCCAACCCGCGAGCCAGATTCAGCGGCGTCTGCCCTCCAAACTGAACGATCACGCCGTCCGGCTGCAATCGGTCGCAAATGTTGAGCACATCCTCGGTCGTGAGCGGCTCGAAAAACAGCAGGTCGGACGTGTCGTAGTCGGTCGAAACCGTTTCCGGATTCGAATTGACCATGATCGACTCGATGCCCAGTTCGCGAAGTGCGAACGCCGCCTGACAGCAGCAGTAGTCGAATTCGATCCCCTGCCCGATCCGGTTCGGCCCGCCACCGAGAATCATGATCCGCTTCTTGCCGGGCTTGCGCGCGGGCGTCTCGTCTTCGTTTTCGTAGGTCGAATAAAAATACGGCGTGAGCGCCTCGAACTCGGCGGCACACGTGTCCACCTGCTTGAAGGTCGCCTCGATCTTCCTCGACTTGCGGTGACGCCGAACCTCCATCTCCGTCGAATCCCACCACCAAGCCAGCTGGCGGTCGGAGAAGCCGGCTCGTTTGGCTTTGCGCAGCAGGTCATCCGACGCCGCGCCGAGATGCGTCACCTGCCGGACTTCGTCCTCAATTTTCACGAGGTCGCGGATGTGGTGAAGGAACCACGGGTCGATGTTGGTCAGCGCGTGAATCCGCTCGATGTCGAACCCGGCTTTGAACGCGTAGCGGATGAAATAAATCCGCTCCGCGTTCGGAGTGGCCAGTTTACTTTGGATCTCGTCTTCCGACGGTTGATGCTCCGTCACCCACAAATCTTTCTTGCCGCCGCCCAAACCGAAGTGTCCGGTTTCCAGACCGCGGATCGCCTTCTGAAGCGACTCCTTGAACGTCCGGCCGATCGCCATCGTTTCGCCGACCGATTTCATTTGCACGGTCAGAACCGGATCAGCCTCCGGGAACTTCTCGAAGGTCCACCGCGGAATCTTCGTGACCACGTAGTCGATCGTCGGCTCGAAACACGCGAGCGTTTCGCGGGTGATGTCGTTCGGAATTTCATCCAGCCGGTAGCCGACGGCCAGTTTGGCGGCGATTTTTGCGATCGGGAAACCGGTCGCCTTCGACGCGAGGGCACTCGACCGGCTGACACGCGGGTTCATTTCGATCACCACCATCCGACCGGTTTGCGGGTGGATCGCGAACTGCACGTTCGAGCCGCCGGTTTCGACGCCGATCTCGCGCATGATCGCGATCGTGGCATCGCGCATCCGCTGGTATTCCTTGTCGGTCAGCGTTTGGGCGGGAGCGACCGTGATCGAATCCCCCGTGTGAACGCCCATCGGATCGAAATTCTCGATCGAGCAGACGATGACGACGTTGTCGGCCACGTCGCGCATCACCTCCATCTCGAATTCCTTCCAGCCGATGATTGATTCCTCCAGCAGCACCTCGCCGACCGGCGACAGCGACAAGCCGTGGCGGACCTTCGACTCGAATTCCTCGCGGTTGTACGCGATGCCGCCGCCGGTCCCGCCGAGCGTGAAGCTGGCCCGGATGATCGTCGGCAGTCCGATCTCGCGCACTGCCGCCCGCGCCTCGTCCATGTTGTGGACAGTGCAACTCTTCGGCACTTCGAGGCCAATCTTGATCATCGCCTGCTTGAACGTCTCGCGCCCTTCGGCTTTGGCGATGACCTCCTCGCGTGCCCCAATCAATTCGCACCCGAGTTGCTTGAGAATGCCGCGTCGAGCGAGATCCATCGCCGTGTTCAAGCCCGTTTGCCCGCCAAGCGTCGGCAGCAGCGCATCGGGTTGCTCGCGCTCGATGATTTTCTGCACGTACTCCCACGTGATCGGTTCGATGTACGTCCGGTCGGCTGTTTCCGGGTCGGTCATGATCGTCGCCGGGTTCGAATTGATCAGGATGACCTCGTACCCCTCCTCGCGCAGGGCCTTGCACGCCTGCGTCCCCGAATAGTCGAACTCGCACGCCTGCCCGATGACGATCGGGCCCGAGCCGATGATCAGAATCTTGTGAATGTCGTCGCGACGTGGCACGGTGGGCGTACCGTCTCTCAGTTGGAACCGATGGGACCGCGCAGGCATTTTTTGCGCGAAGCCAGACGAAGATAGCAAGCGGTCGAGGGATTATCAAATCTCCGCGCAGCGTCGTGGCACTTCACTCTCAAGACGACGTGCGATAGATTTCACCAACTTCGCAGACCGCGAAATTCCTCCCTCTCCCCACCGGGGGAGAGGGCCGGGGTGAGGGGGCCGATTGCAGGTCAGCCGGTCGTTGGCCCCCTCACCCTAACCCTCTCCCCCAAGGCGGAGAGGGGACTCAACACACCGATTCGATCCCGGAATACCCATGATCGTCAGTTGGAACTGGCTCAAAGAATACGTCCGCCTCGACATGTCGGTCGATTCGCTCACCGAGCGGCTGGTCATGTCGGGGCTCAATCTCGAATCGGTGAGCGATGTCGAGGGGGACATGGCGATCGACCTCGAAGTGACCAGCAACCGGCCGGATTGTCTGGGGCACATCGGCATCGCGCGGGAAGTGGCCACGCTGTTTGATCGCGAAGTGAAGGTGCCGGCGGCGGAACCGGTCGCGCAGGGAGCGGCGACGTCCACGGTCACAAGCGTCGGCATCGAGTGCCTGGATCACTGTCCGCAGTACATCGCCCGCGTGGTGCGCGGCGTGAAGGTCGGCCCCAGCCCGGCGTGGATGCAGCGGCGGCTGACGACGCTCGGCATCCGGCCGATCAACAATGTCGTGGACATCACGAACTACGTGCTCATGGAATGCGGCCAGCCGCTCCATGCGTTCGACTTCGACAAGCTGCACGGGAAAAAAATCATCGTGCGGATGGCCCGGAGCGGGGAGAAGATCACGGCGATCGACGGGAAGGCATACGATCTCGATCCGTCGATGTGCATCATCGCCGACGCCGATCATCCGGTGGCGATCGCGGGGGTAATGGGAGGCCAGGAAACCGAAATTGGCGACGGCACGACCAGCGTGTTGATCGAGGTGGCCGAATTCGCGCCGCGGTCGATCCGCGCCACCGCCCGCAAGCTCGGCCTGCACAGCGATTCGTCGTACCGCTTCGAGCGTGGTCTCGATCGACACAACCTCGACTGGGCAAGCCGACGCTGCGCCCAACTCATCCTTGATCTGGCCGGAGGCGAACTCTGCGCCGGTTCGGTGGTCGCGGGAATGGGTGCCACTGGCAGCTTGCCTGCCAGTGCCGCAACAGGTTCCAACAACGCTCGCACTGGCGGACAAGCCGCCAGTGGCACTCCGATGGTGCAACCGGTGCGACTGCGGTTTGCACAGCTTCGGCGAATCCTGGGGATTGATGTCCCGGTGGCTGACGTGATCAGCATCCTGACGAAGCTGGGGTTGAAGCAAGTCGGGGCGACCACTGCCGAGCAGTGCGAGTGGCTGCCGCCAAGGTGGCGTCGCGACCTGACTCGCGAAGCCGACCTGATCGAAGAAGTCGCCCGCATCCACGGGTATGACAAGATTCCCGAGGACGTGCCGGTGCCGCTCACGGTCAGTTCGCGCACGCTGCGCGATCGAGTGGCGGACCGAATCCACGGCACGCTGAACGCGGCCGGGTTTTTCGAATCGATCACGCTGACGTTCGTGCAGCGCGACTGGATCGACCTGTTCCGGCCGTGGACGAACGCGGCTCCGCTATCGGTCGATCATTCGTCGCGCCGGCTGGAGAACACGCTGCGGCAGAGCCTGATCCCCAGCCTCCTCGCCGGACGCCGCGAGAACGAGAAGCACGGCATCTTCGACGCCCGGCTGTACGAGATCGCCCGCATTTACCTCTCCGCCGATCAGCCCGGAAAATCGGAGAACGAACCGCTCGTGCTCGGTCTTGTCAGCGGTCAATCGTTCGCCGAGATCAAAGGCGTGGTGACGGCTCTCGCGCAGAGCGTGAACCCGGCGGCCGACGCATCGGTGAAGCCGACCGATCGCCCTGAGTTCATTCCCGGGCGCGGCTGCGAAGTGTGGTTGAACGGCCGGCGCTGGGGATTTGCCGGCGAACTCGCGGACGCGGTCCGGCAGAAGCTCGACCTGCACGATCCCGCCTCCGCCGCCGAACTCGATCTGGGCCTGCTCGAATCGGTCGCCGACTTGTCGCCGAAATTCCAACCGATCCCCACCTACCCCGCGATCGAACGGGACCTCAACTTCGTCCTCGACGAAGCGGTGACGTGGAGCGAACTCGCCGCCGCCATCCGCATCGCCGCCGGACCGCTCTTGGAATCGGTGGTCTATGCCAGCCAGTACCGTGGCCCACAGATTCCCGCGAACAAAAAGTCATACGTCGCCCGCCTGAACTACCGCGCCCCGGACCGAACGTTGACGGCGGATGAGGTTGAAGGATTCCAAAAACAAGTCGTGTCCGCATGTGGCGAACAACTCGGGGCGACGTTGCGATAGGTGGCCATGCAAGCGCCCCTTGATCGAACTCCCTATCCGCGTGACTCACGCAGCAAGTCCATCCGACCAGGACTGCAGGATGGCGGATACGTTTATGTTCAAGATTCTCACGGTGAGATCTGGGTTTTGCCGGATGGACCTCATTTGCACCCGCGGATCCTGGGAAACTGCGAACTGGCGATGTATGCGGGGGACTTGACGATCACCAATGGCCGCGTCCGCGACGTAACCAATCTCTCGGGAACGTTTCAGTTCGACGATCCGCGTGGTTTGTTGGATGTGGCTGACGTGTTGGACCAACTTGGGTTTGACATCATCCCCGGTGCCGTGCGATTCTTTCCAACGGATGGCTCACGCCCCCAAGTCCTGCGGTAATCCGTGTCGGAGTCCAAAATGTCCGAACGCATGCAAATCGCGATTCTCGAAGACAACGAAGAACGACGGCACGAGATGCGCGATTCGCTATCGGATCGGTTTCCGCAATATGAAATCTGCTTCTTCGTCTCCGCTTGCGACATGATCGATTACCTGCGAACGCATCTTCCACGAGTCCTGGTGATCGCACTGGACCACGACCTGGAGTTGATGCCTGCTCCCGACGGGTGCGTGCGCGACCCTGGCACGGGACGGGACGTGGCGGACTATCTCGCGGGTCAGACCGCGACCTGCGAGGTGGTGATTCATTCCACGAATTCCGTAGCCGCCGTGGGAATGCAAGCCGCTTTGGAAGAAACCGGGTGGTCAACTGATCGCGTACTGCCGATGGCCGGCACCGCTTGGATTCGAACGGTCTGGCTGAGAGCTCTCCGGGATGCGATCGTGCGTCAAGCGGAGCATCAACCCGTTCCCGTTCTCTCGCACTCGACACCGGTATCCACTGTGTCACCGACGCCATGATGCGGTTGACAGGTCCGCCAAGTCACTTCACTTGACGCCGGTGAGGAACACTTCGGTGTCTGGATACTCTGCGGCCCAGGCGAACCAGCGGCATTGGACGCCGGGGAGCCAGCGGAGGGTGTGGCCTTTCAATTCGCCCGACACCGCGCGGCCGGCGATGTCCCAGCGGGAGCCGGTTTCGCGGTCGGTGAACGGGGCGGAGTCGACGTCCGAGGCGCGGCTGAGCGTGATCGGGCGCGGTGACTTCGGGTCGTCTGTTTCGGCGGCGAAGATTGTGGCAGTGCGCGTTGGCTTGTGCCACAAGACGTGAATTCGCTGGTCGCCGATCGTGTCTGAAATCCGCCCCCCTTTGTCGTCCAGTGTGTCCAGCAGGTAGGCTCGCGATTGACCGCCGATCGAGATGCCGATCACTTCGGTCATCGGTGGGAGACGCGGGTCGGCGGGGGCGCGCGAAGCAACCGAGTCCGGGTTCTCGCGGCGCGGCGTTTCGACCGGCTGGTACTTCTCGAACATGTGGTAGGCCACGGTACCGGGATAGCGCGCCAGCCAGTCTCCCCAGTTCGATTCGATCGTGGCGACCGGCTTGAGTTGCTCTCCGGTTCTCGGCCCCGCGAATGCTCGACCGGACAGCGCCGAGAACAGCGTGCCGTCCTTGTGACGGATCACCATCACGCCGTTGCGCCAGCCGTGAAATCGAAAGTCGAGCGACGGCTCGAAGCCGCGCATGAAACCCGCGTCGGGGTCGTACACGAACACGCCGTAGGTGTCGCTGATCACGCGGTACGGGGCGAGGAAGAACCGGACAGGAATGGCTCCGCCGTCGTACTTGCCGCGAATCCACGCGAGCACGCGGTCGTCGTTCTTGAGGTCGGCCGAACGCCGCTTCGATTCGTCGATGCAATGCGAGCAGTTCGGATTCACGAGCGTTTCGAATGCGTCGAGGCGTTCTATCAGCCGGAGAAATGCCGCCGACTTGTCCTTCAATTCCTGGATGCGGATGTTTCGCCAGCGAACTTCCAGCGGGTCGGTGTTGGCTCCGACGCCGTGGACTTGCAGCGCGATAAGTCCTTTCGGCGTGACATCGTCCTTGAGGTCGGCGGCAGGGACATCGTTGATCCACGTCTTGATCGAATCGCCGCGACACTCGATGCGGAACTTGTTCCAATCCTCCGGCTTGAATGCTTTGCGAGCAGGCTCGTTGTCCTTCAAATCGTTCAGCCAACCACGGCGGCCTTCGTCGTAAATGCCGCCGCTCCACGCCCGCGCCGCCGGATCAATCTCGACCTGGTATCCGTGAACTCGACCGGCCGGAAACTTGTACTTCTTGCCGGCGATCTCTGCTTCCTGCGGCTTGTCGAACACCTGGCTGCGAATCTGCACGCCGGAATTCAGCTTGGAGTGGACCTTGAATTCGAGTTCGAGGATGAAGTCGCCGTAATCCTGCTCGGTGCACAGAAACGAGTTCGCCGTGTTGGGCACACTCGTGCCGATGATCTCGCCGTTTTCCACCCGATACTTCGCCGCACCGCCGCGCTGCTTCCAGCCGCTGAGCGTCTTGCCGTCGAACAGTGGCTGCCAGCCCTCGTCGGCGAAGAGGGCGGAGGCGGTGAGCAGGATCAAAATGCCTGTAATAACCCGAAATGGATTTCGCATGGTGCAACCTCTTTGATCCACGAGCGGACTTGGTGTGAGCAACCCACATTACTTGATCGACTGCAGCATTTTTGTGACTTCTTCGTCGTCGTACTTGTCGTCGGGCAGCATGAGTTGGAGCATAACGGGACCGCGCTTGCCCTTGAAGACGCCTTGGACCTGGTGCATCTTCCGTTCGCTTCCCGGCGTGTCGTCCAAGATTCCTTCGGTGAATTCAAACTTCACCTTCTCGCCACGAATCTCGAACTCTCGCGTTTCTGACTTCTTCGATTTGAAGGTCTGATACTGCTGCTGCTGTTGCATTTGTTGGCGAAGTGCCTGCTCCTGTTGCTGCGGATTCGCACCCAACTGCTGAGTCCCCATCTCCATCAGCATCAGCATGCCCGACTCGCCGCCATCGTCGGCGTCGAGCTGATACATGACGAACCGCACGGCCACCATGTCCATCCCCTGCGCGGGATCGAACATCTCGGGGATCTCGATGTCGATCATTTTCGAAGTCATCTCGCGAATCTTGTCCGGATCGGACACGACCATGTTCTCGACGAATGACTGCGCCATGTTGGCAAACCGCCAGCCGAGCACGACCGCGCCGCCACAGCACAACAGGAAACAAACCGCGACGATGCCAACAATGATCAGCACGACTTTCGTGCCGGAATCGGAGCTGGGTGGCTGCGAAGAGCCGTCGTCCTGGAACACGTCGTCGTTGGCCATGTAGATCGGTCCTTGAGCGATTGACACGGCGGCGAGATCATCGCCGTGAAGTTGGTTTGGGAGGCGTTCGGCCGCGGATCGAGCATACCAGCGCGACCGGGCAACGTACCACCGTCTCGTTCGATGGACGACCTAAGCCCGCTGCCATGCCGTGCCGGCATGGCCAAACTGAATTGTCTCGTGGTGAAACATCTCCGCGAGGATTTCAGCCGATTCAACCAGGCGCGGGCCGGGGCGGTTGAAGAACTGGTTGCCATCGGTCACGAACACACGTCCGTTTCGCACGGCGCGAAGTCGCGACCACTCCGGCCGATCGGCGAGGCACGGCAGTTCACGGCGCGACCGCGCGATGTCCCAGCCGCAGGCCAGCAACACGATGACATCCGGGTCGCTCTCGATCAGATCGTCCCACAACATCCACGGCGAATGACGGCCCGCGTCCCCGAACAGGTTGATGCCCCCCGCGATCTCGACGAGTTCCGGTACCCAGTTGCCCGCGGACATCAGCGGGTCGAACCATTCGATGCAGGCCACTCGCGGGCGGCACGGCAGTGCGGTGGCTCGATCCGCGAGACGGCGGAGGCGCTGCTCGCAGAGGTCCACCACGTCGCGGCCGCGGTCGGGAATCCCGAGAGCCGTCGCGACTTGCCGTACGCTCGACCAGACACCGGCCAGGCAGTGCGGTTCGAGCGACACGATCGCGGGCGACAGGCCCAAGAGCTGGCACACGGCCTGTTCGACATCGCGGAGACTGACGGCACACACGTCGCATTGCGTCTGCGTGAGGATCACATCCGGTCGCAGCTCGCGAAGCATTTCGGCATGCACACGGTAGATCGACAGCGAATCCCGCAAAAGCGACTTCACCTGCCGATCAATCTCGGCACTCGCCATCGTGATGTCGATTCGTGGCTCGGAACAGACCGGCAAATGGAGCACGCTGGCGGGGTAATCGCACTCGTGCGAGCGCCCAACCAGCCAATCCTCACAGCCCAAGGCGGCGACGATCTCAGTGGCGCTCGAAAGCAGCGAAATGATCCGCACGTTGGACATGCGAGCCTCCAGGCCGAGGGGGGCGAGGCACCTGCCGAGCCGACACCAGCGACCGATTGAAGCAACGGCTCGGTGGGAGACTCGTCCCACTGATCGTCGGTTTTCCGTCGTCGGATGTCACGTCATGGCGACCGACTGTTCCCGCAGCGAGGCGAATCGCCGTTCGGCCAGGGCAAAGCCGCCGAACATCACGGCGGTGTAAAAGTAATCGCCCAGCAGGCTCCGTTCAAAGTAGGGCAGGGCAGCCACATAGCAGGTCGCCAGACCTGCCGCCGTCTTTGGATAGGTGCCGTCCTGCATCAGCCACACGCCAAAGTTTGTCACGACGTAGAACAGCAGCGCACAGGCCAGCGTCGCGGCACACACGTTGAGAAATGACCGTCTTTGTCTCAGCCAGCAGCCCATCAACACATTGATGGCGAAGCAGCCGTACACGAAGGGAAGTTCCGAGTGCAGACCGATCACGAGATCGCTACCGAACATGGCTAGAAACGGCAACAGGAACGCGATTCTGCGGTCGGCATGGGCTCCGCTGAACAGGGCCATCGCCCCGATGGGCGCGAAGTTGGCCGGATGCGGCACGAGGCGCGAAATCGCCGCCGCGAAGATGATTCCCGCCACCCACCAGAACCGCACACCCGCCATGGCCGTCTCCCATTCGAACTCAAGCCCGAAGGTCGCCTCGTTGTCGAGGCGAATCGTTGTCGAGTCGAATTCGTAGCAGATCGCCTTCGAAATTGGAACCGAGGCTACCGCAGGATTTCGAACGTCCGGTAATCGGCGTCATCGCCGACGGGCACGTCGTCCGTCTGCCGGATGTTCCATTCGAACCGATTGGCGACGCCGCCGAGGAATCGGCGGACATCGTCTGGATCGCCCTGCACGACGACTTCGACGCGGCCATCGGGCAGGTTCCTCACGAAACCCGTCACCGAATGGAGCCTTGCGATCTCGCACGTCGTGAATCGGAAGCCGACGCCCTGCACCCGGCCGGAGTACAGCACTCGTTTTGTCTCGCGCTGTGGCGATGTTGTGGCGGTCATGGCTGGGTCGATCGAGAAACTCAGTCGGGAAGGCGCGGCTCCTGCCGAACCGTTGCCGTCAATCGCGGCTCGGCACGAGCCTCACCCTCCCGGTTTGGATACCGTTCATTGCCGTGTTATGCTACCCCGCGATCGTTCGGAGCATCAAGCAACATCCGCCGAGCCGCGACGTGCCTCGCCGACTTCCTCATCGCCTCAAGCACCATCGGGCCACGGTTCACGGCCCGTCGCCGGCCGGTTCCGCGCCCGGTACGCTGATCGTCGACCCGCAGTCGCCGCGTCCGGTGATTCATGTCCTGGCATACCGCCGCGACGAGTTCCTCGAACGCGAGGTTGCCGACCCGCAGGAACTGCGGAGGATTCTCGACACGTGGTCGGTCGTGTGGGTCAACGTGGATGGACTCGGTGACATCGGCCTCATCCAGCGGATTGGTGAGGTGTTCCGCGTACACCGGCTGGCTCTGGAAGATGTCGTCAATCGGCATCAGCGTTCCAAGATGGAACAATACGGTGAGCATCATTTCATCGTCACGCACATGGTGGAATGGCACGATCAGCACCTGGTATCCGAACAGCTCAGCATGTTTCTTGGCGAGAACTTCGTGCTCACGTTTCAGGAACGGCCGGGTGGAGATTGTTTCGGCCAGGTTCGCGAACGAATCCGCAATCGCATCGGCGTTCTCCGCGACTCGGCGGTCGATTACCTCGCGTACTCGTTGCTGGATGCCGTGATCGATCACTATTTCCCGCTGCTCGAACTTTATGGCGAGCGGCTGGAACAGTTGGAAGACAAGATCGTCCTGCATCCCGTTCAATCGCTGATTGCCGAGATCCATGACGTCAAACGGGAACTACTGTACCTGCGGCGTTTGATCTGGCCGCAGCGGGAAATGATCAATTCGCTGGTGCGCGATCCCATCCCGCTGATTACCGCCGAGACGCGCATTCACCTTCGCGACTGCTACGACCACTCGATCCGCATCATCGACCTTGTTGAAACCTATCGCGAACTGAGTTCCGACCTGATGGACCTTTACCTGTCGAGCCTCAGCCAGCGGATGAACGAGATCATGAAGGTGCTGGCGGTGATCTCGACGATCTTCATGCCGCTGACCTTCATCGCCGGGGTTTACGGGATGAATTTTGACGTCATGCCCGAGCTGCGCTGGAAGTGGGGCTATCCGGCCAGCCTGATCGTGATGCTTCTCGTGTCGCTGGCGTTGCTCGTGTTCTTCCGCCGCAAAGGTTGGCTTGGCGGATCCGGCGTTGGCCGTTCGGAACGCTTGGCACTGGCTCAGCCGGAGGCCCACGACCAGCGTACTCACGCTGGCGGGGACTTGTCGCCGTGAAACATCGTCTGACGTGGAACCAATTCTGCCGTGTTGTCCGCGAGGCGGTTGAATCGTTGCCGCCGCCGTTTCAGCCGTACCTCGAAAACGTCGTCGTGGACGTTAGAGAATCGCCGAAACCGGAGAACCTCGACGCGGCGGCGATGGATGGTGATCAGCCGGGCGACCGATTGATCTTCGGAGAAATCGACGGTGAGTCAATCACCGAGCAGGAGGCGGGCGTGGCGTATCCCACCGTGATCACGATATTCCGCCGACCGCACGAAGAGCTGTGTCGCACTCGCGCCGAGTTGCTGCGCCAGATTCGAGCCACCGTGATCCACGAGCTGGCTCACCATTTCGGATTCGAAGAGGAAGACCTCGACGATTTCGAACGGCTGCACCAGTGATGTCGCGCCGCCGTTCGAATCCGTGAGGGCGAGGTTCCGGTCGAGCCGTTGGGGTGCGGTGTTCAATCGAGGCTCGGCCCGAGCCTCGCCCTCCCGATAAATCGGGACCGGACTCATTTCACCACGAAGTTCAATGTCGTGGTCGCCTTCTTCTTGCTGAGCTGGTCTTCCACCGTCAGCCGCAAGACGTGAGGCCCGGTGTTCAGTCGTTGCGGCAGAGTGATTTCGTAGCCGTGGAAATAATCACGCCGCTGGTTCCGGCACACGTCTTCCGTCATCGGGAAGGGAATCTGCTCGATGACTTCCTCCTTTTCACCTGGCTTGACGATTTCGATCGTGGAACTGAGCTGCGTGCGCGACAGCCCCTCCGGCGTTACCTCGCTGCGAAAGTTCGACAGTTCAGCGTAGATCAGCACCGGTTGACCGGGGCTGATCTCGTCCTGACCGATGCGTTCATAGTTCCCAAAGCTGGATATCTTGTGACAGAACGTCGCGTTGGTGATCTCCACGTTGGCCAGTTGTTGCAGTCGCTGGATGGCCGCGGCCAGTTGCGAGATCGTGTGGCTGGCCCGCTCGGCTGGTGCGGACCGTGTTTGCGAATCGAGTGCTGCCGCGATGCCCCAGAACAACTGCTGCCAGAACTCCTGCTCCGCCGGCTCCAAACCGGGGATCGCTTGGAGCGCCTGTTGAGGTCGGCCAGCCATCAGGTACAGCAATCGCAGATGGACGTGACCATCAACATAGGCTTGCCGTTCGACGTCGCTCGCGCCAAGTTGAAGTTGCTGAGCTTCGGCTTCGGCAATCGCCAACAAATTCTCCAACGCCGATTTCGATGTCGGTACAGTCGCGGGGGTTGGCTGAGTCTCGCTCGCCGGATCGATCGCTGCCGGCGTGGCTTCGCTGTTCCCGTTTGGACTCTCCGCCCGAGGAGTTGCCGGTGCCGTAAAGTTGGCTCGCTGTACAGCCGATCCAGCGGCATCCGTCGCCGCCGTGATGACAACACCGGAATTCGAGCCCGGCGCATCGTCGGGCTCAGCGGCCGGTGGTGGCGTGTGTCCCTCGGCTGGCTTGGAACGACTGAGCGAAAACGGATTCGCGATCCCCAACCCTGCCAGCGTCGGCATGCCGAGACGTGGCGGGGTATGCTTGCCGGGAGATGTCGCCGCCGCCGCATCCGGTTCGCCACGAGCCGCCGCGTTTGATCGCGCTTCGTTCGGGATCGGCTTCACTGCTCGGCTCCGGCTTTGCGCCACCGCGCGATCCTGAGCCTCGAGGCTTCGCCGCCGGATGCGGAGTATCTGCCGCACGAGTTCGGCATCCAGACCCGACAGCTCACGACGCAATTCCCGGCGCTCGGCTGGTGACGCGTCTCGCAGTTCGGATTCGATCAATTCGGCGATCAGAACCGACTCGGCGGACTTGCGATCCGGTTCAACCTTGCACTCCGATTCGGACTTCGATCGCGCCGCGCGTGCGGGCTCCGGCGTCTCACCTGCGCCGGAATTCTCCAATCGCGATTTGCGTTTCAGAAGCGACTCCGAGGGGTGCCTCGGGGCGACCGTTGTCAAACGCGAATGGGGCTTGCCGGTCTTCACCGCTTCGTCGCGCGTGGCAACGCGACTGACATCGGCCAGGCGTCCCAACCCCACTCCCGTCGCGCAGCCCACGCATCCGGCAAGCAACATCACCAGCAGAACCGGATGCGACCAGCGAGGCATCGTCGGCGTCCTTGCGTGACGGAAAACGAGAGTGGAAATGGCCTCCGGACAACCGCCCGTCGCTCGAAGGGGCGGGAACGTATCGCAAGCGCCCGAATGCTGCAAGATCAGCGGTCACCCGAAGAACAAAGCCAGGCTCGACCCTACGATCGAGACTGGCTTCGACAATGACTCAGATTCCGCAGACAAGCCAAACCGGCTCGTTTCACAGGCTTAACGGTTTCCGCCGCGGGATGCCGCTGGGACCACGCGCTTGTTCACGTCGGTTTCCAAAACGCCGAACGCTTGCTCATGCCGCTGAACCGCCATCCCCAGAGCCGCCAGTAGTCGCTTCGCCGTGAAGAAATTCATCACAATCCGCTGCGTCAGCTTGATGGGGTGTTGCTGGGTCCCGAACGGCGACGGATTCAGACCGAAGTCCAGAATCAGTTCTTCCGGAGATCCCGTCACGCGAGCGAAGTTTGCGTAGATCGCCGAGAGGTTCTCAATTTCGATGGGGAGTTGCTGTTCCGGTGCCGTCCGAGCTGCCGGGCTGTCAGAGGGTGTTTCGTTCTCAGCCATGATCTCTCCTGCGTGTCCTGAAAAAGGGTTTTGAAAACTATCCGCATCCGATGTGATTTGGTCGTCGCTTTAACTTCGGCGAGTGAACCGGCACAATAGCGATTGCCTGAGAATTGGCAAGTCAACGGGCCGTGGGAAGTCTGAGGTCAGAAGTCGGAAGTCAGTGGTCAAAGATGCCTCCAGCTCATTACATCACCCGGCTGCATGATGCAGTGCGCCGGAAACGCAACCCCGTCGTGGTCGGCCTCGATCCGCGGTGGGAACAGCTTCCCGAGGACATCGTGCGTGCTGCGCGCAAACCGGGGCGCGATCACGCCGCGACAGTGGCCGCGGCATACGAAGCGTTTTGCCTGCGGATCATCGACGTCGTGGCTCCACTGATTCCGGCCGTGAAGCCGCAGGCCGCGTTTTTTGAAGAATGGGGACCGGCCGGCTGTGCGGCGTTGGCTCGGGTGATGCGACGTGCCCGGCAGGCGGGGCTGATCGTGATTTGCGACGCCAAGCGCGGCGACATCGGTTCGACCGCAGAAGCCTACGCCCGCGGATATCTCGCCGGCGCCGATCCCGATGCCGCCGCGTGGGCCGCTGACGCGCTCACCATCAACCCGTACCTCGGCCGCGACACCGTCGAACCGTTTGTTCGCGTCGCCGTCGAACGCGGAGCCGGTTTGTACATCCTTGTCCGCACCAGCAATCCCGGCGCGGGAACGTTTCAGGATGTCGTATCGAACGTGGACGGACAGCCGCTGTATCACCGAGTCGCTGGTGTCGTCGAAGAGCTGGCAAACGCGAGTCGCGGTGACGAAGTCTTTGGTGCGGTCGGGTCAGTAGTGGGAGCCACGTACCCTCGCGAACTTGTCGAGTTGAGAAAGGCCATGCCGCACGCAACGTTTCTCATCCCCGGCTACGGCACGCAGGGAGCCACGGCCGCCGACATCGCCAGCGCGTTCACGCCGAATGGGTTGGGTGCGGTGGTCAACAGTTCGCGAGGCATCATCTTCGCCCACGAACGCAAGCCGTACGCGGAGCAGTTCGGTCAGCGTCGCTGGGAAGACGCCGTCGCCGCCGCCACGCGAGACATGATTGCCGACGTCGCTCAGCACACATCCGCCGGGAGACTCGCCGCACCATGAGCTTCACACCGCAAAATATTTCCGCTGCCGTGCGGCATCTGCGGCGGAAGGACCGCGTGTTGCGAGACGTCATCGACCGCGTGGGGCCATGCCGGATGAAACTCGATCGCCGCCGGTTCCGAATGCTCGCCAGGTCGATCATCTGGCAACAGATTTCCGGCCTCGCGGCGCGTTCGATTTGGAAAAAGCTCGAATCGCTCATCGGGTCGCCGCACGTCACGCCGGAGCGGTTGATCAAGTTCACGCCCGAACAACTCCGCACTGCCGGCGTGTCGCCGCAGAAGGCGGCCTATCTGCTCGCCCTGTCGCACAAGGTGCTTGACGGCAGCGTGCGCCTGCCGCGTCTCACGCGCCTGCCGGACGACGACGTGATCGAAGAGCTGACGCAAATCAAAGGGATCGGCGTCTGGACGGCGCAGATGTTCCTGATGTTCTCGCTCGGCCGCTTGAACGTGCTGCCGCATCAGGACCTGGGCATCCGCACCGCGATCCGCAATCTCTACGGTCTCGACGATCTCCCCGGCAAAGACGAATGCCACGAAATCGCCCGCCCGTGGCGCCCGTTCGCGACCGTGGCGTGCTGGTATGGGTGGCAGAGTTTGGAATTGAAGAACGGGCGGTGAACCGCGTTGTGATGCCCGGGAGTCAACGCCATGACACGTGAACTTGATGTCGGTCAATCGGCACTGCTCACCGACATCGCGATGTGCATCAATTACTACCGACTGTTCTCACCCGGCTTGTACTGTTGCACCCTCGTGCCGGTGCAATTGGACGAACACACGCGGCTCTGTCCCGGCGTCATGGTGATGGTGAATCACGGCAACCACAAACAGTGCGATCCCGGACCGTCCTACGACTGGTTCCGAGGACCGCCGAATTTCGTGCTCGACGTTTTCCCCGGAGACGATCTCCTCGACTATGAATACCGACGCGACTGCTTTGAACGTGCTCAGGTGATCGAGTACGTGGCACTGCGACACACTGATCCGGTGGAATGGATCTGGAATCGTCTGATTGACGGACGATTCACGCAAATCGAGGCGGATGACCCCGGCATGATCCGAAGCATGGCGCTGCCCGGCCTTTGGATTCCAACGGAAGCCTTGAAACACAGGAACTGGTGGGCGATCATGGGTTCCATCGCTCAAGGCGTGACCAGATTAGGCCACCATGAATTGATGGAGTCGATCTGGCGAAAGTAGAAGGTCCGCATCGACGGTCACGTCGGCATTCGATCCAATTTCTCACTTCAACCGTCGCATGTACTTCAACCACTCGGCCTCGAGCGCGACGAAGTCTTTTCCGAAAACTTCCTCAAACTCAGCCAAGCGTTTTTCGGGCGTGTCCCACGTCAGCCGCGGTTTGGCCGCGAGGCGTTCGAGGTAGCGAACGTAGTCAGCCGTCCGGGTTTTGATGAGGAAGCAATTCAAAGCCCACGCTTCGGCGTAGGCGTCGGCGGCCTGCTTTTCGTTGGTGAAGCGGACGTCGGATTGAAGCAGGCTCGTGAGCGAATCGGCCGGGCGGCGTTTGGCGGCGTAGTCGCGAAACTGCCGCAGCCGCAGATCGTTCACCGTGCCGACGGTTTTCCAGCCGGTCTTGCTGGAGAGGTCCGGCGTCTCGAAGAACATCGCCATCCCCTCGGCCAGCCACAGCGGGTTGTCGGCGTAGCGCGTGTGCATCCCGCTGTTGAACGCGATCTGATGCGTCGCCTCGTGGACCACGGTCGCGATGTTGAACGCCTGCGTCGTCAGCCGCTGCTGAAATTCGGCGGACGACATCACCGCGCCGCCTCGCGCACCAGCCACCAGATCGTAGATCACCATGCGGTTGGTCGCGATCGAAAAGTACCCCTTCGACGACACGGCGTCGGGACCTGCATCGCGCTGCGCGAAGGCCGCGAACTCGCGCTCGTTCGAAAACACGATCGCGATCAGCGGGAACTCCGGCTCGCGCAGCGTCAGCCCGCGCTGCTTCCAGTAGTTTTGAAACGCGGCGAACAGCCGCTCGAAAAGCTGACCACACCACGTCGAGTACGTCTTGCCCGCGTTCGAGCAGACGATGTAGTGCTTCGTCGGAAAGACCTCGAAACCGAAGCCCAGTTCCTCGCGAAGCTGCTTTCCAAGCTGATCGGGCGCGAGCGGTGAGAAGGCTTCGTCGGTGGCCCGTCGCCCGGCGAGTTGGTCCGCGTCCACTGACCACAGTTTCCCGTCGCGGCCGATCACCAGCAGTCCACCATCCTGCGCCTCGACAAGCACCCGCCCGAGCACGCTCTGCTCCGGACCCTTTTCCGATTTGATTCGGAATTCCTCCAGCTTCGCGGACGCAGGCGGTTCGGCCGCGTGGCACACATTCGCCACCAACCACAGCAGCGAAACGAAGACACATGCACCCCTCTCCCCTCTGGGGAGAGGGGTGAGGGGTGAGGGGCGGATCAAGCGTCTCTGCGACGCGTTAGCGCCCCGCGTCAGGGATCGCTCAAACCGCCCCTCACCCCAGCCCGCTCCCCAAGGGGGAGAGGGAGTACGAGTCGGTCGTGTGTGTTCGGCCACGGCGTGCAACATCGTCACGAGTCGGGCAGTTGGTTGCGCTGATTATCGAAGTAAACGCGAGTCTTATCGCACATCGTACCGTCGGCAATCGCACTTGTCCGCTGCGACTGGTAGAGTCATCGTTCGGAGTCGCTCTTCCTCGAATTCGTTCGTAGGATGGGCACTCCTGCCAGTCCGCGTGCGGAGACGGACGGGCAGGAGTGCCCATCCTACGAAGCCGTTGAGGTCGCATCATGCCTGCATCGCCAGCGTCTGATCCGTCTCCGCAAAGGAAGCCCAACCGGCTGATCCACGAGACCAGCCCGTATCTGCTTCAGCACGCATACAACCCCGTGGACTGGTGGGCGTGGTGCGACGAAGCGTTCGTCGCCGCGAAACAGCTCGACCGGCCGATCTTTCTCTCCGTGGGCTACAGCGCGTGCCACTGGTGTCACGTGATGGAGCACGAGAGCTTCGAGGACGAATCGATCGCGGCGTTGATGAACGAGCACTTCATCAACATCAAGGTGGACCGCGAGGAGCGGCCGGATGTCGATCAGATTTACATGCACGCCGTGCAGCTTCTGAGCGGACGCGGCGGCTGGCCCATGTCGGTGTTTCTCGTGCCCGACCTGCGGCCGTTCTTCGGCGGCACGTACTGGCCGCCCGAATCGCGGATGGGCATGCCGGGCTTTCGCGTGATCCTGCAACGCATCCACGAATTGTGGACGACTCGGAGCAATGAGTTGCTCGCGAATGCGGATCAACTAACCAAGGCCGTTCGGGAGGTGAGTGCGCCGGTCGGCGAAGCGGGATCGCTCGACGAATCGGTGCTGCGGCAGGCGGCGACTCAGCTTTGCCGCGCGGCCGACCGCCGACACGGCGGGTTCGGGGCGGCTCCGAAGTTTCCGCACGCGATGGACATTCGGTTGCTGCTGCGAGCGTGGAAACGGTTCGGCGATCAGGACGCGCTCGACGTGGCCAAGCTCACGCTGGAGAAGATGGCGGCGGGCGGAATCTACGATCACCTCGGCGGCGGCTTCCACCGTTATTCGACGGACGAGCGGTGGCTGGTCCCGCACTTCGAGAAAATGTTGTACGACAACTCGCTCCTGGTGCCGGCGTATCTCGAAGCGTTCCAGGCCACCGGCGAAGCCGACTTCGCCCGCGTGGCACGGGAGACGTTGGACTACGTGCTGCGAGAGATGACGCACACGGACGGTGGTTTCTTCAGCACGCAGGACGCGGACAGCGAGGGGGTGGAGGGAAAGTACTTCGTCTGGACCGAGGCCGAGGTCACGTCGCTGCTGGGGGCGGAAGACGCCCGCGTGTTCAACTATTGCTACGACATCACGCCCGAAGGCAATTGGGAAGGGCACTCGATCCTCAACCGACCGAAGACCTCCGCTCAGGCGGCTCGCGTGCTGGGACTGAACGAGGCCGAATTGAATACGGTGTTGGCTCGGTCTCGGCAAAAGCTGTTCGATGCCCGGTCGAAACGCCTCCCACCGGGACGCGACGACAAAATCCTGACCGCTTGGAACGGGATGATGATCTCGGCGATGGCCGCCGCTGGCCAGGTTCTGGCTGAACCGCGATTCGCGAATGCCGCGCGATCGGCCGCCAACTTCGTGCTATCGAAAATGCGGACGCCAAACGGCGAACGGTGGCACTCGTTCAAGGATGGCGAGGCGCGGTTCGCGGCGTACCTCGACGACTACGCCTGCCTGATTGATGGCTTGGTGGACGCGTATCAGGCCACATTCGAAGTCCGCTTCGTCGATGCGGCGCTCGATCTCGCGGAACGAATGATCGCCCGGTTTCGCGACGCGGACGGCGGCGGCTTTTTTTACACGGCGTCGGACCACGAGCAACTCATCACGCGCACCAAAGATTCGCACGACGGAGCAACGCCTTCCGGCAACGGCATGGCGGCCACCGCACTGCTTCGGCTGGGTCGCCTGTGCGGTCGCGGCGACCTCGAAGCGGTCGCGACGAGATCGCTGGAATACGTGCTCGGCGTGTTGCAACGTTCACCGACTGCGGCGTCGCAGGCGTTGCTGGCTCTCGATTTCTTGTTCGGCCCCGCGCGCGAAGTCGTCCTTGTCGGCGGCGCGGCGTCACCCAGGCCGGATGACGTGCTGCGCATCTTGCATCGCCCGTTCGTGCCCAACAAGCTGATCGCACTTTGGCCCGTTGGGCTCGACGAGAATCAACTGCCCGCCAGCCTGCGGGCACTGCTGTCCGGAAAGGTCGCCCATGCCGACGATTTGACGACGTTCGTTTGCGAGCACGGCACGTGCGGCCCGCCGTTGGTTGGACCCGCTGCGCTCGAATCGAAATGGAATTGATCGACGCGGCCGAGACGCCATGCGAGGCCGAATCCAATTCGCGACTGAATTCCAAACCGACGCTTGAAAATATCGACGTTGACTGCGATAACAACTCGCGATCGGCCCGGCGCGAAGCGTGCTTGCAACCGAAGCCCTCTCAATGCCGCCGGTCCATCCGGGACGTAGCGCAGTTTGGCTAGCGCGCTTGACTGGGGGTCAAGAGGTCGCGGGTTCAAATCCCGCCGTCCCGATTTGTGGGAGTCAGTCGAAACCATCGGGAAAACACTGGTTTTCCCGGTGGTTTTCGCATTCTCGGCGGTCGCGTTTTCGGTCGCGACGGACACTGCCGAAGTGACAGGAATTGACTCCGAAACGCACGAAAAGTCTCCGGCTG
>Ga0233425_10002771_pt1 | contig 33512 bp, 28 predicted proteins | sample Watercolumn_Towu_2_FD_181712 | JGI IMG/M metagenome (GOLD analysis project Ga0233425, IMG submission 181712) | Freshwater microbial communities from Lake Towuti, South Sulawesi, Indonesia - Watercolumn_Towuti2014_140_MG | ecosystem: Environmental > Aquatic > Freshwater > Lake | place... | reverse complement strand
CCGTTCGGCTTGCCGCAAAATCCCGATGATCTGCTCTTCCGAAAAACGCTTTTTCTTCACCTCGAATCTCCTCGCGTTCAGGAGATTCTAACATTTCCTCCGCTCCAGTTTTCTGGTAGCAGGTCATTTAGCTCAAATTAATTTCAAGAGTATGAGTGCGTTGGGTCAAAAGGGCCTTGCAAGAGTCTACGATTATATTATTTGGTATGCGAAGGATGCTGGACGTTTGAAGTTCCGTTCATTATTTAATCCACGAGATATTTCCAATGACCGAGAGTATCGTTTTATTGACGATGTAGGGAATCCATTAGGGTATAGAAAACTGAGTGAGGAGGAGTTTCTAAAAATCTCTGATTATTCAAATATATTCCGTAGGTCTAAGCTAACTTCCTCTGGATTTACTCCAACCTGCACATTCGCTTTTGAAATCAACGAGGTTTTATGCAAGCCTCATAGCAATAAAAGTTGGCGAACAAATCTTTCAGGGATTGAAACCTTGAAAAAAAGTAATCGGCTTTTTTTATTGGGTAAGCACCCTTATCACAAGCAATATCAAAACGATTTCCCTTGGGTCCAAATTGAGAATAGCTGGAGAGACCAACCTGCCGCAGAAACCAAAAATTATGTTGTCGAGACCGCACCCAAATTCGTTGAACGCTGCCTTCTTATGACTACCGACCCCGGCGACCTGGTGCTGGACCCCACCTGCGGCAGCGGCACCACCGCTTACGTGGCGGAGAAGTGGGGGCGGCGCTGGATCACCCTGGACACCAGCCGGGTGGCCCTGGCCCTGGCCCGCACCCGCCTTATGGCTGCCAAATACTCCTACTTCCTCTTGGCCGATTCCCTGGAAGGCATCAAGAAGGAAGGAGAACTCACCGGCCAGATGCCCCCGCCTTACCAAACTGAGGGCGATCTGAAGAAAGGCTTCGTTTACAAACGGGTGCCCCACATAACCCTGAAGTCCATCGCCAACAATGAGGAAATCGACACCATCCACGCTAAATGGCAGGAGAAGCTGGAACCTGTACGCCAGGAGTTAAACCGGATACTCAATCAGTCCTGGGAGGAATGGCAGATACCCCAAGAGCCAGAGGACTCATGGACTACCCAGGCTAAAGAACTCCTGGCTCAATGGTGGGACCTGCGCCGGGAACGCCAACAAGAAATTGACACCAGCATCGCCCGCCACGCTGACACCGAATTGCTTTATGACCAGCCTTATGAAGATAACAAGCGCCTCCGGGTCACCGGCCCCTTCACCGTGGAAAGTCTTTCCCCCCACCGGGTGCTGGCCCCGGAAGTAGAACTTCCGGACTCCGAGGCCCAGGCCCAACGGGAAGCCGCCCTGGGCCAGTTTGAGACCATGATCCTGGACAACCTCAAAAAGGCCGGGGTGCAGAACACCATCAAAAACGAGCGCCTGAAATTCGACCGCCTGGAACCATATGCCGGGGAATGGCTCCACGCCGAAGGGGAATATACCGAGCAGGACGGCACGGTGCGCCGGGCGGCGGTGTGCATCGGCCCGGAGCATGGCACTGTCAGCCCGGAACTGGTGAAGGAGGCCGCCAAAGAAGCAGTAAGGGGCATCGGTTTTGATCTGCTCATCGTCTGCGGCTTTGCCTTCGACCCTCACGTCTCCGAAGAGGCCAAACGCTTCGGCAAGCTCATGGTGCTCCCCTGCCGCATGAACCCGGACCTGGCCATGGGCGATGAACTCCTGAAGAAGACCGGGGCGGGCAACCTCTTCATGGTCTTCGGAGAGCCGGACGTGGAAGTGCGGCCACAGAAGGACGACAAACTGGTGGTGGAGATTAAGGGCCTGGACATCTACGACCCCACCACCGGCCAGATTCGCTCCAGCTCCACCGACGACATCGCCTGCTGGTTCATCGACACCAACTACAACGGCGAGAGCTTCTTTGTGCGCCACGCCTACTTCACCGGGGCCGACCAGCCCTATGACAAGCTAAAGCGGGCGCTCCGGGCCGACATCGACGAAGCCTCCTGGTCCGCCCTCTACTCCACCACCAGCCGCCCCTTCCCCAAGCCCACCACCGGCAAAATAGCCATCAAGGTCATCAACCACTACGGCGACGAAGTGTTGAAGGTGTTTGAGGTATGACGGGGCACCAAGAATGAAAAGAAAAAGTCATGAAAAACGCCCTGGGTCGGGACGGGGGATTAAACCTTCGACCTCCAGCCCCATGTGAATGCCCACCCCCATTCATCTGGAGGCCGTGCACAGGACGTGCACAGGCAATAAAAAAAGAGGCCGCAAATTTCAGCCTCCGAGTCCGCAAACCATTGGCGGAAGTGCATGGGAATCGAACCCACCTACCGCCTTCCTCAGACGGCACACCGGATTTGAAGTCCGGGGGCCCCACCAGTGAGCCTTGCACTTCCGCAGGGAATATCAACCGGCAAGGTGATCAAGGTTACGAGGCTTGCCGACCTGATTTAAAATATCATAAGCCTGATTACAAAGAAAGGCAATCCAAGTAGGACAAAGGTAGAGTTTTGAAAATGCCCGTCGGTCTTCAGAAAGAGAGGCCTTGCAAACGCCCCATTCTGTCATTCTGGCTCATCTTCGACAGTTGCAAAAAATAATTATGGAATTTCAATATGATAAGTCTTGTGAACAAAACTTTGCCACTACATGCCACTGCTAAGCGAGTCAGGTTCCGCCCCGGTACCAGAGGCTGCCAGTGGGCGGCGGCAGGATTCCCGCAGTGGCAAATGCCTGGTGAACCGCGCCTCCCAGGCCGGTGCGAAATGATAAAAGGGGGGACTTTCGCAGAAGTCTAAGGTGTGTTGGGGTTAATTGGAACCGGGGCGGGCACGGAGGCCCGCCCCGCCGATAGCAATTCTATACTCTAGGTTTGCATTAAACCAGTATTGCCAGGAAGGCCCCGGGCGGCAGCAGCTCCGGGCTGGTTCCCTTACAGCAGCGACAGTCTCTCGTCGTAGATGTATTCCCGGGTATGCCGGGCCACCCGTTCCGGTTCGAGCTGGATGCGGGCGGTGCCGGTGGCCATGGCGGCCCGGGCCACGGCCTGGGCCACGGCCGGAGGCACCCGGAAGTCCATGGCCCCCGGCAGGATATAGCCGGGACTCAGGTCGTTCCCCACTAGTTCGGCGATGGCGTATGCCGCGGCCACGTTCATCTCCTCGTTGATGGTCCGGGCCTTAACGTCCAGCGCCCCCCGGAAGATGCCGGGAAAGGCCAGACAGTTGTTCACCTGGTTGGGGAAATCGGAGCGGCCAGTGGCGATTACCGCCGCGCCTCCCTGCTTCGCCAGGTCCGGATGAATCTCCGGCACCGGGTTGGATAGGGCAAAGACAATGGGGTCCGGGGCCATGGACTCCACCATTTCCCGGTTCAGGACGTCGGGTCCGGAGAGGCCGATGAAGACTTCGGCGCCCTTCAGGACGTCGGCCAGAGAGCCTTTCTGCCGGTCCGGGTTGGTGATCGCGGCCAGCTCCTGCTTGATGAAATTCATCCCTTTGGCGCGGCCTTTATAGATGACGCCGGTGGTGTCACAGACGACGATGTTCCTGGCCCCGGCCTTCAACAGAATCTTCACCGAGGCGATGGCGGACGCGCCCGCGCCGTTGACCACAATCTTCACCTCATCAAGTTGCCGGTCCACGATCTTCAAGGCGTTCATCAACCCCGCCAGGGCCACCACCGCGGTGCCGTGCTGGTCGTCGTGAAATACGGGAATATCCAGCCTCTCAATGAGGGTCCGCTCGATTTCAAAGCAGCGGGGCGAGGAGATGTCCTCCAGGTTGATGCCGGCAAACGCGGGGGCGATGTTTTCCACCAGCTCCACGATCTTCCCGGTTTCCTGGGTGCTGATGCAGATGGGAAAGGCCTCCACGCCGCCGAAGGTTTTGAAGAGGATGGCTTTGCCTTCCATGACCGGCAGCGCGGCCCGGGGGCCCAGGTTGCCGAAGCCCAGCACCGCGCTGCCGTCGGTGACGATGGCCACCAGGTTGTTCTTGCAGGTATAGTCATACGCGGCCATGGGGTCCTGGAGGATTTTCTGCACCACCTCGGCCACCGGCTTGGGCGCATAGAGCCGGTTATAAATGAACTCGTCCTTAATGGGCACCTTGGTATTCACCTGGATGCACCCCTGGTAGCGGCGGTGGAGTTCCAGGGCCTCCTCGTCGATGCTCATCTTCCCGTAATCCTGGCCTTCGGACGGCAGCCAGGCCATCTCCCCCTCATAGATATAGCTTTCGGTGCGTTCGTGAATCCGCTCCGGGGTCACCACCTCCGGCCCCAGTTGGGCCACCCCGGTTTCCTGGGCGGCCCGGGCCACGGCCTCGGCGATCACCGGGGAGATGTGCCAGTCCATCTGCCGGGGGATAATGTTTTGGGGGGAGAGCTTATCATCGGGAATCATGCCCGCCAGGGCCCGGGCCGCGGCCAGGTACATCTCGATATTGACCCGGTTGGCCCCCACGTCCAGGCAGCCCCGGAAGAAGCCCGGAGTCACTAAAGAGGAGCGGATCTGGTTGGCGCTGTCGGATAAGCCCGTGGCCACCACCGCCGCGCCGCCGGCCTTGGCTTCGGCCTCGCCGGTCTCCGGCTCCGGCAGGGCCAGGGCAAAGACGATGGGGTCGTTGGCCATGGAAGCCACCATCTCCCTGGTGACCAGGCCGCCGGAAGACAGGCCGATGAAGACGTCGGCCCCTTTAAGGACTTCGGCCAGGCTCCCCTTGACGTCCTGGGGCCCCACCAGGCGGGCGATCTCGGACTTGGCCCAATTCATGCCCACCTGGCGGTACACCCGGAGCGCGCCATGGCGGTCGCAGAGCACGATGTTTTTCATGCCGGCCACGATCAGCCCCTTGGCCACGCCGATGCCGGAGGCCCCGGCGCCGTTGATGACGATGCGCACTTCCTCCTGGTCCTTGCCCACCACCTTCAGGGCATTGATGAGCGCGGCCAGGACAATGATGCCCGCGGCGTGGAATTCGTGATGCAGCACCGCCTCCCGGACGGCCTTGCGGATGTGGTTCTCCACGGTGAAGCACTTGGGCGCAGCGATCCCCTCCAGGCAGATGCCCCCGAAGGAAGGGGCCAGGGTGCGGACGATCTCCACGATCTCATCCGCGTCCTGGGTCTTAAGGCCGATGGGCACCGCGTCCACGTTGGCAAAGGTCTTGAACAGCACCGATTTGGCTTCCAGCTTGGGCAGCACGGCCAGAGCCCCGACGTTGCCGAATTCGTAGACCGCGCTGCCGTCCGAGATCAGGGCGATGGTATTGCCCCGGCAGGTATGGCTGTAGGAGGAAACGGGATTTTTCTCGATCTCCCGGCAGACCGCGCCCACTCCCGGAGTATAGATGCGGCTCAGCACCGACATGTCCCGGATGGGCATCTTGCTCTTCACGCCGATCAAACCGCGGTAACGCCGGCGGTAGGACATGGTATCGAATTCGGCAGTCATTTTATCTCCTCACAGAATCACAGGACGCACTCTCTGCGGCCTCTGCGCCTCTGCGAGAAACCTTTATTCTCGCAGAGACGCAGAGAGCGCAGAGAAGAATAATGCGCAATTATTTATGTCGCTATGTATAAAAACCAAAAACTTAAAACCGTATTAATCTACTTGCTCATGGATAAAGTAGAGAATCTTCACCTTGCCGGCCAACTCCTGCTGGAGGGCCTGGGCGTCTTTCAGGTCCCGGGCCCGGATGTAGACGTGGCGGAAACCCTGGGGCGCCCATTCGTAGCCGGTCAGGATGCTGGCGATGCGGCCGCCGTGGGTCCTGATGATGTCGGTGACCTCTTTGATGGCCCCCGGCTCGTCCGCCAGCTCGAAGCCCATGGCCCACTCTCCCTGGTAGATCCCGGAGATGGAGACGAAGGCCCGGAAGATGTCCCCCTTGGTGATGATACCCTCCAGGGCGCCATCCGGGTTGACCACCGGCAAAGCCGAGATGGTGTGCTTGAGCATCATGGCCGCGGCCTTTTCCACGGTATCCATGGGCGCGATGGTGAAGAGCCGGGAGGGCATCACCGTCCCCACGGTGATCTTATCCAGCAGATAGTAAAGCTCATGGATGTCCAGGGCCGTGGCCTTGGATGGGGAAGCCTCTTTTAAGTCCCGGTCGGAGACGATGCCCGCCAGGGCGCCTTTTTTCAGGACGGGCAGGTGTTGAATGCCGTTGTCCTTCATCATCTTGGAGGCCTTCATGATGGTGTCGTCCACGTTAACGGTGATCAGTTTTTTGCTCATTAAATCCTTGACGGGCATGGCTGGTCCTCCTTGGGGAAGTCTTGGCGGTCCGGCAAATTATATCCCAAGATACGCCTGTTTGACATGATCGTTGTTCAACAACGCCTTCCCGGTGTCGGAAAGCACGATGCGGCCGTTCTCCAACACGTAGCCCCGGTCGCAAACTTCCAGGGTCTGCTTGGTGTTTTGCTCGACGATGAGTACGGTGACCCCTTCTTCGCGGATGCGTTCGATGATCTTGAAGATCTCCGCCACCAGGATGGGGGCCAGACCCAGGGAGGGCTCATCGAACATGATGAGCTTCGGCAGCGCCATCAGGCCCCGGCCCACGGCCACCATCTGCTGTTCGCCGCCGGAAAGGGTGCCGGTGGTCTGCTTCTCCCGCTCTTTGAGCCGGGGGAACAATCCGAAGACCCATTCCATGGTCTCCTCCCGCTTGGCCTTGGCTTCAGGCGAAAGGGACCCCATGATCAGGTTCTCCCGCACCGTCATTTCCGTGAAGAGGCGGCGGCCTTCGGGGACATGGGCGATGCCGTGCTCGATGATTCGATGCGCGGGGGTCTGGTCCAGGTGTTGCTCCTGAAAGCGGATATGGCCGCTTACCGGCCGGTTCAACCCCGAGATGGTCTTGATGATGGTGGACTTGCCCGCGCCGTTGGCGCCCACCAGGGCCACGGTCTCCCCGGCCTGCACCTCGAAGGAGACATCCCAGAGCACTTGCAGGTCTCCGTAGAAGACGTCGATGTTTTCCACCCTAAGCATAGGATTCCCCCAGGTAGGCTTCGATCACTTCCGGGTTGTTGGCCACCTCGCCGGGGGTGCCTTCGGCGATGGTGCGGCCGTAGTTGATGCAATGGATGCGGTGGGAAATGGTCATGATCACCTTCATCAAGTGCTCGATAATGATGATGGTAATACCCCGGTCCCGCATCTTTAAGATCAACTCGATGGCTTCGTCCAGTTCCGCGGGGTTGAGCCCTGCCGCGGTCTCGTCCAGGAGCAGCAGCTCCGGCCGGGTGGCCAGGGCCCGGGTGATCTCCAGGCGTTTGCGGCTGGCGATGGGCAGGCTCTTGGCGGGCTTGTCCTTTTCGGACATCAGGTTGCAGAATTCCAGGGTCTCCAACGCCAGTTCCCGGGCCTCCTTGAAGGTGTTGACCCGGCAGAAGGCCGAAGCCATGACGTTCTCCAGGACGGTCAGCCGTTTCAGGGGCTTTACCACCTGAAAGGTGCGGCCGATCCCTAAGTGGCAAATCCGGTGGGTTTTCATGCCTCTGAGGCTCTTGCCTTGAAAGAGAATATCCCCGGTGGTCATGGGATAAAACTGGTTGATCAGGTTGAAAATGGTGGTCTTCCCCGCGCCGTTGGGGCCGATCAAGCCGAAAATCTCTCCCTGATTCACGGTGAAGCTCACGTCGCTTAAGGCCTTCAGCCCTCCGAAGGTCTTTCCGACTTCCCGCGCTTCAAAGAAAGCCATGTCGCATCTCCTGTTTTGGGGCTCCGCACCAGGAGCCGTTTGATTTTCGGCCAATCTCCCACCACGCCGTTGGCCAGGTAGAGAATGACAAAGATGACTATCAGGCCGAACACCAGGGCGTGGGACTGGCTGACCCACTTGGGCGCCAGCCCGAAGATGGCGCTCCGGAAGGTCTCCTGGATGCCCACCATGATAAACGCGCCCACCGCCGGGCCCCAGATGGTGGCCACCCCGCCGATGATGGCCACCAGAATGGCCATGATGGAAATGTAAGGCAGGGAAAAGACCACTTCCGGGTCGATGAAGGCCATGTAGTTCATGTAAAAAGCCCCGGCGGTCCCGGTAAAGAAGGCGCTGATGGCCAGGGACAGATTTTTATACAGGCTGGCGTTGATCCCCAGGGATTCCGCGGCGTCCTGGTCCTCCCGGATGGAGACGAAGTAAAAGCCCCACTTGGACTTCATCACCAGGGAAAAGACCAGAAGCGACGCCCCGGCCAGGGCCAGGGCCAGGTAATAGTATGGCACCTTGCTCCTGAAGCTTTGAATCAGCAGAATGCCCACCATGCCGTTGGTCATGGACTCCCAGTTGACCGCGATGAGCCGGCAGATCTCTCCCGCGGCGATGGTGGCCAGGGCGAAATACGGCCCCCGGAGGCGGAAGCAGATGAAGCCGATGACCAGGCCCATCAAGACCGCGGCGGGGCCGCCCAGGGCCAGGCCCCACCAGGCGGATAAGCCTAGCTTGTCCGCCAGGATGCCCGCGGCGTAAGCCCCGGTGCCGAAGAAGATGGCGTGCCCGAAGGAGATCTGGCCGGTATAGCCCGCCAGCAGATTCCAGGACCCCCCGATGACCACCCACATCAAGGCCAAAATCGCCAGGTGCCGGTAGTAGTCGGAGGTCACCGCCAGGGGAAAGAGCAGAAACACCAGGGCCAGAACGGCATTGATTATCTGATTGCGTTTCATGGCATATCTCTCTTTTAAACCTTAGTAAGCCTTTTTAAGCCGCCCGGCAGGAAGATCAGCACCGTCAGAAAGATGATCAATCCAACCATCTCCTTATAGCTCATGCCGATATAGGTGGCGCCCAGGGATTCCGCGATGCCCAGGGTCAGGCCCCCGAAGATGGCCCCCACCGTGGACCCCATGCCCCCCAAAATGGTGATGACAAAGGCCTTGGTGGTGAAGGGGCGGCCGATGTCCGGGAAGAGGTAGAAAATGGGGATGAGGAGACACCCCGCGGCCGCCACCAGGCCGGCTCCCAGGCCGTAGGTGATGATGGTGATGCGCCGGGAATTGACCCCCATGAGGATGGCCGCCTCCTTGTCCTGGGCCACGGCCCGGATGGAGCGCCCCAGATCGGTCTTCAACAGGAACCAGAAGAGGGCCACGGTCAGCGCCACCGCCAGCAGAAAGGCGATGGTCATGGGCCAGTTAAAGGAGACGCCTCCCAGAAAGAAGACCTTGGTGCTGTAACCGGTGCGCACCGAGAGGTAGGTGGAGCTGAAAATAAAGCGGGCGATCTCGGTAAGCACTATAGCGATGCCCACCGTCATCAGGACCTGGTTTTGGGGGATAATGGTCTCCACGTCCATCAGGGGATTGAGGAGGTACTTTTGGATGGCGCATCCCAGAAGAAACAGGCCCGGCATGGCCACAAACAGAGCCAGGTAGGGATCCAGGTGGAAAAAGGTGTACGCCGCGTAGGTGATATACATGGCCACCATCATCAATTGGCCGTGGGCCAGGTTGATGATCCCCATCACCCCCATGATCAGGGTCATGCCCATGCCGATCAAGGCATAGATGCCGCCGATCAAGAGCCCGGAAACGAGGGTCTGCAAAAAGACTGTCATGTTTCAACTCCTAATAGCCCCAGACTTTCAGCCAATCCACGGGATAGACGTACTTGACCTTAGACAGATTGGCGGGCCAGATGAGCTGCATTTTGCCGTCCTGCCACTGGACCACGTAGGTGGTGAGCTTATTCTGGTTGGTCTTTTTGCCGTAGGAGATGAATTTCACCGGACCGAAGACCGTCATCAGGTCCGTCTCTTTGAGGCTCTGCTTGATATCGTCGGCTTTCAGGGACTTGGCGCGCTTGAGGGCGTCGGCGATGACGTAGGCCGCGGCATAGGCCTCGGCGCCGTGGTAATCCGTATCCTTGTTGTATTTCTTCTTGAACTTGTCGAAATATTCCATGGAGCCCGGCAGCGGCAAAACCTGGTGCCAGAGGGTGGCGGAGACCACGTTTTCCGCGGCCGCCCCCGCATTTTTGGCGAACTCGGGCAGGGTGAAACCCGCGGCCCCGCCGATGAAAAGTTTGGGGGCCAGCTTCAGCTCCCGGGACTGGCGCATGAGCAGGGAGGCGTCCATGACGTAGGAGATCATGTAGATAATATCCGGATTGGCTTGCTTGACCTTGATAAGCACCGGCTTGAAATCGATGCCGCCGGCTTCGTAGCCCTCGGTCATCAGCACCTTGATCCCCAGTTTCTCGCAGTCCTTTTTGAAGGCCTCGGCCCCTTTGGTGCCGAACAGGGTGTTTTCATGCAAAATGACTGCACTCTGGGGTTTCACCACTTCCGCCAGGAAGGTCTCCAGGCCGGATGCGTATTCGCTCACCGGCGGATTGATGCGGAAGATGTAGTCCCACTTCTTTTCGGTGATGTCGTCCGCGCTGCCGGTGTTGATCAGGAAGGGCACCCGGTTCTGCTGGGCCACCCCGGCCACCGCGTAGGTGGTGGAGCTGGCGTAGCCGCCGCCCAACATCACCACCTGGTCCTTGGTGATGAGCTTTTCGGCCACCGAGCGCCCGATTTCGGGCCTGCCGGTATCGTCTTCGATGAGAAACTCCAGCTTTTTGCCGTTGACGCCCCCGGCGGCGTTGATCTCCTCCAGGGCCAGGTCGAAGGACTGCTTTTCAATCTCGCCGAATTTGGCCTGGTCGCCGGTCAGCGGCAGGACGATGCCCACTTTCAGGGTTTCCTGGGCCAGCGCCGGACCCATCAGGAAGGCGCACATAACCAGGCCGGTCAAGATCAAGGTGATTCCTGCCAAACCTTTACGCATAACTCCTCCGTTTCGCAAACCCGGGTTTTCCGCAGCAAGGGGCCGCCTTGATGGTGGCAAGGCGCCGTGGTGGACCTCGAAGCCGGCAACCAGGTTGGGATGGAAATTTCTGAGGCTTATTAACCCGATAAAAAAGGCAGGCGTAAATTAGAGGATTTCGCTTCTTTCTGTAAGAAATTTTCTACAAGTGAAAAAAGCTGGACCTCACGCAAAGACGCCATGACGCAAAGGCGCAAGAATATTTATCTTGCGCCTTTCTTTGCGACTTTGCGTCTTTGCGTGAGAATTATCTTTTCGGAAGAGGATTAGGACGTGACCAACCTATTCTGGATGGCGAAGCGGGTCACTTCCGCGTTGTTGCGCAGGTTGAGTTTCTTCAGCAGGCGGAGGCGATAGGCGTCCACGGTCTTGACGCTGATGCCGAAGGCCTCGGCGATTTCCCGGTTGGTCCAGCCCGAAGCCAGGCGCCGCAGCACTTCGATTTCCCGGTTGGACAGCGAGGCCAGCAACGACCGGCCCGCGGTCTTGCGCGCGGCATGGATGGCCAGGGCCTCTGCCGCGGTTTCCGAGAGATACGCGCCCCCGCCGTGGACCTTGCGGATGGCCTTGACCAGTTGCTCCGGAGCCGATTGCTTGGTGATATAGCCCTTGGCCCCGGCTTCCAGGGCCCGCACCACGAACTGGCCCTCCTCCTGCATGGTGAGGACCAGGATGGGCAGATGCGGGCAATAGAGCTTAAGCTGGCTGATGACTTCGAGTCCGTCCAGGCCCGGCATGGTGAGATCGATGACCGCCACGTCCAGCTCCTGTTCCCGGGCCAAACGGATGGCCTCCCGGCCGTCCGGGGCCTCGGCGATGACAGAAATGTCGCCGCTCTCCTCCACCAGGCGGCGGAGCCCGGCGCGGACAATGCTGTGGTCATCGGCTAATAAGACTTTTATCATGATTTTTTAGTAATATTGTCTGTGATTATTTTTTTCCGGCCTTCTCTCCAACCAGCTGTTTCCTGATTTTTCTAAATTCCTGGAGCTTCCCCTCGCCCCTCGACCACCTTTCAATCTCATTTAAATCAATCTCCTCTGATTGAGCAACTAAAACGGCTTGGGCCAGACTCTGGCGGTCATGCCAATGGAAAAACGCGGCCAAACGGTCCTTGATACAATCGGTGGGCGAAATGAGCTTCAAGCTGCCGGTGGCAAACTCCATAACAATTATGTCTTTTAACGGCTCTTCCCCGGCAGCCAAGGGACCGGGCGGAAACTCCACGATAATTTTCGTTTCCGGGTGTTTAAAATAGCGGTTTTCCTCCTGGAAGCCGATCCCTGCCAAAGCTTTTCTCAGGTCCTTCCTTCGGGTAGACCGCCGCTCGACGAAGTCCAAATCCGCTGACACATATTGTTGGCGGCTGTAAAGGGTCACGCAGCTCCCCCCGGTAAGGACCACCTCTATCCCGTGTTTATCCAGTTGGGAAGCGATAAACGCGGCCAGTTCTCCCACCGTCATCTCTATAACCGCCTTCAAAGGGGCTTGCCTCGCCGCCGGGGCCGACGCCGGACCATCAGAAGTTGCTCCTGCTCCTCTGGGGGGTAGAAGGACAAGGCCTTTTTCAGAAGTCCTTTTAGCTCCTTGAGGAAAGGATACCTGGGATTGAAAGTATAAATACGGGTTCGCCCGGCCAGCCGGCTGGCCAGGATGCCGCCGGCCTCCAGCTTGTCAAGCTGCTTCCTGACCGGATAAAGCTCGGTGTCATAAAATCGCGCAATTTCCCTGGGGTAGCCTTCCTCCCGGCCATAAATGAACATGAGAACCCGCTCACAATTAAGAGAACCTAATAAAGGCTCCAGCATATGACAACCTTATTGAGCTATTATATAGCCCATATGAGACATATAATAACCCATATGGGCTATATAATAGATCATTATAGCCACTCTTAGGCCCGATGCAAGGAAAAAGAACTGTGCTTTCAGGTACCCTCAAACTCCAGGGGCACTTTAAAATAGACGCTCGTGCCTTGTCCCGCCACCGACTCCACCTCCAGCTTCCCCCCCACCAGGCCGGCCCGCTCCTTCATGCCGGCGATGCCCAAGCCTTCCTCTTCGGTGAGTTTGGTGGCGTCGAAGCCCTGGCCGTTGTCGGCCACGGTGAGGGTGAGGAGGCCGTCTTGGGCCTGGAGAGTAACGGTCACCAGGTTGGCCCCGGCGTGGCGGGCCACGTTGGTCAGGGCCTCCTGGGCGATGCGGTAGGCCGCGGTGGCCACGCTGTCTTCGATGGCGGGCTGGCCGTCCCGCTCGAAGAAGCAGGTGATGCCGGTGCGCCGCTCGAAATCCCCGGTGAACCACTCCAGGGCGTCCACCAGCCCCAGCCGGTCCAGCACCCCGGGGCGCAGCCGCACCGTCATCTCCCGCACTTCCTGGATGCCCTTGTCGATCAGGCCGCACATGCCGCAGGCCCGCTCCCGGGCCTGGGCGTCCATGCCCTGGAGGCGCTCCGACAGCCAGACGCAGTCCAGGCGCAAGGCAGTGAGCATCTGCCCCAATTCATCGTGCAGCTCCCGGGCAATGGCGGTGCGCTCCTTTTCCTGGCCGGCGATGATGCTCCCGGAGAGCCGCCGCAACTGGTCCTGGGCCTTTTTCACTTCGGTGATCTCGGTGAGGATGCCGCATAAGCCGCTGATAGCCCGGGAATCGTCGTAAATGGGGAACTTTACCGAGAGATAGGTGTGTAAGCCGTCCGCCTGGGGAATCTGCTCCTCCACCTGCCGGCAGGCCTTGGTGGCCAGGACCTCCAAGTCGCTGGCCTGGAGCCGGTCCGCGGTCTCCGGGGGAAAAATATCGTAGTCGGTTTTGCCCCGCACCTCTTCCTGTTTTAAGCCGAACAACTTTTCAAACCGCGGGTTGACCAGACTGTAGCGTCCCTCCCGGTCCTTGATATAGATGATGGCCGGGGTGTATCTCAGGATGCCGGCGATTTCCCGGGTGCGCTTGCGGATCTGCCGCTCCAGATCCTGGGAATAGCTGCTCAACTCCTGCTGGGCCTGCTTCAGGGCCAGTTCCGCCCGGAGCCGTTCGGTGACGTCGATGGACACGGACAGGGACCGGAAGATTTTTCCCGTTTCGTCCCGCTCGCCAAAGGCCGAGAGCAGCACGTCGATAATTTCCCCGCTCTCCTTGACGAATTGAAAGGATACATCCTGCACGAACCCCTGATCCAGAAACGCGGGGAAGACGGTCTCTTCTGCATAGCGCCGGGACGCGTCCGTATGAAACTCCAAAATATTGCGGCCGATGACTTCCTCTCGGCCATATCCCAACGTCTCGCACCAGTAGTCGCTGACGCTGAGCAGGCTGCCGGCCGGGTCCACCGAATGCAGCATGGCGGGAGTATTGTTGTACAGGGCGCGGTAGCGCTCTTCGCTTTTGCGCAAGCCCATTTCCGCTTCCCGGCGGCGGGTGAGCTCCTTACTCGCTTTCCGGTAAAGCACGCCCACCGCCAGGCCGATGAGCAGCAGCAGAATCAGAATGATGGGTCCCGTGATCCGCATGATGGGGCCGGATACGGTCTTGGCGATGGCCTTGAGGCTCCTTAAGTGGATGACGTGCCAGCCTGGATAGCGGTCCAATTCCAGGCGGTGCAGCAGATACTCTTCACCCGCGGCATCCGCGGCGGCATGGGAACCCTTCAGGGTCAGCCCCGTCCAGGGCCAGGGACCGGCGCCAAACTGGGCCGATGCCGCGATCATGGCGGCCTGTTCGGGGGAAAGCCGCTCCACCGTTTGATTCAGCCAATCCTTGCGGCTGGAAATGAAGATAATGCCCTCGGGATCGGTCACCAACACCACTTCGTCCCGGTCCGCGCCCAGCTCTTCTTCGATATTGTCGATGGAGGCCTTGATCACCACCACTCCCAGGGGGCCGTCCTTCTTTCCGGCCACCGGATGGCCGTAATAGGCGCCCCGTTTCTTGGAGGTGATGCCCAGGGCCAGGTAAGAGGCGGGAACACCGGAGATAGCCTGTTGAAAATAAGGCCTGAACGCGAAATTAACGCCCACAAAGCTGTCCGGAGCCCCGCGGTTGCTGGAGGCCACGGTGTTGCCCCGGTGGTCCATCAAATAGCAGACTTCCGCGCCCAGGGTCTTTTGAAAATAGTCCAACATGGCGTTGGCCCGGGCCAGGGACGCGGCCTCCGGCCGGGCCAGGGTCTCCCGGATTTCCTTCATCCCCGCCAAGACCCGGACCGGTTTGACGTTTTCCGCCAGAAAGGTGGAGAGGTTTCTCCTGATGGCCACCAGCCGGTTGAGAGACTGCCTCTCGGCTTCCCGGAACGCGGCTTTCTTCAGGGAGGTGTAATAAAAATAGCCGCCCGCGGACGCGGACAAAAAAGATAACAGGGAGAGAATCAGTAAAATTAAGCGCAGCTTCATGGACTGCCAGGTAAAAGATTTTGTTTAAACATATCAATTACCTTCACAAAAAGCAAGGAACGGGCGGGGGTGCCGTCCCGCCATCCGCCTCCGGCGCTCCCCAATAGATACTTGCGTCTCGCTTTGCGTCTTTGCGTGAGATTCATCTTTTCAAACAGGACTTCCCGGAGGGCCGGGCATGAAAAAAGCCTCCGGAAGGCGTTGCTCCGGAGGCCGGTTGAGCAAACGGCGAGTGGCTGGGGGACTAGGATTCGAACCTAGATCAGCGACTCCAAAGGCCGCTGTCCTGCCATTGGACGATCCCCCAGTCGGCAAGGGAAGTGTGATTGAACTCCCCCACAAAGAATTATGACCATCAGCCCGGGGGATTGCAAGTATTTTGAGACCCCAACGCCAACCTTAAAGTGAGCGTCAAGACCCGCCCCGCGGTTTATCATTAATCAGTGATCAGTTGGGCTAATGTTTTTACTAACCCCTAATCCCTGGCCCCTGATCCCCGGTCCCTGCTTCTAACCCAGCGCATTCAGCATCAAGGTAATGGGCTTATCCTCCGCGCTGGCGCCCTGGAACTGGATGGGGCCCGGGAAGCGGTAGTCGTCCTCCATGGCCCATTTTTCCCTTTCTTTTTCCAGAATCCTGAAAGCCGGGCTCTCCAGGTCCACCTTCTGTTTCTGGATGACCAGCTCCAGGCGGCCGGTGCGCTCCTCCAGGTGCATCAGAGGCGCCAGGGGAATGCCGATGGGCCGCCAGTCCTCCACGGGCAGGTGCAGGTCCTTGATGGCCGCCATATAGCCCGTGGCCCCGTTGGCCAGCAGGCTGAAGGCCGCGTGCCCCAAATTATAGGTATAATCGCAGTCGAACTTGGTGGGGAAGGTGCCCCGGCCGTCATAGCCGTAAAAATGGTTCTGGGTGCGGAAGGTCCCCTTATAAATCCCCTTTGAGCGCTGTTTGCGCAGATAAGTGGCCACCATCCCCAGCAGGATGCGCTCCGTGTTCACCAGGGAGTATTGGAAATTGCCGTGGCTGTCCCGGGGTAGCAGCAGGCCCCTTTGCAGCTCCGGGGGCAGGCCCAGGAAAACCCGGCTGTCGTAATCCCGCCAGATGTCGTTATTGTCGATGAGCTGCACCTGGTCTTCGAAGGAAAGGTGGTGGAAAGCCTCCCCTTCGTGGGCCTCACGGTTGTAAACCGCGATGATATGGCTGATCTTGATGATCAAGGCGTTGATTTCGTGGATAAATTCCAGGATGCCTTCGGGAATCAGGATGGTGCCGTAGTTTTTCCCCTGGTTCGCCCGGGCCACCACCACGTCGGCGATGAGGCGCACCACCTGGTGGATGGTCAGCTCCTTTTCCTCGATCTCCTCGCCGATGAGGATGACGTTGGGGTGGGTCTGGAAGGCCACCTCCAGGGCGATGTGCGAGGCGCTGCGGCCCATGAGGCGGTTGAAATGCCAGTATTTCAAGTCCGACTTGCAGTCCGAATTGAGGTTGCCGATCTCCGTGGCAAAGGCCAGGCAGGCGGAGTGGTACCCGAAGGGAATCTGGCACAGCCCCGGCACCTGGAGGTCGCCGTCGATGGTCTTGGGGATGCCGATGACCTGGACTCCCAGGTCCCGCATGTTCTCCGCCAGGAACGCGGAGTTGGTGTTGGAGTCGTCCCCGCCCACCACCACCAGACCGGAGAGTTGTAACGCGGCGCAGGTCTGCCGGCATAGCTCCATCTTCTGGGCGTTGTCGATCTTGTCCCGGCCGGTCCCCAGCATGTGGAAGCCGCCGGAGTTTTTGTACCGGGCCACCATCTCGCCGGTGACTTCCGTGTGCCTGTTGGTGATGATCCCCTTGGGCCCGGCCAGGAAGCCCAGGAGCCGGTTCTCCGGATGGGCTTTTTTCGCGGCCTCGAACAACCCGGCAATGACGTTGTGGCCCCCGGGCGCAGGTCCCCCGGAGAGGACCACGCCGAGGTTCCGGGGCGTATCCCAGAGGCCCTTGCCCTTGGAGGGCACGACTTCCAGGAGCTTATTCCGGCTGACGAAAGGCAGTTGCTCCCCGGCCACCTTGAGGACCTCCAACTCCGGGCCGTCCAGGGGCCGGGTGTTGTTCGGGCCTTTCAAGGGCGGACAAAGGGGCGGCTGATAGGCCCGCCTTTCCCCGCAAATGGGACTCTCCCCCCTAAGCAACCCGGCAATCACCGCCTCCGGGTCCAAACCCCGCCCCGGGGCCTTGGTCTTGGCTTCCATCATCGCTTCTCCTTGCTTTCCAATAGCAGGGTAGCACCGGCCTCCAGCCTGTGTAAACGCAGGGAAACCTGCACCCGCCTTTCAAAACTTCATCATAGTCTAAATTAAGCCCAAATGTCCATAAAAGGAAGATGGCAGCCCTATGAAGCACCGCAAGATTGGACCTGCAAAAGAGGCTTTTCTGTCATTCTGAACGGAGCGTAGCGGAGTGAAGAATCTCGTATTTAAAGGTGCCTACTCTCCTCGTTCCCAAGCTCCGCTTGGGAACGCTGATTTCCCGTCCAAGCTCTGCTTGGACACCTTTAAAAAATCCTTTTACTCAGAGGGGGGAAAGGGAGGATTTTTTCTGACCACTGACCACTGACCACTGACCACTCTTTTCCTTGCTCTATCCCCCTAATAATTGGTAATATTCATCCATGTTCAGCCTCCACCTCAAGCCCACCCATCAGGCCGTTCGGGCTTACTTCGAGGAGATCGGCGCCCTCTCCCACCTCGATTTTTACGCCGAAGGCGCGGTCTCCCCTGCGTTTGCCTCGCTTTTGCGCCATTGCGCCAAACAGGCCCGCCTTACCCTGGTGGAGCAGTACTACCTCAGCAAAAACGGCCGTTCCCTCCGGGTGGACGGCGCGCTCTTGGATAATTTCAAACTTCCCTACGGCTACTGGGAGGCCAAGGACACCGCCGACGACCTGGATAAAGAGATTAAAAAGAAGTTCGCCGCGGGTTATCCCAAAGACAACATCCTCTTCCAGGCCCCCCACCGCGCCGTCATCTACCAGCACGGCCAGGAGTATTTTAACGAGGACATTTCCGACCCTCGGCGGTTGGTGGAAGCCCTGCAAGTCTTTTTCTCCTACCAGCCGCCCCAGTTCGCCCACTGGCAGCAGGCCGTCCGGGAATTCCAGGACCAGCTGCCCCAACTCGCGGGCCGTCTGGTAAACATCATCAGCCGGGAAAAGGAGTCCAATCCCGCTTTCACCCGCGCCTTTGAAGACTTTGCCGGACTCTGCCGCCAGGCCCTCAACCCCAACCTGGCTACTGCCGCGGTGGAAGAGATGATCGTCCAGCACCTCCTTACCGAGCGCCTCTTCCGCAAGGTCTTCAACGACCCCGATTTCGTCCGCAAGAACATCATCGCCCGGGAGATCGAAAAGGTCATCGCCGCCCTCACTTCCAAACATTTCAGCCGGGAGGAGTTCTTGAAATCCCTGGACCGCTTCTACGTGGCCATCGAAGCTGCGGCCGCGGTCATCGACGATTTCTCCCAGAAACAGGCCTTTTTGAACACCGTTTACGAGCGCTTCTTCCAGGGTTTCTCCGTCAAGGTGGCCGACACCCACGGCATCGTTTACACCCCCCAGCCCATCGTCGATTTCATGGTCCGCTCCGTGGAGGAATTGCTGCGCCGGGAGTTCGGCCGCTCCCTGGCGGATGAAGGCGTCCATATCCTCGACCCCTTCGTGGGCACCGGCAATTTCCTGGTCCGCCTCATGCGGGAGATTCCCAAGACCAAACTCGAACCCAAGTACACCAAGGAACTCCACGCCAACGAAGTCATGCTGCTGCCCTACTACATCGCCAGCATGAACCTGGAGCACTGCTTCTACGAACTCACCGGCGCCTACCAGCCTTTCGAAGGCCTCTGCCTGGTGGATACCTTTGAACTCGCGGAAGCCAAACAGCCCTCCCTCTTCACCCAGGAAAACCTGGAGCGGGTGGAGCTACAGAAAAAGACCCCCATCTTTGTGATCATCGGCAACCCGCCGTATAACGCCAAGCAACTCAACGAAAACGACAACAATAAGAACCGCAAGTATCCGGTGATTGACGGGCGAGTCTCCGAAACCTACGCCCGGGATTCCAAGGCCACCAACCGCATCGCCCTGTCCGACATGTACGTCAAGGCCATCCGTTGGGCTTCCGACCGCATCCCCCGGAACCAGGACGGCATCATCGCCTTGGTCACCAATAACAGCTTCACCGACCAGATCGCGTTTGACGGCATGCGCAAGCACCTGGCCCAGGATTTTGCCGCCATTTACGTCCTGGATTTGGGGGGCAACGTCCGCAAAAATCCCAAGCTTTCCGGCTCCACCCATAATGTCTTCGGCATCCAGGTGGGGGTGAGCGTCAGCTTCTTTGTCCGCAAGCAGGACCATGCCCCTGAGGCCGCGCAGATCTATTACGCGGTGGTGGGAGAAGATTGGCGCAAAGAAGCAAAATACGATTTTCTGGAGAAACAGCGGAACTATGAAGGGATTGACTGGCAGGAAATAACCCCTGATGCCAATTACACTTGGCTTACTGTGGGGATGCACCCCGAATTTGATAGCTTTCCGCCGTTAGGCTCAAAATCTGCTAAGGCTGGAAAAGGCCAGGCAATTTTTTCCAATTATGGCCGCGGCGTGGCTACCTGTCGCGATTCCTGGGCCTATAACTTCAATGAAGCCCAATTAAAGAAAAATATCAGTTCAATGATTGATAATTATAATGAACACGTTGATAAATTAATTAATCTTGAAAAAAAGCCTACAAATTTAGATGATTTTGTATCGTATGATGATAAAAAAATAAGTTGGTCGAACGGATTAAAAAATTATTTGTCTAATTATAACAAATTAATATTTAATTCATTAAGAATAAAGACCTCATTATATCGCCCATTCACTAAAAAATATCTTTATTTTGATAGAAATATATTAGAAGCTTGTTATCAAATGCCATTTTATTTCCCCATTGAAGATAGTAATAACGACAATTTAATAATTTGCTTTCCCAATATAGGCCATAGGAGCGATTTTTGTTGTCTATGTTCTATCAATATTATTGATTTGAATTTTGTTTCTGTTGATCCATTCCAATGCTTCCCCTTCTACACCTACGCCGCAGACGGCGCCCAGCGCCGGGAAAACCTCACTGACTGGGCCTTGAAGGAATTTCGCATCCATTATCAAGATGAAACCATCACCAAGTGGGACATTTTTCATTATATTTACGCCCTCCTGCACCATCCCGCCTACCGGGAAAAATACGCCGCCAATCTCAAAAGGGAGCTGCCCCGCATCCCCTTCGCCCCGGACTTCCGGGCCTTTGCCGCCGCGGGCGCCCGCCTGGCCGAAATTCACGTCCACTATGAAACCCAGCCCGAATATCCCTTAACCCGCCTGGAGACCCCCGGCCTCCCCCTGGACTGGCGGGTGGAGAAGATGAAGCTCTCCCCGGACAAAAGCGCCCTCAAATACAACGATTTCTTAACCCTGACCGGTATCCCCCCGGAAGTCTATGATTACAAACTGGGCAACCGCTCCGCCCTGGAATGGGTCATCGACCAATACCAGGTCCGCACCGACAAGCGCAGCGGCCTCACCAGCGACCCCAACCGCGGCGATGACCCCCAATATATCCTCCGCCTCCTGGGCCAGGTCATCACCGTCAGCCTGGAGACCTTGAAAATCATCCACAACCTGCCGCCTTTAGAATAGGAACTTTTCTTCTAATCGGCGTTCATCGGCGTTAATCGGCGGTTAAGTATTTCCCCCTGCTCGTTCCCAAGCTCTGCTTGGACACCACTCTTTTCTTTGCCAACCGTCCCCCCCGTTCTGGCCCCCCGCCCCCTCTCTTGATAACCTTCCCCCCGATCCTTTACCAAAAACTAAAAAACTTAAAACTAAAAACTGCTTCTAATGAACAAACGCTGCTCCATCTGCAACCACCCCTCCCGGGCCGAGATCGACCGCGGTCTTCTTAATGGTGTCCCTTACCGTCCCCTGGCTGCGCAGCATGGCCTTTCTCCCTCGTCCTTAAGCCGCCACCTCCGCCACCTTAAACAAGAGATCGCCCTCCAGGAGCGCCAGGCCCACCAGGCCCAACACCAAGCCGCCTTGGAGCAGTTGGAATTGTTATCTCTCCGCCTGGACCGTCTCTATCACCACGCCAAGGATTTCCAGTCCCTCCATGTCGCCCTCGGCTGCCTCCGGGAGTCCGTCCGCCTCCTCTCACTCCAGGAGCGCTTCCGCCACTCTTTGCGGGACACCCCCTGATGCTTCCGCTCCGCAACTTCACCGCCCTTGGGCGAAATCATCTGCAAAACCAACCTCTTGCTCATCAATCTCCTCCGGTTTCAAGCGGCACAGTTGCGGAACAACATGTTGATTCTTTTCTTTATGCGGCTGGGGAGGGGGGCATAAACACTAATTTTAGCACTATTTGTCATTCTGAACGGAGCGAAGCGGAGTGAAGAATCTCGTTTATTGACCGGTTTTCCATACCTTGCGAGATTCTTCACTGCGTTCAGAATGAAAAAAAACTCTTAAGTTAGCGCTGCTGGGGGAGGGGGGTGTGGGGGGGAGGGCAGGGAGATCATCTCCCTGCCCTGCCCTAAAAAGCATAAACCATGGACAGCAGCGGCGTAATATTGCCGCTGGTGTTCTTCCCGGCCAGGTCGATGCTCACTCCCAGGGCCAGGGAGAATTTGTCCGTGGCCATGTATTCGATCCCCGGCAGCAGCGAAACCAGCGCCGCGGGCTGGGCGGTGGCCTTGGGGCCCACGATCCGCCCCACGTCCCAGAAGCTGGTCAGCTCCAGGAGGGCCACCCATTTCTTGGTAATGGGGTATTCCGCGGCCAGGTTCACGGTAATGAAGTCCCGGGGGTGGTTCCGCCGCTGGATGGGGTTGCCGTTGTCATCCACTTCATCGGTGGTGAAGCTGGTCTGGGGGGTATAATAAAAATTGCCGTATAAAATGAAAGGTTTCACGTACTTGGATACATTAAAGCCGGTGGTGAAGGCGTAGCTCCCGCCGCCGATGGCGTCCGTGCCCAGCCGCCCGGGATTGAGGTGCCGGAAATGGCCGGTGGGGAAGGTGGGGGCGAAGATGGCGCTCACCGTGGGCGCGATGGGGCCTTCCTCCACCAGGCGGTACTTCAGGGTCAGATTAATATCGCCGATGCCGGCAAAGTTGGCGCTACGCTCCCGGTTCGGACCGGGGTCGTTGACGTCGCCGGCCCAATTGTAAATGAAAGGAATTACGGTGTAGACTTCCAGGTTGTCCCACAGCCCGTAGGTGAACTTCCAGCTCATGCCGAAGGACTGAAAATCCCCCCGGGCCGAGACCCGCCGCCAACTGGGAGAGAAGGTATGGGTAGTAAAGCTCAAGCCCCAGGTGGGCTGGACCGCGAACTTCCCTTTCTCGATGGGGACGGCGGTGTCGGTGATGATGGGCCCGAAGGTGGAGGGGCATTCATCCCCCTTGGGCTCCTCTTTCTGTTCCCCGGTTTCCTCTTTTTTGCCTTCCTCTTTGGCTCCCTCCGCAGGTTGGATTTGCCCCCTCTCTTTCGGGGGGGCCGCTTTTTGAGCTTCGCCGGGGCCGAGGTCCGCCCGGGCCGCCGCCGCGTTCAGTCCCAAGATGATTACCAGGGCTGGCAAAAAGACCGTCAGCCTGCCGCATATCCGCAACATCAAACTTCTCCTTTCGACTCTTTAGTTAATGCGGGTCTGGTCCGTCTCCCACCGTGTTGCGGTCAATGCGCGCCATGGTCATTCTGAACGCCGCTTCGCTCCGCTCGGAATGGCAACCTAATTTTAGGTTAACCGCAACCCGGTGCCGCACCAGAAATAAAAAAGCCACGAACTCCCTGCCCTTCTGGGCTTTGGGCCTTCATGGCTGCTAGATTTTTCGCTTTTAGTAAAAACCACGGCCGAAGGGCTTCAAGCGCCTTCGATTCTAAGTGGATTATGTGATGACCACAGTTCATTTGTCAAACCTTTTTCTACTTGAGCGCTTAATCTCAGAATCCCTGAAAGGTTTTCAGGGCCGCGGCCAGATGGTCCAGATAGATCCGGACGATCCCTTCCTGATACCCCAAACCCCTGGTGATCCCTTCCAAACGGTAAGCCTTTTGCTTCATAAGCTCGGATTTCCAGCTCTCCGGGTCGTCCCCCAGCATATCCTTGGCCACGTGTTCCCCGGCCACAAACATGAAGGGCATCAGCACCACGGTGGAGGCCCCGGATTTTTTCACCGCGGCCATGGCCTCCTGCCTGGTGGGTTTCCCGGACACCGTCCCCAGGAAAACGTTCCGGTAGCGGGCCCGCAGCAGCTTCTCAAAGGCCAGATAGGCACCCTCCCCCTGGGGGATGGGGCTGCCGTGGGCCACCAGGACCACCGCGGTGTTCTTCAAGTCCTTGGGGAAGGTTTTTGCCAGGGTCTGGAGGGTCCGCTCCTGATCCTCCTTGCCGCTCAGCAGCGGCTTCCCCAGGGCGACCTGTAGACCGGGGACTTTCCCGGTTTCCGCCACAATCTTCTTTTCCCATTCCTCCCCGGGCACGATATGCAGCGACTGGACGGCCACCCGGGTATGGCCCGCGGCTTTCAGGTCCTGCAAAGTCGTGGGCAGGTCTTTAAGTTTTTGCCCCTTTTCCTGGGCCACCTTGCCCCGGACTTTATGGGAAGTGAAGGCCCAACGGATTTCATGGCCCGGAAAACGCTGTTTCACCTGCTCCTCAAAGTGTTGGTACGTATCAAAGGCCGCGGTGCTGGTGCCGAAGGCAGTGAGCACGATCACCGGTTTGGCGGTGTCCGCCGCGTTCAGGGTCCAGGGGGCGCTGAAAAGTGCGACAACCAGCGCCAAAAATACCATGCCGAATCTCATCCGCTTAAACATGCCTTCCTCCCTTGGCTGATTTTTTCTCCAAAAAAAAATCCTTAAGTCACATTGACTTAAGGATTGCACCCGGCTTCTTGATCCTTAATGCGGCTCAGGCCCCAGTTTCCGCGTAGGGCTTATAAGCCTGATTCGGGCAGGTCTTCTGACTTCCGGATCGGCCTAGTTCCTGCGCCTTCCCATTTCGCTTCAGCGAGACAGTGGCTGCATGCAGGTTTCGTCCCCGGTCACAGCGGCGGGACCGTGCCGGTTTTGCACCGGCTTCCCTATTATACCCTATCTGGGCACCCGAATGTTTATGGGATACAACATATATGACGCGGATGCAATCCGTCAAGAAAAAATCAGCTATGACGGCAAGATTCGTGGTTTATCATTCCTCCTGGAGTCGCTTCCCGGAACCCGGGAAAGATAACCGGCGGATTAGGTTCAATTATTTCGATTGGCATCAACCGGATTTTCTTCATCTGCCGCAGGCAGTTCTTCTTCAAGCCGGGACAGGGTTCTCTTCAGGACGCCCAGCCCCGAATTGCGCAGGAGCACGCAGGGTTTATTCAAATCCTTGCACACCTTCTTCACGCAGAGACTGGCCGAATGGCTGTTGCAGTCTATGGGGCAGATGACCGCTTCCGCCCGTTTCACCAGGCGGGCCAGGCGCGCCTGGCCGTTTTTGCAGTCGCCGTCGTGGCGCAGAAATCTGGCCCCGAAATCATTTTCCACCAGGCTGCGATAATGGGGTTCCAGACGATCCAGCCCCCCCACAAAGAGGATGAATTTATTATTGAAACGGGGGCATCTTTCCCCTGGAGGCAGTGGGCAAGCCTTTTCTTCAGAACACAAGGGACCAAAGGCCGCGCAGTCCTTAATTTTCGGAGGCAGGGTTATCCCCGGCAATTGTCTGACGGCCTCCTGGAAGAGGCGCCTTTCCAATCTCTCCCTTTTTTTCTGTTCTTTGGCCAGTTTCATGGCCAAATCCCGGTTTTCCTTTTGCAGCCTTTCCAGGTCCAGACCCGCGGCCAGGGCGGCCAGCCGCTCCTCCATAACCGCCAGCTTCCTTTTAAGTTCCAGGCCCTCGGCCTCTTTACCCGCCAGGACGCGCTTCAGCTCCTGCCGTTCTTTCCTGACGGCCTCCACCTGGCCGGATAAGCGCTGCACCTGCTCTTTCAGGCCTTCGTTGTCCCGGCGCAAGGGCTCCAGCTCCTTGAGTTCATCCCGGGTTTCGGCGCCTTGCAGGTGGGACATCATGTGCACGTCGCCGAAGATCCGGCCCAGGACGTCCGCGGGGGTGTCCAGCCTGGTGATGATGGCCCAATAGGTGCCCGCGGTCTCACCCTGGCGGATGGCGTCCTTCCAGGCCCGGCCCAATTCTTCGGGTTCGACCGCGTCGATCCGGTTCATGGCCAGGCGGTATTTCTGGCACAGATGTTTCTGGACGTGCTTGGCCACCACGGGCAGCTTGGAGCAGGCCTCCACCAGCCAGGTATGAAGCTGATAGGGAGCGAGGTCGTCCGGGTACCGAAAATGCCGGGCGATCTTTTGGGTCTCTTTCAACGTCAGGCAGGTCCCCACAATGGAGCAGTGCAGTTGGGTCAGGCTATTGAGGGGGTGCCGGATTCTCTTGGGTTGCGCCATAGCTTGCCATTTCCTTAAGGCCCGGGGGTTCCCGGCCGGGAACCCCGGCCGGTTTATTGAAGGGGGGTATCCATCCCCAGTTGGGGCCAACGGCTGATGGCCTCCTGGAGGCGGGTTTCCATGATCTGCAGACGGTCCCTGAGGTTGGCGGCCTCGGGTTCTTCCACAAACCCCGGAAGATTGCCCGCGAGACTATCCAGACAGTGATGGACGTTCTTTAAATCCTCTTCCAGGGTCATGAGGTTGACGATCATTCGCACCATGGAGTTCCTCCCTTTAAACTTACCGTTAATTTCCCGCCCTCTTAGGCAATGGCTTTATTCTCATAACAATTTGTTATCAAAATGGTTTTTCGTAGGGCGAACCTTGTGTTCGCCCCTACGGAACATTACCTTTTCACCTGAGGTTCAGCACCGGATTTTGAGGGGCATGAGTGCGCATCGCAGCCCGGACAAAACCCCTTCTTTTTCCACACGGAGCGGTAAAGAAGATAGATGGAGCCGATGATCAGGGCCCCGGCCAATAACAGATCCGTCCAACTCATGTCAGCCTCCCAATCCCAGCAGGGTCCCGCCCTGGAAGATGGCGAAGGCCGCCAGCCAGGCCAGGGCCGTGCCATAAGCAAAGGCCACGCCGAACCACTTCCAGGTGCCGAACTCGTGGCGGAAGGCCACGGCCACCACCATGCAGGGCATGTAGAGCAGCACAAAGGCCATTAAGGCATAGGCGCTCAAGGGCGTGAACTTATCCTGAATCACCGCTTTCAAAGGCTTGGCCTTCTCCTTTTCCTCCGCGGCCAGCTTGGCGACCCCGAAGGAGGAAAAGACGTTCACGAAGGCTTCTTTGCCTGCCTCCAGGAAAGAGACGCCGATTTCTTTTAAATCCTCGCCCGAAGAAGGAGTCTCTTCCTTTTTCTCTTCATCCTTTTTGGGAATATAAATCTCCCCCATGGTGCCCACCACGATCTCCTTGGCGATCACCCCGGTGATGAGAGAAGCCGCGGCCTCCCAGTTGCCGAAGCCCAGAGGCTGAAGCGCCGGAGCGATCACCGCGCCCGCCTGGCCCAGATAGGAGTCCTGCTTGTTTTCCACCCCCCAGGGCAGGTTTAAAAGAAACCAGGTGAGGACTGAAACCGCAAAGATGTAGGTTCCGGCTTTGATGAGGAAGTGCTTGCCTTTTTCCCAGGTGTGGATCAACAGGCTGCGCATCCCGGGCAGCCGGTAGGGGGGAAGCTCCATGATGAATAAGGGGTATTCACCCTTAAACAGGGTCCGCTTGAAGACGATCCCCACCAGGACGGCCAGGACTATACCTAAGACATACAAGGACCAAATGACCGTGCCCGAGCTGGCCGCAAAGAAGACGCCGGTAAAAAGCACGTACACCGGCAGCCGGGCCCCGCAGGACATCAGCGGCACCAGGAGCGCGGTGAGCACCTTGTCCCGGGGGTTTTCCAGGGTGCGGGTGGCGTAAATCGCGGGGACGTTGCAGCCGAAGCCCAGAAGCATGGGGATGAAGGACTTGCCGTGCAGCCCCATGGCGTGCATGGCCCGGTCCATGACGAACGCGGCCCGGGCCATGTAGCCGCTGGCCTCGAGAAAAGTGATGAAAAACATCATGGCAAAGATCACGGGCACGAAGACCAGGACGAAACCGGTGCCGGCCATGACCCCATCGGTGGCGAGCGACACCAGCCACTCCGGGGCGCCGACCAACCCCATGAGGGTCCCGATCCAGCGCTTGCCCGGGCCGTTGATGGTCTTGTCCATCCAGTCCGCGAAGGGCGAGGAGACGTCGAAGGTCAGTTTGAAGACCACCCACATGGCGGCCAGGAAGATGGGAATGCCGAAAAAGCGGTTCAAGACCACCCGGTCGATCTTCTCGGTCAATTCCACCCGGTCGGCTTCCGGTTTTTTGAGCACCTCCTGGGTCAGGCCCGCGGCCTGTCCGTAACGGGCATCGGCCATAAGCGCCTCGATATCTTCCCCGTGGGCCTGTTTAAGATGCCGGAAGGCTTCGCTCACCAGGGCCTCGTTGCCGCCCAGGTTGATTTCCCGCAAGACCTGGCGGTCGCTTTCCATGACCTTGAGGGCCAGCCACCGGGAGGGATACCGGTCCGCCAGGTGGGGATGCAGCTTTTTAATAGATTTCTCCACTTCCGTAACCGCGGCCTCGATGTCTTCGCCGTAAGGCACCTTCTTGGGCTGGAGGGCCGGGGCGTCTTCCCCCGCGGCCAACACCGCGTCCAGCAGTGCGTCCAGACCCCGCTTCCGGGTGGCCACGGTGGGGATGACTTGGGCACCCAGCATCTCTTCCATGGCCTTGGTCCGGATGCGGTAGCCCTTGTTCTCCGCTTCGTCATAGATATTCAAGGCGGCCACCACCGGGATGCCCAACTCCAGCAGTTGCATGGTCAGGTAGAGATTTCTCTCCAGGTTGGTGGCGTCGATGACGTCAATGATAACGTCCGGATGCTCCTGGACCAGGTAATCCCGGGCGATGATCTCCTCCTGGGAATAGGGGCTGAGGCTGTAAGTGCCGGGCAGGTCCACCAGGCGGATCTTGTGGCCCTGGTATTCCAGGGCCGCCTCTTTCTTTTCCACCGTCACCCCGGGCCAGTTGCCGACCTGGAGCCGCGTCCCGGCCAGGGCGTTGATCAGGGTGGATTTCCCGGAATTGGGATTGCCCGCCACCGCCACGGTGAGCACTTTTTGGGGATTCAACACCTGTTTTAAGGCCGCCGCGGTTCTCATTTCATTACCTCCACGGCAATGCCTTCGGCCTCGCTTTTCCGGAGAGACAGCTTGTAGGCCTTCACCGTGATTTCAATGGGGTCCCCCAGGGGGGCGATTTTTTCCACCTTGACCGTCTCCCCCACCAGGACCCCCATGTCCATGAGCCGGCGCTTCATGGAACCGATGGCCCCGATTTTGGTAATTTTGCCCCGTTCCCCGGGCTGTAGTTTTGCCAGGTTCATCCGTCCTTCCTCCGCACCATGATCTTCATGGCCATGCCCCGTTTCATGGCGATCCGGGACTCATCCACCTTGACCAGGAGAACCCCCTGGCCCCGGTGGTTGTTCAGGATTTCCACGGTCTTGCCCGCCCGCAGCCCCATGTCTTCGATCCTGGAGACACACCCGGACCGGTCGCACTTGCATTTGGAGCAGGGAGAAACCAGCTCCTCCATCCTGGTTTCCGCCACTTCAGCCTTTTCTCCGGCTGCCAGCAGTCCTAACGGAATCATTAAGTCCTCCATAATAATTGAGAAAGAGACTTAGTCTCAATAATATTTCAAAAAAAATTTTTACCGTTTACTTTTTCTGGCCCTGACAATCCGGGCAGTACCCGAAGATCTCCAGTTTGTGGCCGGTGACCTCAAACCGGTGATCTTGGCCGATGCGTTGCTCCACCCCTTCCAGGGTGCCGTTCCGGAACTCGATGATCTTCCGGCAGCCCAGGCAGCGCAGGTGGCAGTGGTGCTCATGCCCATAAACGTGCTCGTAGTGCATATGTCCGTCCTCAACGTAAACCTCCTGCACCAGGCCGCTTTCCACCAACAGCGCCATGGTGCGGTACACCGAAGCCCGGGAGATGCGCTGGCCGTTGTGCCTGAGGCGCATGATGAGTTCCTCCACGTCGAAATGGTCATGATTGGCAAAGACCTCCACCAGGATCGCCTCCCGCTCCGGGGTGGCGCGCATCCCCTTGTGGGCCAGGAACTCACGGAAAACGTCGATCTCGGGCTTCATATTATCGAGAATGAGTCTCAGTTGCTATTAAATAACTCTCAGCCTTCCGGCTGTCAAGAATTTTTTTCATAATTTTTTGAAATTGTCACTAATATTTATTTCGGCGTCAACCCGTTAGAAACCTTCCCGAAAGGTCCAATCCCCGCCTTGCAAATCCTCCCGCCTAACTTTATATTGGGGGTGAACTCCAGATACTTTTATTTACCAAAAGAGCCGCCGCGCACCAGCCCCGGCCAGGAGGAACCATGAACGACCAGCCCCAATCCGCCGTCAGCCGCCAGCAGATCGCCCTGCGCCTGCTCATTACCATTCTGTTTCTGCCCATCAACGGCATCATCAACGCCACCATCGTGCTGACCACCCTGTTCCAATATGTGTATCTCTTCGTCACTTTGCAGCACAGCGAGCCGGTCAGGGCCTTCGCCAATAAGGTCATCGGCTACGGCTACCACGTCTGGCGGTTTATCAGCCTGAATGAAAACCGCCGGCCCTTTCCCTTTTCGGAATTACCCGGAGAGATGGAAGCGCCGGAGGAGGAAGTCAGTTTTCAATGACTACCTGCCCCACCCTGACCCGGGAGATGCTTCCTAATCCGGTGGATCTCCGTCTGGAGGACGCGGCCTTGGATTTCGCCCGGGCCAAGCAGGCCGCGGATCGGAAGGCGAGAGACTTCTCTGACGAGCCCACGCTCCTGGCCTGGCACGACCGGGCCGCGGGCCGCTCCTCCCCCAACATCGTCTGCTGCCGGGAGGACCTGCCCACTTGGCTGGTTTACGCCTTGAGCCGGGGCGGGGACCTGATTATCGATATCAACGACGAGGCCTTTGTCTTTGTCTATCGGAGAGGAGTAAATGACCAGCACTGAACCCGCCCCGCCCCTGGATTTTATCCGCCAGATCATCAGCGACGACCTGAAGGCCGGAAAAAACGAGGGCCGCCTGATGACCCGCTTTCCCCCGGAGCCCAACGGCTACCTGCACATCGGCCATGCCAAGTCGATTTGCCTCAATTTCGGCGTGGCCCAGGAATTCGGCGGCCTCTGCAACCTGCGTTTCGACGACACCAACCCCACCAAGGAAGAGGTGGAATACGTGGAGTCCATCCAGGAGGACGTGCGCTGGCTGGGGTTCGACTGGGAGGACCGGCTCTATTTCGCGTCCGATTACTTCGAGCAGTTGTACCAATACGCCGTGCATTTAATTAAAAACGGCAAGGCCTACGTGGATGACCTGACCGCCGACGAAATCCGGGAATACCGGGGCACCCTGATTGCGCCCGGTAAAGAAAGCCCCTACCGGACGCGGTCGATGGAGGAAAATCTGGACTTATTCCAGCGCATGCGCTCCGGGGAATTCCCCAACGGCGCCCGGGTGCTCCGGGCCAAGATCGACATGGCCTCCCCCAACTTGAATATGCGGGACCCGGTGCTCTACCGCATCCTCCACGCCGAGCACCACCGCACCGGGGACCAGTGGTGCATCTACCCCATGTACGACTACGCCCACCCCATCTCCGACGCCATCGAGGGCATCACCCATTCCATCTGCACCCTGGAATTTGAGGACCACCGGCCCCTGTACGACTGGACCCTGGACCACCTGCAGGTCCCCTACCGGCCCTACCAGTACGAGTTCGCCCGCCTGAATTTGAGCTACACGGTGATGAGCAAGCGCAAACTCCTGCAACTGGTGAACGAAGGCCATGTCCAGGGCTGGGACGATCCCCGCATGCCCACCATCTCGGGCCTGCGCCGCCGGGGCTGCACCCCGGAAGCCGTGCGCCACTTCTGCGAGAAGATCGGCGTGGGCCGCCGGGAAAATATCGTGGACCTGGCGCTTTTGGAATACTGCGTCCGGGAGGATTTGAACCGCCGCGCCCCCCGGGTGATGGCGGTGCTCAGGCCGCTGAAGGTGGTCATCGAGAATTACCCGGAAGGGCAGGTGGAGGAGCTGGAAGCGGTGAACAACCCCGAGGACGCGGCCATGGGGACCCGCAAGGTGCCCTTTTCCCGGGAGCTGTACCTCGAGCAGGAAGATTTTATGGAGGAGCCGCCAAAGAAGTTCTTCCGCCTGGCCCCGGGTCGGGAGGTGCGGCTGCGCTACGCTTACTTTATCAAGTGCGTGGGGGTGGTGAAGGACGCGGCAGGAAAAATTACGGAACTGCGCTGCACCTACGACCCGGAGACCAAGGGCGGCTACGCCCCGGACGGCCGCCAGGTGAAGGCCACCCTGCATTGGGTCTCGGCAAAACAGGCCGTCACCGGGGAAATGCGCCTCTACGACCGCCTCTTCACCAAGCCCGCGCCCGGTGAGGAGCACGAGGGTGATTTCAAGGCGGATTTAAACCCCAACTCCCTGGAAGTCCTGAAAGGTTGCCGCCTGGAGCCGTCTTTGGTTGCGGCCCGGCCCGGGGACTTCTTCCAATTCGAGCGAATGGGCTATTTCTGCGTGGATAAAGACGCCGCGCCCGGCGCGCCGGTCTTTAACCGCACCGTGACGCTCAAAGACCCCTGGGCCAAGATGCAGCAGGCGGGGAAGAAGTAAGGGGGACTCTAATTAAACCTGATGGCATACAATTGTGCCCCCAAAATAAAAGAAACGAAATAATTTATTATTCCAATTGTGAAAGAATAGAATGAACAACTTTAATTGTTTTTTTCGATGCAAATAATTTTTTTATTGTTTCTATAAATTCGCTTTCACTATTTGCAGTTAAGGGTTTATCCTCCTCCAAACCTAGTTCTTGCCCGATATCTTCATCTACCGAAAATAATACCGGATATAAATCAATGCCATTTGCCATTGAAAAGAGATTATATCTATAATTTTCTAATGCCGGGGAAACTATATAAAACTTATATACAAATTGTTTCTTATAAAGTTTTTTTCCAACGTAAAAAGAATCAGCGTCTGATTTTTTAATATCAGCAAGCACTAAGCCTTGAGTTTTATTTCCCAATAGAGAAGCTTGGTCCTTTAATATAGTAACAGGAGCCTTTTTTTTAGGAGCAGCGATGTCATTAGGCCATAAATCAACCATAACTTATCCTCCATTTACAAATTGAGTTTAAAAAAAATTGGAAGATGATCTGAAATATTATTAACATCTGGAAATCCATGATGTGTAACAAACGATATTTCTCCATCAGATTCTATTATCTTCATTTCATCATTATCAAAAAAGTCAATTAGTTCAGGCCGTATCAGAACTTGGTCAAATATATTCCAAAAATATACCTTGTGTTCAGATCGATCATAATAATATGTTCCTGGAGGTCCAGGTGTTGCATCGCCAAAAAAATTCCACATTGGGTTATAGAAAAAAGGGTATTGTTTGCTTTGAACAATGCGACTCCCCTTTTTTGCTATAGTGCGACTCATAACTGCATGAAGCCCTGATGCTCCAACAACCCCATCCTCAAATGGATTCATATTTAAATCTCCAACTAATACAGTTCTAGAGTGTCCGACTTGATTTTCTACATACTTGATCGTATCTGCTAATGCAACACATTCTAAACTTTGGCTTGCAGGTTCCCAATAAAGTTTACTTGGAAAATGATTAATAGCCAATATTATATCTAAAAGTCCTGGCAATGTTAAATGTCTAATAGTAAGTCTTTCGCTTTCATATATTGGCTGTATGAAATCAATTTTAAATCTGGTGAATATATGTATTTTTTCGCAGCCTATAGTAGGGGAATAAAAATAATGATATTTATTGTTGGAATTCAAACAAATTAAAAGGTGAGATGGCTCGATTGAAAATTCTGCAAACATTAACACATCCACGTCATACTTAAAAGATAGACGAGCAATGCTATTTTCTAATGGTTTCTTATTCAGATTCCAAAAAAGGAATGAAATCATAGGAAAGCTATTTTATTGAGCTTGTTTGTATCTAACAATTATCAATAATTTGTCTGAATATCCAAAAAAAGTTTGATTTAGGAATAAAAAATAAGGGGTTGGGGGAGGGAGTTTGAGGGAGGGGGCA
>Ga0233425_10002770_pt1 | contig 33516 bp, 21 predicted proteins | sample Watercolumn_Towu_2_FD_181712 | JGI IMG/M metagenome (GOLD analysis project Ga0233425, IMG submission 181712) | Freshwater microbial communities from Lake Towuti, South Sulawesi, Indonesia - Watercolumn_Towuti2014_140_MG | ecosystem: Environmental > Aquatic > Freshwater > Lake | place... | reverse complement strand
GACAGCTGGGATTTGTGCTTTGAAAAGGTCAAGAAGCTGGCACGCCCCAACCAGTCACTAAATCCGCGCGGTGAAGACGCTGACCCTGAGGATCCCGACTCTGCAGAGCCAGATCCCAACGCGTCAGTTCCGGACTCAGAGTGAGCGCTGCTTTCACCAGCCTCGAAACTAGATTCTTACAGACTAACAATGGAGATCACAACATGAAATCACGCAAATCAACTTCAGACACCTGCCCGCTCGGGGCGCGCTGGGTGGAGTGGCACCGGAGGTCCCCCCTAATAGCATCTACCGGCGTATATTTTGAAAAAAATGAATACTGGGACCTCAGTCGCGCCGAAGAGTCAGTCAAGTGGGACGAAGGGACTAAGGACACGCCGCTGTCTGTCGAGTGGGCCGTCGGCGCTGGCGACTCCACCCGGCTCAAAGCTACTTCCGGGGTGCTTGTTCACTGCGTGCACCGGCATGCGTCCATAGTGATTGACAACCGGTCGCTTCACATTGACTGGGCACGCGCTGAAACACGCGCCGGGACACCCGGACGCGGTCTATTCCATCTGGTACGAATTTACCTAGACGGCGCACTAAAGGACAGTGCAGTCACTGGCGCGATGGTGGGGTTTGCCAGCTGTGCTCAGCCGGCACTGGCCGTTATCAGCACTGAACTGGCTGTGAGTGTTCCCTCAGATATAACCCGCTCCAACTGCCCGCCCCGCATCTGGCTGATGAAGCCTGCCCTGCCAAAGGCGTGGGCAGCAAATCGTAAACGCGCTACAGCACCTGTGCCAGCCCCTGCCCGCCTGGCACAGGTGCCACCGCCGAAGAATGCGCACTCACGTAACGCGGCCAGTATCGATTAGTTAGTCGTGTGGCTCCTTGGACTTCAGCTCAGATTTATGATCAGCCATTAATTGCTGAAAGTATCCAAAAAGAGTCCTCCTTCAACTAAACCTGGGCAACAATTCTGCAAACCGGAACACTCGCCCCTTAGCTAGCGATCCGAGGTTGGCCAACCGCCCGACAGAGTTCTAGATCCAGATTAACGAGTATACTACAGTCCGAAACCGCCTAAAACTAGAGCTAACCTGAAACCTTATTCCTCGCAGCGATTGCCGATTCGCCCAGTACCGCCCTTTCGCAACCTATAGGAAACCTGTCATGATCCTTGAAGCTTTGACATTATTTGCGCTTTATAAGCTTGCCACCCGCAGCGCGAAGAAGAAGGTGCTTGTCCGCCGGCGCCGACGCAGCACAGCCCGGTCTGTTGCGGCCCTGGTCGGGCTGGGGGTAATCAGCGGCGTGCTTGGATCAGGCAAAAAGAAGCGGCGCGCCACTGGCTCAAGGGCCATTGGTTACGGCCCCGGCTATTCTGATGGCTGGAACAACTCCGAGGATTCATAAGCGCAGCTATTGGCGGCGGGTGCCGCGCATACTGCCATCGGTCCGAGAATTAATTTGGCGCAGCAGCTGCCAGCGCGCTGCTTGCTGCCGGGCTGCGGTTGCCAGCCGGCGCTCAGTCGCCGTTAAACTTGCGGCCGCCGAAGCGCGGCTGCAGTTCATCATCCAGCTGGTCCGCCATTGCGCCCACCTCTTCCACCGCGCTCACCAGCTCATCCGCGTCCAGCCAATCGCCCAGCAGCGAATGCCCACAAAGCAGCGAGTGCGTGCCGTCCGCAAAGGTGTGCACCATAACCGTGCCAAAGAACTGGCGCTGGCCTTCCGTTGCTACCCATTTATACAAGTCCGCAGTTAACTTCACGCCCGCCAGCACGGATGTCGTCAGCCGCACTACCGTATGCCTGCGGCCAAAGTCTTCCACGTGGATATACAAGCGCGCGCTGCCAAACGGCAGCCACAAGTCGCCATCTTCGTCGATCTGCGCGCCGCTAAAGCGCTCCAGCAGTACTTCCCGCACCTGGGCGCGCATCGCGCTGATTTTGTCTTTCATCCCGCTTGTACCCCGCTGAAATAAATCGCCCGCGGCGCCCCGCGCGCCGCTGGCTTCCCGCTCAAGTTTAACCCCGCGCGCCGCGCAGCCGGCCGCCAGCCAATCACGCTGCTGCCTGCCACACCACCGCAAACAGCATACCGTCAAATACGGCAGCGCAGCCCTGCAGCTGCACCGCCCACTTGGGCGGCACGCTCACCCGGAAGGCAGTAGCGCTCTGCCACTGCAGCTCTGCCTGCTGAAAGCCGGGCGCGCTGCCCAGCAGCGGATAGATTGCCTTGTACACCGCCTCCTTGGCGGAGAAAACCGCCGCAGCGCGCAGCTGCGCCGCGTCCGCAGCCAGCGCATCCGCCGCCGCCTGCTCGGCCGGCGCCATGATGTGCCCCCACAGCGCGGGCTTCATGCGCGCCGGATCCTCCACATCGATGCCCACGCAGCGCACCTGCGCCGTGCGCGCCAGCGCCGCCACGCACCAGCCGCCACTGTGCGCCAGGCTGCCCGCCCAGCCCGCCGGCCACAGCGTAAAGCCGTCCGCATGCCGTTCCAGATTTACATCCGCCACGCCGTGGCGCTGCAACCCTTCGCGCGCCAGCCTGCGCGCCAGCACCGACTCCGCCTTGCGCCGCTCCGGCAGTTGCCGGCCTTTATCAGTCAGCTGTGCAATCTCCACTTCAATGCCGGCAACAGCGCAGCTTTGCAGAAACGCCTGCTTTGGCGTCAGCACTGCAGTTGTTTTTAATGGGGGGTGCGAAATCATTGCTGTGCGCGTTGTTGAATCCGGCCAGCTTGCGGGCAGCAGCCGTTTCGGCAGCCAGCTGCCCGCAGGCAGCTGCGCATGCACCGCGCGGGCAGTACATCACCGCAAAACCACACTACATGCGCGCGGTCCGCTTCCACTCCTCCGCCTCGCGCTGGCTGCGTTCATCCGCGCCCCACAGCCACTGCGCCACTTCGCGGTGCCAGGCCAGCTCCGCCGGCGCTGCCACCACACCGGCGCTGCCATGCGCCGGAAAATCCAAAATGGAGCGCGTGCTTGCGGAAGGCGCCGCCAAAGTGCGCAAGGCCAGGATTACCGCCGCCTGAATTTCTGTGACGCCGTGCTGCGCGCAAAACGCAGCCAGCGCTGCGCTGCGCCCGGGCACGCCCGGCAGCGCCTCGTCCGTCACAGCTATCGCATTGATCGCCGCCACCACCAGCTCGGCTGCTTTGGGGCCGGGCATGCGCCGCAGTTCCTCCGGCAGCAGCGGGCGCCCCACAGTGTAGTCCTGCCGCCCGAAGTCAAACGGGAATGAGCAGATCTCCTCCAGCGGCTCCAGCGGCAGCCCGCCGCTAAAGCGCAGCGGCAGAACCGGCAGCTGCAGCTCCAGCGCCAGATCTATCACCACGGCGCTCATGCGCTGCACGCGCTGCCGGCTGCTGGTGGCCTGCTCGCCCTCCACATGCAAATGCAAAGAGTGCGGCGTGGCAGCCTGCGCTGCGCTGTAGGCCGCCATCAAGTCCAAGAAGGCTTGTGGCTGCTCGCGCGCAAACAGCAGCTGCGGGTTTACCGCCACGCTGCGCCCGGGCTGGCGCCACAAAAAGTCCGTCATGCGCCCCATCCAGCTGGCCGCATGCTCTGTGCGCGTCACAGTAGTCATGGGCAGCCCGGACCACGCCACAAACATATCCGTCAGCAGCATGCTCTCCACCGCCGTCTGATGGTTGGAGCAGATAATAAACGGGCGTCCGCGCAGCGCTGCCAGCAGCGCCGGCTCGGCCAGGCGGAAGTGGCGCACATAGTTGCTGCGCAGCGCCAAAGACAGGTCCGCCAGAAATTCGCCGTGGAAGAGGGTTGCGCCCGCTGCGGGTAGCCATCGCGCATCTCCGGCTGCTTGCACTTGCACCTGCCCGCCCGCCGGGCGCACGCTCACGGGCCAGGCCTGCAGCGGAAAGTGCGCGCTCGTGGCCAGCGTCTGCGCTGCGTTCAATTCCACCGCAGCCGGATGCACGTGCAGTGCATGCGCCACGTGTTCTTTGGCAGTGATCGCAGCCGTCAGATCGGGCAGCGCCAGCGGGGCCGGCAGCCCAAAAATACATTCCAGCTGCCCGGGCATCCACTGGTAGCGCGCAATCTCCTCCACACTGCCCGTGCTGCAGCTGCCCTCGCGGCTGCTAAAGCGGATCGGCTCATAAGCTTCGCGCCGCACAAACGCGCGCCGCGCTGCAAACTGCGCGCCCGCAAACGGCAGCGCATCCAGCAGCGTGAACTCCAGCGTCAGGTCGCACCAGACCACAGCCCCCACAATGAACTGCACATAGATGACCGGCGGCGCGCTGCCTTCCGCCTGCACCTGCGGCCGAATCTCGCAGCGCACTACGCCCTGCAGCGGCGTCGGCCCGAAGAAGCGCACGCGCTGCACGCCGCGCGGCAGCCCGTTCCAGCGCTCCCCCACCAGCGGGAACCATTCCGCCAGCCGGCTCAAGGGCACGGCATGCGTGCAGCCATCCAGCAGCGCCGGATGAATAACCCCAACCGGCACACTGCCCGCGCCCGCATCCAGCAGCGCGGAAGCGCCCGCCGCGGAGCGGCGCAGCTCGCGCAGCACCTGGAACGCAGGGCCGTGCGTCGTCTCGCCGCTTTCGTAGGGCGAAGGCACCAGCGGCGCATCCAGCCCTGCCAGTGCTGCGGGCGGCGCGGCATACTGCGCCGCCCACGCCAGCGTGGTTGTGCCCACTTCGTCGTAGCGCGAGAGTTGCGCGCGTTTTGCAGCGCGCCACACCGCCAGCTGGGCTGTTGCTGCGCCCGCGCCGTCCGGCGCTGCGGCTGTCAGCCGCAGCTTTAAGGTTTCCGCTTGCGCACATGCCAGCCAGCGCGCCGGCACAAATGCGCCAATCTCCACCAGCTTGGCCGCGCCGGCGCGCGCTGCGCCTGCCGCTGCCAGCTCATCCAGCATCACCGTCAGCGGGATGACCGCCGCAGTAAAGCTGGGGCGGTGGTCATTCAGCCAAGGAGTCAAGGCCAAGCTGAACTCTTTTTCCACGTTGCCGCTGCCCGCAGGCGCTGCGCTGCCCGCGCGCACGCGCATGGCCAGCGCCGGGGCATCGTAAATCTTCTTGCCGTCCACCCACAAACTGCCGCGGGCATGCACCGTGGTTGCATCGGCTGCGTCATTGTCAATGCGCACCAGCTCCACCAGCGTTGTTATCAACTGATTGGCGGGCACCACCTGCCCGCGATACTTCCACGTTAGCGGCTCGCCCAACGCCACGGGCTCAAAGCGCGCGCTGGCACCCCACTGCGCGCCCACGCCGCGCAGGCGCATGGCGCATTGCAGCGCCTGCAGCAGCGCCTCAATCCCCAGCGAGCCAGGCTGCACCGGGTCCTGCATAAAGTGCGCCTTGAAGAACCAGTCCGCCGCCCGCACATCTTTCTCGGCGCGCAGCATGCCCAGCTGCGCTGCGCCCGCTTCCGGCCACCAGCCCGTCACGCGGTCCAGCATCAGCAGCGGCTCGCCCGCCAGCGCAGCGCCAGCGGCGCCCAGCGCCTGCGCCGCACTGCCGCGCAGCTGCCAGCTTTGCGCTGCCGGCAGCGCAAAATATTCCGCCTCGGTCGCAGCCGGCACCAGCCCGGCCTGATTTTCAAACGCGTCCCCGGGGAAAAATCCGAACGACGTTTCCAGCGTGGCAATGACTTTTCCCGCCAGGCGCGCTTCCACCCGGAAGCCCACGATGACCATTGGCCCCAGCTCTGACCAGCTGGTGAGCTCAGTGCGCACGCGCAGCGTGCCCGCCTGCGGCAGCACTTCATCCGTCCAAATCTGGCTGCCGTCCAGGTTGCGGAAGAAGATGTCGCCCGTCTGCGCGCTGGCATCGCGCATGAAGCTGGAGAGCCAGCCGCACGGCTGCAGCAGCGCCTCCATAAATACGCAAGCCGGCATCGTGGCATTTGCACTGCGCTCAAAGAACCAGTCGCCGGCCGCAAAGTCAAACTCGCTCACCATCCAGCTACCCGCTGCGGGGCGCCCCAGCTGCGCCGCGCACTCCACAATGCGCGTCATAAAGTGGTACGGCGGGCAGGGCAGGCGCGGCAGGCGCACCGGCCGGTCCGCAATTGCCAGCGCCGGCCCGAAGGCAGCACTGGGCTGCCCCAGCGCACACGCCAGCAGCGAGCGGTGATTGAACTCAAAGCCCGCCAGCGTGAAGCACTGGCCGCGCTGCGTGGCCACTAGCTCGCCGCGCTGCAGCATGTCTGCCAGCGGCCAGTCCTGCACCAGCTCCACCGCCAGCTGTTTGCACAAGAACGCCTTGTGCCCGTCCACGGACGCCATCACCGAAGCGCGCAGCAGCGGCTGCGGGCCGTCTTCAAACTCCTCCACGTACACCTCGTACACCACTTCGCGCGAGGTGGGCACGCACTGCCCGCGGCACCACATCGTCACATTTTCATTTTTGCCGGCTTCAAAGCGCCAGCCGTCGCGCCGCACCGTTACGCCCAGCGCCGCCAGGTAAAACGCCAGCGCCTGCACCGCGCCCTCGAGCATCAGCGTGCCCGGCATGCACGGATCATTTTTAAAATGCCCGCCAAAAAACCACAGATCCGGCGTGATCACCTTCACCGCCCGCAAGTAGCCGCGCCCCCACGGACCGCCTTGCGCGTCAAATTCGAGTACTTCGTCGAGGAAGCGCATGTTGCCCGGCTGGATGCGCGGTGTACGGCTGTGCGTTTCGGTCAGCTCAAAGCCGGCCCCAAAGCACTCGGCTGCCCGGCCTTCACTGAAGGCGCGCACCTGCGCAGCACTGAACGCACGCCGCGTGGTCAGCGCCGGCTGCGGAGTCTGCCCCGGCTTGCGCAGCGCAGGCGCCGCTTCCGTTTCCGCGCTCCAAAGCACGCCGTCAGAGGCAGCCAGTTCCGCATCCGTAAAGAAACCCGCCTGCCCGTGGCGCACGCTCAGGCGCACCTCGCCGTTCACGCGCAAATCAGAGCGGAAGAAAAACATGCGCACGTCGCCCAGCTGCGCATGCCCGTCAATATGAATGTCAAACTGCAGCGTGTCGCCCGCCTTGGGCAGCGGCCCCTTGATCTCCGCCTCGCAGCCCAGCAGCCGGTACACGCGGTCGCTCCGATTGAGCATATCGATGCCCATCCACGAGACCAGTAACAAGTCCGCCTGCCCGGATTCAATTGTGATGCCCAGCGGCACGTGGCCATCGTGCAGGTACCACGCATCGGGCTGCACATCGGTCTCGGTCCAGATGGAGCCGGTGCCCAGCTCGTTTGGCACAGCGTCAATCCCGGTCACGCGATCCGCCAGCAGCATCGGCGGCATGGGCATGCGCACCTGGCGCTCAAAGCCATCCTGCCCGGCAAACGCCGGCCCGAATAACTCAGAGATATTGCCGGAGGCCAGCTGCTCCAGCTGCGCGCGAGAGAACTTTGGCCCCGGCAGCTGTGCCGCAGCTGCAGCCACAACTGGCGGTGGCGGCGCTGCAGCCTTGCCGTTAGCCGCAGCCGCGCGCGTAACCGGCTGCACTTTAGGTTGTCTGTTTTCCATTAGCGCTGGCGCACCGCTGCGGGCCACAGCAGCAAATGGCTGCACATCCGCTGCAAACGGCGCTGCGCCTCCCGCAGCCGGCAGCGCCACAGCATCTGCAGCACTGCCGCCCATGCTGCGCAAAAAGGCCGCATGCGCATGCCCCATCTCTTCCAAAAAGAGAACGTGCAGGCGCGCCGCTTCATCCACCCAGTCCGCGCTGGCAACCGCTTGCGCTGCTGCAGCCGCAGCAAACACCGGCACGGGTGCACTGGCAGCGGGCGCAGCTGCGCTAAATCTTGCCGCCACAAATAAATCAGCGCGCGTCGCGTGCACCGGCTGCAATCCCGGTGCGCGCGGCATCACGGCCGGCGCGCCCGCCGCGGAACCTGACAGCGCCTGCAGAATCTCCACCACCGGTTGGCGGTGCGCCGCAAATGTCAGCAGCGCCTTGGCAGCGCCATTGGCTGGCGCATTGGCCGTCTGCGTCACGTTCCAGTGCGGCTGCGCATCACACGCGCGCAAACAAATTTCACTGCTCTCACCGCGCAAGCCGGTTGCCACTACCCGCAGCGCGCGCCCTTGTTGCGCGCCATTCCCGTCCACTGCGGCCTGCGCGGCCGGCAGCAATGCGCCCGCCTTCAGCGCCAGTGCCGCCGCCGCCACTTGCAGCAGCGCCTGCGCTGCGTGGCAATAGCCGCAGCGCTCGGCAAGCAGCGCGCTCGCCGCGCCCCAGTCCGCTGCGCCCGCAACTGCCGCGCCATCAATCAGGGCGTAGATCGTGTCGCCCGCGCTGACGGCATCGGCTTCGCGTTTTAGCACCAGCATGCAGCCGCCATCAGACACAACCCCGCCCATTTGCTGCCCGGCGCCCGCCAGCGCTGCCCGGTGCACCGGCTCCGCGCCCACATCCACTGCGCCCACCAGCGCTGCGTCCGCAGCGCCGCTTTGCAGCGCCTGCAGCGCCAGCTGCAGCGCGTGCAAGCCCGAAAGCTGCTCGGCCGATACGCTGCAGCTGGCGCCGCCGCAGCCAAACTGGCGGTTCAACCGGTTCGCCACAACGTTTGGCATCAAGCCCAGCGTGCTGGCAGCCACCGGCCCGGGCTGCAGCTGCTGGCGCGCATTTTCAAAGCGCGCCCCAGCCGGCACTGCCAGCTGCAGCTCATCCATAAATTCGCCCAAACGCAAGTTCAACCCGAAGCGGCAAGCCTCCGCATCACAGCCCATGCCCACAAACACCGCGGTGTTTTCAAACGGCATGGTTGCCACTTGCGCCAGCGCCTGATGCGCCAGCTCCAGCGCCAGCAATTGCTGCGCAGCGGCATGCTCCAAATCCTTTGGGGGAAAAGCCGAGCCCTGCATCGGCAGGCGGATTGTGCGCATCGCGCCGCTAGCGCCGGATGATTGTGTGCCCGGCGCTGCCACGAGCGCGCGCCAAAAGTCCTGCACATCCGCGCCATCGCCCGTGCGCACGGCCACAGCCACAACCGCACAGCGCTCCGCGCGCGGCAGCGCCGCGCCACGCCCGCGCTTGGGGCGCTCCACTGTCGGGCTTTGCTCCACCAGCAGCTGCGCGTTGTTGCCGCCAAAGCCAAAGGCATTAATTGCTGCACGCCGCACGCTGGCCGTCTTCCAATCCTGCGCCTCAACCGCGGGCACCAGCACCGTGCCGTGCAGCGCGGGGTTCAGCGCGTCCAGCTGTGGGATGCACGGCTGCACGCCGGCCTGCATCGATTGCAACACTTTGATCAAGCCCGCCACGCCCGCCACCGGCAGCAAGTGGCCCAGGTTGCCCTTCACAGAGCCCAGCACCACGCGCTTGCTGGCACTGAATACCTCAGCGCAACTTTGGATTTCGGTGGCATCGCCCAGCATCGTGCCGGTGGCATGGCATTCAATCAGGTCGATGTCTTGCGGGCGCAGCCCGCTGCCGCGGAACGCAGCCTGCATCGCGCGCACCTGCCCGACTGCGGACGGCACCAGCATACCCGCGCCGCGCCCGTCATTGGCCAAGCCCGCGCCGCGGATCACGCCCAGGATCCGGCTGCCATCCGCCAGCGCATCTTCCAGGCGCTTCAACACCACCAGCGCTGCGCCCTCGGCCGGCACCAGCCCGTCCGCCGCTGCGTGCAGCGGACGGCTTTGCCCGCTGCTGCTCAGCGCCTGCAGCGTTGTAAAGCCGGCATGGATGGTGAGCCCGTGCACGCGCGCCACGCCGCCCGCCAGCATTACATCCACCTGCCCCGCCGCCAGCCAGTCGCAGGCAAACTTGATGGCATACAGCCCGGACGCACAGGCAGCATCCACCATAAACCCGCCGCTGCTGAGCTGCAAGGACTCGCACAAAAGCTGCACGGGCAGCCCGGACATGAAGCGGTTGAGATGCTGCTGCGGCAGCGCAGCGCTACGCGGCCCCGCCAGCTGGGCGGCCCACACGCCGGCTGCATAGTTGTTCAGGCCATAAGTTGGGTAGGAAAGATTGCCGACGATTGCGCCCGCGCGCGCGGGCTGCGCCGCACTGATGCCCGCATCGCGCAGCGCGGCTGCGCCCACATGCAATAGCCATTGAAAGTGCGGGTCAAGGCTGGCCACCAGCGCGCGATCCAAACGGTGCGCGCCAGGGTCAAAAATTTTGGCAAAGCCGGTAACGTAGCCGCCGCGATCGGTGGCAATGCGCTCGGCCGGCGGTGCGTCCGCATCCTTGCGCATCAGGCGTTGCTTGTGCGCCACCTGCCAAGTTTCCGCGCTGGCGTGCGAGAGCAAGTCCCGCCCCGCCGCCACACCGGCCCACAACTCTTCCGGCGAGTGCGCGCCCGGCAGCAGGCAGGCCTGCCCGACAATCGCAATCGGCCGAAAGTCCGTCATAGCGCCGCTGCGGCTAGTAAGAATCTACCTGGAAACACTCCACGCCGCGCAGCAAGCAGATCGGCGCGCCCTTCGCGTCCACGCAGTCAATGTCGGAAACCGTGCCGGCACCAGCCTGTTCATAGCCGGCCAGCTGGCAGAAAACTTTTTCACCTTTACGGCCTGCGCGCGCCAGCACCAGCTCCGCAATGCGCAGCGGCAGCGAGCTCTTGCCGTATGCCTGCAGCGTCCACAATGCCGCTGCCTGCAGCGCGCCATCCAGCAGCGCCGGGCCCACATGCCACGCGGTTGCATCGCCGCCCGCCAGCGGCAGATTGGCCAGCTCCAAAGTGGCAGCCGCCGGCGACCAGCCGCCCAGCTTGCTGATCACCTGCAGCTTGCTGCCGTGAAACAGGCGTCCTTCGTATGCGCCGGCCGGCGCAAAGCCAAACTCGCGCCAGTCCCCGCCCTTGCGCACCGCGCCGTTCAGCAGCTCTGTCTCGCCCGTGCTGAAGTCCGCCAGCGCCGTGAAGTGCGGCTTGCCGCTGGCCGCATCGCTAATACGCAGCTCCAGCGTGTGTGCATCGCGTGTGCGCGTTGTTAGCAGCAGCAGCGGCTGCTCGCGCTCCGCATCGCCAATCAGAATTGCCTTCATCACCGCCACATCGCGCAGCGCGCGCAGCACGGCTGCCGGCCGCGCCAAAGCAGCCGCACGGCAGAACCATTCCACCACCAGCGCCAGCGGCACCACCACTTTGCCGTGCACCATGTGGTCGCGCAGGAACGGATAGCGCTGCGTGCTCACCACAATCTCAGCGCGATGCTCCGGCAGCGCGGGATCCGTTGCGGCTAGGTTCAGCCGCCCGGCGCCAATCACCACTTCAACATCCGCGGCTGTGGCATCGCCCGCCAGCTCCGCCACAAACGCTGCCGCGCCCGCCGCATGCGCAATCAGCCCGATGCCCTGCGCCGCAAAATGCGCGCGCAGCGCCGGCGTCACCATGCCGCCTTCCCACGGACCCCAGTTGATCGAGCGCACCAGGCATTTGCCGCCGCGGCGCGCAAACTCCGCCTGCGCAACTTTGTTCAAGACTTCATTTGCCATGGCGTAGTCCGCCTGGCCCACATTGCCAAAGCGCCCGGCCACAGAAGAAAACAGCACCAGCGCAGCGAGCACATCCTTCGCGGTTGCCTGCAGCAGCACTTGCAGGCCGCGCACCTTCGTGTCGAATACGCGCGCAAATTGCTCATCGCTTTTCTCTGCAATCAGCTTGTCCGCCAGCACGCCCGCGCCATGCACCAGCACGCGGATTGGGCCGAGCTGGTTGCGCACTTGCGCGAGCACAGTCTGCACGCTGGCTGCATCACTGGCGTCGCACGCCCAATATTCCGCCACACTGCCCGCCGCCCGCAGCTGAGCCAGAGTTTCCAGAATTTCGCGCCGCGCCAGAATATCGCGCACGGCCGCTGCCAACGCCTTGGGTGCGAGCTGCCGGCCCACATTCTTCTCCGCAGTCAGCAGCGCCTGGCGCAGCGCGCCTTCTTCCACCAGGCCCGCGCACTCCGCAGGTTCCGGCGCCAAAGCGGTGCGCCCCAGCAATGCTATCTTGGGCTGCTGCGCTTTGGCTAAAGCCAGCAGCGCTGCGGCCGTTACGCCGCGCGCGCCACCGCTGGCCACCACCACCGTCTGCGCTGTGATGCGCACCTTGGCAGCCGGTTCGGCTGCGCACTCGGTCAAGGCCAGCCGCACCCGCCCGCCCGCAGCCGGCAATCCTGTCTCGCGTTCGTCGCCGCCTTCCAGCAGCTCATCCGCCAAGCGCTGCCCCAGCTGCTGTGGCCTGAGCTTGCCGCACTCAAGATCAATGCTGCGCACCGCAACCGCCGGCCATTCCTTCGCTGCGCTCTTGGCCAAGCCGGCAAACCCGCCATGCCACGCACGCGCCGTCGGCGCTGCTGCAAGCCCGTAGCTGCCGCCCGTGTCCTGCACGGTTACAAACACGCCGCCCGCTGCCTGCAGCGCCGCTGCTGCCGCGCGCGCAGCTCCAAAGGCAGCGCTGTGCGCAGCGCAGGCTGCATCCACGCCCGCATCAGCGCCCAGCCCGTCAAGCAATATCAAGCCATCGCACGCAGCCGGCACACTGCTGCCCACGGTTGCTGCAATGCCACGCGCGCCGAGGGCTGCCGCAAGCGCCGTTGCAATGCCCCGGCCGTCATCGGTAATAAACAAATGCTGGGCGCGCTGCAAACCCGCCAGAGCAAAGCCCGGCGCACTCGCCGGCACCGCGCTCAAGCGGTAGCGCAGCACCGGCAGCGCGGGCGCCGCTGTTGCGGGTGCTGCACCCGCAGGCGCTGGCACTGCAGCCGCGGGCTGAACACTTCCATTCAGCTGCTGCATCAGGTAATCAGAAATTGCCTGCAGCGTCTGCAGGCCGCCCATCACCTTGGCATCCACCGGCGGCAGGCCCGGCAGTTTCTTTTGCACCGCGGACAAGATCTCCACGCGCTTGATTGAGTCAATGCCCAGGTCCGCTTCCAGCAGCATGCCGGGCTCCAGCATCTCCACCGGGTAGCCAGTCTTCTCTGCCACCGTCGCCAGCACAATTGGCATCACGCCCGCAACATCAAACACAGCTGCTGCCGGCTGCACTGCGGGCGCAGCCGCGTGCGCATGCGCAGCAGTTCCATTCACGGCAGCGGGCACAGCTGGCGCTTGCGCACCAAACGCCGCCAGCAGGTAATCCGAGATTGCGCCCAGCGTCTGCAAGCCGCCCATTACCTTGGCATCCACCGGCGGCAGGCCCGGCAGCTGCTTTTGCACCGCAGACAAAATCTCAACGCGCTTGATCGAGTCAATGCCGAGGTCCGCTTCCAGCAACATCGCCGGCTCCAGCATCTCCGGCGGGTAGCCGGTCTTCTCCGCCACCGTCGCCAGCACAATCTTCAGCACAGCGGCGCCATCGAATGCTGCGCCGGGTGCAGCCACAGCAACTGCAGCCAGCGCTGCCGGCCCAGCGGCGGGCAGCGCAGCGCCATGGCCGTTTAGTTGCTGCGCCAGATAATCCGAGATCGCCTGCAGCGTTTGCAGGCCGCCCATCACCTTGGCATCGACCGGCGGCAGGCCGGGCAGCTGCTTCTGCACTGCGGACAATATTTCCACGCGTTTGATCGAGTCAATCCCAAGGTCCGCCTCCAGCAACATTGGCGGCTCCAGCATCTCCAGCGGATAGCCGGTCTTGTCGGCCACGGTCTGCAGCACAATTGGCATCACGGCCGCAGCGGAGAGTGCGCCGGCCGACGGGGCTGCGTGCGCCCCATTCACAGCAGCTGCTGGCGAAAGCGCAGCCGGCACGGCCACTGGCATGGCGCCTAGAGCCTGCACCAAATATTCAGAAATCGCAGCCAGAGTTTGCAAGCCGCCCATCACCTTGGCATCCACCGGCGGCAGCCCCGGCAGCTGCTTCTGCACCGCAGACAAAATTTCCACGCGCTTAGTCGAGTCAATGCCCAGGTCGGCTTCCAGCAGCATCGGCGGCTCGAGCATCTCGCGCGGGTAGCCGGTCTTCTCGGCCACAGTTGCCAGCACAATCTCAATTACTTTGGCACTGTCAAAAAGGCTGCCGGACACTGCAGCCGGCGGCGCTGCCGCGGCTGGCATTGCAGCAATCACTGGTGCCAGAGCTGGCGGCGCTGCTTGCAGCGGGCGCGCTAGCGCAGGCGTGGCCGGCGGCGCAGCCATTGCATGCACAGGCGCAGCCATTGCATGCGCAGGCGCGGCCATTGCTTGCGCAGCGGCGGCCATTGCTTGCGCAGCGGCGGCAGTACCCGCGGCCGGCGCCACAGTCGGCAGCCGGGCGCCCCCCACTGTTTCCAAAAATGCACGGTGTGCTTCGCTCATCGTGCGCATAAAAGTTTCATGCGCACGCGCCACCGCATCGCTGCCGCCAGCCGGCCGCGCGGGCGCAGCTGTTTGCAGCGGCGCGCCAACAGCTGCCGGCACCGGCGCCATGGGAGCAGCGGGCACGCGCGCTGCGCCCGCCGGCGCAGCGCTAACTTGCGTTAACTGCAGCGCGGGCGCGCTTTCCAATACCGGCGCCGTCTTCCCGCCGGCAAGCGGCGGGTACGGCCGCCCAATGTTGTAACCGCCCACCGGCAGCGCCGCAGCCGAAAGCTTCGGCTCGGGCACCGGCGCGCGGTAGCCATCCCACAAAAAGTCCCAGTTGACCGGCACGCCCGCCACCGCTAGGCGGGCCAGCCCGCTTAGCAGGCCCACATCCGCCGGCTGGCCGGCGGGATTCAATGCAATCGCAGTCGCCGCATCGCCCAGCGTTTGGCGCACCAGTCCGGTGAGCACAGCGCCCGCGCCCACTTCAATAAAGATGCGCCCGCCCGCTGCCTGCATTTGCTGCAACTGCTGCGCAAACTGCACCGGCTGCGCCAGCTGCGCTGCCAGCGTTGCGCGCATTGCTTTGGCATCACCGCTGTACGGCGCCGCACTGGTGTTGTTGTATACCGGCAGCTGCGGCTTGCCGAACTTTATGCCGCCCAAAAACTTTTGCAGTGGCTCGCAAGCCGGGCTCACCGCCACCGAGTGGAACGCCGTAGCCACCGGCAGCCGCCGGAACACCACTTTGTCCTTTGCAAGCTGCGCCTCCAGGCGCTCGATCACCAGCAGCGGGCCAGCTACCACCGATTGCTGCGGGCTGTTGTAGTTTGCAATCACGCACCCGGCCAGCTCGCCCGTCAGCAGCGCCGCCAGCTTTTCCGCCGGATGCACCACCGCCGTCATTGCCCCCGGATGCACGCGGGAAACTTCCGCCATTAGTTCGCCGCGCTTGCGGCTCAGTCGCAGGCAGTCTGCGCGCTCCAGCACACCGGCTGCATGCAGCGCCACAATCTCGCCAAAGCTATGTCCGCCCGTCAGCTCCGGCTGCACTCCCGCAGCTGCCAGCACCGCCATGTAGGCTACGCTCACCGTGCCCAGCGCTGGCTGCGCATTCTCCGTGGAGCGCAACTGCTTTTCCTGGCGCGCCGCGTCAGCCGCATCCACAGCCGGCGGCGGATAAACCACATCGCACAAACGCTCCGCGCCTAGCAGCGCCAGGCTTTCCAGCTGCTCCCAAACTTCCATCGCCGGGGCAAAATGCATTGGCAGTTCCGCGGCCATGCCCACGCTCTGGCTGCCCTGCCCCGGGAACAAAAACACGATGCCCGCAGCGCCTGCCGGCGGCGCTGCCAGCGCATAACTCACACCATCCAGCGCCGGCTGTCCGCCGGGCTTCGGGTTTTGCAGGCGCTCCAGCAGCTTGGCACTCTTTGCAATCAGGTCCACTGCGCTTGTGGCAACAATTGCTGCCCGGCACACGGCGGCTGCATCAAAGCTCTGCTGGCTGCTGCGCGCAGCGAGCTCAAAATCCACCTCGCTGGTTTTGCGCCAGGCAGCCACGCCATCCGCCAGCTCGCTTGCCGTTGCCGCACTCGCCAGCCACACCTCGGCATTGAAGGCGCGCACGCGCAGCGCTTTCGCCGCCCCGCGATATTCCTCCACCGCCACATGAAAGTTGGTGCCGCCAAAGCCAAACGAACTTACCGATCCGCGGCGCGGCTCTGCCGTCGCTTGAATCCACGGCCGCACTTTTGTGCTCAGGTACAGCGGACTGTCCCCAAATCCCAGCTCGGGGTTGGGCGCATCCACATTCGCCGTTGGCGGATACACCTGATGGCGCAGCGCCAGCGCCACCTTCACCAGCCCGGCGCTGCCGGCCGCGCCTTTGGTGTGGCCAATCTGCGACTTCACCGAGCCCAGTGCGCACCACTGGCGCCGCTCCGGATCCGCAGCCGCAAAAACTTCTTTGAGCGCGGTGGCCTCGCACAGGTCGCCCGCTGCCGTGCCCGTGCCATGCGCCTCCACCAAGCGCACCGTATCTGGCGCGTAACCCGCCAGGGCATAGCAGCGCTGCAGCGAAAGCGTCTGCCCTTCCGGCCGCGGCGCATACACGCTCTTCGAGCGCCCGTCTGAAGATGCACCCAGCCCGCGGATCACAGCATAAATCTGGTCGCCATCGCGCTCGGCGTCCGCCAGCCGGCGCAGCACCAGCATGCCGCCGCCCTCGCCCATCATTGTGCCGTCGGCATTGTCCGCAAAGGGCCGGCAGTGGCCGGTGGGCGACATGGCCGGCGTTTTGCTAAAGCACATGTACATGAAGATCGTGTTCAACGCGTCCACGCCGCCGGTGATGACGCGGTCACTGCTGTGCAGCTGCAGCTCGCCAATGCCCATGTGCAGCGCAGCCAAGGAGCTGGCGCAGGCCGCGTCCGTGACGCAATTGGTGCCGCCCAGGTTAAAGCGGTTGGCTACGCGCCCGGCCACCACGTTGCCAAGGCAGCCCGGAAAGGTGTTCTCGTTCCATTCCGGGAACAGCGCCGCGATGCGCTCCACCGCCACCTGCACTTGTGCTTCCGGGATGCCCGCGCTGCGCATGCCCTCAATCCACATGGGCTGCGACAGCAAGCCGGACATGGAACTGATCATCTCGGTGGCCGAGGCCACGCCCAAAATCACACTGGTGGTATCCAGCTTTAGTTTTGCAATCTGGCCGCCAGAGCAGTCCTCAAGAACCTGGCGCGCCAACATCAGCGCCAGCAGCTGCGCAATGTCCGTGGCCGGCAGCACGTTGGGCGGCAGCCCGTACGCCACCGGGTCAAACTGCACGTCCTTCAAAAACGCACCGTGCTTGGAATAGGTTTTGCCGGGCGCCTTCGGGTCGGCATCGTAGTAGTCTTCGACCAGCCAGTGCGTGGCAGGGATCTCCTGCATGCAGTCGCGCCCGCTAAGAATCAGGCGCCAAAATTCATCGACACTGCGCGCTTGCGGAAACAAGGCGCTCAGGCCAGTGATGGCAATCGGCTGGAATGGCAACGGGGACATGCGGACGGAGACTCTGAACCGTGAGTTTACAGCATTATTCAGCCGAGACTGAGCGGCCGCGGTTGAAACTCAAACAGCGCAGCCGGCACGGGCACACCGGCACTGCGCAGCTGCGCGGCGCGGGTCAGCTGCGCTGCCCCCTCCAGCATGTTCCATGCAATCTGCGCCACGCTGCGGTTCGCAGCCGGCTCCAAAAAGCTGCCCGCCACCCATTGGTTGAAGCTGCCCATTGCCGGCCCGCACCAAATTTGATAATCCAGCCGGCGCTCCGCATCGCCGCCAATTGGCCAGTGGCTGGAGAGGCCGAGGTACCAGCGAAACACCAGCGCCATGCGGTGATGCGCATCCCGCTCGGCAGCTGCCAGCTCGCGCGGATCACGCTCGCTGAAGAATGCCGCGCACAAATCCCACACTTCGCCCAGCGGGCGGCGGAATGTTTCCTTCTCCAGCTTCTCCCGTTCCAAAGCCGGAATTTCCTCGAGGCTGTTGTACGCCTGATAAAGCTCGTACAAGCGCGTGGCGCGCTGCGGAAAGAACATGCCCTTGCGCAGCACTTGCACCTTCACGCCCATCTCAAACATGTCCGCCGACGGCGCCATCGTGCAATCTGCCAGGCCCGCGTGCACCAGCATCTCTTTTGCCGAGCTGGAGATGCCCGCCTCTACCGCTGCCTGGTTGATGGAGCCGGTGAGCACGTAGGCTGCGCCCATCTGAAATGCAGCCGCAACTGCTGCGGGCGAGCCCAACCCGCCGCTGGCGCCCACGCGCGGCACGCTCTCATACCCATGCGCACGCGCCTCATCCAGCGCCAGCTGCAAAATTAATGGGAAGAGCGCAATCAGCGGCCGGTTGTCTGTATGCCCGCCGGAGTCTGCCTCCACCGTGATGTCTTCCGCCACCGGCAGGTGCGCAGCCAGCGCGGCTTCTGCATTGGTCAGCTTGCCGGCGGCCACCAGTGCCTGCAGCATTTCCGGCGGCGCCGGCGCCAAAAACTGGCGCGCCACTTCCGGGCGTGAGATTTTTGCAAACACATGGTTGGGGCGCACCAGCCGGCCAGCCGCGTCGCGGTGCAGACCGCTGAATGCATACTGCACTACCGTTGGCTGCAAGGCCAAAAACGCGGACACGCACACGCGCCGCACGCCGCGCTTCAAAAGCAAATCCACCACTGCCGCCTCGGTGTCCGGCTCGCTGGGCGAATGAATAAGGTTGCAGCCCCACGGCTCGCCGCCCGCCAGCGCCTGCGCAATCTCCGCCAGCGCTGCGTCCACGCGCGCCAGCGACAAACCGCCCGCGCCAAAAAAACCAATTACGCCCGCGCGCGCCGCCGCAATCACCAGCGGCACAGACCCGATGCCGCGCGCCATCTCCCCCACCACATACGCAAAGCGCGTACCATGCGTCTCCACAAAGCTGCGCCCGCCAAACCACTCCGGATACAGCGGCGGCAAAGTACCGGACAGCACGCAGCCCGCCGGCAGCGCTGCCCCATCCAGCGCCGCAAACATCGCCCCGCTCACCGGATCCTGCAGCACGTGCGCAGCCTGCCGGAACTCCAGCACCGCCGCCGCCGTCGCCGCGTATTCCGGCGTTTGCGCCGGCGCGTCTACACTGGCAACCCTTTCAGTCACCCTGGCATTCATAATGGATGGGGAAAGCGCCGCACCGCAAGCGCGCTGAACTTGGATTTAATAGCAGTTGGAAAAATGGGCCACTGGCGGCCAGCAGCCCGGCGGCGCACCGCAGGTCTACGGCGCCAATCGCGCCTGGAATTGATGGCATCTTGCTGAATTTGCCCCGCCGTGAAGTATCGCACACTCCACGGCCGCGTAAACTACCGTAAATCATAGGCGATTCGAAAACGCAAATCAACAGGCTACTCCTCTGCCCCCTTGTTTCTACCAGCCCGCTGCAAGCAAAAAACGCCCGGCGCTTATGCGCACTTTACGGCCGGTTTCCGCCGCGCAGCAGCAACAGCAGCCAGCCTAAATCGCTGCGCCTACTGCACACCTGCTAAGCACCACCCCGCCCGCGCTCCGCCGGCAGCTACAGGCTTTCCACTGCGCACCCGCCGTGCAGCGCAGCTGGCACAGCAGCGTTATGGCTGCATACAAGCGGAATAATCAAAATCCAAATTTGCTCCACCCTTCAGCTATCCGCAAAAACCGCCTGCAACCGGCAGCGCACTGCCTCAAGTTGTACAGCATTCTTCCAATGTGCACCCTTCCGCCTAGAATTCTCGAAGTTTACATAACTTGTGGGCAGGGCTGCCCGGGCTCAACAACCAACCCGCTGCCCAGCCACCACACACCCGGAGCAAACAATGGCAATTTTTGAGGGCAATCATTTTGAGGACCGCGACTTCCGCCGCGGCGCATGGCACCAGACGGCAACGATGGTTGCGCTTCTCACAACGCGCGCCGCCGATCGCCACAATGTAATGGCTTGCGAGTGGGCGATGCTGGTTACGCTCAACCCGCTGCGCTTTGTAGTTTCGGTTGGGCCGCACCACGAAACCCACGGGCTGATTGAGCAGAGCAACGAGTTCGGCCTCAGCTTTTGTTCTAACAAGCAGGCGCGCCTCGCGCACATTGCCGGATCCTACTCGCTCAAAGACACCGATAAGTGGGCGCTGGGCAACTTTCCCACCTACCCGGCCAAGACGATTGCCGCGCCAATGATTATGGACTGCACACTGAATGCGGAATGCAAGGTGATCTCGGCGCAGGCACTGGGCGATCACACAGTATTCACCGGCGAAGCGCTGTGGGTGCGCTACGACCCGGGACTGCAGCCGCTGCTGTACAGCGCCGGCAAGTACTGGACCGTGGGAGCGCAGCTGCCAAAGGCGTAGCGCTACAGCCCGTTAGCCAAAGCCGGTGTGGCGCAGTGCCGGCAACTTTGCTGCCGGCCTCTGGCTACAATGCCAGCGTCGCAAAGCGCAGCGACCCGCAGCGCATCCGGCGCTAACGGCACACCCAACACGCTGCTCCATATGCTAAAGGAATAAAAACGCAGCCAGCGCCAGCAGCGCCAAGGCTGCGAACCACAATAAGCGCCTAAAAAGCCGCACCAGCAGTACAGCCAGCGTAAAAGCCACCACCACAATCGCAATTTCGAGTGCCATATATAAATTTTACACATCCCACGCAAACTGCCCCGGCGCACCATCCACGGCGCATCCTTTCCTGCCAGTACCCGCCTGCCGGCCACATCCACCCTTCGGGTGAATCAAAAAGCCGGCATCTCACGATGCCCGCCTTTTGATTGAGGAATGCGGGCTGCCGCTCGCGCGCAGGCTGCAGCACCGCCTCCGTACTGCCTTAGCGTTTAGGTATGCATAAAGCGTGCCATGAGGCCTACATGCAGTCCAATCCTTTAATCACCACCGCACCCACTGCGAAAAGCCGCGCTTTGACCTACCGAGAAGACCAAACCGGTGCTGGCCCAGCGCTCGCGATTTGCCATGGCGCGTCCCAAGCTGCCCATCATGGTGCGCCGCCATCTAACCCAGCCCGCTCACCCGTGCTTGGCGCCTACCGAACTCCCGATCTGCGCAAAGCTACAAGTAGCAAGCCCATCCCAACCCCGCCACCAGCAATCACGAAAACTCAATCAGCTGAAAACAGCGGTCAATAAGCTAGAGATCAACTGCCTTACCCGAGTCGATTGAAGCATAAAGCGCCGCCACGGTTTTGAGCGTGCCAAGATTATCAGCAACTGAACAGCGCAGCGGCAGCCCGGCAGATATTGCCGTCATTACCGAACCCATCGTTCCGATAAATGCGTCCGGGAACCAGCGAGTGGTTACCGGATAGGGCAGCCAACCGTCGGTCGGCACGACTCGCGAGTTGATCTCCAGGGTGTCCACCCGTCCCGTTGGATAATCATAGAGTAGCCCGAGGGTCCCGCGAATCGAGCCTTGGTCGCCGTCAATTCGATACTCGGCATAGTTATCTTCACCGCGGTTGACATGGTTTGCATGCACCAGCGAAGTCACACCGTTGGTGTAAATGCCAGTAGAAATCGTGCGGGTTTCCCCCTTTGGAAACTGGCCGTCAGTCCGGCCCGCGGCACAAAACACCGTCCGCGCATCCCCCAGGAACCACCGGATGAGATCGTGATAGTGGATAGAATGCAGCATCACCTCGAGGCGCTCGAGATCTTTTGCCCAGGGCCAAAGCTCCCACGGAGTCAATAGGTTTACGTTTATGGAGAAATTCATAATCCTTCCAATCCAACCCAGTTCAACCATCTTGTGCGCCGCAGCGACCCCCTCCTCAAAACGCAGCTGCTGGTTAACTGCCGCAACTATTCCAGCATCAGCCGCCTGCTTCACCATCAACTCGCCTGCCGCAACTGTTGTTGCAAACGGCTTCTGGGCCAGAATGTGTTTCCCTGCAGCGGCGACCTCCGCGAAGATTGCAGGCTGCGCAACCGCGGGCACGGCGATATCAACGACCACAACCTCGCGGTCGCCAAGCAGTTCGGCCAATGTCTTGTATACCGCTGGAATTGAGTGGCGGCTGGCTACCTCGATCGCTTTGTCGAAATCCACATCAAAAATTGCTGCCACTTCAAGTCCAGCTTTTTTGTAAGCGGGCAGGTGCGCACCATCAACAATTCCACCAGCACCGCAGATGCCAATTTTCCGGCGATGCTTTGGCGCTACCTCGAGCCGCACTGCTTCTGAAACCACTTGAAATTGCTCAATCATGGCACCCCCAAAACCTGACAAATTTTTCCTCCACCAGCCCCGTGCTCCACACAACACCGCAAACTTTCCCGCCGCAATTACCGATCTCGTCTTTACCGGTCACCAAAACAACTACCGGAGCCCCACCATTCAGTTCTGGAAATTTTGCAACGCACAGCACATTATTCGCCTTTCATCACGCGTGCCGCCGCTGTAATACTCGTTCGAAATGACATCCAGGAGATAACAACGCCATCGGTTGGGCTACATACCCTGCACACTTACCTTGCACACACCCGCTTCTAGGCTCCCAACTCTTTCCAGATTTTTTCAGTATCTTCGCCAGCGTGCGGAGCACCTTTACCATGCTTGAGGGCCTTGCCATCAATTCTGAGCGGTGATCGGGTCGTTTGCACAGCGATATTGGACCCGTCTTTTCCGGTGCGCTGTATTACCTGGGTCATGTCAATTGCAGAAAATCCCTCGTGAGCAACAAGCTCGGGAAGAGTCAGCACCGGCGCACACCAGATATCTGCGGCATCCAGAATTGCGAGCCAGTAACCCGTCGCCTGCGTTGCAATCTGCGCGCTTAGCGCCTGCATGATCTGCTCCTGCTGGCTCCACCATGACTTGGGGTCGCTAAATTTATCAAGATCCACACCCAGCAACCTTCCCAGTGCTGGAACTGGAGTCATGGCAATCGCAAGATAGCCATCAGCGCTTCGATAAAGCCCGTAAGGCGCAGGCAGAAATGCATGCGCGGAGTTGCCGGTTCCCCGGTTTACAACAACAGTTGGGTCACAGAGGTGTGCCGCAATTAGTTCAAACTGAAGATCAAGCATTGACTCAAGCAGGCTCGTTTCCACCAGCCCGCCGCCACCGGTCCGCTCGCGGCGCAAAAGCAGCGCCAACACGCCCGAGGCCAAATGCACCGACGTGAAGATATCTGCAACCGCCAAACCCACTGGAATTGGAGGATCGCCTGCACGGCCACTCAGCCAGGGCAAACCTGAAATGGACTGTGCCAGCAAATCCTGCCCGGGCCGATCCTTCCATGGGCCCGCTGCGCCGTACCCCGTCACACTTGCATACACAAGCCGGGGATTGACCTGCTTCACAGCCTCGTATCCCAGCCCGAGGCGCTCGATAACACCCGGCCTAAAATTCTGAATAAGTACATCTGCCCGCTTCACAAGTTCCCAAACCTTCTTCAGACCATCCGAATTTTTCAGATCAGCTGCAAAACTCTCTTTGTTGCGATTCATTATGTGAAATGAGAGCGTGTCACCATCTGATTCAAGTCCGGCAAATGCGAGGGTTCTACCGATATCACCAATTCCGGGCCGCTCAACCTTAATGACCCGCGCTCCGAGGTCGGAAAGCCGCATTGCTGCGACCGGACCTGCCAGAAACTGCGAAAAGTCGAGAACCAACACGCCGGCAAGTGGCAATTCTGATAGCGCGGACCCATTACCTGTCATGATTCACCAAGGGGTTTGCTAGCTATTTTGACCAAGACTTGTGATTGATGTGCCGCAGCAGCGAGCACACCATCGCCCTTGACCAGTGAGCTCGGCAGACATTCGTGCGGAATCACGCCGGGCGGCATTATCAGCAGCGACCCACATAAACAACTGCATCGACAGCACACGAATTTACAGTTTATAGAAAGCTTTTGCAGTCTTGTGACGCATCCACTCCTGCTCTTCGCTGCTGAATCCACTGATCACCGCGAGCTGCGCCTGCCACACTTCAAGATAAGTATTGCCAAGCACAATCACCGGCCAGTCGCTGCCCATCATGATGCGTTTGGCACCATAGGTTCTGACCATATAGTCCACATAGGGCTGCCAATCTGCGGCGGTCCAATTTTCCAAGTCGGAGGCGGTATTGAGGCCGGAAAGCTTTGCGTAGACATTTGGAAACAGCGCAATCTCCGCCATGGCCGCTGCCCAGGGCTCCATAGCTCTAGCCGCAATCGGCGGCTTGGCAAAGTGATCCACAACAATCCTTAGCTGGGGAAACTTCCCTGCCAGGGTAACAACGTTCCGCGTGTGTTCAGGTCTAAGCGAAATATAATCAAGGCTCAAACCGGATTTCTCAACGTAGGCCAGCGTCTCTAAAACTGCCGGCCGCGTAATCCACGCATCATCCGCCGCATACTTCGGGTTTGAATAATCGTGGCTCAAATTCCGCACCCCTTTGAAGTGCTGGTTCTTACCAAAGGTTTGCAGTGCGGCGCGCGCCTCATTGGGCCGGTCAAACGGAATCCAGCCGACCACTCCCCGGACAAAGTCTGAATGTTTTGCAACATCGAGCATGTAAAAAGTGTCCTCGTAGGTATCAGCTGCCTGCACAAGTACGGCGCCAGTCACTCCAGAGGCCGGAATCTCAGGTGCCAGCCGCTCGGGCGTGAAATCATCATAGAGCGGCCCGTGTGCCGGCTCGATCCAGCTATAGGTGCGCTCGCTCCGCACCCAAAGGTGTTGGTGGGTATCGATAAGTTCCCTTTTTTGCATATTGCTCCCTAGTTCCTGACCAGTAACCTTCAATCCATCGCAACCATTTCTCAAGCAGCCCGCTGCCAGCCAGCTGGCTTACCTGGCACCGTCCGGCGCTAACGCCAATTCAAGCAGGCCTGACATCTCTGCACTTCGGCCGCACGCATCCAACCTGCCGCGCTTCACCGTTTTCGTACCATGTACAGATGAACAAACGCGATGACGGTTTCTCCGCGTTGATTGGTCACACTTACCTGCTCTTCCACAAGCCCATATTCCGCAGGCTTCCTGGCGTGGTCGCGCTTGCCGGCAATCACCGCCTTGGAAGTGATGGTGTCGCCAATAAAGACCGGCGCTATAAACCGCACCCGGTCATATCCATAGCTAAACGCTGCTTCGTTAATTTCACCCGCCAGCATTCCAACCGCCACCGAGAGCACGAGGGTGCCATGCGCGACGCGCTGGCCAAACTCCTGCGTTTTGCACCACTCCGCATCCATATGATGCGGATAGAAATCTCCGGTTTGCCCCGAGTGGACGACGATGTCCGTCTCCGTTATCGTGCGGCCGCAACTCGTACGCGTCTCGTTAATAATATACTCGTCAAAGTACTGGTGCATTGCCTATTCCTTCACGTATTTTCCATACAGCGCTGCAATCTCTGAAATATCCTTCCGGCTTACTTTGCGCTCCACCAGGCACTTGTGTATGACCAGCGAGCTTTGATACTGCACATCCGGCCAGCCCAGCACGCGCGGGCGGACCCACGCGCCCTCCAGCGTGCGCAGTGTATTCCGGAAGAAGTTTCCACTCACCCCGTTGAGAGCATTATCCTTCCAAGCCACAAGATTTCCTGGTTGCCCGCCATTGCGACCATAGGTGGTTGCCTGTATCTCCGGCAGGCACAAGAGCATTGCAGCCTTGCCCGCCGCCCGGGGGACAGAGCTTGCAGCAGACACAGCAATCCCCGCCCCACCCAGCTGGGAGCCAGTCGCCCGGCCATCGAATGAGGGCACATCGTCGTACACCAACACGCTCTTCCTGAAGCCGCGCCGCGCATAATTGCTATAACCGTACATGCAAATGCCGTAGGCGTAGTCATCCGATCCGCTCAATACTTCTGCGATCTCAATCGGATTGCACGCCGCACAAAACTCCGGCACGAGCGCGGCAAGCTCAACCATAAATTCCAGAACTTCGCGGGCAACTTCCTGATCTACATATTTCGAGTTGCCTTCAAGTGGACAGCCTTTCTGAGCCATCAGGGTGGCGAAAGTACTGAATGCATCCACCGGTTTATGCGCCCACAGCAATTGGCGGGTTTTAGCCAACTCAACGGCTTCGTGCCAAAACACCGGAGAACGCTCCGCCATGTCCGGTCGAAACGCGCTCACCTGAGCAGCTGTGTCCAAAGCGAGTGCCCAGTGCCGGTTCTGATAGCAATAAGAGTGGTGCGATTGACCAACACTTGTTCTAGCGAGAAGTGCCAGCTCGGACCCGGTCGCGAGCTCCTCGTACGCGATTACGGCATTAGCGTGAACCGCATCCGGTACGTGGGGATGATCAATCACCATGAGGTCATAGTCACGGTAAAACTCAGCAATCGGTTGATCGCCAAAAGCCAAAAGCGAGCGCGCATCCCAGGCAATGGATATTCCGCACTTTTGGATCAAGAGCTCATTTGAACTAACCAGACAATCCAAACCACGCGGATGGTCCCAGGTCATTCCTCTCAGCTCAACAATAGTCATAAAGTATTAATCATACGCGCAATTGCACGGGTAAGTATGCGCAAACCAATTAAGCTTCGCAGTTGCGGCCGGTCAATTGCAACCTGCTTCCTGAAACAAAATTCACTTCAAGCGGTGATCCGAAGCAACACAGGCTGCCTATTTGGGTCCTCAGCAGGACCAAAACACAGCCAATAGAACCGCGCAAGAACCAGGAACAGCTTCACCCCCTAAAAACAACCCCTCGCAAAAACCACGGTCTGCAGGGCGGCACATGTCGCGCTTGCGCGCTCAATTACTTTGCCTGACCGGCACAGCCGACCCGGGCGCTGCCACAGCGCCAAGCCATAGCAGTGGCTAATGCCCGGCCATGCGCCAATCACTCCACAATCAGCGCCATTCCTTCGCCCCCGGTATCTGCCGCCCCAGCCAGGCGGCCGCTCTGCGTATCACACGCAATCGCGTGCACCAATGCGAAGCCGCCGTGGCTGATGGGCGCGCGTTCAATTGCGTGCTGCTTGCGCACTTCCGCGCACACCATTTCCGGGATGCGCGCCTGGCACTTGATTGTGTCTCCCTGGCAATCGAAGCGCGGCGCAAGCACCGCGTCACTGACGCTCATGCCGAAGTCAAGCACGTTGAGCAGCACTTGCAGCACGGCAGTAATAATGCGCGAGGCGCCGGGCGCACCGAGCGCAAGCACCGGCTGGCCGGCGCGATACACAATGGTCGGCGCCATGCCGGTTGAACGGCCCTTGTGCGGCGCAATGCCGTTTGGCCCGCCGGGCAGCGGATCAAAATTGATCATCGAGTTGTTGTACATGAACCCCAAGCCGGGCGTGATAACGCCGGAGGACGCGCCCAGCGAGTGCGTCAACGAGACCCAGTTGCCCCAGCGATCGGTGACGGTAACCTGCGTCGTATTCTGCGACTCGACCGAACCGCGCGCCACGTCGATCGGCTTCCCAGACTCGATCATCGCCCGCCAGTGCGCAATCCGCTCCGGCGCGAGCATCCACTCCACTGCGTCCGGCACAAAGAGCGGATCGCCAAGCATCTCGTTGCGATCCGCGAAGGCGGCCTTCATTGCCAGCGACACGCGCAGAATGTAGCGCGCCGAGTTATGCCCCAGCTGCCGCAGGTCATCCGGCTCTAGAATTTTCAAAATTTGCGCCAGTGTCGGCCCGCCGTGCGGCGATTGATTCGTGACAATTTCATGGCCACGGTAGGTTACGACCGTGGGGGAAGCCGCGCGCGTTTTGTAGCCAGCCAAATCCGCTGCGGTGATCCAGGCGCCATGCTGCTGCAAGTCGGCAGCAATCTCACGCGCCAACTCACCGGTGTAAAAATCATCCGGTCCGTGTTCCGCCAGGCGCTGCAGCGTCCGGGCGTAGTCCGGATGCCGGAACTTTTCGCCCGCTTCATGAGTTGAGCCGTCCGGCTTCAGCCACACGCGCCGCGTTTCGGCGGTCGTGTGCAACTTCTCCCGCAACGTCGAGTCTTCCGGATAGGCTGCCGGCTCTTTCCAGCTCGCGGCTTGGCCAGTGCTGACAGGCCAGCCTTCAGCCGCAATGCGCGCAGCCGGCTGCAGCAGATCGCTCCACGATCGGGTGCAGTAACGCTGCTGTATCTCCGCCAACCCGCGCACCATACCCGGCACACAAATCGAGCGGTAGCCGTTGTCGTTAACCTTGTCCTTCAGGAAGTAGCCCCAGCCCGTGGGGTTGGCGCCCAGGATTGCATCCTGCCACATGTCCGCCGTTACGAGCGAACCGGCAGTGGCCGGTGCATCGATGATGGGCGCGGGCGCAGTCTGTCCCGCGCACTGCGCCGTCAGCACCAGATAGCCGCCAAGGCCGCATGAGTGCGGGTCGATCACGCCCTGTACGGCCGCCGCTGTTACTGCAGCATCGAATGCGTTGCCGCCAGCCGCAAGCACCTTGGCGCCTTCCTCGACAGCCATTGGCTGCGGAGCCACAATCATGCCGGGCATGAACTCACCTCCCCGGCCCGCATTGCGGGTGCATCCGATTGCCAGACAATCAACCGGGAATTCAAGCGCCTAAGCACACGCGCATACTACCAGGTGGTTCCGCGCTGCCGGAGCAGCATCCGTTCATCCTGCCAATCTTGCCCGCTAACAACAAACGGTAGCGGGCCAAATCATCTCGCAATTCGCAAAACTTCGCTTTGCGCACCGAACATAATCTCACGAGCTCAATGCAACGGCAGGCCGCCCGGAAAGCAATCGGCCCCCGAACTCTGTCGGAGGCTGAGGCTTTGCAGTTCTATTTGCTGTACGACCAGTTTTGCACATCCCACACCATACTGCCCCAAGTGCTTACGGTATAGCCAGTCAGGTTATTTGCAAAACCATAGCCATCCTGAAAGACGTAGGTAAAGATTTGGGCAACATCCTTGGTAACTAGGTCGCCAAGTTTGCAGTATGCGGCTTTGCGCGCGGACAGATCAAAAGTGGCTCCCGCCTCCTTTACGGCTGTGTCGGCAGCGGCGTTGATCCAGCGGCGCGAGTTGCCGCCGGCAGGTCTGTCAGCCGATGGGATATTGGTCGAGAAATAAGTGTCCTCAATATCGCCCTGCGGTTCAACACTGAGGCTGCGATCGAAGATCAGCAGATCAAAATCACCGATCATACGCGGAGAATTGTCCTCGTAGGAGCCAAAGATGATGGAGAAGTCGTAATTCTGAATGCGCGCTTCTACACCAACTGCCTTCAAGTTCTCAACAATAAACTCCTCGGTGCGCTGCAGCGGCTCGAAGTTGGTGTACCCCTGCAGTTCCAAGGACAGCCGCGTGCCATCTTCCGCGTGCTGCGCGCCCTTGGCCACCCGGATCCCATCCGCACCTGCCACCCACCCGGCCTCATCCAGCAGCTGATTGGCTTTCGCCACGTCAAACAGGTATGCCCGCGGCAGATCACACTGGTACCAGCCATACGCAAAAGGGTTGGTAGAGGGTTTGACTGTATTTCGCAGAACATTCTTTACAAGCGTGTCGTAATCAATAGCATGGGCAATCGCCTGGCGCACGCGCAAGTCGCCCAGTATTGGATGGGGAACAGTTGCGCTGGGATCCTTGTCGAACGGCTTGCTCAAGTTGAAGTCGATGGCCATATTCCACACCCCGGGCACCAGCACCTCCTTCGCCTTATTACCCACTATCTTGGCATATTCGGCCACATCGTCGACGCCCGGCCAGAGCTGCACCTGAGCATCGCCCTGCATCATCAGGGCCAGCTGCGCCGCCGGCTCAGGCACAATGCGGAAAATGAGTTTGTCGAGCTGCGGCTTCCCCGCTTGGTAATAGTTCGGGTTGCGCTCCAGCGTGATGCTTTCGCCGGATGCCCATTCGGTCACCATGAAGGGGCCGGCGCCAACCGGCTTCCGGTTCCATGCCCAACTGGCCATCTCTTCCGGTTTGCCGGTTGCATGCCTCGGCAGCAGCCCGTATGCGAATTGCGCCAGATACCCCGCATACGGTGAGGAATACTTGACCACAGCGGTCAATTCATCCGGTGTTTCCACGGCCGCGATCAAATCGACACCACCCGTGCCCGAGAGCGCACCCGCACTTGAATTAGACAGAACTTCCCACGTAAACTTGATGTCATCCGCTGTAATGGGTTCGCCATCCGACCACTTCAATCCAGGCAACAGCTTCCAGGTCACAGAAAGATGATCCGCCGAGAGCCCACCATTGGCCTCAGTGGGCAGTTCCGCTGCCAGCACCGGCACAAATTCTCCCTTTTCGTCGACGATATCAAGGCCCGTCATGCTGGTGGCATCCGCCACCTGGCGCACTATGGCAGCATCGGACGCGTAGTAATTAAGCGTGTTAGGCTCTTCCGGGATGATCAAGAAAACCGTGCCACCACCGCCCGCCGCGGGCGCATCCAAAACAGCCGCGGCCTCCGGCGCAGCCGGCTGGGTGGCAGCTGCCGATTCCGCAGCCGGGGCCGCTGGCGCACCAGTGCTGCAGGCCGCCACAAGCAAGCTGCAGCCAAGTAATCGGGCAGCAGCCACCGGATTGAACCAATACGCAGTCAGTTTATTCATTGTTCCTCCAATAATTCACTTTCCCGCATGAATTACATACGGGTCAAATGCATCGCGCAAGCCATCGCCAATATAATTAATTGCCATCACGGTGATAAAGATCATTACTCCTGGATAAATCGCGAGCCAGGGCGCGCGAAAAACATGGGTTTGCGCAGTGGATAAAATGCTGCCCCACGTGGGCGTTGGCGGCTGGACGCCAAAGCCAAGGAAGCTCAAACCGGACTCAGTGATGATAGCTGATGCCATCTGCAGCGTGCCGGCCACAAGAATGGGCCCGATACAATTGGGCAGGATATGCAAAAAGATGATGCGCGCATTGTTTCCACCCAGCGCGCGCGTCGCAGCAATGAAATCGCGTTCGCGCAGCACAAGAAACAGACCGCGTATCAAGCGCGCCGGCCACATCCATGAAAGCGCCGCGATTATCACGATCACCGTCAGCACGCTGTTCTTCAGCCATTGCACCGGCTGATCGCGCAGCGCAGCACCAAGCAGGATCAGCACAAAAATTGTGGGGAAGGTGAGAAACGCATCTGTGATGCGCATCAGCAAGTTATCCAGCCAGCCGCCATAGTAGCCGGACAACGCGCCAATCAGCACGCCCAGCGTGATGGTCAACAGCGTTGAGAACAAACCGACTGCCAGCGACACCCGCCCGCCATAGAGAATGCGGGTAAAAATGTCGCGCCCCAATTCGTCGGTGCCCAACCAGTGGGTACCCGACGGGGCTCGAAACGGATTGGCCGGCTCCTGCTGCGTGGGCGCATAACTGCTCCACGATGCGCCGGCAGCAAAAAGCACCACCACGGCCAGCGCCAGCAGCGCCAGCACTGCCAGCCGGTGCTTTAGAAAACGCCGCAGAATGACGCGCGCCAGTGCTTCGGTAGCCCTGGCCGGCTGGCCCAGTTCGAGCAGCAGATTGCCAGGCGTGTCAGTCATACTTCACGCGTGGATCAAGCAAGCCGTACAGAAAATCGGCAATGATGTTGGCGGTGACGATGATTACGGCGTCCAGCATGACCACGCCAAGCAAAACCGGGTAATCGCGCCCGCGCGCTGCATCCCAAAACAAACGCCCCATCCCCGGCCACGCGAAGATGGTCTCCACAAATAACGCACCCGCAAACAGGCTCGGAAGATCCAGCGCAGCCATGGTAATCAACGGCAGAATGGCATTGGACAGCGCATGCTTATAGAAAACCAGTCCGGCCCGCAATCCCTTGGCGCGCGCGCTCCGAATGTAGTCCTCGTGCAGCACATCGAGCATACTGGAGCGCAGGAAGCGCGAGTACCACGCGGACCAGCCCGCACTCAGCGCCACCACTGGCAGCACGAGGTGCCAAGCTAAATCGCCCAGGCTGGGCGGCGCGCCCAGGGTGCGCATGCCCCCGGCCGGAAAAAGCGGCAGCCCGCTGAGCGGATTCTTGATGGTGACATAAAACAGCAGGATCAACCCCAAACCAAGCCAGTACACCGGTACCGACTGGCCAACAAAGGTCAGCGTTGTGGCAAGCGAGTCGAAAGTGGAATAGGGCTTGCGCGCCGAGAGAATTCCCACCGGCAAAGCGATTAGCAGCATCACGAGGAAGGAAACTCCCACCAGCAATAAAGTGTTGGGAATTCGCTCAACGATCATTTCCCAAACCGGCCGGCGGAACTTAATCGAATCACCTAGATCGCCTTGCAGCAATTTCCCCATCCACTTTGCATACTGGATGGGGAGCGGCTGATTCAACCCCAATTGAACTTTCAACAGTTCAATCTGTTCCTTCGTAACATTCGGATTGCGTTCAGCAGCAGCCAGCGGGCCACCCGGAGCCGCGCGCACCATGAAAAACAACAGAACACTAAGAATGCACAGAATGGGGACGGCTTGCACAATGCGCCGCAGCGCATAAGTCGTCACTTAGAAACCGCCCGCCATCCGCTCAGCTGAAGGAGCAAGCCTACAGTCCCCGTATAGGTCAGGCGAAGGGGTGGAAACGCCACGGCCACTCACCCATAATACCCGCTATCCAGACGAGGCGGGGCCCGCCTCAACACCAGCAAGCTCCCCAACAGCTCACACCGTGAGCACACCCCGGAAGCCCCGCGCGCCATAGTAGGATGCGGCCCCATTGTGATAAATAAAGACCCGGTCGTAACGCCGGTCGCCGAAGATGGCTCCGCCCAGTTTTCTAATTGCGGGCGGAGCTTTCAGCCAGCTCGATGTTTTCAGATCGAACGCGCCCAGCTGCTGCAACTCCCGGTACTGGGCTTCGCTTAGCAACTCGATGCCCATGGCCACAGCCAGACCCACGGCGCTATTTTTCGGCTTGGCTTCCTTGCGCGCTGCCAGCGCTTCCGCGTCATAGCACAGACTGCGGCGCCCGGCGGGGCTTTCCGGCGCACAATCAAAGAAACTGTATTCGCCCGTGGCTTCAGCATAGCCAACCACATCCGGCTCGCCACCCGTGCGCTCCATTTCACTGAGCGCCTGCACTTTCCCGGGATTGGCCACGAGCTTGGCTTGCACTTTGGCCCACTGCAGGCCCGGATGCCGGCGCTTGTTTTCCTCAAAACGCTCCTGCAACAATTTGAGCAGCGCGGCCCGCTGTTTGTCATTCAGGTTCTTTGCTTTTTGCATCTCTTGGCTTGCCTCTCTGTACCGTTTCAGTTACGCTACTCTGCTTCACGGCCCCGGCTCAATCCACTCTAAAACGATAAACTAATCTTAGGATCTATTCAAGCCGATTATAAAAGTCCGCAAGCCCGAATAAAAAAGGTGTACCCATGACAGCAGAAATCCCTACCCTCACCAAGCGCAAGCTCCAGGCGCAGGTCATCGGTCCCGTCTACGCTGAGATGGTGGAACAAATCGGGGAGCAGCGCGCAGCCGCAATTTTAGACGCAGCCATCCGCAAGGCGGCCATCGCTGAAGGCAAGTATTTTGCGGAGCAGGCTGGCGGCCAGACTTCCATGGCCAACTTCATCAAGCTCTACGAGCACTGGACGACGGACGGCGCGCTGGAGATGAAGGTGCTGGAAGCCAGCGACACAGTTTTCGACTTCGACATCACGCGCTGCAAGTATGCTGAGACCTACAAGGAAATGGGGCTGGGCAAGATCGGCCATCTGCTCTCCTGCAATCGCGACGGCACCTTCTGCCACGGCTACGACCCGAACATCACCCTCGAGCGCAAGCAGACCATCATGGAGGGTGCGCCCTGCTGCACCTTCCGTTACCGGTACAACGGCGCGGCATCTGAATAGTTTCGTACCGCAGCGCCACCACCGCCCGCGC
>Ga0233425_10002769_pt1 | contig 33523 bp, 33 predicted proteins | sample Watercolumn_Towu_2_FD_181712 | JGI IMG/M metagenome (GOLD analysis project Ga0233425, IMG submission 181712) | Freshwater microbial communities from Lake Towuti, South Sulawesi, Indonesia - Watercolumn_Towuti2014_140_MG | ecosystem: Environmental > Aquatic > Freshwater > Lake | place... | reverse complement strand
AGAACGCATTGCCAGGCTTGTTCGGGATCGATGGGCATCAGGCTTTTTCCTGTTCAGGAACCTGTAAGGTCAATTTGGATGGTGTAGAGCTACTCAGGAACGAATAATGGCTTGGAGGCCTTCCTGGAAGGGGATGGGCTACCGTATAGGCTACCGTTGTACGGTAATTGGGTATTTTCCTTACGGTAGCCTATAGGCTTCCGTAGAACGGTAGCGTACATTCACTGTTTTTCAAATTTCTTGAAGTCAAGAACATACTCAAATCGGGCACACCTGGAGAGGCGCTTGTATGGCGACAACTCAACATTTCCAGCCTCTTGTTCGATCACCCCGCGATAAAGATAGAAGGTGACAAGACCGGAAATTGAGATATGTTCCTTATCGGCGATTCGGCGGAGTGCCTCATGGAGTTCGGGCGGCAGGTCCAGACCGACTTTGTGGCGTGCGGCATCCTTGCGGGCTTTTTCTCGTTGAGGTTTTGAAAGGCTGGCGATCCGCTTTTTCCTCTCCATGTCCTTGAGCATATCAGCCACGGCAGGATCGACCACGTTGCGACGACTAAGGTTGCTGACCACTGATCACCTCCATGATCCTGCGCATCGTGCTGACATAGCCGCTCTCGTAACCACCATCGAACCCAATGACTGCTGGGGAACGAGGGCAGTATTCCCACAGGCTCTTTCCATAGGCCGGAGCTTCCCGCGCCTTGGTATCCTGGGGGATCGGAGGCCATACGTGACCGTTGAAGGTCTCCACCAGGGAACGGAGTTGGACAACGGTTTCGCGGGTGGTGCGGTCAAAGAAGGTGGGTAAAATGCTGTAACCGAGTTTGTGCCCCCGTTCGGCAACTTCACCCATTGAGCGCAGCACTTCGTTTACGCCATCGACTGCCATGGCATCCAGCCTGGTGGGAATGAGCACCCAATCGCTGGCCATCAGCGCCGAAATATGCAGCACGTCCAACGACGGGGCCAGGTCCAGGATGACCGCATCGTAGGGGGCATCCTTGAGAAGGCGACTCATCGTCTCAGTGGGGAAGTTGGAAACGACGATCGTGCGTTTGGCTTTTTCTGTTTTCTTATCCCCTGGCACGATATCGAGAAATTCCCGGCTAAATAGGGCTACATCGGGGATCTTCTCTTCTTCCACGATAAGCCGGTACAAGCCAGGTGCCTTATCCATGCCAAGAGCAAACGCGACATGTCCCTGCGGGTCGAGATCCACCAGCAGGGTACGTTGCCCGGCCAGAGCGAGGCCGTGGGCGAGAGTAACGGCGGTCGTGGTTTTTCCAACGCCGCCTTTTTGATTGGCGAGAGTGAGGATGGTCATTTTCTGTCCTTTTCGCGTGCAAGATGAACAAGGGCGGTGATGAACCTTTCGGTTCACCACCGCCATAAGCACAAGCTCATCTCGTTCCTCAGGATCAGACCCCTGTCAAATTACTGCAACCTGACTGCAACAGGGTATAGAACAATTGTTCTTTATGGAAGATTTTCCAACCAAAAACCCCCAGATATGGGGGCTATGGTCTTGCGTACTACCAGATATAGGTGGGCCCGGCTGGATTCGAACCAGCGACCAAGCGATTATGAGTCGCCTGCGCTAACCACTGCGCCACGGGCCCTGACAACGTCGAGTGCTCCAGTGTCATGTGATCCAGCCAGCACAGGAACACGTGATACGGGAGCACTTTTGACAGAGCGGGCGATCGGATTCGAACCGACGATATCTTGCTTGGAAGGCAAGCGTTCTACCACTGAACTACGCCCGCGTGGAAAATCATTGTACCGTGAGCAGGTCAGGCGGTCAACCCGTGCCATAGAGAGAGACGGCGGCTCACCCCGGAGCGCACGAAGCACACAGAGAAAACGCAGATCCGTTCTCTGTGCTTCGGGGACCTCAGCCCTTCCCCTGGACCATGCCCTCCACCGAGGCGCGGATCTCGTCCGCCGCCTGGCGGTAGACCTGCTCGGCCGCCTCCACAGCGGAGACCGGCACCGCCGAACCGGGCAGGGCGGAGTTCTCCGCCTGCACCAGCGCGTCCAGCAGGGCAAGACGCAGTTCGAGCGTGAAGCCCTCCACGGGCAGGGTCTCGTGCAGGCGTTTTAACCAGGCGCCCGCCGATCCGTAGGGCGCGCTATTGCCGGTGAGGTTGGCCTTGTCCGGGACGGCCTGCGGATGGGTGAAGACCACCCCGCCCTGCAGATGGTCGCCGGCCCAGGCATACTGCTGCGGCAGGGTCGCCAACACCTGCAGGAGCGCCGCGCGGCGCCGCACCCAGGCCTCGTCCGGAGCCGGATCGAGCACCACCTCGCTGACCTGTTTCCGCTTTCCTGACACAACCTGCTTCCAGACGCCCTCCTGTCTGCGCAGCGTTCCGGCCCAGGAGCGCGTCTCGAACAGCCACATTCCGGAGGGCGCCAGCACCAGCAGCGTATCCTGGGTATAAAGCCCGGGCATGCAGACGCCGCCGGCCGGCAGGCTGCGGCCCACCAGCGACAGGAAGTCCGCCGGCGGCACGTCTTTGCTCTTTTTGACCGGCGCGGCCGTCAGGGTCGGGGCGAGCTGCTCCCACCAGCGCCGTTCCAGGTCGAACGCCACCCGGTCGACCTTCGTCTCCACCGGGCGCCCGGCGACCGCCTCACGGATGAACTGGCGCCCCGCCACCGCCAGGGTGACCAGGATGATCGCCACCAGCAGTGCCCAGTAGACGATCACGCAGGCCACCTCGCGGAAGTAAAAGGACGCCACGCACAGGCCGATCACCGAGAGCGGGGCCAGGGCGGCCATCGTCCAGAAGATGCGCCGTTTCTTCTGCCACTCGGTCAGTTCGCGGCGGTACTTGATCTTGTAGCCGGTGCGCAGCGCCCGGCCGAATTCCGTCTCCAGGCGGGCCTGCAGGCCGCGGGCGGACTGGTATGCGGCAGACAGGTCGCTCCATTTGCGATCGAGAATGTACATGCTCACCTCGGCGTCCAGTATAAAGCAGGTGCCTGCCCCCGGCAAGCGTGGGAGCGAATGGGCCGGCCACGAGCAGGTATAATACCCCTCTCGGAGTCCGAATTATGAAAACTATCCGTCTCCTTTCTGCAGTGTATCTGATCGGCCTGCTCCTGCTGCAGCCCGCCCGGGCCGTCCTGGCCGGGGCGGAGGCCCTGCAGGCAGGTCAGCCGAAGGTGCTGCTGCTCGAGATCAACGGCGTGATCGCCCCCGCCAGCCAGGAATACCTGTCGCGCGGCCTGAAGGCCGCCGTCCGGGGCGGGTTCGACCTGGTCATCCTGCAGCTCAACACCCCGGGCGGCAGCGTCGACTCGATGACCAGCATGGCCGAGGCGATGCGCGCCAGCGAAGTGCCGGTGGTGGTCTACGTCAGCCCGCGTGGGGCGATGGCCGCCTCGGCCGGGACGATCATCACCCTGGCCGGGCACGCCGCCGCCATGGCCCCCGAGACGATCATCGGGGCGGCCAGCCCGGTCGGCGCGCAGGGCGAGGACCTGCCGACCACCGAACAGCAGAAGGTCACCAACGCTTTGAAGGCGCTGGTGCGCACCTACGCCGAACGGCGCGGCCCACAGGCGGTCGAGCTGGCCGAGGATACGGTCGAGAGCGCCCGGGCGGCGACCGCCAGCGAGGCGCTGGAGGCCGGCCTGGTCGATTTCCTCGCCAGCGACCTGGACGATCTGCTGGCGCAGCTGGACGGCTTCACCGTCGAGCTGGCCTCCGGTCCCGTCACGCTGGCGACGCGCGGGGCGGTCACCGAGAGCCTGGCCATGTCGCTGATCGAGCAGCTGCTCGACATCCTGACCAATCCCAACATCGTCTTCATCCTGCTCTCGATCGGCGCCCAGGCGATCCTGATCGAGATCTCCAGCCCGGGCGGCTGGGTGGCCGGTTTCATCGGCGTGGTCTGCCTGGGGCTGGCCGCCTACGGCCTGGGCGTGCTGCCGGTCAACTGGTTCGGCCTGCTCTTCCTGGTGATCGCCTTCGTCCTGTTCATCGTGGACATCAAGGCGGCCACCCACGGCGGCCTGACCGCGGCTGGGATCGGCTCGTTCATCGTCGGCGCGCTGGTGCTGTTCAACTCGCCCGCCACGCCCACCTTCCAGCGCGTCTCGCTGCCGCTGGTCATCCTGGTGGCGATCGTCATCGGCCTGACCTTTGCCGTCATCGTCGGCTTCGCCCTGCGGGCGCAGAAGACGCGCATCAAGACCGGGCAGGAAAGCCTGATCGGCGCCGCCGGCACGGCGGTGACCGACCTGGATCCCGCCGGGCAGGTGCAGGCCGCCGGCGAACTCTGGTCGGCGGAGGCGGCCCAAGGCTCGGCCAGGATCCGCAAAGGCGAGCGCGTCGAGGTCGTGAAAGTCGAAGGATTGCGCTTAAAGGTAAAGAAACTGTAAGGGCGAGGAACGCCCCGCCCCCACGCCAAGAGGAAATGCATGTCCGTCACACCCACACGCGAACGGGTCAAATCCGAAAGCACCAACACCACCCCCCTGCGCCGCCCGGAATGGATCCGGGTGCGCGCCCCGACCGGCGAGACCTACGAGAACCTGGTCACGCTGATGCGCTCCAAGTCCCTGCACACCGTCTGCGAGGAGGCCATGTGCCCGAACATGGGCGAATGCTGGGGCTCGGGCACGGCCACCTTCCTGATGCTGGGCGACGTCTGCACCCGCACCTGCGGTTTCTGCGACATCAAGCATGGCAAGCCCGGCCTGCTGGACTGGGGCGAGGCCGAGCGCGTCGCTCAGGCGGTCCGGTCGATGAACCTGAAGCACGCCGTGATCACCTCGGTCAACCGCGACGACCGGCGGGACGGCGGCGCCCCGATCTTTGCCATGGTCATCCGCCGCATCCGCCAGCTGCTGCCCGGCTGCTCGGTCGAGGTGCTCGTCCCGGATTTCAAAGGCTCGCTCGAGGCGCTCAAGATCGTCATGGAAGCCCGCCCGGAGATCCTCAACCACAACGTGGAAACCGTGCCGCGGCTCTTCAAGCAGGTCCAGCCGCAGGATAACTACGATTGGGCCGCCGCCACGCTCTCGAACGCCAGGAAGCTCGACCCGGAAGTGCTGACCAAGTCCGGCATCATGGTCGGGCTGGGCGAGGAGATCGAAGAGGTCAAGGCGGTCATGCGCGACCAGCGCTCGTGGGGTGTCGACATCCTGACCCTCGGCCAGTACCTGCAGCCGAGCAAGAAACACCTGTCGATCGCCCGTTACTACACGCTGGAGGAATTCAAGGAACTGCGCGACTACGGCCGCGAGATCGGCTTCAAGTGGGTCGAAGCCGGTCCGCTGGTGCGTTCGTCCTACCACGCCGCCGAACAGGTGCGTGCGCTTTCCATCGTCCACCGCAAGCTGTACGGAGAAAATTGATCCCAGCGTCTCCTGCCGGTCCCCGACCGCAGGAGGCGTTCGTTCAGGAGAATGACCATCATACCCCCAGCCCGCCTCACCCGCCCCGCCATCCTGCTTGCCCTGCTGGCGCTGCTGTCCGCCTGCGCCCGTCCCGTCCCACCGACGGCGACCGCCGAACCGGGCCCGCTGCTTGCGATCGGCAGCGCAACCCTCGACCGCAGTGAACTGCCGCGCTACGAATCGCTCGAGCTGACCGTCGACCTGCAGGCCGATTACGCCAACCCCTACGACGCCCGCCAGGTGGCCCTGGACGGGACCTTCACCGCCCCGGACGGCACGGCCATGACCGTGCCCGGCTTCTGGGACGGGGTCGATGCCTGGCGCCTGCGCTTCACCCCCTGGCTGGAAGGCGCCTGGAGCTACAGCCTGACCGTCCAGGATCGGTACGGCACCAGCCTTCCGGCCGAAGGGGTCTTCCAGGTGACCGCCTCGGACCTGCACGGCTGGCTGCAGGTCGGCAGCCAGGTCGACCCGGCCTGGAGCGGCCGCTACCTGGTCCACCACGATGGCACACCCTTCTACGGCGTCGGGCTGTGCGAGGCGCTCAACATCCTGATCGACGGCTTCGACGTCGAGGACGGGGTGGGCCTGTTCAACAGCATGCAGGCGGCGGGCGAGAACTTCGTCGTCTGGTGGCCGCAGTACTCCAATCCGATCCTGACCTCTTATGACGAGTACTCCAGCTCCAGCGCGGCCCTGATCGACATGGTCGTGGCCGACGCCCAGAAAAAGGGCATCCACCTGGTCTTCACCGTCTGGGACCACCCCAGCCTGCGCGACGAAACGCATTCCTGGGGACGCGGCAAATGGTCGCTCAATGGTTTCAACCAGCTGACCGGCATCGACGGCTTCTTTACCGACGCGGAAGCCTGGGCCTGGCAGGAGAACCTGTACCGCTACAGCATCGCCCGCTGGGGTTACAGCCCGGCGATCGGTATGTGGCAGACCGTCACCGAGATCAACGGCACCAACGCCTACGGGCAGACGAACCCCTGGCACGAGCGCCTGAACGCCTACTTCGTCGAAAACGACCCCTACCGCCACCCGACGACGGCCAGCATGTCCGGCGACACGGACTGGCCGGAGGGCTTTGCGGCGATGGACATGCCCCAGACGCACGTCTATGCCCTGGAGGACCCGGTCGAGGCGGCCGAGACGATCGCCCACTGGACCCGGGTCATGTGGCAGCACGAGGCCAAGCCCAACTGGATCGGGGAATTCGGCGTGACCGACGGCAGCGTCTATCCCGAACTGTTCCATAATTCGATCTGGGCGGCGCTCGCCAGCGGTGCGGCGCTGACGCCCGCCGAATGGAACAGCGGCGGTGCCTTCGGCCGCCTGACCCCCGCCATGCAGGCCGACCTGCAGCGCCTGGCCACGTTCGTCGACGGCCTGCCGCTGGCCGCCTGGGATCCGCAGCCTTTGACCATCGCGACGAGTGAACCGGGCCTGCGCGCCTGGGGCCTGGGCGGGCAAGGCGGCGCCCTGCTGTGGGTGCAGGATTTCTCCCTGCAAGGGGAACCGATCGCGACCATCCGCAGCAGCCAGCCGGTTCGTTCCGGGGTTTCGGTTACCATCGACGGACTTCCCGCCGGGGAATACCTGCTGCGCCCGTACGACACCTGGCAGGGTCTTTTCCTGGACCCGATCCCGGTCACCGTCCCGTCCGGCCAGGCCTTCGAGGTCGTTCTGCCGGATTTCAGCGCCGACATGGCTTTCCTTCTGGAACAGCCTTAGGCGTACAATTCTTATCACGGAGGCTGAAATGAGAAAGAAGATCAACTGGAAGTTCCTGATCGAACTGGGCGTCTTCGTCCTGCAGTACATCGCCACCCAGGTGGTGACCTTTGCGGCCTCCATGCTGCTGCCCGGCATGGTCAATCTCCAGCAGGGCCGCCCGGCCATCTTTGCGCTGATCGTCGGCATCTGTTTCAGCCTCGGATCCTTCCTGATCGGCTGGCTGGCCGTCAGGCGCAACTGGCTGTCCGCCGGGAGCGGTCTGCCCGTCCGCCTGGCCGGTACGCTGGTCGGGGCATTCCTGCCGCTGGCGGTCGCCCTGCTGCTCTACGGCACACCCGAGGCAGGCAACCCGTTCTTCTTTATCTCTGTCTGGGGCAGTATCCTGGGCTTTCACCTGCCGGCCTGGCTTTCAAGGAGTTCCCCGGCCAACTAAGGTACACGCATGCCCGAAAACTGCACATCCACTTCGATCGTCATCTTCGGCGCCTCCGGTGACCTGACCTGGCGCAAGCTGATCCCCGCCCTCTACAACAATTACACAAAAGGCCGTCTGCAGGCCTGCGACCGGGTGGTCGGCTTCGCCCGCCGCCCGTACACCGACGAGACCTTCCGCGAACATCTCAAGGAGGGGGTGCGTCAGTTCAGCCCGGCCAGCTTCGACCCGGCCATCTGGGAACAGTTCGCCCGGCGCCTGCACTACTTTCAGGGGGATCTGGATGTGAGCGCCGACTTTCCCAGGCTGGAGGCGTTCCTGCTGGAACAGGAAGGAGAGCCGGGCAACCGCCTGCCCCGCCCGCCCGCATCGGGCGGGATGGCGCACAGGCAGCCCGAAGCTGCCCGGCTGTATTACCTGGCCACCGCGCCGGAGCATTACCCGGTCGTGGTGCGCGCCCTCGGCGCGGCCGGGATGGCCCGTCCGCTCCCGCAGGCGGGCATCTGGCGGCGGATCGTGGTCGAGAAGCCCTTCGGGCACGACCTGGCCTCCGCCCAGGAACTCAACCGGGACCTGCATGCCGTCTTCGAGGAAAGCCAGGTCTACCGCATCGACCACTACCTGGGCAAGGAGACCGCCCAGAACGTCCTCTTCTTTCGCTTCGCCAATGCCATCTTCGAGCCGGTCTGGAACCGCCGCTATGTCAACAACATCCAGGTGACGGTCGCCGAGGACGTGGACGTCGGTCACCGCGCCGGCTACTATGACACCGCCGGGGTGGTGCGCGACATGTTCCAGAACCACCTGCTCCAGCTGCTCACCCTGGTGGCCATGGAACCGCCCAGCTCGTTCAACGCCGACGCGGTGCGCAACGAAAAGGCCAAGCTGCTCGAAAGCATCCGCCCGATCGCCCTGGCCGACACCGTGCGCGGCCAGTATGACGGTTACCGCCAGGCCGAGGAGGTGGCTCCCGGGTCGACCACAGCCACGTATGCGGCCATCAAACTGTACATCGACAACTGGCGCTGGCAGGGCGTACCGTTCTACCTGCGCTCGGGCAAGGCGCTGCAGCGCAAGACCTCCGAGATCAACATCGAGTTCCAGCGCCCGCCGCACCTGATGTTCCACCTGCCGGAGGGCAGCGATTTCACGCCCAACATCCTGTCCCTGTGCATCCAGCCGGACGAGGGCATCCACCTGCGCTTCGAAGCCAAGCTGCCGGACTCGGACCAGGAAATGCGCTCGGTGGACATGGATTTCCATTACCGTTCGTCCTTCGACGGCGCCCTGCCGGAAGCCTACGAACGCCTGCTGCTGGAGGCCCTGGAAGGGGACGCCTCGCTCTTCACCCGCAGCGATGCCATCGACGCCGCCTGGCGCCTGCTGGACCCCGTGCTCCTGGGCTGGGAGGCGGGGAACGCCCCGCCGCTGGAACCCTATCCAGCCGGTTCGTGGGGGCCGCCGGGCGCGGACCGGCTGGTGGAACGCGACGGCCGCCGCTGGCGCTCGGGCTGCACCGCTCCTGCGGAGACGATCCACGCCGGGAGCTGAAACCCTCCCCTTTCAAACCAAAACTGCCCCGCGTCATGCGGGGCAGTCAACTGAACAACCGGTGTCAATCCTGCACGGACAGGAAATGGATCGGTTTGAGCGGGAAGCGCTGACGCGCCTCCAGACTGAGCTTGTCGTTGTGCTCGATCCACAGCCGGCAGAACAGCTCCAGGTCCACCAGACGGATGCGGGGATTGCCGCGCATCGACTCGCGTGCCTCGTGGGTGAAGCCGCCCGAGGAGACCAGCAGGCCGTACTCCTCCGCGCCGAGTGCAGACAGGGAGGCCTTCAATCCCTCGGCGGTGACCGCCTGGCCCTTGTGCTTGACCTGCACCAGGATGCGCGGCGTGCGGAAGCCGAGGGCGTCCGGGAGCACGACCAGGTCGATGTTGCCGCGTTCCTTGCCGGCCGGGGCGATCCAGGCCACGTGGTAGCCCATCGCCCGGAGCAGGTCCCCCACCAGCAGGCGAAACTCGTGCGGCTTCAGGCCGAGCAGGTATTGGCGGATCTGTTCCTGCGCCATTTCCGCCGCCCGTTCGCTGACCAGCTGGAACGCCGGCTGGTCCTGACGCCACTCCTGGTAGAAGCGCTCGGACTGGGTGTGGAACTCCTCCGCGCTGCGGAAATCCTTGCAGACCAGCCGCCCGGCGTCCGTGATCGTCCAGCGGCCGTTCTCGTGCGCCAGCCAGCCGGCCTTGAGCAGGGCGGTCATCGCCGAACGGACGGCGATCTCGTAACGCGAGAAGGCCGGAGCGGCCGGGGAGCGGCCCAGCTCGGCATCCGTCAAATCGGTGGCATGCGCGATCTGATCGAGCAACTCGCCGGTCGTGGCCCCCTCCGGCAGGCTCCACAGGGACATGAACAGCAGGCGCAGGAATTCTCCCATGCGCCAGCCGGCGATTCCGGTCGTCGGGTCACTCCCCGGGGGCGGTGCAGCGTTCGTGGTGGTCATCCTGCCTCTATTATACATACAACCGGGCGGAAGCGCCGCGCCGCATGACCTTTGGGGTATACTCTGTCCGTCAGGCATTCCAACGCACGGATCGGAAAATGAAACAGGTCATCCAGAACATCAAGAACGGCCGCACGTCCGTCGAAGACATTCCCGTCCCGCAGCCCCAGGCCGGGCAGGCGCTGGTGCGGGTGGCCGCTTCGCTGGTCTCGGCCGGCACCGAACGCATGCTGGTCGAGTTCGCCGAAAAATCGCTGGTCGGCAAGGCGCGCTCGCGCCCGGACCTGGTCCGCCAGGTGGTGGACAAGATGAAGCGCGAAGGGGTCGTGCCCACCCTGCAGGCGGCCTTCAACCGCCTGGACCAGCCCATGCCGCTCGGTTATTCCTCCGCCGGGACGATCGCCGCCCTCGGCCCGGGCATGGACGGTTTTTCCATCGGGCAGCGGGTCGCCTGTGCCGGCGGCGGCTATGCCGTGCACGCCGAATACAACGTGGTGCCGCGCAACCTGCTCACCCCCCTGCCGGACAGCGTGGACTTCGAATCCGCCGCCTTCACCACCCTGGGCGCGATCGCCCTGCACGGTTTCCGCCTGACCGAGGCGCAGCTCGGCGAGAACGTGGCCGTGATCGGCATGGGCCTGCTCGGGCTGCTGGCCGGTCAGATGGCGCGCGCCGCCGGCTGCCGCGTGCTCGGCATCGACACCAACCCGGAGCGGGTCCGCCTGGCCGGTACGCTTGGCCTGCAAGCCTGCCTGCGCGAGGGCGCCGAGGAGGCCGCCCGGGTCTTCTCCCACAGCGGCTTCGACGCGGTCCTGATCTGCGCCGATACGGGCTCCAACGACCCGGTCGAACTGGCCGGGGTCATCGCCCGCGACCGGGCGCGCATCGTCGCCACGGGGGCGGTCGGGTTGAGCTTCCCGCGCAAGCTGTATTATGAAAAGGAACTCTCCTTCGTCAATTCGCGCTCGTACGGACCCGGGCGTTACGACCCGTCCTACGAGGAGGGCGGCCACGACTATCCCGCCGGCTACGTGCGCTGGACCGAGGGGCGCAACTTCGCCGCGGTCGTCGGCCTGCTGGCGGACGGCAGCCTGAAGGCCGCCCCGCTGGTCAGCCACCGCTTCCCGGTCGAACAGGCGCCGCGGGCCTACGAGGTCATCACCGGAAAATCGAAGCAACCCTTCCTGGGCGTGCTGCTGACCTACCCGCAGGAAGGGCCAGCCGCCCCGTCCTCCCGTGTTCCGATCCCCGGTGTCAGTGCCCAGGCTGCCGCCGCCGTGAAGCTGGGCGTGATCGGCGCCGGGCTGTATGCCAATGCCACGCTCCTGCCGGCCCTCAAAAAAGTGAACGGCCTGCAGCTGACCGGCATCGCCTCCTCGGGCGGGCTGCACGCCCAGAGTTCCGCCCGCAAGTTCGGCTTTGCCTACGCCAGCTCCAGCGACGAGCAGATCCTGGCCGACCCGCAGGTCAACACGGTCGCCATCCTGACCCGCCATGCCGCCCACGCCGGGCAGGTCGTGCGGGCGCTGGAGGCCGGCAAGCACGTCTTCGTCGAAAAGCCGCTCGCCCTGGATGAGGGGCAGCTGCAGCAGGTGCTGGCCGCGCTGGAGCAGAGCGGCTCCCTGCTGACGGTCGGCTTCAACCGCCGTTTCGCCCCGCTGGCGGTCGCGCTGGCCGGCTTCCTGGCCGGACGCGGGGAAGCGTTCCACGCCCACTACCGGGTCAACGCCGGGGCGATCCCGCTCAGCCACTGGACGCACGACCCGGCCTCCGGCGGCGGACGGGTCATTGGCGAAGGCTGCCACTTCATCGACTTCCTGACCTACCTGGCCGGCGCGGCGCCGCTTTCGGTCAGCGCCCGGGCCCTGCCGGACGGCGGCCGCTACCGCGAGGACAACGTCTCGATGACCTTCACCTTCCCGGACGGCTCCCTCGGCGTGGTCGATTACCTGGCCAACGGCGACAAGTCCTTCCCCAAGGAGCGCCTGGAGGTCTTCAGCGCCGGACGCGTCGCCGTGCTGGACGATTTCCGCAGCCTGGAACTGGTGCGCGACGGCCGCCGCCGGACGCTGAAACAGGCCCAGGACAAGGGCTGGAGCGCTGAGTGGACCGCCTTCGTGCAGGCCATTCGCGCCGGCGGGCCGCCGCCGATCCCCTACGATCAGCTCGCCGGCGTGACGCGCGCCAGCTTCGCGGCGGTCGAATCGCTGCGCAGCCACGGGAAACCGGTCTCCATCGCTTGAATAGGACCAGCTGATATTCCTGAGGAACGTCACCTGCTCCTCCCTGCCAGGAAGACCTAGATGGATTACCTTGCCTCCCTGCGCCGCCATGTCGGACACGCCCCCCTGCTGATGGTTGGCACAGCGGTGATGGTCATCGATGAACATGGCCGCCTGCTGCTGCTCCACCGCAGCGACAACCGCTGCTGGGGTCCGCCCGGCGGGGCGGTCGAACCGGGCGAGGAGATCGAAGTGCTGCTCAAGCCGTTCGAGGAACTCGTCCGCATGGCCCGCGACGGGGAGCTGTTCCAGTCGCTGCACGTCAGCACGGTCTTCTTCGCCCTGTCCCACCTGAAACGGATCTGAGCATGAACCCGCTGCGCAGGTTGACCCTGGCCCTGAAAGCCGTCAGCCAGCTCGGGCTCGAACAGACCGGGCTGTATGCGCTCTACAAGTTCGGCCTGTGGAGCGGGCACTACCGCCGCTCGGAGCAGCTCGGATCTCCCGGCGACGGCCTCCCGCTCCAGCCGATCTTTCCCCTCCCGGACCGTGAAGCGCTGCAAACCGTGCTCGGCCCGCAAGGCCGGGTCGCCCTGCTGGCCGAAGCAGACGGGATCGCGGCCGGCACGGTCCGCCTGTTCGGCGGGGAGCCGGCGGCGCTCGACCTGACCCTGCCCGGAAAGCTGGAGCACTGGACCGCCTACGAAACCTGGCCGCAGCTGCTGACCGCCTTCCCGATCCCCTTTGCCGACATCAAATTCCTGTGGGAGCCGGCGCGCTTCGGCTGGGCCTTCCCCCTCGGCCGGGCCTTCCACCTGACCGGCGACGAACGCTATGCCGAAGCCTTCTGGCGGCAGTTCGAGAGCTTCAGCCAGGCCAACCCGCCCGGCCGCGGTCCGCACTGGATGAGCGGCCAGGAGGTCGCCCTGCGCCTGCTGGCCTTCGCCTGGGCAGACGCGGTTTTCGCTGCGGCCAAGGCTTCCACCGCAGAGCGCCGCCGGCGCCTTTCCGCCGCCGTGGCGGCCCATGCCCGGCGCATTCCGCCCACGCTGGTCTACGCCCGTTCCCAGCACAACAACCACCTGCTCAGCGAAGCGGCCGGCCTGCTGACCGCCGGTCTGGCCCTGCGCGAACTTCCCGAGGCGGCACGCTGGCGCGCCCTGGGCTGGCGCTGGCTCAACCAGGCCTTCCAGACGCAGATCGACGGCTACGGCGAGTACGCCCAGCACAGCACCAACTACCACCGCCTGATGCTGCACCTCGCCCTGTGGACGGACGCACTCGTCCGGGCGCAGGACCTGCGCTGGCCGCGCCCGACCCTCGAAGCCCTCGGCCGGGCGACCCACTGGCTGCTGGCCCTGATGGACGCCGGCAGCGGGCGGGTCCCGAACCTGGGCGCCAACGACGGGGCGGACATCCTGCCGCTGGCCGCCTGCCCGTTCGCGGATTACCGCCCGGTCCTGCATGCCGCCGGGCGCGCCTTCCTGGACTACGACCTGCCGGAAGGTCCCTGGGATGAACTGGCGCTCTGGCTGGGGGTCCGGGCCGGCGGGCCGCGCCACGTGGCCCTGCCGCGTTACGTCGGGGACCAGCTCTACGGACGCCAGTCGTGGGCCGCCCTGCGCACGGCCCAGTTCAATTCCCGCCCGTCGCATGCCGACCAGCTGCATCTCGACCTGTGGTGGCGCGGCCTGAACGTCGCCTGCGACGCCGGCACCTATCTCTACAACGCCCCGCCCCCCTGGGCCAACAGCCTGACCACCACGCTGGTGCACAACACGGTCAGCGTGGACGGGCGCGACCAGTTCACCCGCGCCGGCCGTTTCCTGTATCTCGACTGGTACAACGCCTACCGAAAAGCATCCCTCTCCGATGACCCGTCCGTCGTGCAGAGCGTGCGCGGCCGCGCCTGGAACTTTCGCCAGGGCTACCGCCATGCCCGCACGGTGACCGTCCACGCCGACGACCGCTGGCGGGTCGAGGACGAGGTCCTGCCGCTGCGCTGGATCGGGACCGTCCTGCTCGGTCAGCCCATGAGCGTACGCCTGCACTGGCTGCTCCCGGACTGGCCCTGGCGGCTCGAACGGGCCGGGGAGGGGCTGGCGCTGGAGCTGGATTCGCCGCACGGCCCGCTGCGCCTGACGATCGGCGGCACGCGCCCCCTGACCTTCAGCCTGGCGCGTGCCGGGGAACTGCTGACCGGCACGGACCAGGTCCCGGCCTGGCGCGGCTGGTCCTCCCCGACCTACGGGGTCAAACAGCCGGCGCTCTCGCTGGCCGTCGAATTGCATTCCGCAAATGAAGTACAATTCACCAGCGAGTTCACCTTCCCCACATGAGCTACCGGGCTGCCATCCTCCTGATCGAGAACGACCGCCTGGCGGTGATCGAACGTCACCGGCCGGGAGCGGACTATTACACCTTCCCGGGCGGGCACGTCGATCCCGGCGAGACCCCGGAGCAGGCGGCCGTGCGCGAGGCCATGGAGGAACTTGGCCTGCAGGTCGAGCTGCTGCGCCAGGTCGCCGTCGTCTGGTGGCAGGGCCGGCCGCAATATCACTATCTCGCCCGGTGCGTTGGCGGAGAATTCGGCACCGGGTGCGGGGAGGAACTGCACAACGCCGATCCGCGCAAGGGGAGCTACAAACCGGTCTGGCTGCCGCTCTCCGAACTGCCCGGCAAGCGGCTGCTGCCCCTGCCGGTGGCCGAACTGGTGCTCCGCTCCCTGACGGAGGGCTGGCCGGATCCGGCCCCCGTGATCCACGAATAAGATGCACATCCTGCTCATCCACCAGGCTTTTGCTGCGCTCGACGAACCCGGCGGCACCCGGCACCATGAGTTCGCCCGCCTGCTGGTCGCGCGCGGCCACCGCGTGACCGTCATCGCCAGCCCGGTCAGCTACCTGACCGGCAGCAAGGCGTCGGAGGGATCCGGGCACGAACCCGGGATCCGCATCCTGCGCGCCCCGGTCTATTCCGCCCACCACAAATCCTTCGTCCACCGCGTTTTTGCCTTCCTGTCCTTCATGGCCGCCTCGTTCCTGCTCGGGCTGCGCGTCCGCCAGGTGGACCTGGTCTGGGGCACCTCGCCGCCCATTTTCCAGGGCGTGACCGCCTGGCTGCTGGCACGCCTGAAGCGCGTCCCGTTCCTGTTCGAGGTGCGCGACCTGTGGCCGCAGTTCGCCATCGCCGTCGGCGTGCTGAAGAGCCCGCTGTTGATCCGCCTCTCGCTGTGGCTGGAACGCTTCCTGTACCGCCGCGCCGACCGGATGATGGTCAACAGCCCGGCGTATGTGGAGCATGTCCAGGGCCGCGGCGCACGCCGGGTGGAGCTCGTCCCCAACGGGGCGGACCCGGCCATGTTCGACCCGGCGGACGAGGGCGCGGACTTCCGCGGCGCGCATGGGCTGCAGGAGCGCTACGTCGTCCTGTATGCCGGGGCGCACGGCATGTCGAACGACCTGGGCGTGGCGCTCGAGGCGGCGGCCCGGCTGGAGAAGACCGCTCCGCAGGTCTGCCTGGTGTTTCTCGGGGACGGCAAGGAAAAACCCGCCCTGCAGGTTCGCGCCGCGGAACTGGGGCTGGGCAACGTGCTCTTCCTGCCGCCCGTCCCGAAGAGCGAAATGGCCGCCGCCCTGGCCGCCGCGGACGCCTGTCTGGCGATCCTGAAACCGATCGAGGAGTACAAGACCACCTACCCGAACAAGGTCTTCGATTACATGGCCGCCGGACGGCCGGTGGTCCTGGCCATCGACGGGGTGATCCGTGAGGTGGTCGAGAGCGCCGGCTGCGGACTCTTTGCCCCTCCCGGCGAGCCAGCCGCGCTGGCCGAGGCGATCCGGGAGCTGGCCGCGGACCCGCCGGCCGGCCGCCGCATGGGTCTGGCCGGTCGGCGCCATCTGGAGGAACATTTCAGCCGGGAGAAGATCGGGGAGCAGTTGCTCCGGCTGCTGGAAGGCATGGCCGGGACATGATGGAAACGGGGAGCGGCCTGCGGGATTACCTGCAAAGCTTTTGCGCAGGAGAGACGATCCTGTTCTTTCCCAACCCGGGAAATGCCGGTGACACGCTCATCGCCCACGCCACCTACCAGCTCTTTCATGATCTGCACGTCCATTTCGAGATCGTCCGGGACCTTCGCCAGGCGCAGCCGGACGGGCGCATCGTCGTCTATGGCGGGGGAGGCAACCTGGTCCCGTACTATCATTATGCCCGGGATGTCATCCAAAGCCTTCATCTGCGCGCAAGGCGGATGCTCGTCTTACCCAGTTCGATCCTCGGCAACCAGGAGCTGCTTGCCAGCCTGGGCAGCAACACCGAAATTCTCTGCCGGGAAGCTGTCAGCTACGAATATGTCCTGGGTATGGCGCCTCGCGCCCGGGTGCATCTCTTCCACGACATGGCCTTCAACCTGGATGTGGAACGCACCCTGCGGGAGAATCCCCTCCCGATCCAGCCGCACCTGCCGCGCCTCGCCCTGCGCGCCCTGCTGTTTGAAATGGATCTGCTCCCGGACCTGACCAGGCTTGCCCGGGCAAAGGAATTGGCTGCCTTCCGCACCGACCAGGAGGCCCTGGCGGGCGATCTCCCGCCCGGCAACCTCGACCTGGCGCGGCGTCTGAGCTACGGGGCGGATCGGGAGGATGTCGCCCGGTACGTCTCCTGGCGCATGCTGTATTTCCTCCGGCGCTTTGAACGGATCAGGACGGACCGTCTGCATATCTGCATCGCTGGAGCGCTGCTCGGCAAACAGGTGGAATTCTTCGCCAACCGTTATCACAAGAACAAGGCCGTTTTCGAGTATTCGCTCCGGGATCGATATCCCAATGTCCGCTGGATGGGTGCGGATCCCAATTTCAAAGGAAACGAACCATGACCGAGGCAATCCATCTCTGGCCGGAAAAGCCCTTCCGCCAGGGCGACCAGTTCGTTGTCAGCGTGACCATCGAACATGCCAACAGGGAGCGGCAACTCCTTTGGTACCGCCTGCCAGCCAGCCAGCGGGCCGGCTTGACGGGCAGCTGCGATGCGTTCACGGTGGCAGTCATTTTCCTGGCCATGCGCCAGGATGGCGCGGTGCGTGTCCACGGGCAGGTCTCTCCCTCCCTGCTGCGCAACCTGGAGGAATATCAGGATATCTGGGCTTCCTGGAGACCGGAAATCTACCGGCGTGTTGAGATCCGCGCAGACCAGGAGAAGGAGCAACAGGGCGCGAACGCGGACCTGGCTGTCATGGGTTTCTCCGGCGGCGTGGACCCCGCCTTTACGGCCTGGCGCCACCACCAGGGGCAGGCTGGCAGCCGGGCCAGAAAGCCGGTCGCCGGGGTCTTCGTCCACGGCTTCGACATCCCCCTGGCCGAACCGGAGGCGTATGCCCGTGCGGCGGAGAAGAATCGCCTCATGCTTTCCAGCCTGGGCATGGAAAGCATCCCGATGGCGACCAATTTCCGTGAGCTGCGCGCCTCCTGGGAGGATGCCCACGTTGCCGGCCTGGCTTCCTGTTTGATGCTGCTCCAGGGACGCTTCCGGGCCGGCCTGATCGCCAGCAGTTTCCCCTACCCGAGCCTGATCCTGCCCAACGGCTCCAATCCGGTCACGGACTGGCTGCTCTCCAGCCGTTCCTTCGAGATCGTTCATGACGGAGCAGCAGCGCATAAAATCGACAAGCTGCGCGAGATCTACGCCTGGCCGGAAGCCCGGAAATACATGCGAACCTGTTGGGAAGGGAAGCACAGGGACCGCAACTGCTGCCGCTGCCAGAAATGCGTCTGGACCATATTGATCTACCGCATCCTTGGGCTGGAGAGGCCGGAGTGTTTCGAGCACGACATCCGTGATTGGGAGATCATCCGCATGCGCCAGAACGATATGGGGTCCGTGCTCAGCACGGAGCGTCTGGCGCTGCATGCAAAGACCGCCGGCATCCGGGCCTCCTGGGTGCGCGCCTTGAGAATTTCGGCATGCATCAATCGCTTGCGTCTGAGATTTTCGAGACCGGGACGGATCCGCGCCTTTGCCAGGCGCATTTTCCGCTTCTTCCTTCCGCCCTTCGAAGACGACCCGCCTGCCGCGTGAGCGCCTGATCCACATCCGCCCGGGATACCAGATCTGAGAGGAACGAACATGCCAACTGTCGCCTTCGACCGTTTCTACCGCCATGACGACCTGACCCGCCTGCTGCAGGCATATGTGCAGGAATATCCCGACCTGCTGACGATCGAATCGATCGGAAAAAGCCACGAAGGCCGCGACGTCTGGCTGGTGACCGCCACCAACCACTCCAGTGGACCCGCCGCGGAAAAGCCGGCCCTGTGGGTGGACGGCAACCTGCACGCCACCGAAGTGTCCGGCTCGATGGCCTGCCTGTACCTGATCCACACCCTGACCGGGCAGTATGGTAAAGATGAGGCCATCACCCGCTGCCTGGACACGCGCGTCTTCTATATCGTGCCGCGCGTCAACCCCGACGGCGCCGAATGGGCTCTGGCCGACAAGCCGCGCTACGTCCGCTCGAGCACCCGGCCCTACCCGTATGACGAGGAACCGGTCGACGGACTGCTCGAACAGGACATCGACGGCGACGGGCGCGTCCTGGTCATGCGCCTGCCCGACCCGAACGGGGCCTGGAAACCCCACCCGGACGACCCGCGCCTGATGGTGCGCCGCGACCCGGTCGAGACCGGCGGCAGCTATTACCGCCTGCTGCCCGAGGGCCTGTTGCGCGACTACGACGGCACCACCATCCGCATTCGTGGGCCGAAGGAAGGCCTCGATCTGAACCGCAACTTCCCGGTCGCCTGGCGCCAGGAGAACGATCAAAAGGGTGCCGGCCCGTATCCGCTCAGCGAACCGGAGACGCGCAATCTGGCGGATTTCATCCTCAAGCACCCCAACCTGACCGGCGTGGTCACCTTCCACACCTACAGCGGCGTCCTGCTGCGCCCGTACGACGACCGCAGCGATGACGAATTCCCCGCCGAGGACCTGTGGACCTTCAAGAAGATCGGCGAGAAGGGCACCCAGCTGACCGGGTATCCGAACGTATCCTGCTACCACGATTTCCGCTACCATCCCAAGAAGGTCACCACCGGCGGCTTCGACACCTGGATGTACGACCACGTCGGTCTGTTCTCCTGGACGGTGGAGATCTGGAGCCCGATGCAGCAGGCCGGGATCAAGGACTACAAGTTCATCGACTGGTTCCGCGAGCACCCGGTCGAGGACGACCTGAAATTGATGAAATGGAGCGACGAGGTCCTGGGAAAAAAAGGCTTCATCGACTGGTACCCCTTCGACCACCCGCAGCTCGGGAGGGTCGACCTGGGCGGCTGGGACAGCATGTACGCCTGGGCCAACCCGCCGGCCGAATTCCTGGAAAAGGAACTGCAGCGCTTCCCGGAGTGGATCGTCTGGCACGCGCTCATCTCGCCCCAACTGGCCCTGCGCAGCGCCGAGGTGCAGGCGCTCGGCCCGGATACCTTCCGGGTGCGCCTGGTGGTGGAGAACACCGGCTGGCTGCCCAGCTATGTGACCAAGAAGGCCCAGGAGAAAAAGCTCTCGCGCGGCCTGATCTGCGAGATCGGACTGCCCGCAGGCGCCAGCCTGAAGTCCGGGAAAGTACGCGAGGAGGCTGGCGAGCTGGAAGGCCGGGCATATAAATCCGCATTGGCGGATGCAGGCGATGGGGATAATAGCGACGACCGGGTCAAGGTCGAATGGGTGCTGCACGCCCCGTCCGGCGGCCGGGTTAAACTGACCGCCCGGCACGAACGCGCCGGCGTGGTGCGGGTGGAGCTCGATCTGAAATGAAAACCAGCCCTGCGAGAGATCGCAGGGCTGATCCTTTTGTGTGGCCTATCCCATCTTGCCGGTCAGGTAGGCGTCGGTCAGTTCCTTCTCGGGGCGGGTGAACAGCCTGTCGGTCGGGCCGAACTCGACCAGTTCGCCCAGCCAGAACAGGCCGGTGAAATCGGAAACGCGTCCGGCCTGCTGCATGTTGTGGGTCACGATGACAATGGTGTACTGCTTCTTCAACTCGGCGATCAGGTCCTCGATGCGGCCGGTGGCGATCGGGTCGAGGGCCGAGGTGGACTCGTCGAACAGGATCACCTCCGGCTTGACCGCCAGGACACGGGCGATGCAGATGCGCTGCTGCTGTCCGAGCGAAAAGCCCAGGGCGTTCTGGTTGAGCTGGTCCTTGACCTCATCCCACAGCGCGGCGGCGCGCAGGCTCTGTTCGACGATCTCGTTCAGTTCGGATCTCCGGCGGGTCAGGCGCAGCGTGCGCGGCCCGAAGGCCACATTGTCGTAGACGGACTGCGGAAAGGGGTTGGGCTTCTGAAAGACCATGCCCACCCGCTGGCGCAGTTCGGTCACGTCGTAGTCGGGATCGTAGATGTTCCTTCCTTCGAGCAGCACCTGCCCCTCGACGCGCGTCCCGGGGATCGGGTCGTTCATGCGGTTGAGACAGCGCAGGAAGGTGGACTTGCCGCAGCCGGAAGGTCCGATCAGGGCGGTCACCTTGCGCGGCTGGATCTCCAGATCGATCTGTGCCAGGGCTTTCTTCTGCCCGTAAAAGAAATCCATGCCGCGGACGGTGAAAGTGGGAGTGGTGTTCACGCCATGAATTGTACACCAACCTGCCGCTTCCCGCCCGAAAATGGCCCGGACCCGCCGCCGGACTGTACCGGGAGCATGGTTTGCCTTATAATTTATGGAATGGATTTTCGCGCCCGCCTCGCCCTGCTCCTGTTGATATTGCTGACTGCCTGCGGCGCAGGCGAGCAGGACCCGTCCTCCAATTCCCCCGCGGTCTACATCGAGAACAAAGGCTCCGACACGATGGTCAACCTGGCGCTGGCCTGGGCGGAACGCTACCAGGCCGAATACCCGGATGTGCGCATCTCGGTCACCGGCGGCGGGTCCGGCACCGGCATCGCCGCGCTGGTCAACGGCACGGTCGACATCGCCAACGCCTCGCGGGCGATGAAGAGCGAGGAGATCGAGACGGCCCAGGCGGCCGGGATCGATCCGGTCGAATTCATCGTCGCCCGGGACGCCATCGCCGTCATCGTCCACCCGGACAACCCGGTCAGCCAGCTCACCCTGCAGCAGCTTTCGGACATCTACAGCGGCAGGATCGACAACTGGTCCGAGGTCGGCGGCGAGGACCGCCCGATCGTGCGCCTGTCGCGCGAGACCAACTCCGGCACGCACGTCTATTTCCTCGAGACCGTCCTGCGCCTGGGCGACAAGACCAACACCACCCTGTTCTCCCCGGACACGCTGCTGCTGCCCTCCTCGGAGGTGATCATCAACGAGGTGCGCCAGAACCCGAACGCCATCGGCTACGACGGGCTGGGCTACGTGCCGGAGGACCTGAAGATCGTTACCGTGGCGGAGGCGGATGGCGGCCCGTACGTGCTGCCGATGATCTCGACCGTGAACGACAAGAGCTACCCGATCGCCCGCGACCTGTACATGTACACCGCCGGGGAACCGACCGGCGCGTTGCTGGACTATCTCGACTGGATCCGTTCCGAGGAGGCGCAGCAGATCGTTTCCGAGCTTGGTTTCGTGCCGATCCTGGCTTACAACCCGTGACCACCCATGGATAAGAAAAACAGCTGGCAGGAATTCGTCATCCCCCGCCTGATCCGGGCCTCCGGATACTCGGCGATCGTTTTCGTCGCCCTGATCTTTTACTTCCTGCTGCGCGAAGGCCTGCCAGCGCTGGCGGAGGTGAAGCTGGGCGAATTGTTATCCCAGCGCTGGTACCCGATCGAGGCGCATTTCGGCATCCTGCCGCTGATCACCGGCTCGCTGATCGTCACGCTCGGGGCCATGCTGGTCGCCATCCCGTTCGGGATCGGCACGGCGGTCTTCCTGTCCGAGATCGCCCCACGCTGGCTGCGTGAGGTCCTCAAGCCGCTGGTCGAACTGCTCGGCGGGCTGCCTTCGGTCATGCTCGGTTTCCTGGGCATCCTGGTCCTCTCCCCGTTCCTGCGCATCTTCCTGAACCTGCCCACCGGGCTGACCGCCCTGGCGGGTTCGCTGCTGCTGGGCGGCATCGCCGTCCCGACCGTGGTCTCGATCGCCGAGGACGCCCTGGACGCGGTGCCCATGTCGTACCGCGAGGGCGCCTGGGCGCTCGGGGCGACCCGCTGGCAGACCATCTGGCGCGTGACCCTGCCGGCGGCCCGCTCCGGGGTGCTGACTGCCCTGATGCTCGGCGTCGGCCGGACGATCGGCGAGACGATGACCGTGATGATGGTCACCGGCAACGCCCCGGTGATGGCCATCGCCCTGGACTCGATCCTGCACCCGGTGCGCACGATGACCGCCACCATCGCGGCCGAGATGGGCGAGGTCGCCACTGGCAGCACCCATTATCACGTGCTCTTCTTCATCGGCATGCTCCTGTTCCTGATCTCGCTGGTGGTCAACGTGCTGGCCTCCTCGGTCGTCTTCCGCTCCAAGAAACGGGCGGAGAGGGTGCTCTCATGACCGTCAAACGCAGTCGCATGGACCGCACGCTGATGCAGCGCCTGGGATTCGCCCTGATGTCCCTGGTGGCCATGCTGACCATTATTCCCATCCTGGCCGTCATCGTCTACATCGTCAGCAAGGGCGCACCGGCCATCTCCTGGGAATTCCTGTCCGGTTTCCCGCACGACGGCATGCGCGCCGGCGGCATCCTGCCGGCCATCGTCGGCACGCTCTACCTGACGCTCGGCACGGCGGTCTTCTCGGTGCCGCTCGGTATCGCCGCCGCCATCTACCTGTCCGAATATGCCCGTGAGAACTGGCTGACACGCGCCATCCGCATCGCCATCATCAACCTGGCCGGCATCCCCTCGGTGGTCTACGGGCTGTTCGGGCTGGGCCTGTTCGTGCTCTTCCTCAAGTTCGGCACCAGCATCCTGGCCGCCTCGCTGACCCTGTCGATCATGACCCTGCCGGTGATCATCAGCGCCTCGGAGGAGGCCTTGCGGGCCGTGCCGCAGTCCTTCCGCACGGTCTCGATCGCCCTCGGCGGGACGCGCTGGCAGACCATCCGGCGCATCGTCCTGCCGCAGGCCCTGCCCGGAATCCTGACCGGGGTGATCCTGGGCCTGGAGCGCGCCGCCGGCGAGACCGCGCCGATCCTGTTCACCGGGGCGGCCTTCTTCCTGCCGCAGCTGCCGCACTCGCCGCTGGATGCCACCATGGCGCTGCCCTACCACCTGTTCGTCATTTCCACCCAGGTGCCGGAAATGCCGATCCAGATCCAGTACGGCACGGCGCTGGTCCTGCTGGCCTTCGTGCTGCTGATGAACGTCACCGCCACCGTGATCCGCTCGCGCGCCCGCGCCAGGAGGCAGTGGTAGGCATGGACAAGATCGTCATCGAGCACCTCAACCTGCAGTATTCCGACGGGACCGAGTCGCTGCGCGACATCAACCTGTCCATCCCGGCGCACGCCGTCAGCGTGCTGTTCGGCCCGGCCGGCGGCGGGAAGTCCTCCCTGCTGCGCTGCCTGAACCGCCTGAACGACCTCACCGAGGTCAAGGTGGCTTCCGGGAGGATCCTGCTGGACGGGGAGAACATCCTCGACCCGAAGACCGACGTGATCGCCCTGCGCCGCCGGGTGGGCATGGTCTTCGCCCGGCCGGTGGTGCTGCCGATGAGCATGCGCCAGAACCTGACCTACGCCCTGGAACTGGCCGGCGAGAAGCGCCGATCCCGGCTGGAAGAGGCCGTCGAACGCGGCCTGAAGCTGGCCGCCCTGTGGGACGAGGTCAAGGACCGCCTGGACGAGCCAGCCATCGCCCTCTCCGGCGGGCAGCAGCAGCGCCTGTGCCTGGCGCGCGTCCTGGCCCAGCAGCCGGAGGTGATCCTGCTCGATGAGCCCACCTCAGGCCTCGATCCGATCTCGACCGCCAAGGTCGAGGCGGCGCTGCAGGAACTCAAAAAGGAATACACCCTCGTGCTGGTGCCGCACTCGGTCCAGCAGGCCGCCCGCACGGCCGACTTTGCCGCCTTCTTCCTGCAGGGGGAACTGGTCGAATGGGCACCCGGCAAGGAGATCTTCACCCATCCCCAACAGCAGCGCACCGAGGACTACGTCGAAGGACGCTTCGGGTAGGAGGCTCCGCAATCCAAACAACGATGCACCCCGCCGGGCTCGGCGGGGTGCATGCTTTAAGGAGAAAAAGACAAGCCTAGATGCAGAGTGGATGGAACTGCCGGTTTTCCAGGGATGACAGGCAGCCTTCGTCGAGCAAAGTTTCGATCAGGGCATTCCGGGGCAGGATCAACTCCTGCTGCCGGGGGCCCGAGGGGTGCCGCAGGAAGACTACAAACGCCAGCCCATGCTGATCCCAGGTGGGCAGGAGCTGGATACGATCGATCTGCCAGCCGCCATCCAGGGCTGAGAGCAGCAACAGGTAACTGGTGGGCAGACTGGAGGTCTTGCAGCGGGGTTCCTGCAGGGTGTTCCACAACTGGTTGCGTTCGATCACGGTCAGGTTCATCGTTTACCTCTCAATCCTTCTACACGTTTCCAAGCTTAGGATAACACGCTCCGTTTTACAACCGGTTAAGGCGAGGTTAAGGTACTGTAAACGCACCCGGGAATCGGGCTGAAGTACCTTGGCAGACATGTCATTCCCAATCGCCTGTGATATGATACGAGCATGGCCGAGAAAGTACTTGTCGTCGAAGACGAACCCTCCCTGCAGGAAACCCTTCTCTATAATCTGGACAAGGCAGGCTATACCGTCGAGGCTGCCGGAGATGGCCTCCTCGCTATTGAGACAGCCCGCCGCTTCCAGCCCGACCTGATCGTGCTGGACATCATGCTGCCCGGTATGGACGGTTTCGAGGTCTGCAAGGTCTTACGCCGGGAGAGCAGCGTGCCGATCCTGATGTTGACCGCCCGCGACGATGAGATCGACCGCGTCGTCGGCCTGGAGGTCGGAGCGGACGATTACCTGACCAAGCCCTTCTCGATGCGCGAACTGATGGCGCGCGTCAAGGCCCAGCTGCGCCGCACCGAGCTGGTGCGGCAGGAACTGACCAAAGCTCCGCCCGAAGAACCGGATCCGGCGCACGATCTGCTCTCCTTCGGCAGCCTGGTGATCGACCGCACCCGGCGCGAGGTGACCCTGGACGGCGCCGTGCTGGCGCTCAAGCCTCAGGAATACGACCTGCTGCAGTTCTTCGCCGAGCACAAAGGCCAGATGCTCTCGCGCGAGTTCATCCTGGAACGCGTCTGGGGCTGGGACTACATCGGCGACAGCCGCACGGTGGACGTGCACGTGCGCTGGCTGCGGCAGAAGATCGAGCCGGACCCGGCCGACCCGCGGCGCATCGTCACCGTGCGCGGCGGCGGCTACCGCTTCGAAGGCTGAGCATGAAGCTGATCCGCAGGTGCGAAAAGATCATCCTGGCCCTGATCCTGGGGCTGATCGCCCCGCTGGTCGGGTTGTTCGTCTTCTGGTGGGGTTCACTGTCCCTGCTGCCGGAAGAGCGCCTCCCGCTCGCCTCCGCTGCCGGGATCTGCCTGGGCCTGATCGTGGACGCCTTCCTGCTCAAGCGTTGGGTGCGGGCCGCCCACCGCCTGGACGATCGCCTGTGGGCGGCGATCTATCTGTTCTATTCGGTGTGCGTCTTCGGCTTCTCCATGGGCGTGCCGGTCCTGAACGCCCTGCTGGCCCTGCCGGCCGGCTTCGTGCGCGGCGGGAGGCTGGTGGAGACCGGGGTCGGAGCGGACCTGGTCCGGCGGGATGCGCGCCGCACGGCCGGGTTCACCACCCTGATCCTGGGGCTGGCCTGTGCCGCCTCGGCCGCGCTGGCCCTGCTCGATCCGTACACAGCCGCCAACCTGAAAGGCATGTTCAGCTTGAACTTCGCCGTCACACCGGGGATGATCCTGGCGCTGATCGCCGCTGGTGGACTGGCCCTGCTGGCCTTCGGCTGGGGGCTGACGGTCGCCAGCGTGCGTTTCTCCCATACCTTTTTACAAAGACAATGACCCTCGCCGGTATCCTGCTCCTGGTCGTCCTGGTCCTGGCAGTCCTCGGCCTGCTCGGCTGGATCCTGGTCCAGCGGCGCAGGCTGGGGCGCTATGCCGGGCTGGTGCGCAGCAGCGGCGAAGAGCGTCTTCCTGCAGGTGAACTTCCCGGGGATGTGCGCGGGCTGGAGGAACTATCCAACGCGGTCAGAACCCTGGCCATCACATGCCAGATGCAGGCAGCCGGGCTGGATGCCGAACGCGCCCGCCTGGCTGCCGTCCTGGAGCAGATGACCGATGGCGTGCTGATCGCGGATGCCCTCGGGCGGATCCAGTTCGCCAACCCGGCCGCCGGGCGCCTGTTCGACGAGCCGCAGCCGGCGGGGCGGACGGTGGCCGAGGTGCTGCGCCAGCACCAGTTGGTGGAGACCTGGCAGCGCTGCCAGCGGGAGGGAGAAGCCCGGGAGGAGACGGTCGAGCTGGCGCCAAACCGGAAATTCCTGCAACTGGTCGTCCTGCCGGACCGGCAGACGGGCGGCACCCTGCTGCTGGTCCAGGACCTGACCCGTCTGCGCCGCCTGGAAACCGTCCGGCGTGATTTCATCTCCAACGTTTCCCACGAACTGCGCACCCCGCTGGCCTCGCTCAAGGCGCTGACCGAAACGCTGCGCGACGGGGCCCTGGAAGACCCGCCTGCCGCCCGGCGCTTCCTGACCCGCATCGAGACCGAGGTGGATGCCCTGACCCAGATGGCGCAGGAACTGCTCGAGCTGGCGCGCATCGAATCGGGCCAGGTGCCGCTTGAGCGCAGGGCGCTTGCGCCAGGGGAACTGATCGCCTCGTCCGCCGAACGCATGCGCGCCCAGGCGGAACGCGCCGGGCTGGCCCTGCATGTGCATGTGCCAGACGGACTGCCGGAGGTGCTGGCAGACCGGCCGCGCCTGGAGCAGGTGCTGGTCAATCTGATCCACAACGCGATCAAATTCACCCCGCCGGGCGGCTCGCTGACCCTTTCCGCCGAACGGGAGGGCGACATCGTCCGATTCTCGGTGGAGGATACCGGTACGGGTATCCCGGCAGACGACCTGCCGCGCATCTTCGAACGCTTCTACAAGGCCGACCGGGCCCGTTCGGGCGGCGGTACCGGCCTGGGCCTGTCCATCTCACGTCACCTGGTGGAAAGCCACGGCGGGCGCATCTGGGCCGAAAGCCGGGAAGGCGACGGCAGCACCTTCCACTTCACCCTGCCGATCGCTTAACCGGAACATCACCAGCCCTTAACCGGATGTTAAAACCAGCCCGGTACAATCAAAGCGGAAACAAATCCGCTTTTTCGTTTGAGGAGCAACGCTGACCACGAACGTTCTTTTCCTGTGTACCGGGAATTCCGCCCGCAGCCAGATGGCCGAAGCCTTCCTGCGCAGGCTGGGCGGGGACGGATACCAGGCCTTCAGCGCCGGACTGGAACCCAGAGGAATGCACCCCCTGACCCTGCAGGTGATGGGCGAGATCGGCACCGACCTGTCCGGCCAGCGCTCCAAAGGCGTGGACGAATTCCTGGGAAAGCAGCATCTCCATTTCGTCATCACCGTCTGCGATCACGCTGCCGAGAACTGTCCGCGCCTCTGGCCGGGCGTGCACCGGCGCCTGCACTGGTCGTTCGAGGATCCCGCCGCCGCGACCGGCAGCGAAGCGGACAGACTGGCCAGATTCCGCCAGGTGCGGGACCAGATCCAGGAACAGATCCTCCGCTGGCTGCGGGTGACCTCGAACTTACAAAGTTGAAATGCCCTGCTTCTGCATTTGTAAAGCGCCTGTCATTTACGCCCGCAGACCGTCATGATATCGTTAGGCTGAGGTAGCCATGGAAACCGGATTTCTGATCGTCACCACCATTGCCATGCTGATCGTTTTCGGCGTCGACATCGCCCGCAAACGCCGCGAGAGCACCAAGTAACTGCGTCCGTCCATTCTGCATGAACTGCTGCCTGGTCAGGGCTTTGCCCTGACTTTTCGTTTTCTCCGGGGGAAAAGGTTAACCAAACGTTAAACAGCCCTTCCCTTGACATTAACAGCTGGATGATAAATTTCGGTTGTTATAAAAATCAAAAGGAGAAGAATAGAAATGCGTAAATCCCTGTTTGTTACCCTGTTCGTCCTGATCGCCGCCAGCCTGCTGCTGGCCGCCTGCGGTCCCGCCGCGACCGTCGCCCCGAGCGAACCGGCCCCCACGACCGCACCGACCGTCGCTCCCACCGAAGATCCGCTGGCGATGTACATGCCCTGGAATGTCTCGGGCGAGATCATCACCGCCGGCTCCTCCACCGTCTTCCCGCTCTCCGAGCGCATGAAGCAGCGCTTCGAGGAGGAAGGCTTCACCGGCAACCTGACGATCGACTCGATCGGATCGGGCGCCGGCTTCGAGCGCTTCTGCGTGGCCGGTGAGACCGACATTTCCAATGCCAGCCGCAAGATCAAGGATACCGAAGCTGAATCCTGCCGCGCCATCGGACGTGAGCCGCTGCAATTCCGTGTCGGCACCGATGCCATCGCCATGGTCGTCAGCTCGGAGAACACCTTCGTGACCGACGTCACCCAGGCCGAACTGGCCCAGATCTTCTCGACCGCCGTGAACTGGTCGGACGTGCGCCCCGATTGGCCGGCCGAGCCGATCCAGCGCTTCACCCCCGGCACCGACTCCGGTACCTTCGATTACTTCGTGGAAAAGATCATGGCCCCGGCCAACCCCGGCGATGACGGCAAGCCTTCGGTCGACAAGGGCGAGGCCGCCCTGCTGGCCGCCCCCGGCCTGCAGCTCTCCGAGGACGACAACGTCCTGGTGCAGGGCGTGGAAGGCAGCCCCTATGCGATCGGCTTCTTCGGCTTCGCCTACTATCAGGAGAATGCCAGCCGCCTGAAGGTCCTCTCCGTGGACGGTGTCGTCCCGACGGCTGAGACCGCTGAGGACAACAGCTACCCGCTCTCCCGCCCGCTGTTCATCTACTCCACAGCCCAGATCTTGCAGGAGAAGCCCCAGGTCGCCGCATTCATCTACTTCTACCTGACCAATGTCAACAACGAGATCGTGGACGTCGGTTACTTCCCGGCCAGCCAGGCTGCTCTGGACGAAGCCCTGGCCACCTGGCATACCGCTGTTGGCAAATAAATAATAAAGTATAGTATCTAGTTACGGAAAGAACGTAGATTGTTCTTCCCACTCCTAACCTTCCCCCCTCTCGCAAGGGGGGAAGGTACTCGGTTTGAAAAGGCAGGTCATGCAATGACCATCCAAAAAATGGATCCACAGTCCGCTTATCCGACCAAAGCCATTGGCCTGCACAAGCGCCGCCGCTGGGGGGAATCGGCCATCCAGTCTTTATTGTTTTTTGCCGGCTTCTTTTCCATCTTCACCACCGTGGGGATCGTCTACGAACTGGGCAAGGAAGCCTGGCTCTTCTTCCGCCTGCCGGAAGTGAACCTGTGGAAGTTCCTGACCGGCACGCAGTGGCAGCCGCACATCAATGAGTTCGGCATCCTGCCGCTGTTGAACGCCACCCTGGTCACGACCGCCATTGCCATGGCGGTTGCCATCCCGCTCGGACTGGCTGTGGCGGTCTACCTGAGCGAATACGCCAGCCTGAAAGCTCGCAACACGCTTAAGCCGATCCTGGAAGTCCTGGCCGGCATCCCGACCATCGTCTACGGCTACTTTGCCCTGACCTTCGTCACGCCCATCTTGCGCTCGATCTTCGGGCGGGACGTGGTCGACATCTACAACACTGCCTCGGCCGGGCTGGTGATGGGGGTGCTGATCCTGCCGCTGATCGCCTCGATCAGCGAGGACGCCCTGAACGCCGTGCCGCGTTCGCTGCGCGAGGCCGCCTACGGGCTGGGCGCCACCAAGCTGGAGGTGGCGGTGAAAGTTGTCCTGCCGGCCGCCCTCTCGGGCATTGCCGCGGCGATCATCCTGGGCATCAGCCGGGCGATCGGCGAGACGATGATCGTGGCCGTGGCCGCCGGCGCCGGTCCCAACTTCACCTTCAATCCCTTCAAGGGCGCCGAGACGATGACCGGGCACATCGTGCGCATCTCGGGCGGTGACCTGAGCTACGACTCGATCGACTACAACAGCATCTTTGCCATCGGACTGATGCTTTTCGTCCTTACCCTCAGCCTGAACATCATCAGCCAGCGCATCGTGCGCCGCTTCCGCGAGGTATACGAATGAACCGCCCCGCCGCACCCGAATTTGAATTCTCCGGGAACCTGGCCGCCCGCAACCGCAGCGGACGTATCTGGCACCTGGTCTTCCAGATCTCGACCATCATCGGCATCCTTGTGCTGGCTGCCCTGCTGGTCAATATCCTGGACAGCACCTTCGGTTATGTCGCCTACGAAGCAGGCATCGACCCGGAAAGTCTGGCGGTCGATGGCATTTCCCTGGAGGATCAGAGCAGGGACCAGCTTGCCGCCCTACTGCAGGAACGCCTGTCCTTCGGCGCCTACAACAAGTTGAACGATGAAAAACCTTTCAGCGAACGTTCCAAGGCGGATGTTTATTCCCTGGTCATTCAGCGGATCGTAAAATATGACGTGCTTGAATCCTGGGCGCTGTGGGAGTCGCTCACCCGGCGCGGCGAGATCCTGGCTGAAGTGGAGGCACTGCGGGCCGAACACCCGGTCGTGGACCTGGTGTTCGTCTCCTGGCTGACACCGGATTTCATGGCCCGGCCGCAGTCCAGCGAAGCCGTTAACACCGGGGTGCGCACCGCCATCCTCGGTTCGCTGTGGACCATTTTGATCACCATCCTGGTGGCCTTCCCGCTGGGCGTCGGCGCGGCCATCTACCTGGAGGAATACGCCCGCGACAACTGGCTCAACCGCCTGATCCAGACCAACATCAACAACCTGGCCGGCGTGCCTTCGATCATCTACGGCATCCTCGGCCTGGCGCTCTTCGTGCGGGCCATGTCAAAGCTGACCAGCGGCGAGTTGTTCGGCCTGGCCGATCCGACCACGGCCACCGGCCGCACGCTGCTCTCCGCCGGGCTGACACTGGCGCTGCTGGTGCTGCCGGTCATCATCATCAACGCCCAGGAAGCCATCCGGGCCGTGCCGCAGTCGTTGCGCAAGGCCGGATACGGCCTGGGCGCCACCCAATGGCAGACCATCCGTGACCATGTGCTGCCCAATGCCCTGCCGGGCATCCTGACCGGCACCATCCTGGCGGTCAGCCGGGCGATCGGGGAGACGGCCCCGCTGGTGGTGGTCGGCGCCTCGACCGCCATCTCCTTCGACCCGGCCTCCCCCTTCTCGCGTTTCACCACCCTGCCGATCCAGATCTACCAGTGGACCGCCCGCCCGCAGGCCGAGTGGCGTCACCTGGCCGCAGCGGCCATCCTCGTGCTGCTCGTCCTGCTGCTCAGCCTGAACGCCTCCGCCATCCTGCTGCGCAACCGTTTTGCACGTAAATATTAGAAAGTGAAAACCATGAACCTGACCAACCTTCAAGTCCCCCCCGTCCCCGAACCCGCCGCCGCAGACGAGCAAACCGTCATTGAGACCCGCGATCTGAGCATCTTCTACGGAAATTTTCTGGCAGTGACGGACGTCAACCTCAAGATCCCGCGCAACCGCATCACCGCCATCATCGGTCCCTCCGGCTGCGGGAAGAGCACCCTGCTGCGGGCCTTCAACCGCATGAACGAACTGGTCCCCGACACACACATCCAGGGGCAGGTGCTCTTCGACGGGCGCGACCTGTACGCCCCGCAGGTCGACCCGGTCGAGGTGCGCTACCGCATCGGCATGGTCTTCCAGAAGGCCAATCCGTTCCCCAAGTCGATCTACGAGAACATCGCCTGGGGCGCCCGCATTCATGGCTACCGTGGCAAGATGGACGAACTGGTCGAGTTCTCGCTGCGCCAGGCCGCCCTGTGGGATGAGGTCAAGGACAAGCTCAAGCAGTCCGGGCTGTCGCTCTCCGGCGGGCAGCAGCAGCGCCTGTGCATCGCCCGGGCGATCGCCGTCCGACCTGAAGTGATCCTGATGGATGAACCTGCCTCGGCGCTCGACCCGATCGCTACGCTGAAAATCGAAGAACTGATGCAGGAATTGAAACAGAATTACACCATTATCATCGTCACCCACAACATGCAGCAGGCGGCGCGCGTCTCGGATTACACCGCCATGATGATGCTCACGGGCGAAACCCGTTCCGGGACGGTGATCGAATTCGACCAGACCAACAGGATCTTCACCCGCCCGCAGGACCGGCGGACCGAGGATTACGTTACCGGACGGTTCGGTTAGTCAGGAGAGTCGATTATGGTTATAATTCAAAAGAAATCGCGCGAATCGAGGTCTGCGATGCGACAAACATTTGAAACCGAGATCCAGCAATTGAAGGATGAACTGCTCATTTTGGGCAGCATGGTCGAACAGAGCATTCTGGACACGGTGGATGCGTTGAAAAAACGCGATATCGAGGCTTCGCGTCACATCTATGAGACCGACGCCCAGATCAACGCCAAACGGTATGCCATCGAGGAACAGGTGATGATCGTCATCGCCACCCAGCAGCCAATGGCGCATGACCTGCGCCTGCTGGCTTCCATCCTGGAAGTGGCCGGCGAGCTGGAGCGCATGGGCGACTATGCCAAGGGCATCGCCACGGTCAACATCCGCATGGGCGAACAGCAGCTGCTCAAGCCGCTGATCGACATCCCGCGCATGGCCGAGAAGTCCGCCGACATGCTGCATCGCGCCCTGACCGCCTTCATCAACGAGGACGTCAAAGCCGCCCGGGCCATCCCGCCCGAGGACGACGAGGTGGACGCCCTCTACGATCAGGTCTACCATGAATTGATGCTCTTCGTCATCCAGGATGCACGCGCGATCGAGCGCGCCAACTGGCTGCTGTGGGTGGCGCACAACCTGGAGCGCGTCTCCGACCGGGTGACCAACATCTGCGAGCGGACGGTCTTCACCGCCACCGGCGAGATGAAGGAGATCAATGCCAGCGACGACGAGACGGAAAAGAAGCTCGGCAAGTAGCCAGATCAATGCAAAACTCCCCGGATCGTTGAACTGCACCCTGTAGAATAGACACGATCAAGAAAGTCCCCTGTGGCTTAGCTAGACAGACACCTGAGTTGAAAAGGTGTCTGTCTAGTTTTCAATTGTATCCTTTCATAGTTGAAGAAATCTATG
>Ga0233425_10002768_pt1 | contig 33539 bp, 29 predicted proteins | sample Watercolumn_Towu_2_FD_181712 | JGI IMG/M metagenome (GOLD analysis project Ga0233425, IMG submission 181712) | Freshwater microbial communities from Lake Towuti, South Sulawesi, Indonesia - Watercolumn_Towuti2014_140_MG | ecosystem: Environmental > Aquatic > Freshwater > Lake | place... | reverse complement strand
TGCCCTCCCCCGTCTTTGCCGAGAGCCACAAGGACACCTGGCCCGCTGAAGTCTCTCTGCCTGCCGGCCGCTCGGCCAGGTCTGTCTTGTTATAGAGGCGAATCTGCTCGACCCCCGACGGAAAACGATCGGCGATAGTCTGGTCGTCGGGAGTGGCGCCGGTACGCGCATCCAGCATGTGCAGCACCACGTCGGCCCGTTCGATTTCCTGCCAGCTTCGGGCAATGCCGAGGCGCTCGACCTCATCGTCCGCCTCGCGCAATCCGGCCGTATCGACAAGGTGCAAAGGAATGCCGTTGATGTGGATAGTTTCGCGCAAGGCATCGCGCGTCGTGCCGGGAATGGCTGTCACGATCGCTCGTTCCTCGCCCGCCAGCCGATTCAGCAGGCTGGATTTCCCGACATTGGGCTGGCCGGCCAGAACAATATGCAGACCACTACGAAGCAGGCTTCCCAGGCGTGCCTTGTTTGTCAGGAGCGCCACTTCGCGCGATAACACGTCCAGCCGCCCCGCCACGTCCTCGCGCCGCAGGACATCGATCTCTTCTTCCGGGAAATCGAGTGTCGCCTCGATCAGCATGCGCAGGTTGATCAGGGTCTCGACCAAGTTATGGACCGAACTCGAAAACTCCCCCGCCAGGGAACGAATGGCCGAGCGCGCTGCTGCAGCCGTCGAGGCTTCTATGAGGTCGGCGACGGCCTCGGCCTGGGCCAGATCCATCTTGTCGTTCAGGAAGGCGCGACGGGTGAATTCCCCCGGTTCGGCCAGTCTCGCCCCCAGCTCGAGACAGCGGCCGAGGAGGAGTTGGATCACCACCGGTCCGCCGTGACCTTGCAGTTCCAGGACGTCATCACCCGTGAAGGAGTGGGGGGCCGGAAAAAAAAGGGCGAGCCCTTCGTCGATTTCCCGGCCGTCTCGGTCGAGGAAGTGCGCCAAGGTGGCTAAACGCGGCTGGAGGGGCCTGCCAATTAACTGAAGAGTGACCGGGCTCAGATTGGGCCCCGAAAGACGAACCACACCGATGCCACCACGACCCGGCGCGGTGGCGATAGCGGCAATCAGGTCAGTTTGCGGCCTTTTTGCCACCCTCGATCAACCGGGTGATCTGCCACTGCTGGGCAATCGACAGGATATTGTTGATCGTCCAGTACAGCACCAGGCCGGACGGAAACCAGAGAAACATGAAGGTGAAGACGATCGGCATGGCCATCATCACCTTGGCCTGAATGGGATCGGGGGGTGTCGGATTCAGCCTAGTCTGCACCACCATGGAAACACCCATGATGATTGGCAGGACGTAGTAGGGATCCTTGGACGAGAGGTCGTTGATCCAGAGGATCCAGGGCGCATGGCGCATTTCGACACTGCCGAGCAGCACCCAGTAAAGCGCAATGAAGACCGGGATCTGGACCAGGATGGGCAGGCAACCGCCAAGGGGATTGATTTTCTCCTTGCGGTAGAGCTCCATCATTTCCTGATTCATCCGGTTGCGATCAGCCGCGAATTGCTCCTTTATTTTCATGAGCTTGGGCGTGACCACTTTCATCTTGGCCATGGAGCGGTAGCTCGCTGCGGAAAGAGGAAAGAATATTGCCTTGATAAGCACGGTCAGCAGGATGATCGACCAGCCCCAGTTGCCGACGAAGCGATGAATCAGTTCCAGCAGCCAGTAGATCGGCGCAGCGATGACGGTCAGCCAGCCATAGTCCACGACCAGATCGAAGCCCGGAGCGATCTTTTCCAGCATGGCCTGTTCCTGGGGACCGGCATAGAGCGGAACACTGACCCTGCTCGTCTGGCCAGGGGCCACAGCCGCAACGGGCAAGATGATCCCCGCAGAAAACAGGTTGTCGCCGACCTTGCGTACGAAAAACTCCCGCTCGCCCTTCCCCTGGGGCGTCCAGCCGGCAACAAAATAATGCTGCACCATGGCGAGCCAGCCGTTGTTGGCTTTCTGCACGTACTTGGCCTTGCCCTTATCGGCGTCGGCAAACTCAACCTTCTGGAATTTCCCCTCATCGGTGTATATGGCCGGGCCTGTGAACGTCGCAATGTTCGTCATGCTGGCTTCCGGCACCTTGCCATCGCGGGTAAGCTGGAAATAGGCGTGGCTTGTCAGTGGATTCTGACCGCGGTTGACGATTTCGTAGGCGACATCGATCTGATAATTGCCGCGGCTGAAGGTCAGGATTTTCGTCACCTTGATGCCGTTTGCCTCGGGCGCCTCGAGCCTCAGTTCGAGCTTGTCCGATCCGGACTTCATTTCAAGCGTGCCCGGTTCCATCCTGAACTCGGTCTTGTGCGTGGGAAGTCCCTCGCCAATCAAACCGGTTTGCACCTGATAAATCCGGTCCTTCTCCGTTTCCATCAGGACAAAAGGCTTGGAAATGTCTTCTGTGGCCTTGTGTTGAGGCAACTCCAGCCGGACGATATCGCCGCCTTGAGCAGAAATCTCTGCCACAAACACATCGGTCTTGACCAGTACCTTGGCGCCAGGGCGAGCAACGGCAACTTGCGCCGGCAGGGGTACAGAGTTGGAAGAAACAGCGGGTGGCACAGCAAGACTTGTCGCTGGGACCGGCGCACCGCCTGAAGCGGCTGCGGGGCTAGCCTGTTGTTGTGATGCCTGGTCCTTAGCCGCTGCCGGCTGGGGCTGATTTTGCCTTTGCCAACCATCCCACAGCATGAACAGGGAAAACAGAAAAACCAACAGGAGGATAAGGCGTTGATTGTCCATCAATCAGCTCGTACGATCAGTATCAGGGAACGGGGTCGTAACCACCCGGATGCCAAGGGTGGCAACGTGAGAGCCGTCTCGCGGCCAGCAAGGAACCCCTGCATCCACCGTGCTTTTCCAATGCCTCGATTGCATATTCGGAGCAGCTTGGGTGAAACCGGCAACTTCTCCCGAGCAAGGGGCTTACTGCCAGCCGGTAAATACGCACAGCAAATATGAGCAGCTTGTTCATTTGGCCAAACGGGCAAACAAGGCGTCGATTTCTTCACGCAAGGCGCTGCGATTCCGCACTTCCAGTCCAGGCAGGGCGCGAACAACCAGGTCGCATTGCGGCAGCCCGTCTCTCATTAGGCGGAAGGATTCTCGCACAATGCGTTTGACCTGATTGCGATCCGCGGCAGTGCGAATGATTTTTTTTTGGACCGCCAAGCCCAACCGGGCCGTACCCGCCGTATTCGGACGATAGAGCAAATCGAAGTTTTTCCCGCGATGCGAGCGTCGAAAAGCAAAAACGGATGAAAACTCATCCGTTTTGCGTAACCGATACCTGGAGCGGAAACCCTGATCGACGTCCGCCAGGCTCACATCAAACGCTGAGGCGCGCGCGACCCTTTGCTCTGCGCGCGCGGATGACGGCACGACCGCTACGCGTACGCATGCGGACAAGGAAACCATGGGTACGTTTACGTCGAACTACGGAAGGTTGGTAAGTGCGTTTCATGACTGCCGTCTGTGCAATTTAGCGAAACAAACATGAGATTAGATATTTTGGCCATCGATTTGTCAAGATCATTATTTTTTCCGGCCTGTGGATAACTTCTCCAAAATGGCGCTAGAATTCGCCTCTCTGAAGTTGAAGCAGTTCCTGGCTTGGACGGCAACAATAACAAAAATAATACAATAAAACAACAAATTACATATTTACAAATTAAGCTAACCGGTTACGGATTTCAGCACTTCCAGCCACTTCCTAGATGAATGCTTTTTGGTCATCCTGCTTGCAAAAACTCGAGCAGGAACTTCCGCCTCAACAATTCAACACCTGGATCAAGACGCTCCGTCTTGAAGGTGGTGAAGACGCCAGCCGAGACGTCAAACTGGTCGCGCCAAACCGCTTCGTGCTGCAATGGGTTCGCGAGCGTTATCTGCGCCGCTTCGAGGATCTGGCCAAACAGTTTTTCACCGAGCCGGTTCAAGTCACCGTTAACCTGTCGGAACCTCCTGAAGCGGAATCCCTCGACAACCCGTCACGGATGCCCGCAACCTTTATTCGCAACTCCGCATCGCTTCCTTCGGTTTCTTCCGCCCCGCTTTCGTCATCGAGCGGCCCGGATTCAACCTACGAAAAAACCAGACTGAATGCGACATTCACGTTCGATACGCTGGTCACCGGTCGCGCCAATGATCTGGCACGCGCCGCCGCGAACCAGGTTGCCCTGAATCCCGGCACCTCATACAACCCCCTCTTCGTCTACGGCGGCGTCGGCCTGGGCAAAACACATCTGATTCATGCCATAGGCAATGAAGTTTACCGACAGAATCCGGAAAAGGTCATCCGCTACGTTCACGCCGAGGATTACTATGCCGATGTCGTGCGCGCCTACCAGCAAAAGTCATTCGACGTATTCAAGCGCTACTATCGATCCCTGGATCTGCTGCTGATCGACGACATCCAGTTCTTTAACAACAAGAACCGGACACAGGAAGAATTCTTCTACGCTTTCAACGCGCTGATCGAGGCAAAGAAGCAAATCGTCATTACCTGCGACACCTATCCCAAGGACATCACCGGCCTGGAGGACAGACTCATTTCAAGATTCGATTGGGGACTGACTGTTGCCATCGAGCCCCCGGAGCTTGAAATGCGTGTCGCCATCCTGAAAAAAAAGGCAGAGGCAGAAAAAATTACGGTCGGCGAAGATGTTGCCTTCCTCATCGCCAAGCATTTGCGTTCCAACGTCCGGGAACTGGAAGGCGCACTGAAAAAGGTGCTTGCCTTCGCCCGCTTCCATGGGCGCGAAATCAATCTGGAAGTTGCCAAGGAAGCACTCAAGGATCTGCTGGGTGCCCATAACCGCCAAATCACGTTCGAATCGATCCAGAAAACCGTTGCCGAGTACTACAAAATCAAAATCTCGGATATGCATTCAAAAAAACGTACGCGCATCGTGGCCCGCCCGCGCCAGATCGCCATGTGGCTGGCCAAGGAATTGACACCCGCCAGTCTGCCGGCCATAGGAGAGGCTTTTGGCGGCCGTGATCACACGACTGTGCTTCATGCTTGCCGGACCATTTCAGATCTCCGTCTGAAAGACACATCCATCAACCATGATTTGCTCGTTCTGACCCAGGTATTGAAGGGCTGAACAACCTTATGATGATTTGTGGACAAGATCGAAATACGGCTTGTGGATATATTTCATCAACATTTGTTCAACAGATTTCCAGGTAATTACCCAAGCAGAAATCAACAAACTAACATTCTGAAAATAAATAATTTTTTATATTTACTCACAAATTCAGCCGGTGTACTAATAACTAGTTGGAGATTTATATATGCTTCTTATTAAAGCCCAGCGTGACAGCATCCTCACACCACTTCAGTCAGTCTGCGGCATTGTCGAGAAGCGTCATACCCTTCCGATTCTTTCGAATGTCCTGATCGAGAAAAGCGGTGACCAGCTGACTTGGCTGGCTACGGACATAGAAATTCAGATCCGTACCAATACCGGCGGAGCCTCTGGAACGGACAAAACGGCCGTTACAGTCGGCGCAAGAAAGCTTCAGGATATTCTTCGTTCCTTGCCGGATAGTGCGGATGTCAGTCTCGAACTGGCGGATAAACGCATGCAAGTACGGGCGGGAAAAAGCCGCTTCAATCTTCAAACGCTGCCGGCAGAAGATTATCCGCGCATGGCGCAAGCGGATGGAGAACAGGCCAGGCTGAAACTTACGCAAAAGCAGTTCAAGCGGCTGATTGGACTGGTTCAATATGCAATGGCTCAGCAGGATATTCGCTATTACCTGAATGGTCTGTTACTGGTCGTGGCAGGAAGCGAAATTCGCGTGATTGCCACTGATGGACATCGTTTGGCCTATGCCAGCGAAAAACTGTCGGAATCAATGTCGCGTAGCGAAGTGATTCTGCCGCGCAAAACGATCCTCGAGCTATCGCGCCTGTTGTCTGACAACGACGAAGCGCTTGAGATCAGTCTTAGTCCCAATCAGGCGACCTTCCGGTTCGGTACCGTCGAGCTGGTATCCAAGCTGATCGACGGCAAATTTCCGGACTATGAACGCGTCATTCCCAAGAATCACAACAAGGTTATTGCCCTCTCTCGAACCGTTTTTCTGCAATCCCTGCATCGCGCAGCCATTCTCACGAACGAAAAATTTCGCGGCGTGCGTGTCATTCTGGCTCCCGGCAGCCTGAAGATCATCAGCAGCAATGCTGACCAGGAAGAGGCCCAGGAAGAACTTGAAGTTAACTACGATGCTGAGGCACTGGACATCGGATTCAATGTCAACTATCTGCTCGATGTTCTGAACAACGTATCCAATGATGAAGTCGAGATGCGCTTGGCGGATGCCAACTCGAGTGCGCTCATTACCCTGCCGGGTAATGAAAATTTCAAGTATGTCGTGATGCCGATGCGCATCTGAAGCACCGTAGGAGTTTGCTTTGACAGACGAGAACCACACCGCCCAGGACGCAAATGGCGGCTACGATTCCTCCAGCATCAAGATACTGAAAGGGCTGGAAGCGGTCCGCAAGCGGCCGGGCATGTATATCGGCGACACCTCTGATGGAACGGGCTTGCATCACATGGTGTTCGAGGTGGTGGACAATGCCATTGACGAAGCCCTTGCCGGACATTGCGACGACATCGTCGTTACCATTCATACCGACAATTCAATCTCGGTTTCCGACAACGGTCGTGGCATTCCGACCGACATCAAGGAGGATGACGAGGAGAAACGTTCGGCAGCCGAAATTGTCATGACCGAACTGCATGCGGGCGGCAAGTTCGATTCGAACTCCTACAAGGTATCCGGTGGCCTGCATGGCGTGGGTGTGTCCGTCGTGAACGCCTTGTCGGAATGGTTGCGCCTGACCATCCGCCGCGATGGCAAGAAGCACACCATGGAATTTCGCAACGGTGTCGCCGTCGAGCCACTGAAGGTGGTGGGTACCACGGAAAAACGCGGTACGGAAGTGCATTTTCTTGCAGCGGTCGAGACGTTCAGCAATATCGAATACCACTACGATATTCTGGCGAAAAGGCTGCGTGAGCTCTCCTTTCTCAACAATGGCGTCAAGATCCGCCTGATCGACCAGCGCAGCGCCAAGGAGGAAAGTTTTGCTTATGCGGGGGGCGTGAAGGGCTTTGTCGAGTACATCAACCGCACCAAGACCGTCCTGCATGGCAACATCTTTCACGCCACCGGCAGCAAGGATGGCATTACCGTGGAAGTTTCCATGCAGTGGAACGATTCGTATCAGGAGCAGGTGCTGTGCTTTACCAATAACATTCCACAGAAGGATGGCGGCACGCATCTGACCGGATTGCGTGCGGCAATGACGCGCGTCGTCAACAAGTACATCGAGGACAACGAGCTCGCCAAGAAGGCCAAGGTCGAAACGACCGGAGACGACATGCGCGAAGGCCTTGCCTGCGTGCTGTCGGTTAAGGTTCCCGAGCCAAAATTTTCCTCGCAGACCAAGGAAAAGCTGGTTTCCTCCGAAGTGCGCCCGGTGGTCGAGGAGATCGTCGGCCAGAAACTGGCGGATTTCCTTTTGGAAACGCCGGCAGATGCCCGCATTATCACGAGCAAGATCATCGATGCGGCAAGGGCAAGGGAGGCGGCGCGCAAGGCAAGAGAAATGACGCGTCGCAAGGGCGTCCTTGATGGCATTGGTCTGCCAGGCAAGCTGGCGGACTGCCAGGAAAAGGACCCTGCCCTGTGTGAGCTGTATCTGGTGGAGGGGGATTCCGCCGGCGGATCCGCCAAGCAGGGACGGGACAGGAAATTCCAGGCCATTCTGCCGCTCAAGGGAAAAATACTCAACGTCGAGAAGGCGCGCTTTGACAAGCTTCTCTCCTCGCAGGAAATCGCCACCCTGATCACTGCACTGGGCACCGGCATCGGTAAAGGAGAAGACTACAAACCGGAGAAGCTCCGTTATCACCGCATCATCATCATGACGGATGCGGATGTCGATGGTGCGCACATCCGTACCTTGCTGCTGACTTTTTTCTACCGGCAGATGCCGGAGCTGGTCGAGCGCGGTCACATATACATTGCCCAGCCGCCGCTTTACAAGATCAAGCATGGCAAGAGCGAACGCTACATCAAGGACGATCATGAGCTGAGCCAGCATTTGTTGAGGCTGGCGCTGGACGAGGCGGAGCTCAGGCCGAGCGATGCGGCAGCGCCGCTGCGCGGAGAGACGCTGGCCGAGCTGGCGCGCGCCTACTTGCTGGCCGAGGCGGTCATAGCTCGAATCGGGAGCTTCATCGATGGAGATGTCCTCCATGCCCTTCTGGCGCACGGGATCGAGGTCGATCTGTCCGATGAGCAGAAGGCGAAGATATCCGCCTCGCGCCTGACCGGTATCCTGCCTTCAGCCATTGGCGTCGAGGCGAACTTCGATGACAAGACGGAACGCTGGCAATTGCGCGTCGAGAAAATGCATCACGGCAACATCAAGACCGGCGTGATCGACGAGGAATTTCTTCTTTCAGGCGACTACCAGCAGATCCGGCATGCCTCGCAGCTGATCACGGGACTGATCGGCAACAATGCGGTGATCCGGCGCGGCGACAAGGCGCAGGCAATCCGGAGCTTTTCCGAAGCCATGACCTGGTTGCTGTCCGAGGTCGAGCGCGGGCTTTCCAAGCAGCGCTACAAGGGGCTGGGGGAGATGAATCCCGAGCAGCTCTGGGAAACCACGATGGATCCGGGCACGCGGCGCCTGCTCAAGGTGCAGATCGACGATGCCATTGCGGCCGACGAGATCTTTACCACACTGATGGGTGACAACGTCGAACCGCGTCGCGCCTTCATAGAGGGGAATGCGCTGTACGCGCGCAACATCGACGTCTGATGCAGTTTCGCATAATTCCCGTCACGCCCTTCCAGCAGAACTGCTCGCTGCTCTGGTGCGAGAAGACCCTGGCGGGGGCGGTGGTCGACCCGGGCGGTGATCTCGACACCATTCTGGCCGCGGCTGCGCGCTTTGGTGTCGGGGTGGAGAAAATCCTGCTTACGCACGGCCACATCGATCATGCCGGGGGTACGGCGGAGCTCAAGCGCAGGCTTGGCGTGCCAATCGAGGGCCCGCAACGCGAGGAAGCATTCTGGATCGACCAGTTGCCGCAGCAGAGTCAGATGTTCGGGTTTCCGCGCTCTGACACATTCAAGCCGGATCGCTGGCTTGAGGATGGGGACATCGTCACTTTCGGCAATGTGAAGCTGGAAGTGATCCATACGCCAGGCCACACGCCCGGCCACGTCGTCTTCTACGATCGAGAATCAAGAATCGCAGTGGTGGGTGACGTGCTGTTCCAGGGCTCGATCGGACGTACGGACTTTCCGCGCGGCGACTACGATACCCTGATCCGTTCGATCCGGGAAAAACTGTGGCCGCTGGGCAACGACGTGACCTTCATTCCTGGCCATGGCCCGCTGTCGACTTTCGGAGACGAGCGGGAAAGCAATCCCTTCGTCGGCGATTCCGCCTGAATCCCGCAGTTACTTGCGGGCGGTCTTCTTTTTGACGGGTGTCTTCCTGGCTACCGGCTTGACCTTGGTGGCCGGCATCTCGGCTTTCTTGTCGGCGGTCTTCTTCGTTCCTGCCTTGGGCGCGCGCGGCTCGAACTCGAAGCCGACCTTGCCGTCGCCGCCCCTGACCAGGTAGGCCGAGAACTTGCGCTTCGTCTTGTTGGAGATGAAGCCCTTGAGCAGATCGGTGCGTCCTTCGGCGAGCAGCTTGTTCATCTGCGCTCGTTCAATCGGCTGCTGAAGAATGATCTTTCCTGAACGGAAATCGCAGGCCTTGGCTGCACCGACCGTTTTTTCACAGACATAGGCCATGCCATGCTCGAATATTCCGGCGCCGCATTTGGGACATTTGCCGAGCGGTTCCTGTCCGCTGAAATCGACCGTTTCAGCCGGACCCTCCCCCTGGCTGCCCTGACCGAAATCGAATTCCGGCTGTTTGTCGGCATTCAGCCGGATCATCGCAGCGAACGGACGCCCCATCTTGCTGCGGAATCCCTGTAGCGGGCCGACCACGCCTTTGGCCAGAAGCTCATCGACCTCTTCAGGTTCGTACTGGCGGCCGGCAACCACTTTCCATAGCGAATAGCCGCATTTCTTGCACTGGAATTTCTTGTAGTTTTCCTGGATCACGCCGCCGCATTTCGGGCACGGCGTCGTCAGCGTGCTGAAGACTTCCTCTGGAATCTCGCCATGCTTGATGCGGTCCACCATGAGGCGGGTTTGCTCGACGATGTGGTCCATGAATTCATGGCGCTCGAGCTCGCCGGTTTCCATCTGCTTCAGCTTGTATTCCCAGTGCCCGGTCAGTTCAGGCGAGTGCAGCTCGTCGATGCCCAGCGTGGACAAGGCGACCATGAGCGAGAAGGCCTTGGCTGTCGGCTGCAGTTCGCGGCCGTTGCGGTGTACATATTCTTCCAGGATGAGGCCCTCGATGGTGGCGGCGCGTGTGGCCGGCGTGCCCAGTCCGCGCGCGGACATGGCTTCGCGCAGCTCTTCTTCCTCCACCAGCTTGCCGGCACCCTCCATGGCGGTGAGCAACGTGGCTTCCGTGAAGCGTGCCGGCGGCTTGGTTTGCTGCGCCTTCACTTCGACATCGTTGGCCCAGACGCGCTCTTTCGCCTTGATCGGCACGAGTTGCGGGGCCTCGTCGTCTCCCTGCGCTTCCTTGCCGTAGATCGCCAGCCAGCCGGGGGATACCAGCACCTTGCCTTCGGACTTGAAGGCCTCGCCCTCGACGCGGGTGATGCGCGTGGTGACGTTGTACTCGGCGGCGGGGAAGAAGATGGCGAGAAAACGCTTCGTCACCAGGTCGTAGAGCTTCTGTTCGGCCTCGGAGAGGTGCTTGGGGGCGCTGCCGGTCGGAATGATGGCGAAGTGGTCGGAAACCTTGGCATTGTTGAAAATGCGCTTGTTCGGGTGTGCCCAGCCAGCCTTGAGGATCTGCCCGGCGAAGCCCGCATAGGCCGTGCCGGAGAAGTTCTTCAGGGTGTCCTTGACCGTGCCGATGTAATCCTCCGGCAGGTAGCGCGAATCCGTACGCGGATAGGTGAGTGCCTTGTGTTTCTCGTACAGGGCCTGCGCCAGGGCAAGCGTGGTCTTGGCGGAAAAGCCGAAACGGCCATTGGCCTCGCGCTGGAGCGAAGTCAGGTCATAGAGCAGCGGCGAGAGCTGGGTGGTCGGTTTGCTTTCCTCTTCCACCGTGCCATGCTTGCCGAGGCACTTGTTGCGCAGGGCTTCGGCTTTCTTGACGCCCCACAGGCGTTCCGGCCTGGTGTGCTCGTCGTCCGATTTGGAGAATTTTTCGCTGAACCAGCGACCGCGGTAGGTGCCGGCGACGGCCGCGAATTCTGCCTCCACTTCCCAGTAGTCGCGCGGGCGGAAGGCGCGGATGCGCTCTTCGCGCTCGACCAGGATGGCGAGTGTCGGCGTCTGCACGCGCCCGACGGGCGTCTTGTGGAAGCCGCCCTCCTGCGAGTTGAAAGCCGTCATGGCGCGCGTGCCGTTGATGCCGATCAGCCAGTCGGCCTCGGAGCGGCAGCGCGCGGCATCCGCCAGCGGCCGCATTTCCTTGTCGCTGCGCAAATGGGCAAAACCCTCGCGAATGGCCGTCTGCGTCATCGACTGCAGCCAGAGGCGGCGCACCGGCCTGTCGACTTTGGCGTGCTGCACCAGATATCGGAAGATCAGTTCGCCCTCGCGTCCCGCGTCGCAGGCATTGATGAGGCCGCCGACATCCTTGCGCTTCATCAGGCGGGTGAGCAGCTTGAGGCGCTCTCCGGTCTTCTCGATCGGGTTCAGCGAGAAGTGGGGCGGAATCACCGGCAGGTGGGCAAAGGACCATTTGCCGCGCTTGACTTCGTATTCTTCCGGTACGGCGAGCTCGAGCAGGTGACCGATCGCCGAGGACAATACATAGTCTTCGCTCTCGAAATATTCGCCCTGCTTGGTAAAACCGCCCAGCGCCCGGGCAATGTCCTGGGCAACGGAAGGTTTCTCGGCAATGATCAGTTGTTTGCTCATGCTGGCCGGCGCTGCGTTAGGACGCTGCCGTAAATCCTGGAAAGGGCGGGATGATAAGGATTGCGCGGGAGGCTGGCAAGCCGTGCCGTTGCTGTCTCAATGAAGATGACGCGCTTCGCTGCCCGAGAGCAGCTCCTCCAGGATCAGGGTATCCATGGCCCGGTGGCGGCTCCACAACACCATCAGCACGATGATCTTGAACCTCGATAGCGAAACGGAATGGTCGGCCAGCGCCATGGCTCTTTCAAGAATCAGTTCGCGCATGAGCGGATCCAGCACGCCGGCGCTCTCGAGGAAGACAAGGAAGCCGAGGCATTCGGGATCGAGCTTGGCGGCTTCTTCCGGGCCTAAGCAGCGGACCGAGCTGCTGTGCGGCGCAGCGAGCGAGTGGTGCGTGCTTTCGATTGTCTGGAGCCCGTCGAGCCACTGCAGGGCTTCGCTGATGTCATCGTCCTCGAAGCCAGCGGCGGAAAGCTTCAGGGCGAGTTGTTCTGGTTCGGGATAGATGTCGGCGTGGAAGTAATGTTCGAAGAGATAGACGAGTATGTCGAACATGTCGGCGCTGTTGTCGTCAGTTCATGTTGTGCCGATGCGCTGGAAACGTCCCCCCGGCAGGCTGGCAATCCTGCCGTCCAGCTCCATTTTCAACAGGATGGCGTATAGCCTTTCCGCCGTCAAGCCGGATCGCGATGACAGGGTGTCGAGGTCGCAGGGATCGAAGCCCATGCAGTCCAGCAGTCCAGCGTCCTCGGCTTCGGCAGGACGGTCGGCAGCATTTCGCACTGACGCGGATACATCGTCTGTGCCGATGCCCAGTTCGCCAAGTATGTCGCGGACGTCGTCAACGAGTTTGGCGCCCTGCTTGATCAGCCGGTGGCAGCCTTTGGAGAGCGGGGAGTGGATCGAGCCGGGAATGGCGAAGACGTCGCGTCCCTGCTCGCCGGCCAGGCGGGCCGTGATGAGCGAACCGCTGCGCTCGGCCGCTTCGACCACCAGGCAGCCGAGGCCGAGACCGGAAATGATCCGGTTGCGACGCGGAAAATTCTCCTTGAGCGCCGGCGTGCCGATCGGGAACTCGCTGATGATGACGCCCTGTTCCGCGACGGAACGCGCCAGCGCCTGGTTGCGTGCCGGGTAGACGCGGTCGATGCCGGTGCCAATCACCGCAATGGTCGATCCCTTGCCGCGCAGGCCGCCGCGATGCGCGGCGGCGTCGATGCCGAGCGCGAGTCCGCTGATGATGGTCAGCCCGGCATCGGCGAGCGCGGCAGCGAAGGATTCGGCATTGGCCTCGCCCTGTGGCGTGGCGTTGCGGGATCCGACGATTGCCAAGGCAGGCTGGTTGAGCAGCCCAGTGCGACCTTTTGCATAAAGAACCGTGGGCGGATCCGGCGTATCGAGCAGACGCCGTGGGTAGGCTGCATCGGCCAGGGTGAGGATATGGTTTCCGGGGGTTTCCTGCCAGGCCAACGCCGCATCGATCGCGGACGTGGCGTCGAAATCCAGCAGTCTTTCAATCTGGCGCGCCGGAATCGTTCGCGCCAACGCGGCCGTGCTGGCGGCAAAGATATGCTGCGGGAGCCCGAAGGCGGACAGGAGGGCGCGTTGCGTCTCGCCGCCGATGCCTGGTGTCAACGTCAGGCGCAACCAGGCGGCGAACTCCTCTTCGCTTGGCACTACGGCGTGCGGACGTAGTCCGATACGAGAACCGGGCGGGAGACGTTCATGACCATGGCGTAGGAGATCCGGTCGAAGACCCTGAAGACGAACACCAGACCATATTTTTCCGGCGGCAGTTTGAAGGTGGCTTGCACGTCTCCTTCGCGATAGGTTTGTTCCTTGCTGTTGCGATGGAGCGCCAGCACGTGGCCGACTTCGACGCCGTGCTGCCGGCCCCGGTTCAGCGCCACGATGGCATTGCGTCCGGTCTCCGATTCCTTGAAGCCGCCATAGGCGGCCGCGACCTGCCCCTGGATCTTGAAGTTGGGCACGTGCGGGGCATAGTTGATGACGCCTGCCGACGTCGATGGCGCTAGCCGGTCATGGACGCCGACTTCCCGGTTGGCGGAAACGATTTCGAGCGTGGCCGGTTGTCCTTCGGCGGCCAGCTGGGTCTGGCGGGGGTGGAAGTCGATGGGCTTCGCGCTTCCAATATGGAAGGCCTCATAGCCGAGGACATCCCCGTTTTCCGGATCGATGACCGGCTTGGCGGGCCGGTAGATTTCCCAAGCCTTGATTTCCGTATTGAGGGCCGACGTATAGGCGCGTCCGCCGGGGCCGATGTTTACACGGCTCTCCTCGGTGGCCACGATCCGCGGGGCTTGCGCTATCCAGGCTTCATCGACGACCAGGGGCCTGGCGAGAAAGGGTTCGATGGCGCTGAGGGGAATGCTGGGAATCGCTTTCGATATGGGCTCCGAGTGGACTTTCGGCTGCAACCTGACGGTTTCCAGGCGCAACTGCGGCGTAGCGCCGCTGCGGTCGAGCACCAGCACCTGGCCAGGATAGATGAGGTGCGGGTTCTTCACCTGCTCCTTGTTCATGCGCCAGAGTTCCGGCCAGCGATAGTGTTCCTTGAGGAATTTCCCTGAAATGCCCCAGAGAGTGTCGCCCGGCACCACGATATGGCGGTCGGGGGCGCTGTCGGCAAGCTCGAGCGGCTTGGCGTCCTGCGCCACGGCGCAGGCGATTGAGAAACTCAGAAGCAGCGCAGATATAATGCGAATCATCATCTTGGCCTCGCGCAAGGTACCCGAGCCTTGGACCGGGATTCTCGTCGAAGTCTAGCACGCTAGCCTCGACTTTTACAGATTTGCATTAATTGTTGCACCTAATTGCCTAAATTGGCAAGCTTTTTATGGCGCTGCTACCTATTCTTCGCTACCCCGATCCGAGGCTGCACAAAAAAGCGGCGCCGGTCGAAACCGTCGATCAAACCATCCGGAAGCTCGTCGCGGACATGGCGGAAACCATGTACGAAGCGCCCGGCATTGGTTTGGCAGCGACCCAGGTGGATGTGCACAAGCGCGTGATCGTCATCGATGTCTCCGAAGACAAATCCAGGCTGCTGGCTTTCATCAACCCGGAAATCCTCGAGCGCTCCGGCGAACAGGTGTGCGAGGAGGGCTGTTTGTCCGTGCCGGGGATTTACGAGAAAGTCACGCGCAGCGAACACGTCAGGGTGCGAGCGCTCGACCTGCAGGGCCAGTCGTTCACTCTCGAGGCCGATGGCTTGCTGGCGGTGTGCATCCAGCACGAAATCGACCACCTCGACGGCAAGGTGTTCGTCGAGCACCTTTCCAAGCTCAAGCAGGGCCGCATCAAGGCCAGGCTGGCCAAGCAGGCACGCATTACCGCCTGATGCGCGTCGTCTTTGCGGGCACACCGGATTTCGCAGCCGCGGCGCTGGAGGCCATCCTGACGGCCGGCCATGCCGTACCTTTGGTGCTCACGCAACCTGACCGCCCGGCCGGGAGAGGCATGGTGCTGCAGGCCAGCCCGGTCAAGCAGCTGGCCCTGCAACATGGCGTGCCGGTACATCAGCCCTTGAACCTGAAAACCGACGAGGCCAGGCAGGCCGTCGTTGAGGCGCATCCGGACGTGATGGTGGTCGCTGCCTACGGCCTCATCCTGCCTCAGGCGGCGCTCGACATTCCGCGACTCGGCTGTATCAACATCCATGCGTCGCTGCTGCCGCGCTGGCGCGGCGCGGCGCCCATTCAGCGCGCCATCCTGGCGGGCGACCGGGAAACCGGCGTGACCCTCATGCGCATGGAAGCCGGGCTGGATACCGGCCCAATGCTGGCCAGGGAGACCCTGCCGATCGAGGAGAACGACAGCGCCGGAACGCTGCACGACAAGCTGGCCGCCCTGGGCGCACGCATGATCGTCGAAGCCTTGCCGCGGATCGAGCGGGGAGCGCTGCGCGAGGAAACGCAGCCGGTCGAGGGCGTCACCTATGCCGCCAAGCTCGACAAGGCGGAGGCCAAACTGGACTGGTACAGGCCGGCGTCGGATCTGGCGCGCGCCGTGCGTGCCTTCAATCCCGCTCCGGGCGCCGTGACGCGGTCCCAGGGGCAGATCGTCAAGATCTGGCAGGCGACCCCTTGTCCAGGGCAGGGTGAGCCGGGCACGATTCTCCGTGCGAACAGCGAGGGCATTTTGATCGCTTGCGGCGAAGGCGCATTGAGCCTGACTGAGTTGCAGAAATCCGGCGGCAAGCGCTTGTCGGCAAGGGATTTTCTGCTTGGGACCCCCCTGCGGCCGGGCGAGCGCTTCGAGCAGGCGAGTTGAATTAATTCCCGTCCGCCCCATCTAATCCACGCGTTTCATTGACCGGAGACCACTCTATGTTTGGCAACTGGCTGAAAACCGCGATCCTCATGGCCGGCATCCTGGCGTTGTTCGCCGCTGTCGGCGGCGCCATCGGCGGCGCCCAAGGCATGCTGATTGCCTTCCTGCTCGGCGCGGGCATGAATTTCTTCGCCTACTGGTTTTCCGACAAGATGGTGCTGCGCATGTACAACGCGCAGGAAGTGGACGAGGCTTCCTCGCCCTACCTCTACAACATGGTGAAGGAACTCGCCCAGCGCGCGCAGATCCCGATGCCGCGCGTGTATATCATCGACGAGGCGCAGCCCAACGCCTTTGCCACCGGGCGCAATCCCGAGCATGCCGCCGTGGCGGCCACCACCGGCATCCTGCAGATGCTCTCGGCGCGCGAGCTGCGCGGCGTCATGGCGCACGAGCTGTCGCACGTCAAGCACCGCGACATTCTCATCTCGACGATTTCCGCCACCATCGCCGGCGCCATCTCCTCCCTGGCGCAGTTCGGCATGCTGTTCGGCGGCTCGCGTGATGGCGAGCGCGCCAACCCGATCTTCTCGATCATCGTCATGATCCTGGCGCCGATCGCTGCCATGCTGATCCAGATGGCCATCTCGCGCGCCCGCGAGTTCGAAGCCGACCGCGGCGGCGCCGAGATCTCGGGCGACCCCAATGCGCTGGCCGACGCGCTGGCGAAGATCGACGCCTACGCCCGCGGCATTCCCATGCAGACGGCGGAGGCGCATCCCGAGACGGCGCAAATGATGATCATGAATCCGCTCTCGGGCGGCGGCATCCGCGGCCTGTTCTCCACCCATCCGGCGACGGAGGAACGCATCGGGCGCTTGCGCGCGATGGCATGAGTCGCACCGGGAATCCGATCGCAAGGGCGGCCACGGCCGCCCTTGTCATTTGCTGCCGGCCAGCAGGGCGCGCATCTGCGCCAGGCGGGCTGAGCCTGCGCTGCGGTCGCTCGGCCGGGCGGCCTGGTCACCGGTCATCCTGAGGTCATCGCCCAGTTCTGCGATGAAGCGCGAGGGCTCACAGGTGCGCCAATCCTTGCCGGTCTTGCGCCGCTCACAGTATGAAACGGTCAGGCTGCGCTCGGCGCGCGTGATGCCGACGTACATCAGGCGGCGCTCCTCCTCCACGGTGCCGGCCTCGACCGACTCGTGATGCGGCAGGAGGCCTTCCTCGACGCCGACCAGGAAGACGTGCTTGAACTCGAGGCCCTTGGCCGCATGCAGGGTGGCGAGCTGCACCTGTTCGCCGCTGCCCTCCTCCTTGTCCAGTATCGAGATCAGGGCCACGGTCTGGGTCAGTTCCAGCAGGGTTTTGTTCTCCTCCTCGCCTTTCCGCGACAGCCAGTCGACGAAGTCGCGCACGTTGGCCCACTTGGTCTCGGCCTCGCGCGGGTCGCAGCTGTCGAACAGCCAGGCTTCGTAGGCGACGGCACGCAGGAAATCCTCCAGCACCTGGCGCGCCGGCTCGCGCTGCGCACGCCACTCGAGCTTGTTAACCAGGTCGCCGAACTCGCGCACGGCCTGCAGCTGCTTCGGGTTGAGGTAGCCCTCCGCGGCAGTGTCGAAGGCAGCGGCGAAGAGGGAGGCGTGGCGCACGCCGGCGAGGCGGCCCAACCCCTCCAGCGTGGTGGCGCCGATGCCGCGGCGCGGCGTGGTGGCGGCGCGGATGAAGGCCGGGTCGTCGTCGCTGTTGGCGACGAGGCGCAGCCAGGCGACGAGGTCCTTGATCTCGGCCTTGTCGAAGAAGGACTGGCCGCCGGAGAGGGCGTAGGGGATCTTCTGGTTGCGCAGCTGCTGCTCGAAGACGCGCGCCTGGTGGTTGCCGCGGTAGAGGATGGCGTAGTCGCCCCATTTGCCGCGGTGCTCGAAGCGATGCGCCATCAGCTTCATGACCACCTGCTCGGCCTCCTGCTCGTTGTCGCGGGCGACGCTCACCTGAATGGCGTCGCCGTGGCCGTGCTCCGACCACAGGCGCTTGTCGAACAGCTTCTCGTTGTTGCCGATCAGCGCGTTGGCCGCCTTCAGGATGCGCGTCGTCGAGCGGTAGTTCTGCTCCAGCTTGATGACCTTCAGCTGCGGAAAATCAATCTGCAGGATACGCAGGTTCTCGACATCGGCGCCGCGCCAGGCATAGATGGCCTGATCGTCGTCGCCCACGGCGGTGAAGGCGGCGCGCGCGCCGGCGAGCAGGCGCATCAGCCGGTACTGGCTGCGGTTGGTGTCCTGGTACTCGTCGACCAGCAGGTACTGCAGCCTGCCCTGCCAGCGCAGCAGCACGTCGGCCTCGGATTCGAACAGCCGCACCGGGAGGCGGATGAGGTCGTCGAAGTCCACTGCCTGGTAGGCGCGCAGGGCCTGCTCGTAATCGCCGTAGAGCCGCGCGGCGGCGAGGCCCAATTCATCCTCCGCCAGCGAAAGCGCCGCCTCCGGCTCGACCAGTGCGTTCTTCCAGCCGGAGATGCGCCACTGCAAGGCCTTGAGGCGCGCCTTGTCGGCCTCTCTGGCCAGTTCGGCCAGCACCGCGCCGCTGTCGGTGGCGTCGAAGATGGAGAAGCGCGGCTTGAGCGCGAGGACCTTCGCCTCCTGGCGCAGGATGCGCGCGCCGAGGGCGTGAAAGGTGGACACGTTGAGCGAGTCGAGCGGCTGGCCGGGTAGCAACTGCTTGGCCCGCTCGCGCATCTCCTTTGCCGCCTTGTTGGTGAAGGTGATGGCGGCGATCTGCTCGGGCTTGTAGCCGCGCTGCTGGACGAGATGGGCGATCTTCTGCGTGATGACGCGCGTCTTGCCGGAGCCGGCGCCGGCCAGCACCAGCAGCGGGCCGTCGAGATATTTCACCGCCTCCCGTTGCGGCGGGTTGAGTGTCGAAACCATGGCAAAAGTCAGTCCCGCCAGGACGGCGGGGGCAGGTTATCTGAGCGCGCCGAACACCTTCTGCAGCAGGCTGCTCGCCTGGCCGAGCGGGTTCCTGCGGATCGCCCGCTCCTCCTCGGCGATCATGAGGAAGAGGCCGTCGAGCGCCTTCTGCGTGACGTAGCCTTCGAGGCTGGCGTCCTTTTTGTCGATGAGGCCGAGCTTGGCGCCCTGCTTGGCGTAGCGGTTGTACTTCTCGGCAAGCGCCACCTGCTCGGTCGCCTTCCGGACGATGGGCAGGAACTTCTCGGTGAGCGGCTCGGAGGTGGTGCGTTTGAAATACTGCGTCACCGAATCGTCGCCGCCGGTGAGGATGGCCTTGGCGTCCTGCAGGGTCATCTGCTTCACGGCGTTGAGCAGCAGCTCCTTCGCCTCCGGCACGGCGGCCTCGGCGGCGCGGTTCATGGTGACGATCAGCTCGTCGGCATACTTGCCCATGCCCAGCTTGCGCATCAGCTTCTCGGCCTTCTGCAGATCCTCCGGCAGGGGAATCTTCACCTTCGGATTGCCGAGGAAGCCGTCCGTCCGGCCGAGGCTGGCCACTGCCGCCGTTGCACCCTGGCTGAGCGCCTGACGCAGGGCGCCGCCGCTCTCCTCCGCGCTGACGGCGTCCAGTGCCGACGCCTTCGCCGCAGGCAGGGTGACAAGCAGCAGCAAAGCGATGAAAATGTGCGTGAGACGGGCCATTCCGTACCTCCGAAAACCGCCCGCATTCTCGCATGAAAGGGGCTGCGATGAGCGCTTTGAGCTGGAAGCAGTACTTCATCTACCAGGCCGATTACCAGCACTGGGCCAACGAGATCCTGTTTGCCAGCCTGGACCGTCTCGATCCGCGGGCCCTGGGCGAGCCGCAGGGGCTTTATTTCTCCACCATCCACCATACCGTCGACCACCTGCTGGTTGTAGCCGAACTCTGGCGCCTGCGCTTGCAGGGGGAAAGCCCGATCCTCGATTACAAGGTTTTGCATCACCCCGACTGGCGCGAACTGAAGAAGGCCCTGCGCCAGGAAATGCGCGGCCTGCAGCACTGGCTGGAAAAGCAGCCCGATGCGTTTTTCGAAAAGGAGGTCGCCTATCGCGGCTCCGACGGCAAGGACCGCCGCAACTGGGTGCGCGACGTGCTCACCCACATGATGGGGCACATGGTGCACCACCGCGGCCAGATCTCCGCCGTGGCCACGCGGCTCGGTGCGCCGGCGCCGGAAATGGACTACATCTACTACAAGCGCGCCATGGACAGCGCGCTGGCGCAATCCCGGCAGGGCTGACTTTAGTTATACGTGTTCCGGCTTTGGTATATTGCCGGTTCTGCCTGCCATTGCCCGATAGCCCGCACCCGAACATGGCCTACATCAACTGGTCCGATCACTACAGCGTCAGCAATGCCCACCTGGACAGCCAGCACCAGGAGCTTTTCCGGCTCGTGAACGCTTTGCACGAGGCCATCCTGGAGCGGCGCAGCAGGGACTACCTGGGCGAGCTGTTCGAGGAACTGGGCAAATACGTCGAGCTGCATTTCTCGGCGGAAGAGGCCCACATGCGCCGCATCAACCATGCCGATCTGGTCCAGCACCAGGCCAATCACAAGTATTTCATCGACGCCGTCGGCAATCTGCGCAGGAAGCACCAGGAGGGTGACGGCACGGTGGGCGTGGATGTGATTGTTTTTCTGACCCACTGGCTGATAGACCACATCATGGGCTGGGACCGGAAATACATTCAGAATTCCCAGCCCGAGCGCGCCTGACGCTACTGTTCAAAGAAGCGGCAGCAAGCGGACTTCCAGCTGTTCCAGCCCCATTCCGCCGATGCGCGCCATGCGCAGGACACCCTTGCGGTCGATGAGGTAGAGCGTCGGCGTGCCGCGCACCTGGCCGAAAATCTTTGCCTGCGCCGACGAATTCATGGCGATGGGAAAGGTGTAGTCGTGGTCTTTCCAGAATTCCTCTACCGTAAACCGGTCGGCGTCGACGGACAGCGCCAGGATCTCCAGGCCCCGGGCGCGGTGCTTTTCGTAGAGCTTTTGCAGCTCCGGCAACTCCCGCTGGCAGGACGGGCACCAGGTCGCCCAGAACACCACCAGCACGACCTTGCCTTGCAAAGCCTTTGCCGGCAGCGCCTTGCCATCGAGAAGCAGGGTGTCGAAGGCAGGCACAGGCTGGCCTTCGTACACCTGCGCCTGGCTGGCCGTGACGAAGCACAAAGCGAGCAGGAACAGGAGCCTTTTCAGCATGTCGGTCCTCATGTCACGCCGGCCAGATGCGCCTGCATGTCGGCGTGGTAGCTCGAGCGCACCATCGGCCCGCAGGCGGCGTGCGAGAAGCCCATCGCTTTCGCCTCGCGCTCGAACATCGCGAAGACGTCCGGGTGCACGTAGCGCAGCACCGGCAGGTGGTGGCCGGAGGGCGCGAGATATTGCCCGATGGTGAGCATGTCGACGTCGTGGGCGCGCAGATCGTGCATGACGGCGAGGATTTCCTCGTCCGTCTCGCCGATGCCGACCATCAGGCCCGACTTGGTCGGGATGCCCGGGTTGCGCGCCTTGAAAGCGGCGAGCAGATCCAGCGAATGCGCATAATCGGCGCCGGGCCGCGCCTGCCTGTACAGGCGGGGCACGGTCTCCAGGTTGTGGTTGAAGACGTCCGGCGGCGTGGCGGTGAGGATGTCGATGGCGATCTCCATGCGGCCGCGGAAGTCGGGCACGAGAACCTCGATGCGCGTCGCCGGCGAGGCTTCGCGCACGACGCGGATGCAGTCGGCGAAGTGCTGCGCGCCGCCGTCGCGCAGGTCGTCGCGGTCGACGCTGGTGATGACGACGTACCTGAGCTTCATCGCCGCCACCGTCTGCGCCAGATGCGCCGGCTCCTGCGCATCGGGCGCGAGCGGTTTGCCGTGGCCGACGTCGCAGAAGGGGCAGCGCCGCGTGCACAGGTCGCCGAGGATCATGAAGGTGGCGGTGCCCTTGCCGAAGCACTCGCCGATGTTCGGGCAGGAGGCTTCCTCGCACACGGTGTGCAGGGCGGCCTCGCGCAGGATGCGCTTCACCTCGCCGAAGCGGGCGTGGTTGTTGCCGGCCTTGACGCGGATCCAGTCGGGCTTCTTCAGCGGCACGGCCGCCGGCACCACCTTGATGGGAATGCGGGCGGTCTTCGCTTCGCCCTTCTGCTTGTGCGGTTTGTCGCTGCTCACTTTTCGATCTGTCGTTTCAATTGATCCAGCAGGGCCTCGCCGGCGACTTCCCAGCCGACGGCCACGTCGAGGTCGCGCAGCTGCGTCACTTTCAGGCCCGGGTAGCCGCAAGGATTGATCGCAGAAAACGGCGCAAGTTCCATGTCCACGTTGAGCGCCACGCCATGGTAGCAGCAGCCGTTCTTCACGCGCAGGCCGAGTGCGGCGACCTTGGCGCCGCCGACATAGACGCCGGGTGCGCCCGCAATGCGCTCGCCGCGCAGGCCGTAGCCGGCCAGCAGATCGATCACCGCCTGCTCGATGCGGCTCACCAGCTCGCGCACCTTGAGGCCGCGCCGCGACAGGTCGACCAGCAGGTAGACGACGGCCTGGCCGGGACCGTGGTAGGTGATCTGGCCGCCGCGGTCGATCTTGACGACGGGAATGCCGGCATCGCGCAGCAGGTGCTCGGGCTTGCCGCCCTGGCCCTGGGTGAACACCGGCGGATGGGAGGTGAGCCAGAGTTCGTCGGGGGTGTCGGAAGTCCGCCCAGTCGTAAAACGCTGCATCGCCCGCCAGGTGGGGGAAAAGTCAGTCTCCCCGAGACGGCGAGTGATGAGCCTTCCCCCCGCCCCCCTTCCCGCGGAAGGGGGTGACGGTCGTTCGCCGCTGCGCGGCTCCGTATCTTTGCGGCTCACAGCACGACCTTCACCAGCGGATGTGCGGACAGTTCGGCATACAGGGCGTCGAGCTGGGCGCGCGAAACTGCGCGGATGGTGCAGGTGAGGCTCATGTAGTTGCCCTGGGCGCTCGGCCGCATCTCCATGGCGGCGGCGTCGAAGTCCGGCGCGTGGCGCAGCACCACGTCCAGCACGGCCTGGGCGAAGCCGTCCTGACGCTGGCCCATGATCTTGATGGGAAAGTCGCAGGGGAATTCGAGCAGCGAGGGCGCGTCAGCCACCGCGCATCACCGTGCGCTTGAAGTCCTGGTACCAGGCGTACATCCGCGCGAAGACCGGGCCGGGCTTGCCCGTGCCGACGGGCTGGCCGTCGAGCCGCACGATGGGCAGCACTTCCTTGGTGGAGGAGGTCATCCACAATTCGTCGGCGCCGCGCGCTTCGGCCTCGAGCACGTCGCGCACCTCGCAAGGCAGGCCATGCCGCGCCGCCAGTTCGAGCACGACGTCGTAGGTGATGCCGGGCAGCATGAGGTGGTTCTTCGGCGGCGCCAGCAGCGTGCCGTTCCTGACGGCGAAGATGTTCGAGGCGGCGCCTTCGGTCATGAAGCCGTCGCGGAAGAGCACCGTCTCGACGCAGCCGGCGTCGACCGCGCGCTGGCGCAGCAGGCAGTTGGCGAGCAGCGAGGTCGTCTTCAGGTCGCAGCGCAGCCAGCGCACGTCGGGCGCCGACACCGCCGCAATGCCTTCCTCGCGCTGCGCGGGCGTCGGCGTGACCAGCGGCTCGGACATGATGTAGACCGTCGGCGCCACGCCGGCCGGGAAGGCGTGGTTGCGTTTCGTGTCGGCGCCGCGCGTGATCTGCAGATACACCGACTGGTCCTCGCCCTCGTTGCGCGCCACGATCTCGTCGATCAGCCGCGTCCACTCCGCGTCGCTGTGCGGGCTGGCGAGGCGGATGCCTTCGAGGGTGTGGCGCAGGCGGGCGAGGTGCTCGGGCAGGCGAAAGGGCCGGCGCGAGTAGACCGGGATCACCTCGTAGGCGCCGTCGCCGAAGAGGAAGCCGCGATCCATGGCCGATACCTTCGCCTCGGCGATCGGCATGAATTCGCCGTTGAGGAAAACGGTTGTCATTGGAACCAGAGGCGCATCGTATCCCAGGCGCGGCCGAACAGGCCGGCCACCGGCACCGTTTCCAGTGCCACGACGGCATACTCGCCGTAGGGCTTGTCGTCGAGCGTGAGCTGCAGCGTGGCGATGCGCTGGCCCTTCTGCACCGGCGCCATGAGCGGCTGGTTGCTGGCGAGGCTGGCCTTCACCTTCTCCGCCATGCCCTTGGGCAGGGAGAGCGTGAAATCGTCGAGGAAGCCGGCCTTGACGCTGTTCTGCGCGCCCTTCCACACCTTGAGCTGGGAGACGGCCTGTTCTTTGGCGTAGAGCTTCACGGCGTCGAAGTACTGGAAGCCGAAGTTGAGCAGCTTCTGAGACTCCTGCGCGCGCAGGCTCTCCGAGGCCGTGCCCATCACCACCGAGACGAGGCGGCGCGGGCCGCGCTTGGCCGAGGCGACCAGGCAATAGCCGGCGCTCTCCGTGTGGCCGGTCTTGACGCCGTCCACCGCCGGATCGAGCCAGAGCAGGCGGTTGCGATTGGCCTGGGTGATGCGGTTGTAGGTGTACTCGCGCTGTGCGTAGAGCGGGTAGTGCTCGGGGTAGTCGCGGATCAGCGCCGCCGCCAATGCGCCGAGGTCACGCGCCGTCGAGTAGTGCTGCGGATCGGGCAGCCCGGTGGCATTGGCGAAATGCGTGTTCTTCAGCCCGAGCCGCTGTGCTTCGCGGTTCATGAGCTGGGCGAAGGCTTCCTCGCTCCCCGCCACGGCCTCGGCCAGTGCGATGCAGGCATCGTTGCCCGACTGGATGACCAGCCCGTGCAGCAATTCGTCCACCGTGACCGGGCGCTTGGGTTCGATGAACATGCGCGAGCCGGGCGCCTTCCAGGCGCGCTCGGACACCGGCACCGCCTGTGTCGGCGCGATCTTCTTCTCGCGCAGCGCACCCAGCACCACGTAGGCCGTCATCAGCTTGGTGAGCGAAGCCGGCTCGACGCGCTCATCGGGGTTGTAGGAGGCCAGCGCCTGGCCGGTCGAGTAGTCGAGCAGCAACCAGGATTTGCCGGCAATGGTCGGCGCCTGCGGCAGGATCTGCGCCTGGGACAGGGCGGAAAACAGCATGGCAAAAAGAAAGGCAAGGAACTTCATGGGGTTGAAAGCCGGAAAAGAACTGAAATTATACGTCAGCGCTGAATCACGAATGGCCTGAAGGTGAGCGCTTCGCGGATGCGCTCGGCGACGCGGCCGGCTTCCTGCGCGTCGCGATAGGGGCCGAGGTGCAGGCGGTACATGCCGTCCTTGTTGTGAATGTGGATCGACTCCGTGAGCCAATCGAGCTGGCGCTGGATGCGGGCGCGGAAGCTCTCTGCGTTCTCCTGGCTGCCGAAGGCGCCGAGCTGGAGGAAGGTGCCGCGCAGCTCCTGCACCGCCGGCAGGGGCGGCGGCTCGGCCGGGGCGGTGGCGACGGTCAGGCCGGCGATGGGATCGATGGGTGCTGCGGGCGGTGCCGCAGCCAGCAGGGTCTCGCCCGGCAGGAGGCTCTCCACCTCGACCTGCGTGCTGCCGCTGCCGATGTAGCCGAGCTTCCAGGCGGCGGCGTAGGAGAGGTCGATCAGGCGCTCGTGCAGGAAGGGGCCGCGGTCGTTCACCCGCACCACCACCGACTTGCCGGTAGCGAGGCTGGTCACGCGCACATAGCTCGGGATGGGCAGCGTCGGGTGCGCGGCGCTCATGGCGAACATGTCGTAGGGCTCGCCGCTCGAGGTGCGCTGGCCGTGGAACTTTCGCCCGTACCAGCTCGCCACGCCGCGCGCCTTGTAGGGCTTGAGCTCCTGCGACGGCACGTAGTCCTTGCCGAGCACGGAATAGGGGCGGTTGGCGAAGCGGTGCAGCGGCTCGGCCCTGGGCTGGGCGTCGGGCACGGCGTCGAGGTTGTCGGGAATGCTGTCGCCGGGGCCGTCGTCCTGGTAGAAGCCGCCGCCGCGCTTGAGGACATATGATGGCTTCTGCGGCGCCGGCCTCGACGCTGAGGGCGGGGTCGGCTCTTCGCGCTCGAAGCGCGACGGCTGCGAGCCGCACGCGGCCAGCAGCAGTGGCAGCAGCACCGTGAAGGTTTGATGCCCCGGCTTCATTTCTGGACAAGCATGCGGTGCTTGTGAATCGACATCAATATGCCCACGCCGGCGAACAGCGTCACCAGCGCCGTGCCGCCGTAGCTGACGAAGGGCAGCGGCACGCCCACTACGGGCAGGATGCCGCTCACCATGCCCATGTTGACGAAGGCGTAGGTGAAGAAGATCAGTGTGATGCTGCCGGCGAGCAGGCGCGAGAACAGCGTCGGCGCATTGGCGGCGATCATCAGGCCGCGGCCGATGATGAGGGCGTAGATCGCCAGCAGGAAGGTGTTGCCGAGCAGGCCGAATTCCTCGGAGAGGACGGCGAAGATGAAGTCGGTGTGCCGCTCCGGGATGAACTCGAGGTGGGTCTGCGTGCCGTTGCCCCAGCCCTTGCCGAGGATGCCGCCGGAGCCGACGGCGATGGTCGACTGGATGATGTGGAAGCCCTTGCCGAGCGGGTCGGCCTCCGGGTCGATCAGCGTCAGGATGCGCTGGCGCTGGTAGTCGTGCAGCAGCGTCCAGGCGAAGGGCAGGCTGGCCAGCCCGCCGAAGAGCAGCGCCGCCATCACCTTCCACGACAGGCCGGCGAGGAAGAGGACGAAGAAGCCGGCGGCGAAGACCAGGATGGCCGTGCCCAGGTCCGGCTGGCGGACGATCAGCCCGACCGGCAGCAGCAGGATGAGGGCGGCGACGATCCAGTCGCGCGCGCGCAGCATGGCCTCGTGCTTCTGGAAATACCAGGCAAGCATGAGCGGCACGGCGATCTTCATGAGCTCGGAGGGCTGGATGCGCATGAAGCCGAGGTTGAGCCAGCGCCGGGCGCCCTTCGAAATGTCGCCGAACAGGGCCACGGCCACCAGCAGCAGCACGCCGCCGACATAGAGCGGCAGGGCCAGGTGCATCAGGCGCTGCGGCGGCACCTGGGCGGCGACGCGCATCACCACCAGGGCCACGGCAAGGTTGAGGATCTGGTTGTTGAGTCGTTCCGGCGAAGCGCTGACCAGCACCAGCATGGCATAACCGAGCAGCAGGGCCAGCATGCCCAGCAGCACCGGGTCGATCGGCGCAACCAGTTTCTGTGCCCATTCGCGGGGCCGGAAAGCCAGCTCAGCCACCTTCACCTTCCTCCTCGAATTCCGGCGCCGCATCCTTGGGCAGCTTGCCGAGCAGCCAGTAGTCGAGCACCTGGCGCGCGATCGGCGCCGCCGACTGGGCGCCGAAGCCGCCGTTTTCCACCAGCACGGCGAGCGCAATCGTCGGCTGGTCGGCCGGGGCGAAGGCGATGAACAGCGCATGGTCGCGCAGGCGCTCCTGCACCTTGCCGGCCTCGTACTTGGCGCCCTTCAGGCTGTACACCTGGGCCGTGCCGGTCTTGCCGGCGGAGACATACTCGGCGCCGGCGAAGGCGCGCGTGCCGGTGCCTTCCTTGTTCACGCCGACCATGGCCTGCCGGATGACTTCGAGGTGGGCGGGCTTGTAGGACAGGACGCGCAGGGGCTCGGGCTCGACCGGCCGGCGCTCGCCGGTGTTGATGTTCTCGACGTACTTCACCAGGTGCGGCCGGAACATCACGCCGTTGTTGGCGATGGCGGCCGTGGCCTGCGCCAGCTGGATCGGCGTGTAGGCGTTGTAGCCCTGGCCGATGCCGATGGAAATGGTTTCGCCGGCATACCACTTCTGCTGCTCGGGCTTCCGGAAGCGCTTGCGCTTCCATTCCTGCGAGGGCAGCACGCCTTTCGATTCTCCCTCGATGTCTATGCCGGTCGGACTGCCGAAGCCGAGCTGGCGCATGAAGCCCGAAATGGCGTCGATGCCCATGTCGTTGGCCAGCACGTAGTAGTAGGTGTCGCAGGAGTGCACGATGGACTTGTACATGTCCACGACGCCGTGTCCGCCTTTCTTGTCGTCGCGGAAGGTGTGGCCGCCGAAGTTGAAGAAACCCGGGTCGGAGATGGTCTGCTGCGGCGTGCGCTTGCCGGTCTCGAGCGCCGCCAGCGCCATGAAGGGCTTGAAGGTCGAGCCGGGCGGATAGGCGCCGTTGAGCGCCCGGTTCACCATCGGCTTGTCCTCGGAGGTATTGAGCAGTTCCCAGTCCTGCGGATGGATGCCGTCGACGAACAGGTTCGGGTCGTAGCCAGGCATCGACACCAGCGCCAGGATGCCGCCGCTGGACGGCTCGATCGCCACCAGCGCACCGCGGCGCTTGCCGAAGGCCCGCTCCACCACCTGCTGCAGCTTGGCATCGAGCGTCAGCACCAGGTTGTTGCCCGGCAGCGGCGCCGTGCGCGAGAGCACGCGCACGGCGCGCCCGCCGGCATCCACCTCGACCTGCTCGAAGCCGGTCTGGCCGTGCAGCTCGAATTCGTACTTCTGCTCCAGCCCGGTCTTGCCGAAATGCTCGGTGCCGCGGTAGTTGTCCTCGGCATTGTTCTTCTCGATGGTGCCGAGGTCGCGCTCGTTCACCCGGCCGATGTAGCCCAGCGCGTGCGAGGCGAGCTCGGCCTGGGGATACTGGCGGAACAGGCGCGCCTTGATCTCGACGCCGGGGAAGCGGAAACGCTGCGCGATGAAGCGCGCCACCTCCTCGTCCGTGAGGCGCGTGCGAATCGGCAGCGACTCGAAATTCCTGCTCTCCTCGAGCAGTTTCCTGAAGCGCTTGCGGTCCTTCGGCTGGATGTCGATGATCCTGGCCAGCTCGTTGATCGCTCCTTCCAGATCCGCCACCCGGCTCGGGGTGATTTCCAGCGTGTAGGCCGAGTAGTTGCGCGCCAGCACGACGCCGTTGCGGTCGACGATGACGCCGCGGTTGGGCACGATCGGCACCAGCGAGATGCGATTGTCCTCGGCGCGCGTCTGGTAGTGCTCGTGCTGGACCACCTGCAGCCAGAAGAAGCGCACGAAGAGCAGGAAGAAGGCGGCGAGCACCAGGCCGCCGGTCACCGCCAGACGGCGCTGGAAGCGCTCGATTTCCTGCTCGGGGTTCTTGAACTCGGCCGGCTTGAACATCAGATCGGGCGGTTCTCGTCGCGCTCGACGGGCTGGTACTGCGGCAGCAGCAGGACGAAAGTGAGCGGGAACCAGAGCAGGGCCCCGGTGAAGCTGCCGAGGAAATAGCCCCAGCCGGGGAAGTCCGCGCCGGTGACGAGGCGGGTGAGGACCATCACCAGCTGGGTCGCCAGCAGCAGCGGCAGCACGTGCAGCGCCTGCTGCGCGAGCGGAAACCAGAGGATGCGGCGTGACAGTCCGCCGGCGGCGTAGGCGAGCAGCAGATAGGCAAGGGAATGCTGGCCCATGACGCTGCCGGCGGCGACATCCATCAGCACGCCGAAGACGAAGGCGGTGCCCATGCCGGCACGCTGCGGCTCGCGCACGCACCAGAAGGCCAGCACCAAGGCGACCCAGTCCGGCACGCCGATCGCGTGGCCGAGCGGAATCAGGTTGAGGAAGAAACCTGCCGCCAGGGAAAACAGGATGAACCACTGCTTGACCGGCAGCAGGATGCGGCGCGAGCTGTGGGTAGGCTGGATGGCCATGCCGGCTTACTCCTTCTTCCTTGCCTTGCGGCCCTTGACCGGCTTGTCGCGGGATTCCGCTTCCTCGATCTGCGGCGGCAGCGCTTCGCGCAGGCCGAGGATCAGCACCTGACCGTGCCGTTCCACGCCGGCCACCGGCTCGCAGACGATGCGCGCAAAGGAGTAGGCGGCATCGCGGTCTACGCGCACCACCTTCGCCACCGGCAGGCCGGGCAGGTAGACGCCATCCAGCCCCGAGGTGACGAGATGGTCGCCCGGCTGCACGTCGGCGTTGGCGGCGAGAAAGCGCAGTTCGAGCTGGCCGCCCGAGGCGCCGAACAGCACGGTGCGCAGTCCATTGCGGAGTATCCTCACCGGCACCGCCTGGTTCTTGTCGGTGATCAGCGTTACCTCGCTCTGCAGCGGGAAAACGCGCGTCACCTGGCCGAGCACGCCCGCCTCGTCCACCACCGCCTGGCCGGCCGTGATGTCGTGCTGGCTGCCCTTGTCGACCACCACGCGGCGGGCGAAGGGGTCTCGCGCCGTATACAGGATTTCGGCCAGCATGCCCGGCACCGGCTGCCTGGCCTTCATGTCGAGCAGCTCGCGCAGGCGCTGGTTCTCCAGTTCCAGGTGCTGCTGGCGCAGCAGCCAGTTGGCGGATTCCAGTTCCTTGCGCTTCAGGTCGGCATTCTCGCGCTGCACCGCCGTCAGGCTGGTGAAGTACTCGCCGAGCTGCTCGTAGAGGTCGACCGGCGTGTAGGCGGCGCGCTGCAGGGGGTAGAGGGCGACGGCGATGCCCTGGCGGGCGAGCTCGAGGTAGCGGTACTTCAGGTCGAGCACCAGCAGGGCGAGCGAAAGGAGCACGAACACGGCCAGTCGCGCCAGGGGGGCGGGACCACGCTTGAAGAAGGGGGGCGGCGGGTGACCGACGACCGACATCGGCGGCTAGGAAAGCAAACGCGGCAGCCGGCTGAGGGAGCCGTGCTGCACGCCCTTACTCATTCGCGAAGATGCTCCCGAGCGTGTCCACCTTCTCCAGCGCGATGCCGGAGCCGCGCACCACGCAGGTCAGCGGATCGTCGGCGACGATCACCGGCAGGCCGGTCTCCTCCATGAGCAGGCGATCGAGGTCGCGCAGCAGCGCGCCGCCGCCGGTGATGACCATGCCCTTTTCGGCGATGTCGGCGCCCAGCTCCGGCGGGGTCTGCTCGAGCGCCTGCTTGACGGCGCCGACGATGGCGTTCAACGGCTCGGTGAGCGCTTCGAGGATCTCGTTGCTGGAAATGGTGAAGCTGCGCGGGATGCCCTCGGCCAGGTTGCGTCCCTTCACTTCCATCTCGCGCACCTCCGAGCCGGGGAAGGCGGAGCCGATTTCCTTCTTGATCGATTCGGCGGTGGTCTCGCCGATCAGCATGCCGTAGTTGCGGCGGATGTAGTTGATGATGGCCTCGTCGAACTTGTCGCCGCCGACGCGCACCGAACCGGCATAGACCATGCCGCCAAGCGAGATGACGCCGACCTCGGTGGTGCCGCCGCCGATGTCCACCACCATCGAGCCGGTGGCATCCGACACCGGCATGCCGGCGCCGATGGCCGCCGCCATCGGCTCCTCGATCAGGTACACCTGGCTGGCGCCGGCGCCCAGCGCGGATTCGCGGATGGCGCGACGCTCGACCTGGGTCGAGCCGCAGGGCACGCAGATGATGATGCGCGGGCTGGGGCTGAACAGGCGCGAGTCGTGCACCTTCTTGATGAACTGCTTGAGCATCTGCTCGGTGACCGTGAAGTCGGCGATGACGCCGTCCTTCATAGGACGGATGGCGGTGATGGTGCCGGGCGTCTTGCCCAGCATCTGCTTGGCGGAATGGCCGACCGCCATGATCGTTTTCTTGGCGTTGGGGCCGCCTTCGGTGCGGATCGCCACGACCGAGGGCTCGTTCAGCACGATGCCCTTGCCGCGCACGTAGATCAGGGTGTTGGCGGTGCCGAGGTCGATCGCCAAGTCGTTGGAAAAATAGGAGCGGAGAAAACCAAACATTACTGAGTTCCTGAATGTCGCCGCGGGGTGCGGAAAATCGATTGCCTATGATACTCTATTGCGCTCGGTAATATTAGTCTCCTCCCTGCCATGTCCCTCAGTCTCGACCAGGTCCGGCGCATCGCCGAGCTCGCCCGCATCGAACTCGCGTCCGGCGAGGCCGAGCAGACGCGCGACCAGCTGAACGGCATATTTTCCCTCATCGAGGAAATGCAGGCGGTGAATACCGCCGGCGTCGAGCCGATGGCCCATGCCCGCGACGTCGCCCAGCGCCTGCGCGAGGACCGCGTCAGCGAATCCGATCGCCATGCGGACTTTCAGAAAGTCGCGCCGGAAACCGAAGCGGACCTATATCTGGTGCCGAAGGTCATCGAATGAATCGCCAGATTCATTCGACAGTAATTGTGGTCCCCCACCCCCCGGCCCCCGCCCCGTGGGCGGGGGCGACTGATTTGCGCCTCCGCAGTGCGGAGGCGAAATAACATGTTGAACGCCTCCCTCAGAGAACTCGCCTCAGCACTGGCCGGAAAGAAGATCTCCAGCGTCGAGCTGGCGACGCTGTTCCTCGATCGCATCGGGCAGCTCAACCCGCAGCTGAATGCCTTCATCACGGTCGACCGGGAGAAGAGCCTGGCCATGGCACGTGCGGCCGACGCCCGCCTGGCGCGCGGCGAGGGCGGCCCGCTCACCGGCATCCCGCTGGCGCACAAGGACATTTTTTGCGCCGAGGGTTGGCTCACCACCTGCGGCTCGAAGATGCTGTCGAACTTCGTCAGTCCCTACGACGCCACGGTGATCGAGCGTTTCAAGGCGGCCGGCACGGTGACGCTCGGCAAGACCAACATGGACGAGTTCGCCATGGGCTCGTCGAACGAGACCTCCTTCTACGGCCCGGTGAAGAATCCCTGGGATACGGCCGCCGTCCCCGGCGGCTCCTCGGGCGGCTCGGCCGCGGCGGTGGCTGCCCGCCTGGCGCCGGCCGCCACCGGCACCGACACCGGCGGCTCGATCCGCCAGCCGGCCGCGCTGTGCGGCCTGACCGGACTGAAACCGACCTACGGCGTCGTTTCGCGCTGGGGCATGATCGCCTTCGCCTCCTCGCTCGACCAGGGCGGTCCGATGGCGAAATCGGCCGAAGACTGCGCGCTTCTCCTCAACGCCATGGCCGGCTTCGACGAACGCGACTCGACCAGCCTGGAGCGTCCGGCCGAGGATTACACACGCGAGCTGGAAAAACCGCTCGCCGGGCTGCGCATCGGCCTGCCCAGGGAGTTCTTTGCCGAGGGCCTCTCGGCCGACGTGGCGCAGGCGGTCGAGGCCGCCATCGCCGAATACCGCAAGCTCGGCGCGACGACCGTCGAGGTGTCGCTGCCCAACATGAAGCTCTCCGTGCCGGCCTATTACGTCATCGCGCCGGCGGAAGCATCGAGCAACCTGTCGCGCTTCGACGGCGTGCGCTACGGCCATCGCGCGCCGCAGTACGACGATCTCATCGACATGTACTGCAAGAGCCGCGCCCAGGGCTTCGGCGCGGAGGTGAAGCGGCGCATCCTGATCGGCACCTACGTGCTGTCGCACGGCTACTACGACGCCTACTACCTGCAGGCGCAGCGCA